>OGXT01002205.1_pt1 | contig 16073 bp, 9 predicted proteins | sample 1576361 | NCBI WGS metagenome assembly OGXT01 (sample SAMEA3541514, study PRJEB24748) | human gut metagenome | biome: human gut; feature: human-associated habitat; material: faeces | place: China | collected 2012 | reverse complement strand
GCGATAGCAAATTATAATAAAAAAGAAACAAGATTTTTTACACCTATAGAAAGCGTCTCCGGAAGATTTCCACCTACATCCGGAGATAACGATAATTTTCCATCGGAGAATGCTCCGGCTCCGGCAAATCCGGTCGTGATGGAACATGGCTGACAGCCTACACATACTTTTGTCTTTCTCTTCGGACACTGTCTGTTCTCGATACGGCGTCCTTTTTCAATCATTAAAATTTTCAGGTCTTTGTTGGCATGGATCAGTTCATATGCACAGAAAATACCAGAAGGACCTGCCCCAATAATAATCACATCATAATTCTTCATATAGTTTTCTCCTTGTCAAAATGCCTTTTTTACAGTCTTTTTCTGCTGCAAAAGGACGTTCTCATTCTGCCTGTTTTGCAAACTTTTTGAGTATAATAAACATTTTTTCTTTTGTCAATCCCATTCCGGAAAATTTATAAAAATTTAAGCTTCCACGATCAGATATCTGCCATCCGGGAGGGCAAATACTTCGCTTGCCTCCTCTAAATCCTTAAGTGACATTCCCTCGATATCAGCCCCCTGATCTTCGAAATAGGCTTTTACCTCTTTTAGATTCTTACAGACAACCGCCATGCAGTCCTCTAAAAATTCCTCTGCCTCTTCCATTGTCTCTGCCACCGGCTCCGGCAGAAGCTGTTCCTGATACGCCAGAAAATATTCCAGACATACTTCATCAAATTCGTTCATACGCTGTTCTCCTTTGTAATTGTGTGTATATGCAGTTTACCATAGATAGGGATCAATTCCAAGCTTTTGCAGTTCCTTATAAATACGTGCAACAGGAAGTCCGACCACATTATTGTAGTCACCTTCGATTCCCTCGATATAGATTGCACATTTCCCCTGGATTCCGTATGCTCCAGCCTTATCCATCGGCTCTCCGGTCGCCACATAGCGGTCGATCTCAAGTTCCGACAACGGTTTCATGGTAACTTCTGTTTTCTCGTAAAAGGTATGTGCGCCCGCTCGTCCATTTTTGTCCAGAAACACAAATGTAACGCCTGTATACACAGCATGTTTTCTTCCCGACAGAAGCGTGAGCATCCGTTTTGCATCCGCTTCATCCCTCGGCTTGCCAAGGATGGTATCATCACATGCAACAACGGTGTCTGCCCCGATCACCAGGATATCCTGCGGTGTCATGAGTTCCCCATGTCCGCTCTCATATGTTTTTACCATTGCTGCGACCTCTGTCGCTTTCTGCTCGGAAAGCTCCATCACAACCTCCTCCGGCACGCTTTTCGAGATAACTTCCTCTCCCTTTGCCGGGCAGATTTCAAATTCCAGTCCGATCTGTTCTAACAATTCTTTTCTTCTCGGCGAAGCCGAGGCAAGTATGATCTGTCCCATTTTTTTCTCCTGTTATAAAGTGATCAATTGCTCTAGTGAGAATGAATAAATCAAAATTTCCTTCACTTTGAGCTTTCGTGCGGCAAAAACCCGCTCCAACGCATCCGCATAAAGCTTTAACTGTGTTGCATAACGGTCAATCAGCTCCTGCGCAGTATCCACACGATCTGTCTTGTAATCCAGGACTGTGATTCCGTCATCCTCAATCCAGAAAACATCAATGATTCCCTGAATTAAAGTTAAATCTTCCTCATGCATATGATTTTCCCGCGACACATTTTCTAACACAATTTCCTGTTGTGCATTTTCAGTCTGCACCTCATTTTCTATCATCTGCGCACCTGCTCCGAAACCATAGTTTTCCAGTTCTTCTTCCGTAAATCCCATGACAAACGGTTTCTCACGATAAAGCGCTCCCATGCGCTGTGCGAGAGCCATCCGCTTTCCTGTTTCCGAGGAAACAAAATCCGCCACAATCTGCTCTTTCACAAGTGCGCGCATATCCGCAGTGATCTTCTCCTCTTTTTCCATAGCCTCCATCTGTTCCTGCACGCTTTTTTCTGAGGCAAAATCGTAGCACTCCATGACGCGGTGTACTGCGGTTCCTCTCAACGCACCACGGTTTGCTGTATTTGATTTTATTTTCTGTTCTGCTTTACTTTCTGCTTCCTGCCCTGCATCCTGTGCCTTATTTTGTGCCTCCTGTTCCACACTTCCCTGTCTCTGGATAAAAAGAGGGATCGTTGGTGTCACAGGTTCTTCCAAAAATGCCGGGACCGTCTCCTCCTGTTCTGCCTCAAACCGTTCACGCATCGCACGGTGCTTTAATTCGGATACGGAATATTTGTTTTTCCTCAAAACGTCAACCTGATATGGATAACGCTGCAAAAATCGCTGTTTTAACTGTCCAACCAGCTGTGTGTCCGCCGCTTCAATCTCTTCGATCCGCTCTGTCAGATCTTCATTTTGCTCTAACTGGTTTTCCACTTCGTCTAAGACAAGCTCTGCCGCTTCCACGATCCGGACCGGGTATTTGTCCCCATAGGAAAGCACTGCCGGAAGTATCCAGTCCAGATAACCGGAAGCCCCTTCTCTTGTAAGGTAGGAAAGCGGTCTGTCTGCTGCTTTCGAAAGATTCGCCTGCTGCCTGAAAAATTCTAGTTTTTCCGGGGCATCCTTTAATGTCCCGGTGAGAATGAGCTTTTCTTTTGCACGGGTTAAGGCAACGTATAGCACACGAAGTTCCTCTCCGAGATTTTCCAGATCGATCTGCTTTGCAATCGCCTTCTTTGCGATAGTCGGTGATTTGATACGCTTTTTTCCGTCCATGTAGTCAAGACCAATACCAAGTTCCGGGTGAAGCACCATTTTGCTCCGTGTGTCCTGTTTATTGAAATTTTTGCCCATACCGCTCACGATCACAATTGGGAACTCAAGACCTTTGCTCTTATGGATACTCATAATTCGGACAACGTCCTCGTTTTCCCCGACCATGTCTGCCTCACCGAAATCCACATCATATTTCTGCAGTTCATCAATGTAACGCACAAAGTGAAACAGTCCCTTGTAACTCGTTTTCTCGTAGGCTGCGGCTTTTTCCAAAAGCATGTTTAAATTCGCCGTTCTTCTGTTTCCTGCCGGCATTGCCGCCACATAATGACCGTATCCGGTCTCGCGCAGGATGATCTCGATCAGCTCATGGATCGGAGTGTCCGGGACGAGCTGCCGTAATTGCTTGTATTTTTTATAAAATTTGAGTAATTTCCGGTGAGCAGTTATCTCTATATGATTTTCTGTTTTCTCATCCGCGTTTCTTCCCTGCTTCCGATCTGCCTCTGAATCTGAAATTTCTTTTTGCCCGTCCTCTTCATAAAGTCCTTCTGCCAGTTCAAGCACCGCTTCATGAAAAGGCACACTGCCATCTTCAAGCCTTAACACCGCAAGCTCCTCATCGGTAAGCCCTGCCATCGGCGAGCGGAGCACTGCCGCCATCGGGATATCCTGCCTTGGGTTATCCAAAAGCCTCAGCATGGACAGTACCGTCTGCACTTCCACCGTGGAAAAATAACCGGTTGAAGAAACCGTGTGCGCCGGGATTCCATTTCCGTTCAGCACTTCCACAAGCGAATCCGCCCAGCCGGACAGGCTACGGAGCAAAATTACAATATCGGAGTAGCGTGCCGCCCGAAGTTCTCCGGTCGCCTTATCGGTGACAGGCTGCGTTTTCATCAGGTGTCTGATCTCCTCCGCCACAATTTTTGCTTCTAATGTCTTCTTATCGGAAAATTCGGTGTCCTCCAATAATTCGTCATTGCTGTCTGCGAGCAGTATCTCCGGGGTGAAGTCTGCGATACTCTGCTTCGTCTGTTCTTCAGCCGTTTCTTCCTTCCCGGCAGTTTTTTTCATCTCAATAGCTGGATAGCTTGCCCCCGGATACAGTGCAGCCTCCGCGTCATACTCCACATTTCCAAGACTCCGCGCCATAATTTTATAAAAAATATCGTTTGTGCAGGTCAAGACTTCCTCTCTGCTTCGGAAGTTTTTGTGCAGGTCGATACGCTGCGTGGTGCTCTCTTCCAGCGAATAGGAATCGTATTTTTTCATGAAAAGTTCCGGTCTTGCGAGACGGAACCGGTAAATACTCTGCTTTACATCCCCGACCATGAAAATATTATTTTCCCCACGCTCCTCTCTGGAAATAGAGCGAAGCAGTGTCTCCTGCACTTCGTTGCTGTCCTGATACTCGTCGATCATGATCTCCTCAAAGGTATCCCGGAACTCTTCCGCAGTCTTTTTCGCCTTCTCCGTCTCCTCATCCACAAGGATCTGCAATGCAAAATGTTCCACATCATGAAAATCCACCAGATTTTTCCGGCGTTTTGCAGCTGCGAACTCATCTGCAAACTGTTTTGTGAGGCGGACAACTTCTTCTAACATCGGCTCCGTGCGCTCTAACTGCTCTATCATCATCTCCGGCGAACAGAAAAAATATTGTTTACATAACTTCTTTACTACATCCTTCGCCTGCTCCCTGAGACTTTTTACCAGCTCCAATTTATCGGGATCTCCCTCAAAACCTCTGCTGCTCGCAAGTCTGTCGTATTTGATATCGGAAAGCGCCACGGACAGTTCACAGAAAGATGTTAGTTTTGACAAACTCTCATATTTTTCCAGATCGCTTCGCACCGCTTTCTCATACATATCCGGTCCGTCATCCTGCTGTGTGACCGCAAGCGCCTGCTTTAGGAGCTGTTCGCAGTCTTTTAAGACAAAGCGGATGTTTTGCGTGAGCGGAGCAAGCCATTCTGCGCGGTCTAACTCCTCCCTGTTTTCGATGCGGTAGATTCCCACAAAGGAATCAAGCCATTTTTCCGGCCACGGATAACTTCTGGAAAACTCATATAACTGGAGGATCATCTCATTTAATGCTGCATCCGTCCGCCCCGATGCATAGCCCTCCACAAAATCGGAAAATGCTTCCGAAGGCTCTTCATAGTTTTGCTCTAAAACTTTGCCAAGGACATCCTCGCGCAGCAATTTTAACTCACCCTCATCCCCGATACGGAAATTCGGTTCCAGATCGATCTCATGAAAATGATTGCGCACCACGTACAGACAGAAGCTGTCGATGGTCGTGATCTGTGCATTGTGAATCAGAGTCAGCTGTCTTAACAGATGCTCATCCCCCGGCTGTTCATCTAACGCTTTCTCGATCGCATTTCCGATCCGCTCCCGCATCTCTGCCGCAGCCGCATTGGTAAATGTCACGATCAGCAGATGGTCAATGTCGACCGGATGATTTTTGTCTGTTATGATTTTCACGATCCGCTCTACTAAAACAGCGGTCTTTCCAGAACCTGCTGCCGCAGATACCAATATATTTCGATTTCTTAAGTCAATGACCTGCTGCTGCTCTGTGGTCCATGAAACTCCCATATTTCTCACTCCTGTTATTTACTGTTCCTGCTTTTCGTTTTCCATACGCTTTAATATCTCGTCCGCGCTGTCAAATTTTTCCAGTTTATGATAGGAATAACCCGGCATCCGGGTGTCAAAACCGCAGACGGTATGGTATGGACAGTAATCACAGCCACTTTTTCCGTCCAGCGAGTATGGATGAATCGAAATATCTCCGGCAAAGATTTTTTTCCCGGTCTCTTTGATTTTCTCCTGTACATAATCAGACATCACAGAAAAATCGTAAGTACTGGCAACCTTGGAAGTTGCTTTTAAGCTTCCGTCCGTTTTTTTTCCGATTGGGATGACCGAAGAATTTCCGGCAAAATCTGAATCCATCGCCTCATAGATTTCCGGATCATCGTTCACCAGACCATTTAATTTTAACTGCTCCAAAACGCTGTTTCGTATTTCTGCCTCTGTCTCATTTCCAAGTCCGTCTACTATCGGATTTTGAATGTGATAGTAGAAAATACCCGCCGGTTCCGCTTTTTTGCCCGGATGGCGTTTTTCCTCTAATTCCAATGCCGCATTCATATAGACCACAAGCTGTAATTGCAGTCCGTGATACAGATTGACGAGTGAAAAACTCGTGTTTCCCGATTTATAATCAATAATCTTCACATAAACTTTATCCGACGTCTCGTAAGTGTCCACACGGTCAATCCTGCCGAGCAGGTTCATTTTTTCCTCATCACTCAGCTGAAAACGGATGGCGTCCAATTTATCTGCCCGCGAAAAGGACACCTCAAAATCACTCGGCACAAATTTTCCCTTCTGGATCTGGGTGGTAAGTGCCCACACCGTGCGCTTGATGGTCTGGCGCATCCGACCGGTCAGGTAACGGTTTCTCACGTTCTCAAACGCTCCGGCATTTTTGCACCCAGCAATCGCGTCATTCATGCTCTCCTCTATAAAAGTCTCCTGCACATCCTCCGGGATGTTAAACCAGGTGTACTCTGATTTTTCCACACGTCTGGAAAAATGTTCAAGCGCATCATGGTAAATATTTCCCATGTCCACGCTTGCAAACTCTAAAAGCTGACGCTCCTTTAGGCGTAAACCGTAATTCAGATAATGCGCGTAGGCACACGCCGCAAAACGCTCCAGTCTTGTGACGCTGTTCTCCAACACGGTTCCATAAAGTGCCTGCGTCACTGCGTGGCTGATTGGCTCATCGCTGTGCACTTCGTAGGCAGTTTTTAAAAGTTTTTCCGTTTCCGGCTTCCACTCGGAATCTGTGAGGTAGAATTTTGAGAGAGCATTCCATAATTTTCTTTTTTCTACCTGAGAAAAATCAGATGCCCTGTCATTATCCTGCAGTCCCTCCAGGAAAAACGCCATGCTGCTCTTCGGCGTCATGATGCAGTCCGCAGAAGTTGTCTCCTCGATTTCCTCCACCGTTTTCTCCGGGAACATTTTCAAGAGCGTTCCAACAAAATACGACCTTCTAAGTGCTTTTCCGTCCGCATTCACTTTTGAAAAAGTCACATATAAAAAATCAGATGGCTTCGTCACATTCAGATATAGATAAAAGCGCTGGATGAACACTTTTTCACGCGCACCCGGTGCAAGTTCCAGATGACATGCCACCATTTTCTCACGTTCAAACTGCGAGATGATACCTCCGGCATTGCCCGCTTTCGGCACAACACCGTCATTGACACCGATGAAAAATAAGATTTTGATATGGTTCAATCTGGTTCGCTCGATGTCACCGATCGTCACTTTATCATTTCCCGGCGGGATCACGCCGACTCTTGCAGCCTCAAATCCGGCGTCTAAAATATCCGCATACTCTTTGACCGGAAGCACTTCGTCTCCCAGGAAGTCCACAACCTTATCAAACAGATCCATGACAATTTTGTAAATCTGGGCGTACTCTTTCGCCTTGACCTGATTGCCCTGCCGTTCAAATTCCAGTTCTTTTTGTTTTAATTTTTGTTCTATTTCTAATTTTTCAATTAATTCATACAACACAGTGGTCTCGTCACGCACAGTCTTTCCCTGTGTGAACGCTTCCGATAACGGTGCAAAGAAGCCATAAATCTTTTCCCGCACCTCATTCATTTCTGTGAGGTTCTCTTTTTCGGTATCATCGAACACAAACGTCCACTGTTTTTCCCATTTTTTTCTGCCGCGTATCCCTTTGGCAAGCACATAGTTTTCCAGCAGATCGATCTGCTGCTCTGTGATATCGGTCAGACCGCAGCGCAGAAAACGGAACACGCTCTCATAAGAGAAATCAAGTTCCACCACCTCAAGCACCGCACGGATAAACTCGATAAAAGGATGAAACAGAATGGTTCTCGTCTGGTCGAGAAAGTACGGAATATCATACGCTGCAAAAATCTCATCCACATAGTTGTCGTAAAGACTGACGTCCCCGGTCACCACTGCGATATCCTTATAACAGTACTGTTTCTCACGCACAAATTTCGTGATCTCACGCGCCACAAAGTGAAGCTCTTCCCTCGGATTTTTAAGGCTCACGATCCGCAGTTCATCCTCCTTCTGCCGCCATTTATGATAATACGGTCGAAACAGATTCTGCTCCATGAAGTACAGGGATGGAGCATTTTTATATCTGTGATTTTTTCCATCGGATAACACAACAGGCTCCTCCACCGTGACATGAAGTTCCTCTGCCATTTTCATCAGCACCGAAACCGTCTTTTTACTCATGGAAAAAAGTTCCTGCTCGCCCCTGCAATGGTAAAAATCCTCGCTTGCATCCATCGTCACGGAGACAATGATACGCTCTGATAACACTAAAAGTTTTCTAAGAAGCTGATTCTGTATCGGTGTAAAACCGGTAAATTCGTCAAACACAATCACGCTGTCTTTTATAATATTCGAATCCTCTGCGGCATCGCACAATAGCGATAACACTTCCTCAGAGGTGATATACTGCCCTTGCAGATATTCAGAAAAACTGTGATACATGACCGAGATATCCTGCATTTTCAGGCGCAATGTCTCCCCGACATCCTCCGTCTCCAAAAATGTATCCAATTTTTCTGGTGACACGTTATACTGCGTCAGCTCGGAAATGAGGGATTTCACCTCACTGATGTACCCCATCCGGTTTAAGTTACCGCCCAGCACACTTAAGTTTTTCTTCTGCTCCCCTGCAAGCTTGCGGAGCACCAGATTCTTTCCGGTCTCCTCCAACACGCGCAGGTTCTGTTTCCCAAGCTCGTCAAACACACGATATGCAAGGCGTGCAAAACTTAACACATCCACGTTCATGATAGCATGTGACTTTTCAAGCCGCACAAGTTCGCGCTGTGTCTGCATGGTGAACTGCTCCGGCACAAGCACCAGATAATTTTTCTCCGGATGCTCTGCCGCTTCTTTTAGTATGTTCCTATATAAATAGGATGATTTTCCACTTCCTGAATTTCCGAAAATAAATTGCAGCGACATGTTTTTCCCTTACTTTTTTCAAATTCTAATTTTCGTTTTCTGTTCCTTTTCATAGTACATCATTCTATCTTTTTTGACTAGAATAAAGTTCCCGGCTTATGATGTTTTCCATCAGAAAATTTCTCCAAAAGAATGGAACAAAAAAGCTGCCATACAATCCGGGAATTTCTCCTTTCAGTACGACAGCCGTAATCACTGATCTCTATTTCTGTGCTTTTGTCTTTTTCTTCCGGTAACCATTGATGTCATATTTTCTTTCATACTCATCAAAGTATGCCATGTAAGTGTCATTCTTTAACTCGCGGACACTCTTTAAATACTCATGGGTATCAAAGTCTGCCGCCTCAAGCTCGATCATGGCAACTGCGATGTTCGAGCAGTGTGCTGCGATTCGTTCCAGGTTCGTCAGCAGATCATTAAACGCAAATCCCTGCTTCATCTCGCATTTTCCGGTGCGGAGTCTTGCGATATGACGCAGTTTCAGTTCATCGCAGAGGATACCGATCAGTTCGCGGAGTGGTTCTACTTTTGCCGCCATCTCAAGGTCGTCCGCACAGAATGCATCCACCGCAAGACTGACACACTCTTTTACTGCATTCTCAAGCACATCCAGCTCATACTGTGCCTCGTCCGAAAATGCAATTTTCTTCTCGTTCAGCTCCGCCGCAACCTCTGAGATATTCACCGCATGGTCGCCCAGACGTTCGAAATCACTCACTGTATGCAAAAACTTGGATACCTGCTTCGCCTGGCTTCCATTCATCTCATGCGTGGACATCTGCATCAGATAGGTTCCCAGCTTATCCTCATATTTATCGATCAGTGTTTCCTTCTCCTGTACCTTATTAAACTTTTCTGTCGAATACACAAGGAACAGGCTTAACGCGCGTAAAATATTCTTTCTTGCCTTCTTTGCCATGCCGTTCATCGCAAGATGGCTCTGTGTGATCGCAAGATCCGGGTAAGCAAGGAAACGCTCCTCGAGCAGATCGAAGTCTGCCTGATCCTCCTCGTCCTCCGGCGAATCTTTTACAACAAGATAAACAATTTTTTCAATCCATTTGATAAATGGAAGAAGTACTAAAATCGTTGCCGCACGGAAAACCGTGTTTAACAGTGCGATCAGTACCGGGCTCATGGTGGCATTCATAAATGGAAAATGCACCACTGCATTGACAGAATAGAATACAATTGACCAGAACAGCATGCCGAACAGATCGTTAAACAGATAGATCAGGGCTGTTCTCTTACCATTTTTGTTCGTTCCGATCGAGGAGAGCAGAACCGGACAGGCTGCGCCGACACCAATACCCATGGTAATAGGAAGCGCCGCTGCAAAAGTGATCGTTCCACTCATGGACAACGCCTGAAGGATACCGACTGAGGCAGATGCACTCTGCAATACCGCTGTAAATAAAATACCTGCCAGTATACCTGCCGCCGGATTCTTAAACATTGTCAATACATTCACAAAATGCTCGTTATCTTTTAATGGTGCAACTGCCCCACTCATGGTCTGCATCCCCACCATCAGGATGGAGAACCCAAGCATAATGTCACCGACATTTTTAAAGCCGGATTTTTTTACAAACATTTTAAAGATAATACCAATGATAGCCACGATCGCTGAGATAGTCGCCGTGGACAGCAGCTGTGCAATCCCGTTCGAACCGTCAATGTACGACAGACACAAAATCCAACCTGTCACACTCGTTCCGATGTTGGCTCCCATGATGATACCGATTGCCTGCGCAACCTTCATCATTCCGGAATTTACGAAGCCGACAACCATAACAGTCGTTGCGGAGGAGGACTGGATGATTGCTGTCACAGCAGTTCCAAGCAGCACTCCTTTCAACGGTGTGTTCGTCAGCTTATAAAGAACCAGCTCCAGCTTATTACCCGCTACTTTCTTCAGTCCGTCCCCCATCAGGGACATACCAAAAAGGAACAGTGCCACTCCGCTGAGCAGCGATAAAATAATAGTAAATGTTGTCATTTGTACTCCTAACCACGTTATACATCCTAACGTATCCCTGTCTGCAATTTTATTTACAAACTTTTTACATGATTTTTACATTTAACCGACATTTCTTATTATACTGTACCTCATGGCAAAATCACAATCATTTTATTTCTATTTTAAAATTTTTTACATTTCGCCTAGGAAAATACCGTTTTCAGACAAAATTATTATCACTTTTTTATCTATTCTCATTTAGTGAGAGCAGATTCAGCCTTTTTTGTCTGCACCTCTCCGCTCAATCCCTGTTTTCTTATAGTATTCTGCCTTATCCTCATACATGCGCTTCTCAGCTTCCTGCAGAAGTTCATCCAGATGTGTGTCCGCCCTGTCCTGCCAGATCACTCCCACTGCGATATTTACGTCCTTCTCAGCTGTCAGACACTCTAACTGCCTTATGCGTTCCGCCAACGTGTCCTGATCGATCTGCGCGCACAATACAAGCAGCTCATCTCCCCCGATACGGAATACGCCGTAATCGCCAAACACTTGCTCCAGACATGCACCGGCTCTAAGGATCAGGTCATCCCCTGCCTTATGTCCCAGTGTGTCATTCACACCCTTTAAACCAGTAACGTCACAATAAACTACGCCAACGCTCTGCTCCGGATCGATCTGTCTCACATACTTTTCCATCGCAAAGCGGTTTCCAAGCTGAGTCAGCGCATCCTTATAGCTTAGATCTTCCAGACGCCTCATCAGATTCCTGCGTCTGATGCAGGACTTGAGAAAAGAACCCATGATCTGAAGCATATCCGACGTATATTCCAATGAAAATGCCGGCGGATTGTCAACTCCGTAAAAAGCAATGACTTTTTCCGCATCATAAATTGGCATGGCAACAATGGAATGGATCTTCTGCCGCTTCAGATTTTCATATTGAAACGGATCGCTCAGGCGCATCTCCTCAATATCCGGTATCTGGACATATTTTCCCTCCTCAAAAATGTGATACCAGTTCTCACAGATCTCCGGCGGAAGATTCTGGAGATTGTCGATCTCCGGTGGCACTCCCGGCGCCGTCCATTCATATGTATTATCATCCCTGCCATCTCTGTTCTTCTCAAAAATATATGTTCTCTCTCCGTTCAGCACTTTTCCGAGATATTCCAGAATAATACGGATCGTCTCGTCCGGCGACTCGACAGAAAGCGCATCCTTCAATGCCTCGTTGACAAAGGACTCCATATCCCTGTACTTCTGGATCATCTTGTCCTGTGAACGCTCCTCGCTGATATCTATACTGATCTCGATCCGGTACTTTTTATTTGTGACAGGATCTTCCACCAGGGTATCTTTCAACATCATGTATTTATCGATCACCGGATTATAATAACGCCACTCGACAAACTTTCCGGCACAAAGCCTGTCATTATTGCACATACCACAGGGAACAGAAGATTTCTGCAGCACCTCGTAGCACTTCATCCCTTTCACATCATCTATGGACTGTAATCCATACACCTCTAACAATTTGCGGTTCATATAAACAAGCTCATCTGTCTCTATGTCTGTTGCGTACACGTACTCATCCAGATTATCTAAAAACTTCCAGATAACTTCTATTTCGTTCATTCTTTATACTCCGTTTCATGCAGATATGAAATTTCTATAAAAATCTGTATAGTAAAATAGCACCTCCTGAGAGGTACTATCTCACCATACGCCATTATTATGCGGATTGCAAACAAACTCTTCCATAAACTTCTTTTTTTCACAGGGTTTTCCAAAAAAATACCCCTGAAGATAATCCGCCTGCAGTTCTTTCATCTTAAGATGCCAGTCTTCTTTTTCAATTCCTTCCACACAGATGCGGATGCCGATGCTGTGAACCATCTCAATGATCTTTTTAAACAGCTCGTAATCCCGTTCGCAGCTCATTGCCTTTGCTGTGAAATCCTTATCCATTTTCACATAGCCCGGATTCATGTCACTGATGCAGTGGAGATTGGAATATCCGGTTCCAAAATCATCGATCACGAACTGAATCCCATTTTCCTCAAGCACTTTCCTGAATTTACAAAAGACCGGTGTCATATCCATGAAGCCGCTTTCAGTCATTTCTATGCAGATGCGATCCGGCATCAGTCCATTGTCCCTGACCGCAGTGAGTATCTTGTCTGCAATCTTTCCATGCTCGATCTGATAACAGGAAATATTCACGTTCACACTGAATTCCGGTATATATTGCTGTATCTCACGGCACATTTTTGCTGCCTCATTTAACACAAACCTTCCCGCCGGAATGATCAGTCCTGTCTTTTCCAGAAGCGGTATAAACTCGACCGGAGACAGCCACTCCTTACCTTCCTCTGTCACCATGGTATACCGCATGAGTGCTTCTGCACCGATCACACGCCCAGAAACACAATCCACGATCGGCTGATAATATACTTCAAAGCCTTCACACCCGTTAGCGATGGAATTTCTCAGTGCACTTATGATTCTTCCATTCCGCTGGAATTTCTCGTAATCCTCCTGCCTGTAAAAATAGATGTTATTTTTTCCCATCCGTTTTGCCTTTTTCAGGGAAAATTCAAACTTTTTGCGGCATTCCTCGTAGCCTTCTGCCACAGTCGAGGCATCGATCACTCCTGCAGAAGCTGAAAATACAACTTCATATTTTTCAGAGATGATGAATTCGTCTATTTTCTCACCGATCTTTTTTTTGAGCTGTATGGCATCATCCATGGAAGTACTGTCAAGATCCACGATCACATACTGATCTGCGACCAGATGATAGAGTCGCTGATTTCCGGACAGGCACTCTTTCATACAGTCTGCAACACTTTTTAACACATAATCGCCATAATTGCTGCCATGTGTTTCATTCACCGTTGCAAAATCATCAATTCCAATATGCATAAGAAATCCGGTCGTCACAGGTTTCTTCTGTGACCGCAGATAAGCACAAAATTCCATTCCGCCTAAAAGCCCGGTCACATTATCAGCCCGCCGCTGGTTTCCGGTCTCATTCAGACATCCCACCAGATACCCCGGCTTCCCATCTTCATCATCAATCACTACTCCGCGGCAGTTGACCCATACCGGAAGCCCGTTTTTGTCGAGCCACCGGTAATGGATATCATGCACCTTTTCCTTTCCATCCATCACAGCCTGCATATGCTTTGCAAACATAGTGCGGTCTTCTTCGTAGACAACGGACATGATCTCCTGCTTTACATTCCTCACATGTGTCTCAGAAATCATAAACCGATCCAGGGCAGACTGGGAAATTTCCATCTTATTATTCTGGAGATCGATTACGTACAGGTAATCATCCATGCATTCCGCTATGATCTCCAATAAGATCTCTGCTGTCAGATCTCCTAATATTCCATATACATCCTTATTCATAACCAGAGAACCTTTCCTCTTTCTTTTGCGCTTATACTCCTGCGCATCCAATTGAATTTATCTGGTCTGATATTATTTTTCCGTCTTTGCAACTTTAAATCTGCGGATCATTGTACGTAAATTGTCTGCTTCGCTGCTCATCTCTTCACTTGCAGCCGCACATTCCTCTGAAGTAGCTGAATTCGTCTGTACCACATCATTGATCTGCTCGATTCCTTCATTGATCTGATGGATCTCTGCTGTCTGTGTCTCTAAGGTGTCTGCGATATTTGTCACTTCACTTGTGATCGTTTTTGAATTCTCTGCCACTTCCTCTAACTGTGCTGCTGTTTCCTTTGCAACTATCATACCTTTTTCAACAGCATTCACAGAGCGCTCGATCAGTGCCGCTGATTCCTTTGCCGCTTCTGCACTCTGATCTGCCAGGACATTTACCTGATTTGCAACTACTGCGAAACCTTTTCCTGCCTCACCGGCTCTTGCAGCCTCAATAGATGCGTTTAAGGCAAGCAGGTTGGTCTGGGATGCGATCTCATTGATCGTCGCAATGATCTTGTCAATCTCATGCGATGCATCATTGATCTCGTTCATGGAGACAACCATCTCCTGCATCTTTCCGTTGCTCTCGATCAGCGCCTGTCCAAGCTGTTCCACTTTTCCGCTGATCTCCTTTGCTGCCTGTGAATTGTTTGCCACCTGTTCGGAAACACCGGTAACGGTAGCGGTCAGTTCCTCGACAACTGCTGCCTGATTCGTTGCGCCGTCTGCAAGCTCGTTCGAGCTGGATGCCACCTGTTCTGCTCCGTTGGATACCTCATCGGAAACCCTCTGGATTCCTCTTACCGTATCAGACATGCTGTTCTGGAACTCCATAAAGGATTGTAAAATACCAACAAAGTCCCCTCTCCACTCTACCTCTGGCTGTACATCAAAATTGCCCTCTGAGAACTGTTTCATGGAGCGGTCAATATCATCGACATACGTTCCAAGGATATGGATGGACTTACGCATGCTGTGTGCAAGTCTTCCGATCTCGTCCTCGGAGTGGTATTCCAGCTGGCTGTGCAGATTTCCTTCCGTAAGTTCCTTCGCCACGTCCTCGATCGCATGTAATGGTTCCAGAATGGTTTCAAGTACCATCCTGCTCACTTTCTTTGCGATTGCCCATGCAAGGAGCAGGAAGATAATGATCACTGCAATACCGGCAACTGCACAGAAGATCGTGCTCTGGACAGCCTTACTTCTCTGTTTATCAGTCAATGCATCTAATTTCTTTGAAATTTCTACTAAGCTGTTTAATGCAGGGGTACACTTATTTAAGATACCATCGACAGCCTGATCTTCCTTACCGGCCTTGATCTCTTCCATGATCTCATATCCGATCGTTCCCCAGTCCGTAAATGCACCTTTATATTCTGTATAAAGATCCTCTGTAATGACACCTGTGCCGTGTAAAACATTCATCTGTGTATCTACGGTCCCGAGAAGCTCTTTCACCTTCTCCTCGTAGCTGTCGTAAGTGGATTCGTCATCATTCAGCGCCATTTCACGGATATTTCTTGCTGCTGTATTTATATTAATTCTGCATGTTTTTACTGCCTGATCTGCTGCGTTGACATTATTGACATAATTCATCATATTGGCAAACAGAATGCCTATTGCAATAATAGAAATCACTCCTGACAGCAGCATCATGTTAATGACTTTTCTATAACCGTAACTGATCCTTTTCTGCAGATACATATTTTCAAGTTTTGTTTTCATTGTACTCTTTTGTGACAACATAAATTGTATTTTCCTTTCCATTCTAATATACTTTTTTTCTTTCTCTGATATATTAATTTTTCCAGTCTGACAATGTATTAATTGCCTCGTTTTATTTCACTTTTTATCTGTTTTTTCTTCTACCCTCCACC
>OGXT01002202.1_pt1 | contig 16083 bp, 8 predicted proteins | sample 1576361 | NCBI WGS metagenome assembly OGXT01 (sample SAMEA3541514, study PRJEB24748) | human gut metagenome | biome: human gut; feature: human-associated habitat; material: faeces | place: China | collected 2012 | reverse complement strand
TCTTTTCCGCCTGCTGTGCACCATTTTCCCTTGTAATACACAAAGTATTCCTGCGAAAAAATGGCTTCATCAGGCGGAAAATCCCTCGCCGTTGGTCATATTTCCGGTTTTCAGATAGACCCTAAGAGAGAGGAGAAGGAATTTTCTTGATTTTCGGCAAGCATATCAACGTCTATTACCGCAAGTACGCGCTGGCTCTGCTAACGGGGCTGCTGGCGTTGTTTACCGTGGACTACTTGCAGCTGAAGGTGCCTGAAATTTATCAGTTGGTCATCAATGGACTGAATCAAGGATACATTGTGGAAAACGGCGTACAGGTGCCCTTTGATATGGCGTTCCTGCTGGACAGGATCTGCATGCCCATGGTCGGCATCATCCTTGCCATCGTCTTCGGCCGTTTCCTGTGGCGGGTAACGATCTTCGGCGCGGCTACTAAGGTGGAGACGGACCTGCGGGATAAGATGTTCCGCCACGCAGAAGACCTGAGCCGGGAGTATTATCAGGTGAACAAGGTGGGCAATCTGATGAGCCTGTTCACCAATGATCTGGACACTGTTCAGGAGTGCTACGGCTGGGGCTTCATGCAGTTCTTTGACCCCATCATTCTGTGTTCTCTGGCCATTACCAGAATGTGGCGCATGGATCACCTGCTCACCGTCCTGTCCCTGATCCCCATGGGGCTGCTGTTCGCCAGCGCCGCGGTGGTGGGCAAGAACATGACCCGGAAGTGGGACTACCGGCAGAAGTGCTTCTCCGATCTGTCCGACTTCGCTCAGGAGAGCTTTTCCGGAATTGCCGTCATCAAGGCCTTTGTGAAGGAGGCCAAGGAGCTGATGGCCTTTGAAAAGCTGAACCGGGACAGCGAGGATTCCAACATCGCTTTTACAAAAACCTCCGTACTGATGCGGATTCTGGTGACCACCTTCGTGGAGAGCGTCATCTGCGTGATTCTGGGCTACGGCGGCTATCTGGTCTACAAGGGTCAGTTCAACGCCGGTCAGCTTATGGAGTTCATCGGCTATTTCAACGCCGTGGTCTGGCCCATTATGGCTGTGGCCGATCTGATCGACATGACCTCCCGGGGCAAGGCATCCCTGAAGCGGATCAGTGAGCTGCTGGACGCGCCCAAAAACGTTTTTGACCGCCCCGGCGTTCAGGAGCTGACGGACCCCAGGGGCGAGATTGAATTCCGCGACCTGAGCTTTACCTACCCCGACGGGGATATCCCCGCGTTGGAGCATGTGTCCTTTACCATCCGCCCCGGCGAGAGCATCGGTCTGGTGGGCAAGACCGGCTCCGGCAAGACCACTCTGGTAGACCTGATCCTGCGCACTTACAATGTAAACGACGGGCAGCTGTTCCTTGACGGCAGGGATGTGAACGACCTCTCCATCCGCTCCGTCCGTGACGCCTGCGCCTATGTGCCTCAGGACAACTTCCTGTTCTCGGACACCATTGAGAACAACATCGCCTTCGGCAAGTCCGAAACCGTCTCTGAGGAGATCCGCCGGGCAGCCAAGCTGGCGGATATTGACGGCAATATCTCCGAATTCCAGATGGGCTATCAGACCGTGCTGGGCGAACGGGGCGTTACCGTCTCCGGCGGCCAGAAGCAGCGTATCTCCATCGCCCGGGCGCTGATGAAGGACGCGCCCATTCTGATTCTGGACGATTCCGTGTCCGCCGTGGATACCAAAACGGAAAAGGCCATTCTGGACAACCTGCGCGCCACCCGGGCGGGCAAGACCACCATTCTCATTGCCCACCGTATTTCCACCATCGAGCAGATGGACAAGATCCTGTTCATCGAGGACGGCCGTCTTGCGGGCTTTGACACCCATGACAAGCTGTACACGGAAAACCCCGCCTACCGCAAAATGGTAGACTTGCAGCGGCTGGAGGAAGAAGGAGGTGCGGTCAATGCGTGAGTATCTTCCCCTTCTGATCGTCTGCGCCGTCATCGGTGTGTTTACGATCCTGTTCCTTGCGGCCTATGCTGTGCTGAAGCGAAAAACCAAAGAGGAGACCAGCGAACGGCATATGTCCGACAGCGAGATCATCAAAAGACTGCTGGGCTATGCCAGACCCTATAAAAAGGATTTCGTTCTGGTGTTCCTCATTATGCTGGTGTCCATCGCCTATGATGTGGTGTCCCCCCTGCTGGTGGCAGACATTCAGGGTACCATCAAGCAGAGCTTTGAGCTTTCCCGGCTCTATTCGCTGGTTGCCGTGTACGCAGGCATTCTGGCGGTGTCCATGGTCTGCACCTATTTTCAGGCCATGATCCTGCAGAAGACCGGCCAGAAAATTCTGTCCCAGATCCGTCTGGACACCTTCACCCACATTGAGCAGCTGTCCCACGCCCAGCTGAACCAGATCCCCGTGGGCAAGCTGGTGACGAGAGTCACCAACGACCCCAACTCCATCAGCTACCTGTTCACCAACATTCTGGTGACGCTGGCGAAGAACTCTCTGGTGATCATCGGTGTGCTGGCGGCCATGCTGATCCTGAATTACGCCCTGACGCTGATGGTGCTGTGTTTTGTGCCGTTTCTGGTGCTCTTTACCATCATCTTTCAGAAGTTCTCCCGCCATGTCCACCGCACGGTCAACAACGCCCGGACGGATGTGAACACCTACCTGTCCGAAAACCTATCCGGTATGAAGGTCACCCAGATATTCAACCAGGAGCAGCGGAAAATGGACGAATTTCTGGCTCGCAGCAAGCGCCTTGGGAAGACCAAGATGAACCGGATGTTCGTCTTCGGCATCTTCCGGCCCATGGTATACATGCTGTTCGTCACATCCAACCTGTTCCTCTTCTATATCGGCTGCAAGGGTTATATCAAGGACACGACCTTTCTGGGGCAAACCATTACCAGCGAGACGGTGGTCGCTTTCTATATGTATATCTCCCGGTTCTTCAACCCCATTCAGGCGCTGGCCGAGCAGTTTGATATGCTGGAGCAGTCCTTCGCCGCGGCGGAGAAGATATTCACCATTCTGGATATGGTTCCCGAGGTGGTGGACGAGCCGGACGCCATCGAGCTGAAGGAAATGAAGGGCGAGATCGAGTTCAGGGACGTGTGGTTTGCCTATAATCCCGGCGAGTGGGTGCTGAAGGGCGTTTCCTTCCATGTGTATCCCAAGCAGACCGTGGCCTTTGTTGGGGCTACCGGTTCCGGAAAGTCCACCATCCTGAGCCTGATCTGCCGGAACTATGATATCCAGAAGGGGCAAATTCTGATCGATGGCATTGATATCCGGCACATTAAGATCGCCTCTCTGCGCAGCCACTTCGGACAGATGCTTCAGGATGTATTCCTGTTTGCGGGGGACATCCGCAGCAACATCGTCCTGCGCTCCGACAACGTGACGGATGAAGACGTCTGGCAGGCCTGCCGGTATGTCAACGCCGACGGCTTCATCAGGAAGCTGGATGGCGGTCTGGACGAGGCCGTCCGGGAGCAGGGCAACAACTTCTCCGCGGGTCAGCGGCAGCTGCTGAGCTTCGCCCGGACCATTCTGCACAAGCCCTCCGTCATGATCCTGGACGAAGCCACCGCCAACATCGACACGGAGACGGAGGTACTCATTCAGGACTCTCTGGAGAAGATGAAGAACATCGGCACCATGCTGATCGTAGCCCATCGCCTGAGCACCATCCAGCATGCGGACAACATTATCCTGCTGTCCCACGGCGAGATCATGGAGCAGGGCACCCATCAGGAGCTTCTCCACCTGAAGGGGCGCTACTACCAGCTCTATACCCTCCAGTTCCGCAAGCAGCAGCTTCAGGAGAGCTGACGGGCAAATCGGATAAAAAGATATAAGCCCGGGCACGAGCGATACGACCGCTCTGTGTCCGGGCTTGCATTTTGGAAGAAGGCGCTGCCTTCCTGATTAAAATCAAAGATTTTAATCAGGAAATAGTATTAGGTTTCCGGAAACAGCGCTTTCTGTTATCCTTGCCATTCGCTCTGCGGGTAACAGTCCGGAAGCAGCACATCTACGGTATGACCTGACCACAGGCGCTTGACAGCGATATCAGCCGCAGGCTACTTCCTGATTCAATGGCAGTTCCAGCAGTTCAGGGTGTGTGAGCAGATGCTGTATGATCTTGAGCGAACGGGCAAAGTAGAAGCCGTCCGCAATGCGTTCGTCCAGTGTGAAACCGATATCCACCACATCCCGCACCTCGCGGCTGCCGTCCCCGGCGATCTTCTCACTCTTGCGGATGGTGCCGATGGCCGCCATAATGGAGCTTGAGCCGTAATTGTTGAGATGATGGTAGACGCTCGGGCATTTGATGCTGCCAAGATTGGTGAGGAAGACGGTGGCAAAGTTCGGGTCATCCTGCCGCAGGAAGTCGGGCACCTTGCCAAAGAAGTCCAGTGTCTTGATGATCCAGATGACAAATGCCAGAACCGGACGCGGCAGCTTTTTGAGCACGTCCATCGCGCCATTCACACCGTCGTTCTTTTCCGTGCGGGCCTTGTGAACCTTGCCGACGACCCGGTGCGTCACCTCGGTGAGCGTCCAGTCTTCCGGCGCGGAGATGACCACGAGGGACTCCTCGCTGTGATCCTCGAAGCGTTTCTTGGCTACGAAGCCAAGGGTAATTTCGTCGCGCTGGTAAAAACGTCGGCCGGAGATGAAGCTGTTGAGCTGCGGGCGAAGATATATCGTTTTTGCGACAGCCATAAGAATGCAGTGAAAAAGCGTGGCGCGGTATTCTTCCTCGCCCTCGTTCTTCCGTGCGATGTAGCGAAGCGCCTCTGTCACGTCGAATTCCATGTTGACGTAGACCTCGGCATCCGTGCGGTGGTTCATCAGATGCGGCAAAATGACATGAAGCGAATCCATATCGCGGATCCAGCGGGCGTCTTTCCGGTCGCCCCAGCGTTTCTTTGTCGTGTTGCTCATAGTGTGTCCTCTTTTCTTTCTTTTTTCGGGCCGAAGCCCCTGAAGATACCCTGCGCACCCTCATACGCAGAAATCTTCAGATAACCTATGCAATCATTACTTCCTTAAGTAATGGAAAGCCCCATGCCGGTTTTGCGGGTCAGTTCCCGCCCTTCGGGCGGTGTGCTTTTTCAACCTCTTCCTTCAGCGCGGCAGCAGATTTTGTTCCATAATCCCCCTTCCCTGAAAAGTTCCGAAATCGTAATCCATGATACTACGATTTTGGAAAGGATGCAAGAGGTTTCCTCACGTATTCCGGAAAATGGAAAATGCGGTATATTGAGAGCAGGTGCCGATAAAAACACATGGCCTTTCTTTTTCTCGAAAAAATGGTATCATAGATGTGACTTTCCTGACAGAAAACCCTACTACTAAGGTGAGGAACAAAAGAAAGGAAGCGACCTAAAGTGGAAGATGCCAAAATCGTGGAATTGTTCTGGGCACGAAACGAGGATGCCATAAAAGAAACGGATGCCGTTTATGGCAGGAGACTGAACGCTTTGGCGAAAAACATCTTACAGAGCCGTGAAGACGCGGAGGAAAGCGTGAATGATACGTACATGGAGACATGGAAGGCGATTCCTCCCCAGCGGCCCAGATATTTCTTCGCTTTTCTTGCTGCCATCTGCCGCCATCTGTCCCTGACGAGACTGGACTGGAACATGGCGGCAAAGCGAAAGGCGGAGGTCGTCTCGCTGACGGAAGATATGGAGCAGTGCATTCCAGACGCCAGTCACGAGCGTACCATGCGGGGAAAAGAGCTGGGGCGTATTCTGGATGCGTTTCTGGAAAGCCTTCCTAAGGACAGCCGGGTGATTTTTCTGCGTCGGTATTGGTATGTGGATACCATCGCGGAAATTGCCCGGCAATACGGCATGACGGAAAGCAAGGTAAAAATGCAGCTCAGCAGAACCAAAGAAAAGCTGCGCATCTATCTGGAAAAGGAGGGAATCCGCGTATGAACGGCAAAGAATTGCTGCTTGGATTGTCTTATATCAGCCCAAAGTACATCGAGGAAGCGAAATATTACAGTGCCAGTCAGAAGCGCATTCGTTTTCGCAAACCCCTGCTGGTCGCCGCCGTGATTGCCCTGACGCTGCTGCTGGTGGGGTGCGCGGTGGCGGCCTATGCCCGGATTCACATGAAGCTCGTGCAGCACAATGTGCCAACGACTGTTCAAACGGATGAAGATGTGCCGGACGCAACGCCTGCCAGAAGTGTGATCGCAAGCTGCTATCCCCAGCAGCTGCCGGAGGGCTACCGTCTGGCAGAGGGTTCGCCCCTGAATCACACCACCCGGAATCTTTGCTACCGCAATGACGCGGGGGAGATGATCTCCTTCACCATTTCCACCAGTCAGGCCACTGAAGGTGTGCTGGCACCGCCGAGGGACGAAACCAGTCTGACGGTGTCCGGCTGGGATGCCGTTTTGCAGACTTCAGAAAAGGGCGCGCAGACACTGTCGTGGCACAACGAGGCCGATGGCTACTATGCCGGCCTGTTTACGCAGGATATGGCAGTCGATTTGAAGGCTGTGGCGGAAAGCGTGGATTTTGGCGAAGAACTGCCCATGTCCTTCCTGTGCAGACAGGGGGAAATCTGGAATATATGGTATCCCCGGCAGATTCCAGAGGGCTACGCCTGTACGGATGTAGCGCCCTGCGGCAATGGCGGACAGGAGATCCGCTACACCTGTGATGCAAGCGGCAGCGTGATTTCCTATCATGTGTCCCTGACCACGGATCTCAGCGCGATTTCCGACCCGCCCCGGGACTCCTGCGTCTGGGAAGAGCTGACCGTGGCGGGGCAGCCTGCCAGAATGATGACCACCAGCTCCGGTCTGCGCCTGCTGTTCTGGAAAAATGAGCAGGAGGGCTTCAACGCCATGCTCTCCGTGGAGGACGATGCCGTGGATATCCTCGCCATGGCGGAAAGCGCGGCTCCCGGCGAGCCGCTGGAAGTGACTTCCAACTATCTGGGGCCGGATTACACCATCGAGCTGGAGCAGGACGCTTCTTCTTATGTAGGCTGGGAGCCTGTGTATCCCCAGAGCGTGCCGGAGGGATATGAGATTACCTTTGTCGCTGAACCGGCCTACGGCGAGCAGTCCATCGACTACGAAAACGATGCGGGGGATACCTTGACATATACCCTCTACTTTCGCCTGAGCCAGTGGGGCAGGCAGTTTGACGGCATGGGTCAGCCGGAGCAGGTCAAAATCAATAGGAATGTGGGCTACAAAAGCCCCGGCGAGCTGATCTGGACGGACGCAGCCAGGGGTTTTGGATTCTCCCTGCGCGCCAGCGGGGACGTCGATCTGATCGCGGTCGCCGAAAGCGTGGGCATCGGCCCGGAACTGAAGCCGACCCGCTGGGACGATATCCGGAAAGCGCTGGAACAGCTGGGGAATTATCAGATCACCGCACTGCCTGACGGCATGGTGGAGGATGGGCTGACAGGCGCGCCGTTGGAAAACGCCGACGACTGGTATTCCTACGTCCGCCGCTGGTACTTCGACCCGAAGACCAATCAGGACATTTATCTGGAATATGAAAGCTATGTTACGGACTGCACCGATATGGAAGATGTGCTTCAAATGCTTATCGGCACCGGAGGAAACCCGGTAACCGTCCACGGCTGCACGGGAGCGGCATTACAGAATGGCAAAAGCGCCGCAGTAGTATGGCTGATCGGCACCCCTGAGAAAGGAATCTCGTTCCGGCTGTCCAGCAGCAGTTTCACCGCAGAGGCGCTTCTGCCGATTGCGGAAAGTGTGCAGCTGCAATAGCGATTCCCCAAACCGCATTCACCGGGGCTTAAGACATAGTCTCAGCACCCCCATCCGTTCCGCGGAAAGCGGAATGGATGGGGCTGTTTGTCTACGTGAGACTGCTTTTTTGTTTCATCACAGCATATGCGCCGGAAAAAGTCGATGTCGGCGTTTTTTGGACCTCGTTTCTGGAAAAATTTTTCCGATTCGACGAGAAAAACAGTTGCGCTTATCCCAGCTGTATGTTATACTGGTGGTGCATATACCATCCCGGAATGACGCTGACCACGCGTTCCCGCGGAGTACGGGAAACGCACAGAACTGAAAGGAACGGAACAGCTATGAAGAAACGACTGCTCAGCATCCTGCTCGTGTTTGTCATAGTGCTCTCCACGCTGCCCATCCCGGCCTTTGCCGAGGACGGCGGGGAAGCAGCCCCCACATGCATCTGCGAAACGGCCTGCAGGTCGGAAGACATGAACGAAGACTGCCCAGTGTGCGGCGCGGAAGGTGCGCACCTGCACGACTGCGCAAAGTACGTCGAGGGCGCGGAGAATCCGGCGGAGACCACCACTCCCACCGCCGAACCGGTGAATGTCGGGGAAACCGAAGCCACCACTGCGCCCGTCGTTCCCGAGACTGAAAAGGACGAGACTCAGCCGGAGAGCGAAAATGATGCCGAAAGCATTGAGGGCGGCGAAGAGACTCTTCCCGAAGATGCGCCGGATACGCTCGCGTTGGACGCGGAAAATCTCATCAGCGTGCAAAGCGGCGAAACCATGTCGGACGAATTGTATGATTCGCTGTCCTATGCCACATTCACGCTGTCCGCAAGCGAGTACCAGTGCGGCGAGGCGGGGCATACCGGCTCCATAACGGATATATGCCTGAACAGCGTTGACCTGTCGGACTGGGATGCAAACCGGAAAATCAAGGTGAATTTTGATATTTCCTTCCAATGTGATACGCCGGGCTGCCCGCGCGGGAAGGAGATGAACCGGTATAACAAGACAAGAACCTTTACCGACTCGGATTCCTGCCACACGCCGGTCTCCGCCACTGCCAATTACAGGAAGGCATGCAGCAGCAATAACAATGATCTAATCGTGCTGACCCTGACCTCCAACAAGAGCATCGCCTACAAGGAATACTTTCCGAAAAAGGAAGCCACCTGCACCGAGGCGGGCTATGAATCCTACTGGATGTGCGGCAGCGATGCGGACAGCAACAAGTGCCGGAAGATATTCTCGGATGAGGACTGCACAAAGGAGCTTGCCGCGCCCATCGCGATTCCCGCGAAGGGACACTATTTCCCTGCAAGTGCCTATCACGCGGAACTGCCTGGCACCTGTACCGATATCGGTCATGTGGAATACTGGCATTGCGGCCAGTGCTACAAGTATTTTACCGATAACACCGGCACAACGGGGATCTCGAACATAATGCTCCCCAAGGATAAGGATAACCATGCCCAGGCGCCGCAATATATCGCTGACGACGTACATCATACGGCAAAATACAATTGCTGCAACACGACGCTCCCCATGGAAGCACACAGCTTTGACTATGGCGTGTGTGACGTATGCGGCTACGTAGCCACTTTCCTGGTACAGAGCGGCAGGGAGACTGCGTACTTTGGCTCGTACAACGATGCAATGGCCGCGCTAGCGCGGGAAGGCGCGACGTTTCTAATGGTGCTGAGAGACTATGACGGTACGATCGATATCAATGTAGACGGGAAACGTACCGTCCTGATCGGCGACGCCAGAACAAATGTCCGCGTGAGTGGCATCAACATAAACGGCGGAAGCGTTACCATATCGAATTACGGAACGGTTGGCTCTCTTACGAACAATGCCGTCACGATCCTCGGCAAAGGCGGCGGCAGATATGACGCGATCCGGAATAACATGGGCGACGTCGGGGCGCTTCTCGGCAGTTGCATTGTGTATAAAACAGAGGACGGCGTGTTCCTGCGTTCCAAAGATGAAGCTTGCAAGGCCGACAGCATTCAGAATGTCCGTGTCATTGGCGCTCCGATTTCGTACATCGAGATCACCGGCGCGGGCAAAGGCACCGGTGAAGAGTATGACGTCAGGTATGCCCATACGGTAAAAGCGGGAGAAACGGTGACGTTCCGATCGGATGTGTACCAGATCAGCGGTGCTACCGCCGCTGGTGCTGTCATCACATCCTGGGACTGCGGAACCATACCCGCGGAAAATGTCGATGTGCAGACATCCAATGGGAGCTGGAGATCGACGCTTACTCTGACGAACATTACACCTGGCGTATATCCTCTGGTCTGCACGGTGAATTCTGACAACAACGGCGAAATCTATTCCGTTCGCGCAACCGTCACACTCACCGTGGAGGCGGGCGAGACAGAGTATACCCTCACCTTCGACGCCAACGGCGGCACCGGCGCTCCGGCTGCCATGACCGGCGAGACAAACAGGTTTGTGATTCCCGACACCATCCCGACACGTGAAAATGCCCACTTCGGCGGCTGGGCGCTCACTGCCGGAGCCGACAGCCCGCAGTACCAGCACGGCGATACTGTCACCATCGACGGTGGGATGAAAATGACCCTCTACGCCTACTGGAGGGCGCACGGCGACGGTAACGGCGACGGCTTCTGCGACGGCGGCGAGGAATGCCTCCACGGAAAGGACGCCGATGGCTACTGCACCGTAAGCGGCTGCACCCACAACGCGGACGGACACGACTGCTGCCCGAAGCGCGGGCCTTCGGAAACCGTCATCACGACCTTGCCAACCCTGCCCGCCGAAACGTATGTCGGCACCCAGTTTCTGGATGAAGCGCTCGAGGGCGGAGTGGCGCAGGTTAAGGGAACGGATACCGTCGTCCCCGGCAAGTTTGCATTCGAAGGAGAGTATGGCGGGAGCGTAAGTTTTGTGGGGGAAAACCGCCTGCATGTTATCTTCACTCCCGATGACACGGAAGCATATACAACAGCGGAATGTGAAGTGATTGTGACCGGCATTCGGTATACGATCACGGAGGTTCTTACGAAGTTTGCCATCACGGACAAACCGCTGGGCACGCCCCTTGCGGAGCTGGGAATCCCTACGGAGGGCGTCACGGTAAAAACCGACTCCGGCGCAATGTTCGCCCCTATTCCGGTCATTTGGGACACATCTGCCTATGATCCCAATTCTCTGGAACCCCAGACTATCTACGGAACGCTGGATGTTGCCAACAGCTATTTTCATGATAAAATCGTTACGGAAACCGATGTAAAAGCGACCATTGAGGTATCTCTTATGGATACTCGGGTCTTCCAGACTACCATTGTCACACCGCCTACGGTTGAAGGAACCTTCTATGCGCTGGATCGTTACGAGACGCTGACAAGCGGTCTCAAGGGCGGAAAGGCGATGGCAAACGGTCAGGAGATCGAAGGCACGTTCGAGTTTGATGAGGACGAATTGCTGTACGGAGACACCGCCTACCCCGGCATCGGGCTGAAATACGGCCAGCTTACGCGCACGGTCGTTTTCAAGCCGACAAACTCCAGGAACTACACAACTGCAGCCTGCACGGTAACCGTGAACGTTCTCCCGCTCACGATCGTCAGAATCAATCCCAATTTCGAGGACATCACCGACAAGCCCATTGGTACGGCGTTTGAACAACTTGGATTGGCGGAAGCGGGTTCGATGGACGTGATGCGCGGTGACCCCCAAAAAACGACGATCATGAGCGACACGGTGGTCTGGGATAAAAACCAGTATGACCCGAATACGCCATATGAGCAGCGCATTACGGGCAGATTGGTGCTGTCCACATGGAAGGATTATATTGCGCCCCCCGAAGGGGCGTCCACCGTCAGCGTCAAGGTGAAGCTGAAGTACGACCCGGTTGTACCTGTGATTGTGACCGCGCCGACGTTCCGCTGGACAAAGGGAGACTTCCGGCTTGGCGACAATCAGATTTTTGTCAGCGAAACCTTCCAGATCGGAACGGAAACGCCCCCGGAGGAAGCTGACGAGATCGGTGCGCTTATTGGCGGTGAGGCGCGGGTTGGCGGCAGGAAGATCGACGGCACATTCTCTTTCAAGGCCGGTACGCCTAAGTGGTTTAGCGCAGCGGGAACATACAACGTGACTGTGGTCTTCACGCCGAGTGATACCGTTCGTTATGCGCCTGCCGAATGTACCATCCCGATTGAAGTGGTCAAACGCACCCTCCTGAGCATCGAACCCTCGACGGATATCACGAACAAAGAGGTCGGCACGGAGTTTGATGCGCTCTGGCTGCCTTCATTCGTGAACTGCCGGACAGAGGACGGGTCGTTCTACTCAGGCATTGGCGTAACGTGGGATAAGACGTCGTATGACCTGAATTCTACTGCTGAGCAGGCCATTACCGGCACGCTCAATCTCGGCGATATTCCGACTATTCAGCAGCCCGTCCCGGAGTTAAAGGCCACGGTCAAGGTCAGGCTTATTCCCCACGACTGGAGCGACTGGACGCCCGACAGCAACGGTACCCACAGCCGCGTCTGCGCCAGAAACAGCAGTCATAAAGAAACCGTCAGCTGCTCCGGCGGTACGGCGACCTGTCAGGCAAAGGCAGTCTGCTCTGTCTGCGGTCAGGCATACGGCCAGTTTGCCGCGCATGACTTTACGGCAGAAGTGGTTGAAGAAAAATACCTGAAATCCGCCGCAACCTGCACGGAGAAGGCAGTTTACTACAAGTCCTGCACCGTCTGCGGCGAAAAAGGAACGGAAACCTTCGAGGTTGGCAATATTCTCGGCCACGACTGGGGTGAATGGCAGCCCGACGGCAACGGTATCCACAGCCGCATCTGCAAGCGCAACGCAACCCATAAGGAAACCGTCAGCTGTTCCGGCGGCACGGCGACCTGTCAGGCAAAGGCGGTCTGCTCTGTTTGCGGTCAGGAGTATGGTCAGCTTGCCGCGCACGACTTTACGGCGGAAGTGGCGGAGGAAAAGTATCTGAAATCCGCCGCGACCTGCACGGAAAAGGCGACTTACTACAAGTCCTGCACAGTCTGCGGCGAAAAGGGAACGGAAACCTTTGAGGTCGGCAATATTCTCGGCCACGACTGGGGCGAATGGCAGTCCAACGGAAACGATACCCATAGCCGCATCTGCACCAGAAACAGCGGCCATAAGGAGACCGTCAACTGTTCCGGTGGTACGGCGACCTGTCAGGCAAAGGCAGTCTGCGCTGTGTGCAGGCACGAATACGGCCAGCTTGGCACACACAGCTTCACGGCGGAAACCGTGGAGGAACAGTACCTGAAATCCGCCGCGACCTGCACAGAAAAGGCAGTCTATTACAGGTCCTGCGCCACCTGCGGCCTGAGCGCCAAGGACACCGCCGAGGAAGCGGTCTTTGAAACCAGGGCGCTCGGCCATGACTGGGGCAAGTGGCAGTCCAATGGCGACGGCACCCACACCCATGTCTGCACCAGAGACGATACCCACAAGGAGACGGTCAGCTGCTCCGGCGGCACCGCGACCTGCGTGGAGCAGGCGACCTGCAAGGACTGCGGCGGGAAGTACGGCGAAAAGGATGCCGCGAACCACACCGGTGCGAAGAAATGGACGACCACAAAGACCACCCACGAACAGAAATGGTCCTGCTGCGGCGAGATCACCGTCGCCAAAGAAGCCCATACCTTCGGCAAATGGGTCGTCACCGAAAAGGCAACATCCAGAAAAGACGGGGAAAAGACCCGCACCTGTGAAGTCTGCGATTACGTCGAGACTGCGAAGATCCCTGCCACCGGCACTTCGCCGAAGACCGGCGACGACAGCCACATCGGCATGTGGGCCGGCATTCTCTGCGTATCCCTCGCCGGTATCGTGGCGCTGGTGGTATGGTATAAACGGAAGAACAGGAAGTAAACCAAGCCATATTGCAGTCATAACCACCGGCCAGCGGTTATGACTGGGTATTGGAATCTTCGTCCGCCTTCAGGTTTTTCCGAACGCTGTCCTCAAAATCGGCTGGTTGTTCCAGGCAGAAAAATCCGGACTTATTCCCGCGTGGGGAGTAAGTTCGGATTTCTGCTTTATCATGGAAGTGCAGTACCGAAAAGATTGCCATGTGCAGCCGGATGTAGTATGCTGTCAGAAAGAAAAATCTTCCATTCCGCGTTTTTCTGCGTGTATAAGGGTGAAGCTACTAAAAAAGGAGGCGGCGACATGGATGACAATGAAATTCTCGATTTGTATTTCGCCCGGTCGGAACAGGCCATCGTTCAGACTGACCAGAAATACGGATTTTATTGTTACAGTATTGCCAAACGTATTTTATCCGACCCCCTGGACGCTGAGGAAAGCGTCAACGACACCTATTACTCCGCCTGGAAGCTGATCCCACCCCGCAGACCCCAGCGGTTTTCCACCTTCCTGGGAAAGATTACCCGGAATCTTGCCATCGACCGCTGGCGGAAGAATACCGCCGAAAAGCGGGGGAAGGGGGAGACGCAGGTGCTGCTGGACGAGCTGGCGGAGTGCGTCGCCGGAAGCGAAAGCCCGGAGACGGAGCTGCTTCGCAAGGAGCTGACCGCCTCGCTGAACCGCTTTCTGCGGAAGCTCCCGGAAAAAGACCGCACCGTCTTTCTGCTCCGGTACTACTATGCCGGCACGAAGGAAGACATTGCCCGGAAGACGGGGCTGTCTTTCAATCAGGTGAAGTACATTCTGCAAAAAGTTAGAAAACAGTTGGCCGACACACTCAAAAAGGAGGGTTTACAATGACGGCTTATCAGCTTTTCAGGGGACTGACCGGCGTGGACGGGGAGCTGCTGGCGGCGGTGGAGCCGGTGGATTCCCGGAAGGAGCCCACCACAAAGAAGCTGCCCGCAAGGAAAATCTGGCTTGTTGCAGCGGTCATTGCGCTGGCGCTGCTGCTGGCGGGCTGCGGAATCGCCTATGTGCTCAGTCTGAGACAGCTTGAGCTGGGAACCCAGACGATACCCCTGCCCACTGATGCGTCGCAGGACGGCACGGCTCCCACCGAAACCGAAATGCAGCTGACGGTATTCTCCCTTCAGGGAATTGAGGGGACGCCCAACTATCAGGCAAATCAGGAGTGGCTGGCGTTCACCCAGAGCTATACCCCCTCCGGCGGCGAGTACTGGGACAGCGACCCGGCTTACTGGGCGTACAGCGTTCAGGATCAGACGATGGTGGACAAGCTGGACGAGATCTGCGCTAAATACGGACTGAAGGTGATCGGAAAGGCGTGGCACGAGCAGGTTGACTGCAACAAGTTCCTTCCCCTGCTTGGCATTGACAGCCTGCTGAAGCCCGATACCGATGCAACGCTCTCCATTCCCGCGGGACGCTATTTCCCGGGCGGCTCCTTTACCATTTACGGTACGCTGAATCTTGGAGACGCGGCGGAGATGTTTACCTACCAATGCGTCAAAAAGGACGTTTTCTACGACGTATTTGGCTACACGAATCCGGATACCGTCACCGAGAGAAACTATACCACATCGGACGGCGTACCCCTCCTGTTTCTGGAATCGGAGCAGAGCGGCATGATTCTGGCAGACCGGGAGGACTGCTTCCTGAGCCTGAGCATCATGCTGGACGGAAATGTCAGTCTCGACGAAATCGCCGAATGCTTCGACTTTACGATTCAGCCTCAAGCACCCGACGCTGCCGCGGCGGATGCACGGGAGCAGGCTTCCAATGCGGAAATCATCAGCGCACAGGACGACCCGAATATTGGCAGGCGTGCCACGTATGCCGAGTATGTAGAAGACTTAATCCGGGGCGACGAGTTCCATACCTCTACCGATCCGGAGTACACACCCCCTGTCAAAACCTATGCGTTTTATGACGCGGATGGTAACGGGACAGACGAGCTGCTCATTTTTTATGGTGACCGCATTGGCAGCATTGTCGGCATGAAGGACGGTGTCACGGATGAAGGAAAGAGCTACACTCTGATACCGTGCAAAGATCATGTTTTCATTGACTGGCCGAGAGACTCGTATGTCCATGGGGAATACTGGTATCACATCTTCCGTTTCGCCAACAATGACGACCCGGTCTTCTCCAACCCGAAGGAACGAAGCATCGTCCGGCTGAAAAAGGACGCGGAGGGGAACTGGTGGCGGACATCCTCCACAGACCATTATGCGGATTTTGACACCAGAATCACGGAGGAAGAAGCGAAAGCCATCTTAGATTCCTATACTCCCATTCAGCTGGAAACCCATCCCCTTTCCGAATTCAAAGAGCCATAACAAGCGAAACAGCGCCCCGTTTCCCAACAAATCGGGAAACGGGGCGCATTTTGCTGTTGACGTCCGGGAATGCGCGTGGCATAAT
>OGXT01002192.1_pt1 | contig 16160 bp, 17 predicted proteins | sample 1576361 | NCBI WGS metagenome assembly OGXT01 (sample SAMEA3541514, study PRJEB24748) | human gut metagenome | biome: human gut; feature: human-associated habitat; material: faeces | place: China | collected 2012 | reverse complement strand
TCCTTTTTATTCAAGTTCAAATGCACCTGTGTAAAGTTGATAATACTTACCTTTTTGCGCTATAAGCTGTTCGTGATTACCGCGTTCGATAATTCTTCCGAGTTCAAGCACCATAATCACATCTGAATTTCTTACCGTTGAAAGTCTGTGTGCGATAACAAATACTGTACGTCCCGTCATAAGTGCATCCATACCTCTTTGAACTATCGCCTCTGTTCTTGTATCAATACTTGAAGTTGCCTCGTCAAGTATCATTACAGGCGGGTCTGCAACTGCCGCTCTTGCGATTGACAAAAGTTGTCTTTGACCTTGCGACAAGCTGCCGCCGTCACCCGAAATAACTGTGTCATATCCGTCAGGCAACATATTTATAAACTCATCCGCATTCGCAAGTCTTGCCGCCGCATAAACTTCTTCGTCCGTTGCGTCAAGATTACCGTATCGGATATTTTCCTTAATTGTACCCGTAAACAAGTTTGTATCCTGTAAAACGATACCGAGCGAACGTCTTAAATCTTTCTTTTTGATACGGTTAATATTAATTCCGTCATAAGTTATCGTACCGTCGGCAATATCATAGAAACGATTTATAAGGTTGGTAATTGTAGTTTTACCCGCACCTGTCGCACCGACAAACGCAACCTTTTCGCCGTGGTCGGCATATAATGTTATATCATGCAGTACAATTTTTTCGGGATTATATCCGAAATCAACATCAAAGAATTTAACTTCACCCGTAAGACGTGTATATTTAACACTGCCGTCCTTTTGAACTTCTTTCCAAGCCCACATATATGTCTTTTCTTCCGTTTCAACTATATTGTCGTTTCTGTCGTACTTAACATTGACAAGTGTAACATCGCCGTTGTCCTGTTCTACTTCTTCATCCATAAGATTGAATATTCTTTCCGCTCCGGCAAGTGCCATAACGATTGAGTTAAGCTGTTGCGATATTTGGTTTATCGGCATTGTAAATGATTTTGAAAGTTGCAGAAATGACGCTATAACGCCAAGTGTAAGTCCCGCAACTCCGTTTAGTGCAAGTGCACCGCCGATAATAGCTATAAGCACATACTGCAGGTTACCTAAATTAGCCATAATCGGCATTAGGATATTTGCGTATTTATTAGCCTCTGTTGCGTTTTCACAAAGTTCTTCGTTAATCTTATCAAAATCTTCTTTTGAATGTTCTTCGTGACAGAACACCTTAACGACCTTCTGACCGTTAATCATTTCTTCGATATAACCGTTTACCTTACCGATGGACTGCTGTTGTTTTACAAAAAATCTTCCGCTCGCTCCTGCAATCTTCTTTGTTACAAACATCATACAGGTCGCAAACACCAACACAAATATTGCAAGATAAACATTCGATATAAACATCGCAACAACTACCGATATAATTGTGACTGCCGATGAAAACATCTGCGGAATACTCTGTGCCATCATCTGTCTTAGAGTATCTGTATCGTTTGTGTAGTAACTCATTATATCGCCGTGAGTATGTGTATCGAAATACTTAATCGGCAATTTCTGCATATGAGTAAACATATCGTCACGAATTTTCTTTAACACACCCTGTGCGATTGATACCATAGTTCTGTTATAAAACAATGTAGCAAGTATTCCCACTGCATACACAATACCCATTACGCAGATTGCTTTAAGCAAGCCCGTGAATACAGGGTTTGTACTGCCCAAAAGCGGTGTTATATAGTCATCGATAAGCGTACCGATAAACATTGAGCCGGCAACGTTTGCAACGGCACTCAGCAATATACATATCAATACAAAGATAAATCTGAATTTGTATTTCTTCATATATGAAAGAATACGTTTGATTGTCTTACCGGTATTTTGTGCACCGTGTTTATTCATCGTCACCGCCTCCTTTCACCTGTGAATTATATACTTCACTATATATTTCGTTGTTCTTCAAAAGTTCTTCGTGAGTACCTATTCCGTTTATTTCACCGTTATCCATAACAATTATCTTATCTGCGTCTTCGACAGATGAAATTCTCTGTGCAATAATAATCTTTGTTGTATTCGGTATTTCTTCACGGAACGCACGTCTGATACTTGCATCTGTCTTTGTATCAACCGCACTTGTACTGTCGTCCAAAATAAGGATTTTCGGTTTCTTTAACAAAGCTCTTGCGATACAAAGTCTTTGTTTCTGACCGCCCGATACATTTGAACCGCCCTGTTCGATATAAGTATCATACTTATCAGGGAATGTCTGAATAAATTCATCGGCTTGTGCAAGCTTACATACTCTTTCGATTTCTTCATCTGTAAATCCGGACGCTTTAAAAAGCGAACGATGAGGTGTTTTCTCTAATCCTTTTTTTACTATATCACTGTACATTTCTTTTTCCTCCTTAGATTTTCATAAATAGTTGAAGTAATATATTATAATTATATAAATATTTTACTGCATATGTTTTGTCAATCATTTCATACAGATTGCTCTCTGCCGGTGCAAACATTGATACAAGTGCAAGCAACAAAAATATAATAAAAATTATATTTATCGTTGCAAAAATTCCACCCATAAATTTATTTACACCTTTTATAATCGGTGCTTCCGTAATACCGTTTATTATCATATACACCGCCATAAGTATAAGACGTATTATGATAAACAGTGCCACGCAGGCGATAACCGTCAAGCAAAGATTTGTAAGCCACATTACGGTTTTTTCGTTTATCGAATTAACCGCATTGTTAGTGCTGTCAATTTGATTTGTCATATCACTTTGAATAAACTCCGGCAAATTCAGTGTTTCGGCAATATCAACACCTCCGCCCTGCGGAATATTAACATTTTCCGCAATCTTTGTGCTTATGTTATTTGCCAAAGCAGAACCTGCAAGAAAGTTTACCGTAGGCGTTTTAAGTGCAAGAACAAGCACTATCGTTACAACCAATGCGACTATTTTCCAAACCGATTTTACAAATCCTTTTTTATAACCGATAACAAACGATATGACAAGCACTGCCAATAAAATAATATCAAGAGTTATATTCATGCCATACCCCCTTTATACGGTTACAACTTCAAGGCTGTTTGAATAAATCACCACAAAGGTTGTATCCGATACTATAATCAGATTTTTTATATCCATTGCGGCAGTATATTTTGACATTACTTTTGAATTTGTTTTTCCAAAGTAAATATCTCTGCCTATGTTATACAGTATATATTTTTTATTTATGTCTATAAAGTCAGTAACACCTATAAGGGTTGTACTGTTCTTTAAAAAACCGTTTTTGCTGTACAAATTCAGCATAGGTATATTACCGTCGTCAAATGCCAACAGTTTATTGCCGTTTGAGTCTATTGCCGAATGTGTAAGCTGCACATTTGAAAAATCGTTGTCATAAACAATTTTTCCGCTCGATGAAATTCCCGTAACCCTGTTGTCGCCAAACGCATTAACCTTATCACCCACGAACTGAAGTTCATATACAACGGTATCGGGCATTTCGATTTTTGCATAGCTTTCTGTTTCATTTACGTTAAAAAGCTGTACGGTTGTTTTTGCGGTTACATCGGAATTTAAAAGTGCCACTGCGACACTTCTCGACGCCGCCGAAATATCGGCACATATAACCGCGTCACTTCCCGACGCCCATGAGAATATTTGTTCGCCTGATTTATTATATACAGATATACCGCCTCTGTATGACGATTTATCCGTAACAACCACTACATCACCGTTTGAAGAAAGTTCCGCCGACATAACAGTATCGGGATCGTCTACGTCATATTGAAGTTTATTGTCAATGTACAAACAAATTTTATTTCTGCCTTTTTCGGCAATTAAAATATAATTTCCGTCTACCTTTAATATCGGATCAACTATCGCCGTATCTATTTCCCACACGACAGTTCCCGTTCCGTCAATATACGACATATGATTCATTTTCGCACATACAACACCGTTTTTGTACGGTACAAATTCAGTTTCATTCGCGCCCTCAAAAGAAACAATTTCATTTGACTTTATTTCTGTGTTGTATTGTTCATCAGGTTTTTGTGTTGGGTCGGGTAATTGATTTTTGTCTGTTTTACTCGTTTTAAATACTTTAGATATATTGTTTGAAAAATTATTTTTGTAATTTCCGATTATTCCTGTATCTATCGTTATAAAAGCGATTACAACAATTATACCTATTATCACACCTATAATTATACCTTTGTGGTCTCCGATTTTTAAATCGTCAAAAAATCCGACATCCGTTTCATAATCGGGATAATCTGTATCATCATCGTAATTTACATTATTACTTAAAGTTTTTTCTTCTTCGGAACTACTTTCTTCATCTGCTTCTTCTAAAGCAAGCTCATCTTCCGGTTCTTCATCTGCTTCTTCCGAAATAGGTTCTTCTTCTGTTTTTTTGTTTTCCTCACTTACTTCTTCCGAAACAGGTTCTTTCTTATCCGATACAGTTTCATCGTCTTTTTCAGTTATTTCGTCATCAAATTCATCATCTGTTTCGGGTTCATCGTCAAATGTATTACGTTTTTCGTCCTCCGCATAATGTATGAGGTCACTTATTGAACTTTCATTTATTTCGTCATCGTTTTTCATCAGTAATACACCTCCTTCAGACAAAGACCTTGCGGCGGAGCGGTTATACCTGCTCTTTCTCTGTCTTTTGAATTTATTATGTCTGTCATATCGTTCGGATTAATCTTTCCGCCGCCGACAAAAACAAGCGTTCCCGCAATAATTCTTACCATATTGTAAAGAAATCCGTTTCCGACAACATCAATCGTTATTATATCCCCGTTTTTATCAACATCAAGCGAATAAATTTCTCTTACAGTTGTTTTAACCGAAAATCCGCTTGACGCAAAACCTATAAAATCATGTTCACCGATAAACGCCTTTGCGGCAATCCGCATTTTTTCTATATCCAAAGGATATTTATAATGCCACGAATATCTGTTCATAACCGCGTCGGGAAATTCACGATTTAAAATTTTATAAACATATCTCTTTTTCACCGCACTGCTGTTTGAATGAAAATTTTCGTCAGTATCTTCCGCCTCAAAACAAACAATGTCATTCGGTAAATATGTGTTTAACGCATACGGCAGTTTTTCAGACGGTATTCTTGAATTTGTGAAAAAGTTGCATACATAGTTTTCGGCGTGAACGCCTGTATCTGTTCGTCCGCAGCCTGTCAAATGTACATCTTCATTCACAATTTTCTGAACGGCTTTTTTTACAATTTCCTGTACTGTTATGTCATTTTTCTGTATTTGCCAGCCGTGATAATCAGTACCGTCATATTGAATTTTCAGTTTAATATTTCTCATTATACCATTTCCATTACTAAATTTCAATTAAAAATTCTACCGCCATAATAAGAGCAGCCGCCAAAACAAATACGATACTTGCTCCCAAATCGACTTTAGTCATATGCGTTTCTTTCATTTTTGTACGGTTATTGCCGCCGTTGTAGCACCTTGCCTCCATAGCCGTTGCAAGCTCGTCGGCACGTCTGAACGCATTTACAAAAAGCGGTACCAAAAGCGGTATCATAGCCTTTGCACGTCTTATTATATTTCCTGTTTCAAAGTCCGCACCTCTTGCCATTTGTGCTTTCATAATCTTGTCCGTTTCTTCGGCAAGCGTCGGAATAAATCTTATTGCAATAGTCATCATCATTGCAATTTCGTGTGACGGAACTTTTATTTTATTGAAAGGTTTTAACAGTTTTTCTATTCCGTCCGTAAGCTGTAAAGGTGACGTTGTAAGCGTAAGAAGTGACGTTCCCATTACAAGATACAAAAGCCTTATAACCATAAGTGAACCGGATTCGATACCCTCTTTTGTAATCTTTAAAGTAAACTTAAATATCTTCAGTGCCCATACCGTATCACCCGGCGTCATAAACACATTAAGTACCGCCGTAAAAATAAATATCCAAAGCATTGGCTTTAAGCCTTTTAATATCATTTTAAAAGGTACACCGCTTATAAGAATTAATGTTATTGTGTAAATCGTAAATACGACATATGAAATCGGATTTTTTAAAATGAACAACAATACTATGTAAAGTATCGTCATTATTATTTTTACGGGCGGATTCATTTTATGGAGCGGTGAATTACCCGGAACGTACTGTCCTATTATTATATCTTTAAACATTGCCGCCACCTCCGATTAATTTTTTAATTGCGTCCGCGGCATATTTTACCGTATAAATATGCTCGGGCAAATCATAACCGGCAAGTCGCAGTTTATCGGTAAGCAATGTTACTTGCGGTACATTAAGACCGATTTTCTGCAAATGCTCCGCTTGTGCGAACACCTCCGCAACCGTTCCCTGCATTTCAACGTGTCCGTCATTCATAACGATTACACGTTCGGCGGTTTTTGCAACGTCCTCCATTGAATGTGAAACGAATATAATTATCATTTCTTTGTTTTCTTCGTGAAGTTTTTTTATCGTTGCAAGTATTTCATCTCTGCCTTTCGGATCAAGTCCCGCGGTCGGCTCGTCCAGTATAAGCACTTTCGGATTCATTGCAAGCACACCGGCTATTGCAACCCTTCTTTTTTGACCGCCCGACAAGTCGAACGGCGAACGCGTTAAATGCTTTTCTTTAAGTCCGACAAGTGCGGCACTTTCTCTTACTCTTTTATCAATTTCTTCATCACTGAATCCCATATTTTTAGGACCGAATGCAATATCTTTATATACAGTTTCTTCAAAAAGCTGATGTTCGGGATATTGAAACACAAGTCCGACTGTTTTTCTGACAAGTCTTAAATCGGCTTTCGGAGCGGTAACGTCAATACCGTTAATAATAATTTTGCCCGAAGTCGGTTTTACAAGTGCGTTGAAGTGCTGAATAAGCGTTGATTTTCCGCTGCCTGTATGACCGATAAGTGCAACAAGCGAACCGTCCTCAATTTCAATATTTACATCATAAAGTGCTTGACGTTCAAAAGGCATTCCCTGCTGATATATATAATTAACGTTTTCTGCTTTTATCATCTTTTTGTTTCTCCCAAAATTCTTATAATTTCATCAAAACACTCATCAACCGTCAGCACATCATCTGAAATTTCTATCCCCATTTTACGAAGTTCATACGCAAGTTCCGTAACCTGCGGAACATCAAGACCGAGTGACTTTAATTTTTCAACATTTTTAAATACCTCTTTCGGCGTACCGTCAAGCACAATTTCACCGTCATCAATAACAACGGTTCTGTCCGCCTGTGCCGCTTCGTCCATATAATGAGTTATAAGCACAACTGTAATGTCTTTTTCTTCGTTAAGCATTTTTATCGTCTTTATAACTTCACTTCTGCCTTTTGGGTCAAGCATTGCTGTCGGCTCGTCAAGTATAAGTATTTCGGGATTCATTGCAAGCACCGACGCAATCGCCACTCTCTGTTTTTGACCGCCCGAAAGCTTTGACGGTGAACTTTGGGCATACTTTGTCATATTGACTATTTCAAGACACTCGTCAACACGTCTGCGTATCTCTTTAGGCTCAACACCGAGATTTTCGGGTGCAAACGCCACCTCATCTTCAACCAGTGCCGCAACCATTTGGTTATCGGGATTTTGGAAAACCATACCTGCCGACTGACGTATATTAAATATGTTATTTTCGTCAGCCGTATCCATACCCTTTACATATACCTTACCGCCCGACGGCAAAAGTATAGCATTAAAATGTTTTGCAAGAGTTGATTTTCCGCTGCCGTTGTGACCGAGTACGGCGGTAAAAGAGCCTTTTTTTATTTCAATGTTAATATCCTTTAAAACTTTTTCCTCTTTTATCTCTCCGCTTTCCATATCTTCTTCACGGTAAATAAAAGAAAGATTTTTTGTTTCTATCATTTAATTTGTTCCTTTAAATTTATTTTGTACTGTGTTCCTGCCAGCGTCCACTAATTCCACACGGCAAAACAAGATTATTTGATTTCATCGTAAGTCCAATCTCATCGGCAGTGATTTTACCGCCGTATTTTCTGCCTACGGTCATAGAAAGTACATTTATAAGCACTTGTGCGCTAAGACCTGTCGTATATGAATTTATAAGGAAAAATAATGGTTTATCCGAAAGAATTTTCATACATTCTTCAATTAACGGATAAAGTTCATTTTCAATCTTCCAAACCTCACCCGACGGACCTCTGCCGTATGACGGCGGATCCATAATTATTGCATCATACTGACGACCGCGTCTGTTTTCACGCTGTACGAATTTAACAACGTCATCGACAATATATCTTACGGGTCTGTCGCCAAGTCCCGACGACACAACATTTTCCTTCGCCCAAGTTACCATACCCTTTGACGCGTCAACGTGTACAACTTCCGCACCTGCTTCAAGTGCCGCAACTGTTGCACCGCCTGTATATGCAAAAAGGTTAAGTACTCTTATAGGTCTGTCCGCCTTTTTTATAAGCTCCGAAAACCAATCCCAATTTACAGCTTGTTCAGGGAAAAGTCCCGTATGCTTAAAGCCCATAGGCTTTATATTAAAAGTCAAATTGCGATAATTAACAGTCCAACGCTCGGGAAGTTTCTTATTCAAGTACTCCCACTTTCCGCCGCCCGATTTTGAACGGTGATACCAAGCGTCAGCCTTATTCCAAAATTTTTTATCAGATTTTAAACTCCAGACTGCCTGTGGGTCGGGACGTCTTAAAAGATAATCTCCCCAATATTCAAGTTTTTCTCCGTCAGCACTGTCTATAAGTCTGTACTGCTCCCATTTATCTGCACTCCACATACTAATCTCCTATTTCAAATTATAAGTATTCAATTTAATATTTTATCATTTCAACATATATATCGTCAATAGCCGACAGGTAAAAATATAAAATTTTAATATATATATTCACAATTTGCGAATTTTGTGATAAAATATAGTTTGAATTATGGTAGAACGGAGTGAAAATAAATGAAAGTAGCAATAATTGGTTTGGGTTTAATCGGCGGTTCAATCGCACGCAGACTTCGCGGTTTTCACAACTGCAAAATTTCCGCATACAACCGAACAGCCGAAACTGTCTTACTTGCAAAGCAGGACGGTGCAATAGACGAAGGAAGTTCGGACGTAGGCGAAGTAATGGATAACGCTGATTTAATAATACTTTGTCTTTATCCGCAGCTTAATGTCGATATGGTTAAAAACAACTTGTCGCACATCAAACCGGGTGCGGTTATAACAGACGTTTCCGGTGTTAAGGGTTTTATGATTGATGAAATGTCTAAAATACTTCCCGACAATGTGGACTTTATCGGCGCACATCCTATGGCAGGACGTGAAGTCGGCGGTTATCAAAGTTCGACCGACACACTTTTCAACAAAGCGTCATTTCTGATTACGCCGACAAAGAAAAACAAACCCGAAAATATTGCTCTTATTCGTGAGCTTGCCGAATATATCGGCTGTAAGCACGTTGTCACAACAACACCGGAAGAACATGACGCGGTAATCGCATACACAAGTCAGCTTATGCACGTTGTAGCCGTTGCTCTTTGCGACAATCCTATGATTGAACGTTCAACGTTTTTCAGTGCGGGAAGTTTGCGTGACTGTACAAGAGTCGCGATTATAAACGCTCAAATGTGGAGCGAACTTTTCGTTGAAAACAAGGAACAGCTTGTAAACAGAATACACGAAATGCAGGCAAGTCTCGGAAAGATTGCCGAAGCGGTCGAAAACAGTGACAGAGAAAAGCTTGAAGAAATTATGACTCACGCAACCTCTCAAAAAATGAAATGGTTAATGGAATAAAAGGAGTTTATTATGCCGAGAAACAAAGAAGAAACAGAGGGTTTATCACTTTTAGGTAACAAAAAAACAGTCTACAAGGACACATACGCACCGGAGGTACTTGAAACATTCGTAAACAAGCACCAAGGCAACGATTATATGGTAACGTTTGACTGTCCCGAATTTACGTCGCTTTGCCCAATCACAGGTCAGCCGGATTTTGCAAAAATCACTATCAACTATATTCCAAACGTGAAAATGGTTGAATCAAAATCATTAAAGCTGTATCTTTTCAGTTTCAGAAATCAAGGTGATTTTCACGAGGACTGTATCAATATTATAATGAAAGACCTTGTTAAACTTATGGAGCCGAAATATCTTGAAGTTAAAGGTATTTTCACGCCGCGCGGCGGCATATCTATTTATCCGTTTGCGAACTACGGTCAACCGGGTACCAAATATGAAAAAATCGCTGAAAACAGATTGTTTGATAGTTTGAAATAAATGGAGGATTAAGATGAAAAACAGAAAAGCACTTGTTGTTTTATCGGGCGGTCAGGACAGTACAACTTGTCTGTTCTGGGCAATAGACAAATTTGGTAAAGAAAATGTATCTGCAATAGGTTTTGACTACGGTCAGCGTCACAAGCTTGAGCTTGAATGTGCAGACAAAATTTGTAAAAAAGTCGGTATTCCTTATGAAATCGTTCCGACGCCTATTATAAATCAGCTTTCCGCAAATTCACTTACGCGTGAAGATATTCCCGTTGAGGAAACAAAGCCGGAAGGTGCACCGCCGAATACATTTGTAGAAGGCAGAAACTTATTGTTTTTAAGCTATGCCGCTATATATGCAAAAACTCACGGCATAACAGACCTTGTAACAGGCGTATGCGAAACAGATTTTTCGGGTTATCCGGATTGTCGTGATATTTTCGTTAAATCTCTTAATGTTACAATCAATCTTGCTATGGATTACAATTTTGTTATCCACACACCGCTTATGTGGCTGAACAAGGCTGAAACTTGGAAAATGGCTGACGATTTGGGTGTACTTGACACTATTTACAACGAAACACTTACTTGTTATAACGGCGTACTCGGCGAAGGCTGCGGACACTGTCCGTCATGCACGCTCAGAAGACGCGGTTACGAACAATATATGGAGATGAAAAAATGTACGAAGTAAAGAAAAGATTTGAAATAAGTGCGGCACACAAGTTAGACCTTGACTACGACTCAAAATGCACGAATTTTCATGGTCACAACTGGATAATTGACGTATATCTTCAAAGTGAAACTCTTGACAAAAACGGTATGGTTCTTGATTTTACACACATCAAACGCAAAATTCAAGACAAGTTTGACCACAAGGTTATAAATGAAGTTGTACCGTTCAATCCCACTGCCGAAAACTTGGCGAAATATATTTGCGATGAGCTTGCACCGTTCTGTTATCGTGTTGACGTACAGGAAAGTCAGGACAACATAGCAAGCTACATCAAAGATGATGTTAAAATAAAATTGTTATAAGGAAAATCAAAATGAAAGTAATCGAAATTTTTGACAGTATTGACGGCGAGGGCATACGAACAGGACAATGTGCAACATTTATACGTCTTGCAGGATGTAACCTACGCTGTTCGTACTGCGATACGGTTTATTCACTGTTCGGTGAAGAAACACCATGTGAATATACTGAAATGACTGTTGATGAAATTATTTCAAAGGTTAATATGACTTACAAGCGTGTTACGCTTACAGGCGGTGAGCCTCTTGTTCATACCGACAGTGCGGAGCTTGTTTTAAAGCTGACAGACATCGGCTGTGATGTTAATATTGAAACGAACGGTGCAGTTGATATAGTTGATTTTCTCGGCAAAGTGCCGAAGTCGGATAATTTGTTTTTTACTATCGACTACAAACTTCCGTCAAGCGGTATGACCGACAAAATGATTTGGAATAATTTTATTAATCTACGGCCTTGCGATGTTATCAAATTCGTTATAGGCTCTGACGAAGATATGAACTTGACTATTGATATAGTCAAGAAGTTAAAACAAGTTTATACCGAAATGCCGCATATTTATCTCGGTGCGGTTTACGGAATGTATGACGCACAAAAACTTGTCAATATAATGCTTAAAGAGCCTGTGCTTTGTGACGCAACATTTCAAATTCAACTTCACAAGGTTATCTGGGATCCGGAAGAAAGAGGTGTTTAAATGAAAAAAGAATTTAATCACGAAAAGATAAAAGAGGCTATACGCACAATTCTTACAGAACTTGGCGACGACCCCGACCGTGAGGGATTAAAGGATACTCCCGACCGCGTTGCGCGTATGTATGACGAAATTTTTGAGGGTATGCGATACACCAATGACGAAATCGCTGAAATGTTTAACAAGTGCTTTGAGGTTGACTCAAACGACCTTGTAATCGTTAAAGATATTGAAGTTTTCAGTCACTGTGAACATCACCTTGCACTTATGTACAATATGCATTGCCACGTCGGATATATTCCGAACGGCAAGGTTATCGGTCTTTCAAAGATTGCCCGCATATGCGATATGGTTTCAAAAAGACTTCAGCTTCAAGAACGTATCTGCTCGGATATTGCCGAAGTTATTCAAAAGGTTTGCGATACTGAGGACGTAATCGTTGTTGTTGAGGGTGAGCATAGCTGTATGACAGCTCGCGGTATCAAGGCTCGCGGTGCTAAAACACGCACAAGTGCTATACGCGGTCTTTTTGACACCGACCACGAATTGCGTAATGAATTTTATCAATTAATAAAAGACTAAAAATTAAAATACCGCTAATATCTAAAGATTAGCGGTATTTTTTATAATCTTCTTCATTTTCTTTAGTTCCTGTTTATCTGCCAAATTTACAACAGAAGTAAACAGTTTTACGGGTGAATTATCAAAATATTTTTTCATCAATTCTTTCAATTCATCATTTTTTACTTCATCTTTCGTTATAACAGGTGTACAAAGAAATTTATCCTCGCCACGCGATATATAACCCTTTTTTATGCACTTATTTATCACCGTATATGTAGTGTTTCTGTTCCAGCCAATATCAATATTAAGTATTTTTGCAATTTCACCTGCGGTTATACTGCCCTCACGCCACAAAACATCCATAACCTTACGTTCAGATTCAAACAAATTCATAATTTTTCTCCCTATCTTTTCAATCTCAAATATTTAGGAAAATGATTTTTCAGTATTCCGTTTGACGCTTTTCCCCAACCTATCGGATAACCGTTTACAGTTACTGCACACCAACCTTTTTTATCACATTCGACTGTATTACCCATAAGATACTTTTTAAGTTTTTCACTGTCACATTCAAAATCAACGGTATTCTTAAAATCTTCTTTTTTAAGTGCCAAACACAACGCATATGACGGCTCAAATCTGTTTTTACGATATATTCCGAGATTAAGACCGTTTCTGACAACCTTAATTTTATCAACGTCAATACATTTTGGTTTCAAGTAAAGCTGTTCTCCGAACAGACAAAATTCACCGTCAAGTTCTGTATTCAAAAACTCTTTTTCAAATTGTCTGTACACCTTTTCGGCATCCGTCATACTTGTTTTTTTAGGCTTACTTACTTCACTTTCGTAATTGTCCAAACTGTGAAACAGTGCCACAAAATGTCCCTCACCGTTATTTTTATGTGGAAAAATTCTTCGCGTTTTGCTCATATCACATTCGGAATTTAACCACTCTCCTCTGCCTTTAGACAGCATATCAAGATTATTCGGTTCTACAAGTTCCACATTATAATTTTCAAGCATATACGCACACACCTGCTCATTTTCCTCCGGTGCAAACGTGCACGTTGAATACACAATATATCCGCCGCCTTTAAGCATTTTCATTGCACAATCAAGTATATGTTTCTGTCTTATGCCGCACGAAACCGTATGTTCAACACTCCATTCGTCCACTGCCTGCGGCTCTTTTCTGAACATTCCCTCACCGCTGCACGGTGCGTCAACTATAATCTTGTCAAAAAAATGCACATATTTTTCAGCCAGCTTTTGAGGTGTTTCATTTGTGACTACTGCATTAGTCAAACCAAATCTGTCTATATTGTCAGACAATATATTTGCACGATTTTTTACAATTTCATTTGCTACAAGCAACCCGTTTTTGCCGATAAAAGCACCTGCCTGAGTAGCCTTACCGCCGGGTGCGGCACACAAATCAAGTACATAATCGTCACTTTCTATATTCAAAGCCGATACGGTTGACATTGCGGACGGCTCCTGAAAATAAAAAAGTCCCGCAAGGTGATAAGGGTGATTACCGGAAATTTTCGACTTATCCGCATAAAATCCGTCGCTGCACCAAGGTACATTCTGAAGTTCAGCAAATTCTTTGATTACTGCGTCTTTTGCACCGACTTTTGATGTATTTATGCGTATTCCCGTAAATATCGGAGTTTCGTCCATTGATTTTATAAAATCATCATACTCATCTCCGAGCATTTTTTTCATTCTGTCCTCAAATTTTTCAGGCAATCTCATACTTATCCCCTTTTTCTTTTTTACTATAACAATAGTATAAATTAAATTTTAATCCGTGTCAACAAAAACAACACAAAAAAAACAACTGCCATAAAGGCAGTTGTTTAAAAAAGTTCAAATTGTGATTAGCAATTTTCTGAGAAATACTTAATTGTTCTAACCATCTGTGATGTGTATGAGTTTTCGTTATCATACCATGAAACAACTTGTACTTCGTAAAGACCGTCACCGATTTCAGCAACCATTGTTTGTGTTGAATCGAATAGTGAACCGTATCTCATACCAACGATATCTGATGAAACGATTTCATCTGTGTTGTAACCGAATGATTCGTTTGAAGCAGCCTTCATAGCAGCGTTGATACCGTCAACTGTAACGTCACCCTTAACAACAGCTGTAAGGATTGTTGTTGAACCTGTTGGAGTTGGAACTCTCTGAGCTGAGCCGATAAGCTTACCATTTAGTTCAGGAATAACAAGACCGATAGCCTTTGCAGCACCTGTTGAGTTAGGAACGATATTTACAGCAGCAGCTCTTGATCTTCTTAGGTCACCCTTTCTTTGAGGACCGTCAAGAGTCATTTGGTCACCTGTGTAAGCGTGAATTGTGCACATGATACCTGACTGAATTGGAGCGTACTTGTTAAGTGCGTCTGCCATAGGAGCCAAGCAGTTTGTTGTACAAGAAGCAGCTGAAATGATGTTGTCGCCCTTCTTTAGTGTTTCGTGGTTTACGTTGTAAACGATTGTTGGTAGGTCGTTGCCTGCAGGAGCAGAAATAACAACTTTCTTAGCACCGGCATTGATATGAGCCTGAGCCTTTTCCTTTGATGTATAGAAACCTGAGCATTCAAGAACTACGTCTACGTCAAGGTCGCCCCATGGACAATTATTTGCATCAGGGAAAGCGTAGATTTTGATTTCCTTACCATCAACTGTGATTGAATCTTCACCTGCTGAAACTGTATCAGCCTTTTCATACTTACCTTGTGATGAATCATACTTTAGTAGATGAGCAAGCATCTTTGGGCTTGTAAGGTCGTTGATAGCAACAACTTCATAACCCTCTGCGCCGAACATCTGTCTGAATGCAAGACGTCCAATACGTCCGAATCCGTTAATCGCAACTTTAACTGCCATTTTAAATTCCTCCTAAAAAATATATATATTTTTTTATCTTTGAGTGAGCATAGTATATGCCCATTTATATATATTTTACATCAAATTTATAAAATATACAAGCCTATATGTTAAATTTATATCATTTTAATGATTAATTCTTCCTTTTGCACAAAAAGCAGCCTATTTATATCAGTTTTATATATAATTTTTTTAAACAAAATGAACTGCTGTGAAAATTCACAGCAGTTCATAATTATCTTATTCTATTTCTTCGTTGTCAACTTCTTCGCCGTCGATAGTAATATTAATATCTTTATACATACTCATACCTGTACCGGCAGGAATAAGTTTACCGATGATAACATTTTCCTTTAGACCAAGAAGCGGGTCAACCTTACCCTTAATAGCTGCATCTGTAAGAACCTTTGTAGTTTCCTGGAATGATGCGGCTGAAAGGAATGATTCGGTTGCAAGAGAAGCCTTAGTGATACCAAGAAGTACAGGAGATGCAGTTGCAAATTCAGTACCGCCCTTTTCCTTAACTCTCTCGTTTGCCTCTTCAAGTTCAAACTTATCAACAAGTGAACCGATAAGAAGATCAGTTTCGCCTGCCTCTTCAACTCTAACCTTACGCAGCATTTGACGTGTGATAACTTCGACGTGCTTATCGTTAATATCAACACCCTGCATACGATATGTTCTCTGAACTTCACGCGCGATATAAA
>OGXT01002189.1_pt1 | contig 16191 bp, 3 predicted proteins | sample 1576361 | NCBI WGS metagenome assembly OGXT01 (sample SAMEA3541514, study PRJEB24748) | human gut metagenome | biome: human gut; feature: human-associated habitat; material: faeces | place: China | collected 2012 | reverse complement strand
AGAACCGTCTGATGCGTCTTACCGCGCGCTTGAACATGCGTTCAGCGCGCCGGCGACGGCGTGATGTGGCGGATGTAGATGCCATGGTCGGATACCTTTCCAGGCCCTATCAGGAACCGATGGTGGGGGAGGGAACGTCTTCGAGCACCTGTGCGATCAGGCTTTCCTGAGTCGCGCCATCGAAGGTGGCTTCCGGAGTCAGCGTGATACGGTGTGCGAGCACGGCCACTGCAAGGTCCTTGACGTCATCCGGCACCACGTAGGCACGGCCATCGGCCGCGGCCCAGATACGGGCGCATCGGGTCAGTGCCAAAGCGCCACGCATGGAGGAGCCGACCGTGATCTTCTCGTTGTGGCGGGTCGCCTCGACGAGCCTGACGATGTATTCACGAATCGCATCATCCACATAGATTTCGGTGGCCACCTGACGCAGCCGCATGACATCGTCACCGCTCAGCACCGGGGAAATGGTCTGCGCACGGTCGGTGATATCGACCTGCTTGAGGATATCGACGGACACATCATGGCCCGGGTAGCCGATTGACGTCTTGATAAGGAATCGGTCCATCTGCGCCTCAGGCAGCTTATAGGTACCGAGCTGCTCGATGGGGTTCTGGGTTGCAATCACGATAAACGGCTGCGGCACATCATGTGTGACGCCGTCAACGGTGACTTTCTGCTCTTCCATAACCTCCAGAAGTGCGGACTGCGTCTTCGGCGATGCACGGTTGATCTCATCGGCCAGCACGATGGAGGCGAAAATCGGGCCTTCGCGGAACTCAAATTCTCCGCGCTTCTGATCGTAGAAAGTCACACCCACCACATCCGAAGGCAGCAGATCGGGCGTGAACTGAACACGCTTGAAACCGGTGGAAATGGAATTGGCCAAGCCTCGGGCCAACTGGGTCTTACCGGTGCCGGGGTTGTCTTCAAGCAGAATATGGCCACCGACCATCAGTGCGGTGACGCATTGCTTGATAGGGATGGTCTTGCCGATAACCACCTTGGAGACATTTTCGACCAGCGCATTGAAGGACTGCTGGAAATCCCGGACCTGAGCCGTGGGCTGGGGCAGTAGTCCGGAATTGATGCTGGCGGGCAGTGCCGATGCGGCTGCTTGCGCGGCTTTGCTCGACTGACGCTGCGGCTGGGATTGTGGCTGTGATTGCGCGGTGACCTGCTGCGGGATGGCTGGCGTCGATCCCTTGCGCGGCTTGAGCATGGTGCTGTCATCGCCCGCAGGAATGGAGGCGGCATCAGTAGTAGGAGACGGCTTTTCTGACGGCGCTTGTGACGGCTGCTGCGGCAGGTTAGGCAGCGCAACGGACTGCGGCGCCGACTCGGTGCTTGGGGTCGTACCGGTGTGTGGTGCGGATGCCAGGTGCGTGGCGTCGGACAAGTGCGTGCTGTCGGATAGCTGCGTGCTGTCGGACAGACGGGTCGTGTCAGACAACTGCGTCGCGTCGTCGATGTTCTCGCTCATGGATGTTCTCCTACTGCTTGTGAATGGTGGTTGACGATATTGGGGTATTGCCGAAACCAAGAATCCAGGGGTTCTTGGCCAAAGTGGTGACATCGGTACCGGATTTGAGCGACTTGGTCCCCTCCGAGGAGTCAGAGGGGCGTGTGCCCGCGACGCTGCCTCCGTCCGCAGTGTTGTCGAGACCGGAGTATCCCGGCCCGCCGGTGACTTTGACGCTCCACGCGTAGTTGCCATCGGCGGCCACGGCCAAGTCGGTGACATCCAATGGCTGGCCGGAGTTCCACGTGAACGGTTGGCCATTGATGATGATTTGTACAGTGGCCGACTTGCCATAGACATCAACCGAACCGCCGGTGACGTTAATGACGTGAGCGTTGTCTGACCAGCGCAGCTCCTGCGGTTTGTTGATTACAGCCTTCTTCTCATAGGTGTAAGGAGCGCCATTGTGCGGGCCTCCGGTGGCGGCGTCGCTGGTAGCGCCGTTGAACACCTGTTGCACCGATGCGGTGTTGCATTTGGCCCAAGGACTCATTCGGAAGTCGAGTGAGTTCCGGTTAGTAGCTGTACCGGAATCGATGCCATCGGCAGTCACGCTGTAGGACTGCGCATGTCCCTGCTTGGTCCAATGCACGGTGCATGTACTGCCGGATCCGGTGGTGTAGACGTCAGTGGGCGGCTGGACCTTGTACTGCGGGACAAAGCGGCTCTCGCCCGTGCCGGCGGAAGCATCGCGCTGCGGCACCACGGTGGCTGTTACGGTGATTTCCCGGGTGTTCAAATCGTTCTCATTGATATCGAACGTAGCGCCACTGTCACTGCAATCGATGGTGTCCTTGACGTCTCCTCCCAAGGAAATTCGCCGGCAGCCGGCATTGTGGTTGTTGCCGAGAGTGACTTTCGCCGTTACTGTGGTGTCGTCGTTCGACAACGCAATGTTCGGCGCATCCGGGTCTCCCCAGATCTTCTCTGACGGCGATGCGGCGGACTCGGCACTCCAATTGATTTTGTTATGGGCTTTGACGGTCGCCGTAATGGCGGTGCCATCGGAAATGTCGTTGTTGTTGAACGTAAACGACAGCTCGGTGGCCGTATTGCCGGTTTCCTTGGTCTGCGGAGCACCTGCACCGGTGACGGTCACCGAATAGTTATCGACGGCGCTGAAATCACCGCTCGGTGCCTTCCACGTCACCTTGGCGGTTTTATTGCCACCCGTGACCGTAACATCGGTGGGAGCGGACGGCACCTTGTCCGGTGTGGCTTCGACGGCGGTGGACGGCTTGGACCAGCCGACGTCATTTCGCGCGGCGACGGTGAAGGAATAGGTTTTGCCGTTCTTCAGACCAGTGACCTGGCATGAGGTGACGGCACCGCAATCCTTCTCTCCGGTGGCGGCACCGGTCCAACTGACCTTGTAGTTGGTGATCGGGCTGCCATTGGCGGCACCGGGCGTCCATGTGAGGCTGACCGCGCTGTCCTGCGGTTCCCCGGCTACGGGAGAGAGCAGTGGCGGCTCGGGCTTGTCGATCACGGACACGGTAATCGATGCGGTGACTTCACGATCCTTGGACTTGGTGCCGTCTTGCACGGTGACGAGCACGGTGTTCGTGGAAGCACCTACATCGGATGCGACGGCGATGGTGATGTTTCCGGAGGCATCGCATCCGGCGATGGTGAGTTTGGCGGCGTCATCCGCCTTGCAGCTGATGACGGTCAGCGAGGAATCGGGGAACGGATTGTACGCGCCGGTAAGCACGTTCACGGCATCGCTGGCACCGGCCTTGATCTTCAACGTCTTGTTGCCGACGCGTGTCAGCGGACGGGTCGAAGACACTACGCGCACGGTCACACCGGCATTCACGGTGCCCGCGCCGTATGCGATTTGCACGGGAATGGACGCGGTGGTGCCAGGAGCGGCATCCTTGGTGGCGGAAACCTGCAAGCTACCGGAACGGGACAGGTTTGCGGTGATTTGCCTGGATGATGAGCTTCCACCGGAATACGTGTATTGCTTTTCGTCGTCATACACGCCGGACGGTGCATGGGTGAGCGCCGTCAGATCAACGGTCTTGGGGTCCGCGCCCGCCTCGACATCAATAGTGGAGGACGAGAACGTGGGCGGCGGCACATCGCGGCCTATCACCGTGATCTGGAGAGTGATCACTGCGGAATTGATGATCTTGGTCTTATCCGATCCCTGCTTGCCATCCACAGCGGTAAAGGTAATGGAGGCGGGGCCTGCGTAGTCTTTTGCCGCAGTGAACTTCAGGGTCTTGTCGTTCACGTAGAAATCGGAGTTGGAAGCCTTGGTGGCGCTGACGGAATCAGCGCTTTCGATATACGGTTCCTTGCCGGCGCCGACGCGGACATAGTCATTGATGTTGATTTCAATGGTCTCGCGCGAGTTGACCTTCAATTCCGGTGCCTTGGGACGCAGCGTGGGCGGAAAGACACCATAGGCCGGTACCTGGATGAACGCGGTGGAGGTGATGTTGTATTTCGTATTGGTCACCGTGTAAGGCACGGCTCGCGCCTGTGACGTCAGGTCGACGGTGATGGTGGTCGAATGCTCGCCGCCCTTGACGTGAGCGTGAGCGCTGGCGGAGGGATGCACGCCGACCTTGAGCTCATTGGCTGTGCCGGAAGGATTGGCGATCCACTGGGAAACATCCACATCCACGGACTTCTTATCGATGGTGGCGGCGGACGGCACACGATAGTCGTAGGCGGTAGGCGGCTCGATGGCGGCACTCGGATCCACGTTTACCGTGAGGGTGGCCGTATCGGACAAGCCGGCCTTGTCTTTGACCGTGTAGGCGATATAGTCGGTGGTGGCGCTGCCGGGCGTGGTGAAGGAGATCATATTGTCTTTCACGCTCACCCCGTCGAGACCTTGGACCTCGACATGCTTGTCGACGGTCAGATTGGTGTTGTCGCCGGAGATGTCGTTCTGCGCGACCGGCACGGTTGCGGCCGTATTGGGCCTCAACGTGATTTCGTCATCCCTGGCGTATACGCCGGAGTCGGACGATCCTTGGAATACGCCCACGCGGATCTGCGCCTGTGCGCGCTGACCGGTCCAATCCTCCACGGCATAGGAGAAGGTGTCGGTGCCGGACGAATCCGGATACGCTTCATAGACCAAGTAGTCGGAACCGACTTCGGATATGCGGCCCAGCGTGGGTGCCTTGTTGCCCAGACCCAACAGCTGATCGTCGTCGCCATCCGTGTCTATGCCGGTCAGTGTGATGGGGATGCGGACCTTCTGCCCGGCGGCAACCTGCGCTTCGGCGTCATGCGGGGTTGGCGCGGCCTTGCTCGCTGCGTCGCTCTTATGCACGGTAATGGTGATATTGGCGGAAGCCACATTACCCAGATTGTCTTCAACCGTATAGGTGATGGGGAAGTTGCCGGTCTCGCTGGATGCTTGGTAGCGGACCGTGTCTCCAGAGACGAAGGCCAGACCCTTGAACGTCCCCTTGTCGTATTGCAGGTTGTTCTTGAGTTTGACCGTGGTGCCATCCGAGTAGGCCACATGGTCAAGCACATCCACGGACACGATGCCGTCGGTACGCACCTGGGCATTGATATTGCTGGCCTTGGGCACTGAATTCGAGGTGGCCAGAGCCGGCGGCTGCAACACGATGGTGCCCTTGGCGGTTCCGGAGGCGTTGGCCACGGTGTAGGTAAGGGCGACGGGCTTCGTGGGCACCTGACGCGCGGTGATATACACGCGCTTATGGCTGACGAGACCAACCTTGATGCCGGAGTCGGCCGGTGCGCTCACCGTGGTGACGGACAGCACACCGCCCATCGGATCGACGTCATTGGTGAGCGGCTCCACAATGGCGGTATTATCCGCGCCAAGCAGGGCGACATCGTTGGCGGCAACCGGTTTGGCGGCCTCGCCGGTGGCAGGCTGCACCTCGACTCGAGCCAATCCGGTGGCCGGAATCGAACCTTGAGTAATGATGTAGGGCACATAATAGGTGCCGGGATTGGTGGCCTTGAACGTCAACGACATATCCGCCGCATTGGTGGTCGTCGAAGCGCCGTTGGGCGTATCCACCTGAGTCAGTTGTGCCGGCTGCAAGGAAGTGCCATGCACATAAGAGGACAGCTTGACGACGGTATCCGTGTTGGGAACGGTGGTTTTCGCTACCGGGTCGATGACCGCGGCCAAGGTGTTCGCGGGCTTGACCGAGAAATACACCATGCCGGTGCCGGTTGCCGTGCCGTCGGAGACGGTGACCTCGACGCCCACACGTCCCGACGCCAGCGCACCGGTGTTGAACGTAAGCTGGCCGTCGGCTCGGGTGGACACCTGCACCTGGTCGGTGTTCTGGGCCACAGCGGAGACCAGAGTGAGCGGGTCTCCATCCGGATCGTTGAAGCTGCTCAGCGCATTGGCGGTATAACTGGCTCCCTGCTCCACATCGATCTCGGGAGGAGTGTCGAACTGTACGGGAGCGTGGTTGCCTCCATCATTCAGGGTTACGGTCACCGTGGCGGAAGAGGTCTGGCCGCGACCATCGGAAATATCGTAAGTAAAGGTAACGGTGCCTGCGGATGCGGCGGAGGCATCGAGTTGCAGATACCGGCCGTCGTAAATCGGCGAAATGGTGACGTCTTTGTTGTTTGGTGCGCCAACCTTGGTGATTTTCAGTACGGAACAATCGGTCTGCTCGTCATTGCGCAGCGCGTCGAGAATCTGTTCCGAACCGGCTCGTGCGCCGATTTCATCATCCTCGGCTTTGATTTGGCCGGATTGTGCGGAACAGGTCTTGGAGAAGTCGTGGTGGTTGTTGGCCGAGTCGTTGTTCTGCTGTTCTTTCTCGGTCTGCTCGGTCTGTATTTTGTTCCACTGTATTTTGATGACTTTGGTGGAATCCTCAGGGTTCCACACATTGCCGTTAACCGTGTCGTTGAGCACCACAAGGCGATGGTTGGTGCGGAACACCAATTCGGAAGTAGTATTGACGGATTCGAGGGTTTGCGGCTTGACGCTGGTATCCGTGGGGGAGCAGGCGCGAATGTAGTTGCTGGCCTTCTGGCTCCAAGCCGAGTACACGCAGCCCTTGGACGATACCGGTCGTGCTGGATTCGCCTTGCCCCCGTTGGCTATGAAATTCGCCTTGGCATTGGACTTCAACGGGATAAGCGCAAGGCCTCTCGGTGATGCCGCGGCCACCCAATCGGACTGTATGTCATCGGTGGGAGGCTCCTGAAGGGTGAGGGTGCCGGTCGTGTCGACATCGACGCGGCCGCCCTTGAATATGACGGTTTTGCCGGTTGCGATTACCGGCGTGCTCCCGATGACGGTAAAGCTTTCAACGGTCTGCTGCTTGCCGTCGGTCAGCGATTCGAGGGTTTTGGCCTTGGCGCTGCTGGGATTGTCAAGACGCAGCACCATACCGTCGGATGGACGGTATCCGTAGACCTTGCCATCGTGGGTTACTGCGATGCGCCCGCCCTCGCCCAGCTTTATTTTCGGATCGGAAGTGGTGGGGGTCACGGAATCAAGGTTTTCCGACAAGCCGGTCCACACATTGCCGGTCTTCTCGTTGATCAGGGCTGCGGTATCCCCGCCGACCACAGTGGTGGTGTTGGCTTTGATGTCGGTCTTGACACCGGTGCTGACCGTGGATGCCTTGATGGTGGAGGCTTTGGTCGTTTCGGTCAGGATGGTGTCGCCATTATGCTGTGCGATGTCGAATCGTGGGGCGGAGGAGGAGACGCCGGCGTCGGCCTCCTTGTTCTTTACGTTGAATCGTGCGGCCTTCTGGTTTTTCAGCGAAGTGACCCATACGGTGCCATCGTCCAGTTGCACATGGCGGCGCGTGACGGTGCTCATGATCACCGCGCCGGCAACAAGTCCCAGAAGCAGCAGGAGCGTGATTACGGGAACCGTCCACGTATGCCCTCCGGAGGGCATACGGCGGCGCAAAGCCGCGCTGATGCGTCGGCGACGATCGTATGACTGGGACGATGTGGCCATCTGAACTCCCTGACCCCTGTTTTCTCTGGTTGCTGGTGTAATGACAACGCTTTACGGTTCCAATACCTGCCATTCCTGTTGTCCATTTGGTGAATTCGCCGCTGCTGGGCGCACGTCTGATGCGATACGCAATGCCAGGGTGGCATGCCCGGCAGTGGCGAGCGGATCATTCTTGCGGCTTGGCCGCACAGGCGATGGCGGGGCTGACGGACATCTGGCGGTTCTTGCGCACAATGGACACCTGAATGCAGGTCTGCGAGCCTTCCTGCGCGTTGACGGTCACCGTGGGATCTGACGTTGTGACGGTTTGCGCGCTCTGGTCGGTATTGCTGCCCTGCACTATGGCCCACGCATAGGTATCACCGCTTTGCGGGTCTGGATTCGTCCAGGTGAACGTCACGGATGACCCATCCGCCGCATAGGTGCCGTTCAGATTCTCCGGGGAAGGAATCTGGGCGTTCGCGGTATCGGTGATCACGTCATCCTGATTATTGCGGTTGTTGTCATCATCCTTGGTGCCGGGCGTCGCCACCTGTTTGGTATCTGATCCGGTGGCGCTGTCCATGCGGGGAACGACCACGAAGGCGAATATCAGTGCCGCTGCGGTGATCGCCGCAAGTATACCGACGGTAATACCCACCGGTTTGACCCATCGCCGTGACGAACGGGTGATCTGATCTCGCTGGTCCGTGGCCCGGCGTCGACGCTCGATGTCTTTGGGATAGGCCGGCATCCCTTCCACGGTAACGGGAGTGGCATGCCCGAAATATGCGAATTGCACACGCTGCATGGCACGTGCGAACTCCAACGCGGAGTAGTACCGCTGGTCGGGGTCCTTGTTCAGGGCCCGGCGCAGCACCGCTTCCACATCGGCCGGCACGTCGGGGCGGTTGAGGCGAGGCAATGGCTGGTTGACGATCAGCGAAATCAGTTCCGATTGCGAACGCGGGTGATAATCGTGCTGGAATGGCGAGCAGCCGACGAACATGGCGTACAGGGTGGCCGCCAGTGAATAGATGTCGGCGGCTTCCGAACCATTGGTCAGATGCTGAAGCACCTCAGGCGGTGCCCACGGCGGCGAGAATCCGGTTTCGGTGCGGTCATACACATCGGTGGAGATACCGAAATCACCCAGAACAGGCAAGCCCTGCGAGGTGATGAGAATGTTGCTGGGCTTGATGTCGTGATGGATGATATTGCTGCGATGCGCGGTGAACAGCGCGCTTGACAGCTTGATGCCGAGGTCGAGTACCTGCTCGCAGGTCATGGACCGGGCCTTCATGATGCTGTTGTAGGTGCCGCCCGGCGCATATTCGATGACGATGTAGCCATGGCCATCGGAGGTGACGCCGGCACCATATACCGGCAGAATGTACGGGTGGGATGACAGCTTGGCCATGAAGTTGGCCTCGCGGTTGAACAGGGCAGCGGCCCGTGGGTCAAGGGTTTTGGCGCTGGCCTTTACCGCCACCGGGCGTGCGGGCATACGCTGGTTATATAGGTACACCGTGGCGGTGGCACCGCTTCCCAACATCTGGACGAAATCATATCCGGGCAGCTTCGGCGGTCTCATCGGAATGTTGTCCATCTGTTCCCTCCCTCCTTGGAAAATGCGCTCTCCCTGCATTCGTTCTACAGGATACCGTCAAGGGTACGATTCTTCGTCGGGTTCGGTAAAATTTTTCCCTCTGTGACGGTCGGGTTTAGGCTGGAGCCATGATGACGAGACTTGAACCTGGAACAGTGCTGGACGGCATCGACCGTGATGGAGCGGCGAGGCTGATTGTCGGCACGCCTGGAAGCGGCAAAACTGAATTCGCCTTATCGGTGTTGATGGCGGGGCTGCGCCGCTACGGTGGCACGCAGGCGGTGATGGCCGTATCCGGCCGTGTGGCCGCCGACGCATTGGGCAATCGGGTGATTCGTGAGCTCGGGTTTTCCGTGCAGGCCAGGCCGGTCACCACGCTGGGTGCCGTGGCATTCCGGGCCATATCGGCTTCGCGCGAGGGAACTGGATTGCCGTCGCCTCGATTGCTGAACGGTGCGGAACAGGATGCTTTGCTGCGTCAAGTCATGGCCGTGCATCTGCGCCATGCCGTAGCGGGAGATGATTGCGGCACCTGTGATTTGCTGCGCGTCTACTTTGCCCAGGATGACTGGGCGAGACTCATACGCGATGCCGGTGCCGGCGAGATGCCCGGCTCGGCCGCTTCCGCACAATCAAGCCTCTCGCAACAAGGGTCGGATTCGCCGTCTCCGACGTCGGCAGGCGGCTCGACCAGCGCGGATAGGTTCACGCGAGGTATTTCAGATGCGTTTATCAGCCAGTTGCGCGATATGCTGGCCCGATTGGATGAGCTCGGTGTAGGCGTTCACGAAGAGCCACGTCTCTTGGACGCCGTGACGGAGGACGCGCGATTGTCGGTGCAATGGCGTTTGGCTTTCGCGTTGCGCCGCGAATATATTGCAGCCCAAAGCGCGGTATATCCGGGGCAATACCGTTTGGATGCCTCGTATTTGCTGGTGGCAGGCGCTCGTGTGGTGCGTGAGGCATTCGCCGCCGATCACGCGGATGATTCCGACCGGCCTATGTGTGTGGAGGCGTTGGGCTTGCCCCGGCTGCTGGTTGTGGATGATGTTCAAGACACCACGCTGGCCGGCATGCGCTTCTTGGAGGAGTTGGGGAATGCCGGCGTCAAGTTGGTGCTGGTCGGCAACCCGGATGAATCGGTGCAGACCTTCCGCGGATCGTATCCGGAATATCTGATGCGCCGTGCCGTGGAAGGGCGGCTGAAGGCCAAGGAAGAACAGCTGGTTGGCGGCAGTGCCGTCGCTGATCAGTCGCACATGACGATGGCTGATGTGATCGCGTCTCGTATTTCGCTGTCGATTCCCTCGCCGGAAGACGAGCCGCTGCCTCCGGCCGAGCGTCCCGGCAAGCTGACCGCCATACTGGGCGGAGTCGATGCAGCGAATTATCAGGCGGACGGCACGGTGACCGCCGGCCTGTACCGATCCTCACGTGAGGAGCTGGATGATGTGGTCTGGCGCATCAAGCGGGCGCATCTTGACCGGCATATTCGGTGGAACGACATGGCGGTCATCACCCACGACAATGCCGCCGTGCGGCTGTTCGGCGAACGACTGCGCCGAGATGGTGTACCGGTGCGGTATTCGTCGGTCACCCGTCCTTTGAAGGACGAGACTTTCGTGCAGGGATTGTTCGCGCTTGTGGAGCTTGCCCGATTGCGTGCCGAGGGGATGGCGGAATGCCAGATGACGTTGGCTTCCTGCGCGGCATATATAAGGACTAGAGTGGCCACGTTGATGAACGGCCCGTTGGTGAGTGCCGGGGCCAAACCCGGTCAGGGGCGTCCCGCAAGGCTTGCGCCGATCGAATCGGCCATGGGGTCGTTGGAGTCGCTGGCGCATCTCGCCACGGATGATGCCATGCTGACCTCTCTGACGACGGCATGGGAAACATTGCGTGAAACATACCATGAAACACGGCGTGAAACAGGTCGTGAAACATCCTCGTCAGTGGTTTCGACGTCAGCGGTTTCGTCGTCAGTGACTTCGTTGCCAGTGTCTGTCGAAATACTCGGTGAACCGTCCGGCGATGACTTGGCCTTTGGCGTTGACGCGCTGTACGTGATGCTTGCCATTGATGATGCCGCCGCGCCGGCGCAGGCTGCGCTCGCATCCATCCACGCGGTGCTCGGCAACGACCCTCAGGCCCGCGCTTTTGCGAACCTGTGGCATCTGGTGGGCAGCGTTGCTTCCGGCTTGGAGCGGCTGCCGGCAAGCCAGCGCGTACAGCCGCGCTATGCGCTGTCTGTTGCGTGGAACGCCACCGGTCTGGCACCGGTCTGGCAGCGTGCGGCATTATTCAACACGGCAGAGGGGCGTACGGCCAATGACCGGCTGGACGCGGCAATGCGCCTGTTCCAGTTCGCCGATGATTCCACCGCCAGTCGAGACATCACGTCATTCATGGCACAGGTTCGGGACATGGAAGTGCAGGCCGATTCCTTGGCCCACATAGGACCGGTGGAAGACGCGGTGACATTGACTACGCCGGCAGGCGCGGCCGGACGCCACTGGGAATATGCGTGGATACCGGTGGTCCAGCAAGACGTGTGGCCGAACCTCGCCGGGCGCAACACCATGTTCGGTGGTGAAGACCTTGCCGAGCTCGTGCTGAGGGGAGCGCTTGAAGAAAGCGACAAAACCGGGCATGATCCGCGGTTCGCGGCTGTATTGTCGGGCGAGAAGAAGAGTTTCCTGGTCGCGCTGACCCGTGCACGGCGAATCATGATCAGCGCGGTATGGAACGACAGCATGAGCCCCTCGGACTTTCTCTTCGGGTATCTGCCGGAATACTATCCGCGCAACCGGCAACAGGCGCCTTTCACCACAGTGGGGGCACATGCGGGATTCGCCGAATATGATCTGGCCGGATTGGACGCCGACCCACGTGGGTTGGTCAGCGCCGCCCGCGCGGTTCTGGCCACTGCTCAACCGCAGCAGGCTGCCGCAAAGGACGCCGCGATTGCGTTGACACTCCTGTTAGAGCATGGTGTGCGCGCCGCAAATCCGCAGAGCTGGGCGTTTGTGGAATCGCCGGCCCAATCGGATAGCGCGTCATCTGGCGGTGCGTCATCTGGCGGTGCGTCATCTGGCGATACCTCATCTGACAGTGCCTCATCTGACAGTGCCTCATCCGACAGCGCGTCATCTGGTGGTGTACAGCCTGACGGTATCCAAACAGGGAAAGGCAAGACGGATGCGCAGGCCGCGCCCATGGTCACCTTATCTCCATCGGCGGTCGACAGCCTATGGGCGTGCCCGGTGTGCTGGATGCTGGAGAACCGGTTCGCCGGTCCTCGCCCCAGCTCCGTGGCCACCAGTTTCGGAACCCTCATCCATGCGGTTGCGCAGCAAGGCAGCGAGGAAGGGCTGGACCATCTTTCCCACAATGCCCAGGCGTTGGCCGTACTGGGCTTGGACTCCACGGCCGGCGCGGAACGTCGCATCGAGGCTGTCTCGGCACGGCTTAATGCCATCTATCAGAGCAAACGTCCTGATCCGAATGCCATAGCCGACACCCGGAACCGCTATGAGGCCACCCGTAAGGACGAGTCCGCGGCGGATACCCTGCGCAACATCGCCGATTACTTTGTGCGCAGCGACGCCGATCCGGAAACGTATCTTGGCAAGAACTCCAGCAACTTCAGCATTGGCGCATTGGCCGGTGCCGAATGCGAACGGGAGTTTGCCGCACGATTCGATGTGCGTGACATACTCGACGCATACAATGCCGTGCCCGGCCTGCACCCAATCGGTCGGAACACGCTGGTCCGTCTGATGGGAGCACTGGTCGGAGGGTGGCCGGAAGGCATGGACGAGCATCTGACCGTGAGACTGTCCGGGCGCATCGACCGTATGGAAACCCGCGTACTCGCAGACGGCGGCGAATGCATTCGCCTCATTGACTACAAAACAGGCAGAACGCCCACGGTCAAACAGATTTTCAATGATTTGCAGCTCGTGTGCTATCAGCTTGGCCTCGTGTTCCCCGAAGACGGGCCGCGCGGTGCCAAGGCACTTGCCGCAATGCCGCATATCAGCCAAAGCGTGCTATTCCATGTCGGGCAGAATGCGGCACCAGCCAGAAGCTACGCTCCGGAAGGTGCCTTCCAGCCGCCGCTGTTCACTGATGGCTCGTTGAATGCCGAACCGTTCACGCCCCGATACTGGTATAAAGACCCCAACCGTTTCTTCGACATACCCGCCATAGATCCGGCTACTCCTCCCGAAGGTGTGAGTGCCGAAGCGTGGGCGCAATTCGCCGCGCTCGCCGGTACGCAGACGTTATGGTCGCTGACCATGATCGCCCGCGTATTCTATGCCGCGGCGGCCAGCAGATCAGCCATCATCGAGGCCCATCCGCAAGACACCCATATCGGATTCTGCCGTATGAAGAACGTCTGCCCTGCCTGTGCAGGCCAGATCGACACGATTTTCGAAACGAGGCAAGCATGAGCACGTTCACTCCCAGTGCGGAACAGGCCGCCATCATCGATGCGCCAGTCGATGCTGACGTATTGGTGGTTGCCGGTGCCGGTTCCGGCAAAACCTTTACGATGACCCAACGCATCATCGCGCTTATCAATCGAGGTGTGGCACCTGAACGCATCCTGGGCCTGACCTTCACACGCAAGGCCGCAGGCGAACTGCTGGAACGCGTCTCCGCCGCAGTGGCCGGTGATATGGCGGGCTCTACGACCGCCACGGTGTCTGATCGGGCATTCCTCAAGCCGGCCATTTTCACGTATGACGCCTTCTTCCAGACCATCGTGCGCCAATATGGACTGCTTGTCGGATTCGATCAGAACACGCAACCATTGAGCGCAGCCGGAGCGCTTCAACTGGCCACCGAAGTCATCGACAGTCACATGGATCTGGCGTTCAGTGAGGATTTTGGCGCCTTCTCCAGTTTGGCGAACCGTGTTCTGGCGTTGTCGGATGCCATTGGCAGTGCCATGATCGGTGCCGGCTGCACCAGCTTCGATGATGCGATCAATCGAGTACGGCAATGGGATTCGGCATTCATCAATCGATTGCAACAAGCCGTTGCAGACGAACCCATGCCCGAGGACGAGCCGAAAATCCCCAAGATCAAACGACTGAAGAAAGATACCGACGCCAGCTGGCAAGCCAAGCTCGATGACCGTGCCGAACATTTGCACGCCCGCTGCACCTATCATTGCGGTGCGCTGCTGGAGACCACACGCAAACGCGATATTCTGCTCCAGCTGGTGGAGGCCTATGCCCAAGCCAAGCGGGAACGCAATATGGCCGAATTCTCCGACTTCACCATTGCCGCGTATCAGCTTATCGAGCGCTTCCCCTCCATCGGAGAGCGTACGCGCCGCAGGTACAGCCACGTGCTGCTCGACGAATATCAGGACACCTCCACCACGCAGGCCGCTCTGCTGGCAGCACTGTTCCACGTGGATGCGTCACAGAGGTCCGCCGTCAACGCGGTGGGTGATCCGTTCCAGTCGATTTACGCATGGCGTGGTGCCAGCCCTGGTGCATTCCGTATGTTCCAGCAAGATTTCCACCTGTCTGCCGGATACAAGCCATTCCCGCTGTCCGTCACCAGGCGAAACAGCCGTATAGTGCTCGAAGCCGCCAATAATCTCACGCTGCCGTTGCGCTCCAATCCGTCGCGTCCTTCCAGCTCATTGATGCGTGAGGTCGATGTCTCATCGCTCGACCCCATGCCTGATGCCCCCGAAGGAACATTGGGAGTACTGGGCTTCGCCACGGCCGGGCAGGAGATCGACGCCGTAGTGCGTTTCTGCAAGACGGCCATCGCACGGCACCGTTCCGCAGCCGAACAACAGGAACAGATGCCGGGCGAACAGAAAGCGCCGGTCGCCGTGCTGTTTCGGTCCAAATCACATATGCCCGAATATCAGGCGGCATTGGAACAGGCCGGATTGACCACATTCGTGGTCGGCTATTCCGCGCTGTTGGAACGTCCGGAAATCCGCGATCTGATGGCGTTGCTGCACGTGGCCGCCGACCACACCGATACGGGATCGCTGATGCGCTTGCTGGCCACGCCACGATTCACCATGTCCGCAGCGGATTTGACCATGTTGGCCCGTTTTGCTGAAGAACAGAACACGGAACAACGCTTCCAAGCATTGGTGCAGGCCGGCCTTGCCCAACCGGATACACCGGCGAATGAATGGGCGGCTGTGGTGCGTGAGTACCGCGATCAGGTGGCCAATGCGGTATTCCTGCCAGACGTATTGCTACGCGGCGACCTGGTAAAACTGCTTGAACGGTTGAGCGCACACGGGCGCAACGCCATAACCCGGGCCGCGGTGATGCTCCGTCAGGTGCATGATGCCGTCGGGCGGCCACTGGGCGACGTGATTCGCGCCGGCATAGAAGCGTTGGATCTTGACATCGACACCGTATTGGCCGGTGTGCTGCATAATCCGCAGCACCGCGCCAATCCCGCTTTGGCGCATATGCCTATGGATGCGATTGTGGATTTGGTGGATACGTACACGCAAGAGATTGCCGCTGAGCAAACTCCCTCGTTGCATGGGTTCATCACATGGGTGGATCATCTGGCTTCGGTGGAGGATGAAGCCGCCAGTCTCCCTGACGCTCCGGTGGATGTGGAACTGATGACCGTACACCAGTCCAAAGGGTTGGAATGGGATGCCGTTGCGGTAGTGGGGCTTACCGCCGTCGGATTCCCCAGCAATCAGGGCGACCATCTCAAGATCGTGCTGGACGAGCACCATACGGGAGGCACCGAGCAAGGTCACTGGACCGCACCCGAATATCATGAGACCGCCGACTCCTGGCTCACCAACCCCACCGCCGTACCCGTGCCTATGCGTGCCGATGCCGGCATTCTGCCGCGATTCCCCCATGATGCCGATGTGGAAGCCGACCCCATCGCATCATTGGCGGCTTTGGATGATGTGGAGCTTATCGATGATGAAGTGTTCGGCTCCATGCGCGAATTCGGCGATGGCGTGGAAGAAGTGGATGCATCCGGCTGGTATTTGACGCAGGCGGAGGAATATGGGCGCCGGCTGCATGCCGACGAACGTCGATTGATGTATGTGGCGCTTACCCGTGCGCGAGAAGATGTCCTGATGACCTATTGCGCCTA
>OGXT01002188.1_pt1 | contig 16196 bp, 10 predicted proteins | sample 1576361 | NCBI WGS metagenome assembly OGXT01 (sample SAMEA3541514, study PRJEB24748) | human gut metagenome | biome: human gut; feature: human-associated habitat; material: faeces | place: China | collected 2012 | reverse complement strand
CAGGAGCTTTTGGACGGTGTTAAAATTCATAATAATGTATATGCAGTTCCTACTTATAAAGATTCTTCCATGACACAGTTCTGGATGCTGGATGATACATATGTACAGAAATATAATATTGATGTGGAGGGCATTAAGGATTTTGCTACTTTAAATGATGCGCTGCAGACGATCAAAGAAGGGGAAGGCAAATCTGTATATCCGATGAAGCTGGCACAGGGCTCTACTTTTAACGGCTTCTTCAATGGTTATGATGATCTGGCAGGCGGTGTTTCTGCAATCGGTGTCTGGTACGAAGATGAAGAACGTAAAGTAGTTAGTCTTCTGGAGCAGGATGATGTGAAGGAAAAACTGAACTGGCTGCATAAATGGTATCAGGATGGCATCATCAATCCGGATGCAAACGTTGTAACAGATGGCGGCAAGCAGTCTATTTTCGGCTCTGCACAGGGCTGGCCTGCAGCAGCTACCACATGGGCATTCAATAACGGAATTGACAAATATGATCTGACGCAGGTATTCGGGCCGATGTATGCGACCGGCACCATCCAGGGCTCCATGAATGCGATTTCTGCAAACTCCAAATATAAAGCAGAAGCGCTGAAAGTTCTGGAGCTGATGAATACAGATTCCAAGTTCCGTGATATGTGTGCATATGGTACAGAAGGCAATTACATGGAATATTCTGAGGATGGTACCGTACAGAAACTGCGTGACGACTGGAACTGGCCTTCTTATACACAGGGTACGTTCTTCATTCTGTCTACGCAAACGGACGGCGATCCGGATGCCTGGGAACAGGTTAAGAAACAGAATGAAACCGCTGTTTCCTCTACCTGCCTTGGATTTGCACTGGATATCACGGATATCCAGAATGAAGTTGCAAACTGCAATATGGTATGGGATAAATACAAAAATGATATGCTGACCGGTGCGTCGGATCCGGAGACTGCAGTTCCTGCCTGCATCGAAGAACTGAAGGCAGCGGGTCTGGATAAAGTCATCGAAGAAGCACAGAGACAGATTGATGAGTTTTTTGCCAAATAAACAGCATCAGATTGTATAAAAGTGATAATGCACAGCATGATAGGCTCTCTCGGCATAAAATCCGGAGAGCCTATTATATATAGGAAAAAAGAGTTGAGAATATGAAAAAAGCAAAAATTATATTCAAAACGTTAGGTGCATGCAACTTGTCCTTATACAGCTTTTACATTCTTAAAAAAGCGATGTGCCGAAATCTGGTGAAAAACTGTGTAAAAAATGCACAAAAACAAAAGATAAAATTGTACACCTGAACTGGCCTTTTTATACTAGTATATAATAAATTTTAGGTTGTGAAGTCAAATTGACTAAGTTATAATAAGCATATAGTTTCCGAGTAAAGGAATTTACGTGAGGAATCTGCGAAGAAGGAGGAAAACGGAAAATGAGTAACGAAAAGACTGGCCGCAGAGGCAAGAAACGCATCTGGGGTAAAGACGACACAGAGCTGTCGTTATTGGCACTGCCGACTACCATCTGGTATTTGCTGTTCTGCTTTTTGCCGATGTTCGGTATTATCATCGCATTTAAGAACTACAAGGTATACGGTGGATTTTTAACAAGCTTTATTAAAAGTGAATGGGTGGGATTTAACAACTTTAAATTCCTGTTTTCCTCAAAGGATATCTGGCTGATCCTGCGTAATACGCTGGGATATAATGTCATTTTCATTATCCTTGGCATTGTGGCACCGGTTGCTGCAGCAATCGCAGTTGGACAGCTCCACAGCAAGAAGCTTGCAAAAGCGTATCAGACTGCGATGTTCATGCCTTACTTCCTGTCCTGGGTCGTTGTAAGCGCACTGGTTTGGGCATTCCTGTCTTATGACAAGGGTCTGATCAACGGTATGCTGGAGTCCTGGGGAATGGACCGCCAGCAGTGGTATATGAAGCCGGCTATGTGGCCTCCGTTCCTGGTATTTATGAACCTGTGGAAGGGTCTTGGCTACGGAATGGTTGTTTATCTGGCAACGATTACCGGTATTGATAAAACCTATTATGAAGCAGCCGGTATCGACGGCGCTACGATCTGGCAGCAGATCCGCTACATCACTCTGCCTCTGATGAAGACCGTTATCATCATGATGTTTATCATGGCAGTAGGACGTATTTTCTACTCCGATTTCGGTCTGTTCTATCAGGTGCCCAGAGATTCCAATACGCTGTACAATTATGTATATACTCTGGATGTATATGTTTTCAAACAGTTGAAAACTTCGACCACCGGTATGGCGTCCGCTGCGGCCTTTGTACAGTCTGTTGCCGGATGTATTACGATTCTGACGGCGAATGCGATCGTTCGTAAGATTGACCGTGAGAGCGCAATGATTTAAGGGAGAAGAACAATGGAAACAACGAAAAAAATTAAAAGAGTAAACAAAGACGAGCCTACCGGGTTCGACCGGTTCAACCGGGTATCCAAAGGCGCTAACGCTGTACTGAATATCATTTTCATTATTATGTCGCTGCTGTGCGTAATACCGATCCTGCTGGTTGTTGCAATTTCTTTTTCTGCTGAGGATTCCATCACAGAATACGGATATCGCTTCATCCCGAAGATCTTCTCTCTTGAGGGCTACACATTCCTAGCTTCTCAGAGCACGATGCTGCTGAGAGCACTGGGTGTCTCTCTGTTTGTAACGATCGTTGGCACGGTTCTGGGTGTTATGCTGACAACTCTGATGGGCTATGTACTTTCCCGTCCGAACTACAAATTAAACGGTTTCCTTACAATGGTGGTATTTATCCCCATGGTATTTAATGGCGGTCTGGTTTCCACCTACTTCGTAGTCAGCCAGCTGCTGGGCTTAAAGAACACGATATGGGCACTGATCCTGCCTCTGGCAGTTTCATCCTTTAACGTTATTATCTGTCGTACCTTCTTTAAGACAACAGTTCCGGAATCCCTGATCGAATCCGCGAAGATGGACGGTGCATCTCAGCTGACGATTTTCAGCAGAATCGTTCTTCCGATTTCGCTGCCGGTACTGGCAACTATCGGTCTGTTCCTTTGCTTCGCATACTGGAACGACTGGTATCAGTCCATGCTGTACATTGATAACACCAAGCTCCTTTCCCTGCAGGCTCTGTTAAACCAGATCCTGACCAATATCCAGATGCTGGTACAGAATGCAGCAACACTGGGTGCATCTGCAGCAGAAATGCTTGCAAAGATGCCGAAGGAAGCGGCTCGTATGTCTATCGTAGTTATTATCGTATTGCCTATCGCCTGCGCATATCCGTTCTTCCAGCAGTACTTCATTTCCGGTCTGACGGTTGGTGCGGTTAAGGGCTGATATTCCCTATATTATCTGTGTGTTTTAATTTGATATCCTGCCGGAAGAACCGGCTGTGGTATAGAAACGGGCTCTCTGCATACAGGGAGCCCGATTTTAAGGAGGAGACATTATGAAAAACAAGAGCATGAACAAGATTCTTGCCCTGGGCGTTGTTGCCGCTATGACAGCTGGAATGCTGGCAGGCTGTGGCAGCTCTGCGTCCACAACTGACGGCGCTGCAGCCGGAACAGAAGCCGCTTCTAATTCTGCAGCAAGCAATGGTGAAGTACCTACCCTGGTATGGTGGACTATAGGCGGAACACCTGCAGACGATTTCGATCAGGCTGTATCTCAGATCAGCGATTACGCAGAAGAAAAGATCGGCGTAAGAATCGATGTTAAGATCGCAGGCTGGGCAGATTACGAAACCAAGATGAACAACATCATCAACACCGGCGAATACTTCGACCTGATGTTCGTAAACAACACAAACTACACCAAATTTGTAAATCTGAATGCTCTGGAGAACATCACAGACCTTGTTCAGACGGAAACCCCCGATCTGTACAACTTCATCCCCACAGACCTTTGGGAAGGTGCCAAGATCCACGGTAATGTATATGCAGTACCGACCTACAAGGATTCTTCCCTGACCCAGTTCTGGATGCTGGATGATGCTTATGTACAGAAGTATAACATTGATGTAGACAGCATCAAAGATTATGCAACCTTAAATGACGCTCTGCAGACCATCAAAGAGGGGGAAGGCAAATCTAAATACCCGATGCAGCTGGCTCAGGGCTCTACCTTCAACGGCTTCTTCAACAACTATGACGGTCTTGCTTCCGGTCTGCAGCCCATCGGCGTGAAATATGACGATGCAAGCCGCAAGGTTGTATGCACACTGGAGCAGGATGATATCATGGACGGCTTAAACTGGCTGCACAAATGGTATCAGGACGGCATCATCAATCCCGATGCTAACGTTGTAACAGACGGCGGTAAAGGTTCCATCTTCGGTTCTGCACAGGGCTGGCCTGCAGCAGCAACCACATGGGCATTCAACGCGGGTATTGAGAAGTATGACCTGACTCAGGTATTCGGACCTCTGTACACAACCGAGACCATTCAGGGTTCTATGAACGCGATCTCTGCAAACTCCAAGTATAAGACAGAAGCGCTGAAGGTTCTGCAGCTGATGAACACAGATTCCAAATTCCGTGATATGTGTGCATATGGTACAGAAGGCAACTACATGGAGTACGCAGAAGACGGCACAGTACAGAAGCTGCGTGATGACTGGAACTGGCCTTCCTATACACAGGGTACCTTCTTCATCCTGTCTACTCAGGCGGATGGCGATCCGGATGCATGGAATCAGGTAAAAGAGCAGAACGAATCTGCTGTATCTTCTACCTGCCTGGGCTTTGCTCTGGATGTAACAAATATCCAGAACGAGATCGCAAACTGCAACACTGTTTGGGATAAGTACAAGAATGACCTGCTGACCGGTGCATCTGATCCGGCAACTGCAGTTCCCGCTTGTATCGAAGAGCTGAAGGCTGCAGGTCTGGATACCGTTATCGAAGAGGCACAGAAGCAGGTTGACGAGTTCTTTGCGAACTAATCTGCAGGGGAAGAATGCCGGATGCAGAAGAAACTGTAAAAGGTGAAATAACATTTCCCTGTCATATTGATTGGATAAGGAACTAAAGACAGGCCGTCCGAACTTTGGTTCGGGCGGCCTTTTGCCATAACAGCTCCTTTGTGTTTTCCCATGTACAGATAACCGGTCCCCATGCAAATCTGTGCATGGGAAAGCACGAAGAACACAGCGTCCGCAGAGTGGACACGCTTGCAAAGTCTATATAGACAGGATATAATCGAGCTAGGAATAGGGATCGGAAAGCTGCGGCTTCGCAGAAGATGTATGACACAGGAGAAGACAGCAAATGAGCAAAGGCCACAGTACATTTTTGGAATATCGGATCTATCGGAAAAAATTTCTGGGGACAATCATCGTAGTCATTGTCCTTTGCCTGAGCGCGTTTTCGGGCGTTCTGTTTTTCTTTATCCGCAACTGGATCAATGATGTGCAGATCCAGTCTCAGTACCGCTTCCAGCAAAAGGAGCGCCAGCTGGAAAATGTTCAGACCTGGACACGGTCCTATGTGGAAGGCTTGTACACCGACGCGGCGCTGATGAAAGATTTAAAGGCATTGTTTGCCTCTGTGAACAATCAGGATTACATCGCGAAGCGCCGGGAAAACAGCTTGAATAGTGATTCGGAAATCCGGTATGTGCCGGCAGATATCAAGAAGCTGTTTTTAGATGGCAGGACGAAGATCTGCGGTGTAACGCTGCGGTCGGATAACGGTATAAAAGCTCTGCGAATGACGAACTATGATTTGTGGGTGGATTTTGAATGCCGCACAATCGAGGATGTGAAGACAATTTCAGGATTTGGGGATATTATGGCGTCCTCTTATTCGGTTCGTGATCCGGATAACATGAGTATTTCAATGGGAACGATGGATTTCTGGATCAGCACGGCGGATTTTTATGAGGACAATGATGAGATCAATGCTTCCTGGGGGATTTTCGATGCAGATGGGGATATGCTTGCCCACAGCAAGATGAGCCCACAGCAGGAAGCAGAGCTGTTCCAGGCGGCCCTGCGGGGGGTGCAGTTTGACTGGCTGGAGAATACCGGCAGCCGGAGGACTTTTTTTACAAAACATACATCCAATCAGGGAACGTTTTCCTATGTTGTCATAAAAAGTATCGGAGAGCTGGTGGCGGATAATCGTTATGTCGTTGGCGTGATAGGGACAACACTGTTTCTGATAGCCTTTGGGATCATTCTGTTTACCAATATGCAGCTGAAAGCGGATTATGAGTTTCTTTCCAAGATCATTCATATGCTTTCGCACATGGAATCCGGTGAGTTTGCGGATGTTCAGGAGGAAGATTTAAGCAGCGAGCGGCGCAAAAATGAATATGGCATGATCGCAGTTGCCCTAAAGGATGTGGGTGCAAAGCTGCAGGGTCATATCCAGCGGGAATATGTCTGGAAGCTGAAGGAGCAGGAGACTCAGATGCGTGCACTGCAGCATCAGATCAACCCGCACTTCTTATATAACACACTGGAAACGCTGCGCTCCAGGGCGTTGCTGGAAGGAGACCGGGATACGGCGGATGCGATCGCATTGCTTGGGGCTCTGTATCGTGCCAGAACCCATACGAAGGATACCATCACGCTGGGAGAAGAGTTTAAGCTGCTTGAAATGTATCTAAAGATCATGGAGCTGCGGTTTGGAGATAATTTCTTCTATCAGGTCGAGCTGGAAGATGCACTCAGAGAAATCCCGACGGTGAGTTTTTGGCTGCAGCCCCTTGCGGAAAATTTCTTTACTCATGGCTTTGACCGGGAGAGCATGTATAATCTGTTGATCATCAGCGGACATGCACAAGGCCCGGACACCGTGATCGAAATCATGGACAATGGCTCCGGTGTTCCTGCAGATCAGCTGGAGCAGGTACAGAAGACGATGCGCGAAGGAAATGACGATCCGGAAGCGGATATCGGACTGAGAAACGTATATATGCGTTTGAATTATTTTTATGGAAATGGTTTTAAGATGGAAATCGGGAATAACCCGGAAGGGGGATTTAAAATTTCTATCCTGATACCGGGAAAGGTGGAAGAAGATGTACACATTGGTGATCGTGGATGATGAACCTGCCATTGCCGAAGGCATTTGCAGGCTTCTTGACTGGAAATCTCTTGGCTTTGAACGAATCCGGACCGCCAGAAGCTGTTTTGAAGTGGTATCCCATGTGGTGGACTGGAAACCGGATGTCTGCCTGGTGGATGTACGGATCGGCAATGAATTTGGCTATGAACTGATTAATTGTTTAAATGGAATGGGTGTCAAATCCAACTATATTATGATGAGCGGATATGACGATTTTCAGTATGCCTGTGAAGCACTGCGTTGCGGCGCAGTGGATTATCTGTTAAAGCCCCTTGATAAGGATCAGCTTCAGAAGCGCATTGAACAGGTTGTGGTAGAAAACCTGCACGGAACTGTGCAGCTGGAGGTGCGTAAAAACGAAGATCCGATCCTGCGGCGGCCCTATGAGGAATTTTCCCCGCTGATCCGTAAGATCGTTATGATCGTGGCAATGGAATATGGGCAGCATATTTCCTTAAAAAGTATAGCCGACCGATTCCGGATGAATGCGACCTATCTTGGTCAGATTTTTATCAAGGAAACAGATATGAAATTTTCGGAATACCTGATGGCATACCGGATGTATGTCGCGCGGGAGAGGATTCTAAATACCGACGACAAGATTTCTTCGGTAGCCGCGGAAGTAGGATATTCCAACATGAATTATTTCTATCAGCATTTTCATAATTATTATGACAGCACACCTTCCGAAATGAGAGCGGGGAAAAATTGAAAACTGCAGAAAATGATTTTCTGTTGTTATAAAAAATGGGGAAAAGGAGCAACTCACAAATGAGAGTATTACTGTTTGACATTGATACGCTGCGGGCGGATCATATGGGCTGTTATGGCTATGGCAGAAATACCACACCTGTAATGGATGAAATTGCGAAGGAGGGAGTGCGGTTCGATGATTATTACTGCCCGAATGCACCGTGCCTTCCGTCCAGAGCATCCATGATCAGCGGACAGTATGGAATTCATAACGGAATTGTGGGGCATGGCGGTACAGCTGCGGATATGCGTCTGCAGGGAATCACCAGAAGCTTTACGGATGACATGTCTGAGAACGGACTGTTCATGCAGTTTAGAAGAGCCGGAATGCATACGGTTTCCTTCTCTTCCTTTGCAGAACGTCACAGTGCATGGTGGTTTAATTCCGGTTTCAATGAATGCTACAACGTAGGCAGGAGAGGCAGCGAGTCCGCAGAGATGGTAACGCCTCATGTGCTGGACTGGCTGGAGAGAAACGGCAAGAAGGATAACTGGATGATGCATGTGCATTACTGGGATCCTCATACACCTTATCGTACACCGGCAGATTATCCGAGCCAGTTTGCGGATACGCCGCTTCCGGATGACTGGATCGACGAGAAGACCTTTGAAGAGCACCTGCTGCACATCGGACCCCACTGCGCAAACGAGATCAACATGTGGAATGATGATACGTTTCCTCAGTGGCCAAAGCACCCCGGTAAGCTGACAACTCTGGAAGAGGCAAAGCACCTTCTGGATCTGTATGATGACGGTGTAAAATACACAGATGATAACATTGGTCAGATTATTGATTGGTTGAAGGAGAATGGTCTGTATGATGACGATCTTGCGATTATCATCACCGCGGATCACGGCGAGGATCTTGGAGAGTTCGGTATCTACGGAGAGCATGGCACTGCGGATGAGCCGGTTTGCCGTATTCCTATGATCGTTCGCTGGCCCGGCATGCAGAAGGGCGCAGTGGTTAAGGGCTTCTATGACAATACAGACCTGACACCTACCGTGCAGGAACTGCTGGGTACACCGATGTTTTCGGATCGTTATCATTATGACGGCAGCTCCTTTGCAAAGGCATTAAAGGATGGCACAGACTGCTCCAAGCCCTACGCAATTCTGACCCAGTGTGCCCATGTGTGCCAGAGAAGTGCCCGGTTTGATGACTATGTATATATCAGGACCGTACACGGTGGGTATCATCTGTTCCCGGAGGAAATGCTGTTCAATGTAAAGGAAGATCCTCACGAGCAGCACAACCTGGCAGAGGAGCGCCCTGACTTGTGCGCAAAAGGTGCGAAGATGATCCTCGACTGGAATGACAAGATGATGAAGACCTCCCATTACGATGTAGATCCCATGTGGACCGTGATGCGGGAGGGCGGCCCTGAGCATTGCAGAGGACAGCTGAAGTCTTATATGGAACGGTTGAAGGGTACTCCGAGAGAGTACGGAATCGAGCTGCTGAAAGAAAAATACGGAGATTGTGAATAAATGAAGGCATATCAGGATGCTTCTTTAGCTCCTGCCAGGAGGGCGAAGGCTCTCCTGGAGGAGATGACGCTGGCAGAAAAGGTCGGTCAGCTCAATCAGCGTCTTTACGGATTTCGGATTTATGAGCGAAAATGCGTAAATGGTGAGGATACCATCGAGCTGTCGGAGGAATTTCGTCAGGAAGTTGAAAAATACAGCGGTCTGGGAGTTCTGTACGGTTTATACCGTGCGGATCCTTGGGCGGATAAGGATTACGAAACCGGGCTGACCGGCGTGCTTTCCAAAAAAGCATATAATCAGGTACAGCGCTATGTTCTGGAGCATTCCAGACTAGGTATTCCTGTGATGATGAGCTCGGAATGCCCACATGGACATCAGGCGCTGGACGGCTATTTGCTTCCGGTAAATCTTTTGGCCGGAGCGACCTTTGATCCTGCAATGGTACGGGCAGCGTACCGGGTAAGCGGCCGTCAGCTGCAGAACATGGGTGTGGATTTTGCTTTAATGTCGATGCTGGATGTGTTGCGGGATCCCAGATGGGGACGCAGTGAGGAATGCTACAGTGAAGATCCGTATCTGTCTGCGCGGATGGCAGAAGCTGCCGTAATCGGTATGCAGGAAAGCGGGCCTGAGGTTGTAGCAAAGCATTTTGCAGCACAGGGCGAAGGAACCGGCGGCGTCAATGCGAGCGCGGCAAGAATTGGAGAACGCGAACTTCGGGAAATTCATTTTCCTCCGGCAGCGGCTGCAATCAAGGCAGGAGCCAAGGGCATCATGGCTGCCTATAATGAGATTGACGGCGTTTACTGTCACGCAAATCGCTGGCTGTTAAATGATGTCATCCGCAAGGAGATGGGCTTTGACGGTATCGTGATGTCTGATGGTGTTGCCATCGATCAGCTTGACAGCATGACTGGTGATAATGTGGTGTCCGGTGCGCTGGCCATGCAGTCAGGCGTGGACGTCGGTCTGTGGGATGAGGCGTTTGGCAAACTGGAAGAAGCAGTACGCAGAGGTCTTGTAAAGGAAGCCCAGATTGATCAGGCAGTGCTGCGTGTGCTGACCCTCAAATTCGAGAGAGGACTGTTTGAGCATCCTTACCTCGAAGAAGAGGGAGAGATCCATATGGATTATGCACAGAATCCGGAGAGTGTACAGCTGGCGCGGGAAGGGCTTGTAATTCTGCAAAATAAAAACCAGGGGCTTCCCTTTTGGGAAAACCAGGCATCCGGTAAAAAGATCGCTGTGGTCGGACCAAATGCAGACGATCTGTATAACCAGCTGGGTGACTACACACCTCCGCTGCGCAGGGACGACGGTATCACGGTATTGGACGGCATGAAGCTGATTTTCAAAGAATCCGATATCCGGTTCTCACAGGGATGTTATCTGAGAAAACGAGATGAAAACCTGCTGAAAGAGGCAGTGGATACTGTGAAAAACAGTGACATTGTGATCTGTGTGCTGGGCGGTTCCTCGAGCCGGTTCGGCGGTGCAAGTTTTGACACAAACGGCGCGGCGCTTTTAGAGAATGCTGCGGCCGACGACAAGGGGACGCTGATGGACTGCGGAGAGGGAATGGACTGCAGCGACCTTGAGCTTCCGGATGCGCAGCTGGAGCTGTTAAAGGCATTGAAAGAAACCGGAAAAACTGTGATCGCAGTTGTGATCTGCGGTCGCCCGCTGGTGCTGACCCAGGTGTGTGAGCTGGCAGACGGTGTAATCCTTGGATTTTATCCCGGTCCCAGAGGCGGACAGGCAATTGCAGAGGTGATCTCAGGAAGAGTTGCTCCCTCCGGAAGACTTCCGGTTTCCCTGCCGCGATCGACAGGACAGGTTCCTGTTTATTACAATTATAAAAATTCCTACCGGGCGATGACCTATATGGATGAGGAGGCAGGACCGCTGTTTCCCTTTGGCTACGGACTTGGCTATGGGACCTTTGAATGGGGAGCCTGCAGCTTAAGCACAGAACGGTGCAATGTGGCTGCGTTGGAAAATAAGGGCCTGACCATCCGCTTTTCTGTGAAAAATACCAGTGAAAGAGGCGGCTATATCGTACCGCAGATTTACGTGACGGACGTTGCAGCATCCACGGTACGGAGAGTGAAAGAATTGAAAGCATTCCAGAAGGTATGGCTGGATGCAGGACAGGAAAGAACCGTTTCCCTGCAGCTTGGCAAGGAGGCATTCTGCCTGTGGAATCAGAAGATGAAGTATGTTGCGGAACCTGGAGTATTCCGGATTGAGCTGTCTGACAGCGCGCAAACCATATGGAAAGGAGAATTTACATTATGTATTTAATTCCCGCTCCGGCGAAGCTGGAGAAAAAAGAAGGCCGTTTTATCTGGGCCTATGACAGATATGTGACGGTAGATCAAAGCTGCAGCCAGCTGGTGACCCGTCAGGCGTCCCTGTTTTGTGACGGCGCAGAAAAAGAACTGGGCTACCGTCCCCTTCTGACAAGAGGGGCTGCCAAAGCCGGTGACGTCGTTTTCAAGCAGGACGACGTTCGCCACCTCCTGCGCGATATCCGCGCCGCTCCTCATCGTACTGACCGGTGATGAGACAGGTCTGTGGCATGGTATGCAGACACTGCTGCAGATCATCGAGCAGGAGGGCGCATGCCTGTCCGCTTTACATATCGAGGATGCTCCGGCAATTGTAAACCGCGGCTATTACTTCGACTGCACCAGAGGACGTATCCCGAAGCTTTCCTGGTTGAAGCAGCTGGCTGACCGGATGGCTTATTACAAGTTAAACCAGTTACAGCTGTACGTAGAGCATTCCTATTTGTTCCGCGGTATGACAGAGCTGTGGAGAGATGACACTCCGCTGACTGCAGAAGAGATCATGGAGTTTGACCGTTACTGTGCAGAGCGCGGCATCGAGCTTGTACCGTCCCTGTCCAGCTTTGGACACCTTTACAAGCTGCTTTGCTCCAGAGAATACTCCCATTTATGCGAGCTGGAGGATTCCGAAGGAAAACCCTTCTCTCAGACCGGCAGAATGGCACACCACACCATCAACACTTCCGATCCGGAGAGCCTGCAGCTCATGGAGGGTATGATTTCCGAATTTATGGAGCTGTTTACCTCCAGACAGTTTAACATCTGTGCAGATGAGACCTTTGACCTGGGCAGAGGACGCAACAAAGAAGCAGTGGAAAAGCTGGGCAGGGACAGAGTTTATATCGATTATATAAAGAAACTGGCTCAGTTTTTACTGGATAACGGCCGTCGTCCCATGTTCTGGGGGGATATTATCCTCGGCTTCCCGGAGATGATCAAAGAGCTTCCCAAAGAGATCATCTGCTTAAACTGGGGTTATATGTGGAACCAGCGCGAAGAAGAGACGAAGTGGATGTACGAAGCAGGAGCGGTTCAGTATTGCTGCCCCGGCTGCTGTGGATGGAATGAATTCTCTGCACTCAACTGGTACGCATACAACAACATCATGAGATTGTGTACCTATGCAAACAAGTACGGTGCGATCGGTCTGTTAAATACGGACTGGGGCGATTATCTGCATGTCAACCATCCCGATTTCACAAGAGTCGGCATGATTTACGGTGCAGCGTTCTCCTGGAACAGCAATATTCCATCCTACGAGGATATCAACCGTCAGATTTCCAGAATCGAATATCGGGACAGCAGTGAGAACTACCTGGCTGTTGTAGCAAAGATTCAGGAAAACAGCGGCTACGACTGGAATGTTGCAGTACGCTACTGGGAAATGAAGCGCGGTCTGCATGAACAGGATGAAGTCAGCGTTGGCCTGATGAAGGAACGCATCGGTCAGATGGACAACATCGATCAGAAGGACGCAAATCTGAAAGAAATCGCAAGAGAGCTGTATGCACAGATCGAGCAGATGGACAGCAGCAAGCGCGCACTGGTAATGCCCCAGATCGTTGCAGTGGATGCGATCCGCATCTTTAATCAGATCGGCAAATTCGCAACCGCGGATGTGCTGGGCTGCACCTATGAGAGCATGCCGGACAGCTGGGCGCTTGCCAAGGAACTGGAGACATGGTTCTATTTTTACAAGAGAGTATACCGCAGCATCAGTGAAGAATCTGAACTGCGTTATATCCAGGAGCTGGTATGCTGGTATGGAGATTACCTGCGTCAGATCAAATAACAGAATGTACGAAAGGAAAGGGAACAGCAATGAAACAGCAGTTTTTACATGAAAACTGGGAAATGCGGCAGATCGGTAACGACGAATTCCTGCCTGCAGCCGTACCCGGAAGCGTATACGGCGACCTGCTTTCCAACGGAAAAATGGAAAACCCGTTCTGGAAAGACAATGAAAACGATGCCTGCGAGCTGATGGAGGAAGACTACGAATATGTTTCTCACTTCGATTGTGAGGACGGTCTTTTAGACAGCGACCGCGTAGTGCTGCGTTTTGATGGTATTGATACTGTCGGCGACGTTTATTTAAATGAAATCCATCTGGGCAGCCCTCTGAGCATGCATCGTGTATGGGAATATGATGTGAAGGAAATCCTGCATGATAAGGACAATGAATTGAAGGTTATCCTGCATTCTCCCAACAAATGGATTCGTGAAGCCTTCAAAAAATGCCGCACCCTGGGCAATGACGATACCTTCGAAGGTTTCGTACATCTGCGTAAGGCACACTATATGTTCGGCTGGGACTGGGGCGCACATCTTCCGGATGCCGGTATTTTCCGTCCGGTTTCCCTGCTTGGCATCAACACTGCAAGAATTGACAGTGTATACATTAAGCAGACCCATGAGCGCACCGGCGAGACAGAGCCCGGTACCGTTCGTCCCATCACAAAATCCGTTACTCTGACCTTCGACGTGGAGCAGGAGGTCGTGGGCAATGCAGAGAGAGGACCGAAGTTAAAGAACATTACCGGCGGTCATACCTGCAAAAAGTGCGGCAAGGCTTATACCTACACCGTAGAGATCACTGCTCCGGATGGAAGCAAGACGCTGTATGAGAACTCTCCGGTTGAGGTCAAGATCGACGATCCCAAGCTGTGGTGGCCCAACGGCTACGGCGAGCAGAACCTGTACGAAGTAAAGGTTACCCTGTTTAGCGACGGCGTTGCGCTGGATGAGTGGACCCGCAGAATCGGTCTGCGCACCATGACCATGCACATCGAAAAGGACGAATGGGGCGAGTGCTTCGCACATCAGGTAAACGGTGTGGATGTCTTCGCAATGGGCGCTGACTATATTCCGGAGGATAATCTGCTTGGCAGAGTGAATCCTGAGACCACCAGAAAGCTTCTGGAAAAAGCAAAATTTGCAAATTACAACGCGATCCGGGTATGGGGCGGCGGTTACTATCCCTCCGACTGGTTCTATGATATCTGTGATGAGCTGGGTCTGATGGTTTGGCAGGACTTCATGTTCGCGTGCGCAGTTTATGAGCTGACACCTGAATTCGAAGCAAACATCCGTCAGGAATTTATCGAGAATGTAAAACGTCTGCGCCATCACGCATCTCTGGGACTGTGGTGCGGCAACAACGAAATGGAACAGTTCGTATTCGAGCGCAACTCCTGGCTGACCAAGCCCTCCGAAGTTAAGGATTACTTCCTGATGTTCGAGCGCATTATCCCGGAAATCGTTCATGAGTACGATCCGCAGACCTTCTATTGGCCTGCAAGCCCGTCTTCAGGCGGCTGTCTGGACGAGCCTAACGATCCGAACCGCGGCGACGTACATTACTGGAAGGTATGGCACGGAAACCGTCCGTTCACCGAGTACCGCAAATACTTCTTCCGTTATCTGTCTGAGTTTGGTTTCCAGGCATTCCCGTCTGTGAAAACGATTGAGCAGTTTACGGATAACGAAGAGGATATGAACCCCTTCTCCTATATCATGGAGAAGCATCAGCGTCAGTACAGTGCAAACGGAAAGATCATGGGTTATATGCAGCAGACCTACAAATATCCCAACAGCTTCCCGACATTTGTATACGCATCCCAGCTGCTGCAGGCAGACGGTATCCGTTACGGTGTAGAACACTTCCGCCGCAACAGAGGACGTTGTATGGGTGCTGTGTACTGGCAGTTAAATGACTGCTGGCCGGTAATTTCCTGGTCTTCCGTAGACTACTGCGGACGCTTAAAGGCACTGCATTACTATGCAAAACGGTTCTTCGCACCGCTGATGATTTCCTGTGAAGAGCAGGGCATGATGAGCTCTGAGGCGAACATGAACCGTGAGCATTTCGTATTCGAGAAGTCCATTCGCTTAAACGTTGCAAACGAAACCATGCAGGATCAGAACGTAACCGTTCGCTGGGCACTGCGGGATCCCGGTGCAGCTGTTTTGGAAAGCGGCGAGCAGGAACTGACCGTTCCTGCCCTGACCAGCACATGGCTGGATAAGGTAGAGTTCCCGGATGCGGATATCTTCTCCCATTATGTAAGCTACGAGCTGATCTGCGACGGCAAGGTTGTATCCGAGGGTACGGTAAACTTCTCTTATCCGAAGTATTTCCGTTACGAAGATCCCGAGCTTACCTGCCGCGTAGAGGGCGATGAGATCGTTGTATCCGCAAAAGCATATGCAAAGAGCGTTGAAATCCTCAACGAGAACGAAGACCTCGTTCTGGAAGACAACTACTTCGACTTAAATGCAAATGAGAAGCGTGTGAAGGTGATCTCCGGCAGTACCGAAAACCTGCGTCTGCGCAGCGTATACGACATTCGCTGATCGAAAGCATGGCACGCAGGCCCATAGGAAGACCTGGTGTACCGTGCTGTAGCGCGCATCTATAAGTTAAGAAGAGGCCGGTGCACAGACGGTTGTGCACCGGCGTTTTCATCGTATAGGAAACTTCGTTTCCATACGATAAAAACGCTCCGCGAGGATGCGCAC
>OGXT01002186.1_pt1 | contig 16235 bp, 21 predicted proteins | sample 1576361 | NCBI WGS metagenome assembly OGXT01 (sample SAMEA3541514, study PRJEB24748) | human gut metagenome | biome: human gut; feature: human-associated habitat; material: faeces | place: China | collected 2012 | reverse complement strand
ATTAGTAATTAAGATTCAGAAATTTTAAAATTTAAAATTTTGTGTAAAGTTAAATTTTTCATATAATTTTTTATATAAGTATTATATAATTTTAGATTATAAATCCATAATATAATTCTATATTCGTGACATTCTAAAATCGATTTTAAGACATTTTTATATTTAATCAAACAAGTTTGTTGTCAGAATAAAAAGCTTAAATACTAGTAATAGCAAGGAATAGCAAGGAATTGCAAGATTTTACGGGTAGGACCATATATGTATGGTTTTATATTTTGTTCCTACTCTTTTTTGCACAAAACTTTGATAATAGTAACCCCCTATGATATCACTTTTCATATTTTGCATTCAAATATACAAATAATATTATAATTTTATTTTAAAATTCCTATTAAATATAGTTATTGAAATAATATCTAAGAGTTAAGTTGAATAAAGTTTGTTCGGCTTATTTTTTATACCTTCAGAAAAAGGAGGGAAAAATGCAAGATACAAAAGTAATTGCAATTGCAAACCAAAAAGGCGGAGTTGAAAAAACTACAACAACGCTTTCGTTAAGAGTTGCTCTTGCAAAGGAAGGAAAAAAGGTTTTGCTAGTCGATGCAGATCCGCAAGGAAACCTTACTACTTGTCTAGGATATAATAAACTAGAAGAAATGCCAATAAGATTAACTGAAATAATGAATGCAGAAATGATGGATGAAAAATTAAATATTAACGATGGTATATTGCACCATAAAGAAGGTATAGATTTGATTCCTTCAGATTTAAGCCTTTCAGGGGTAGAACTTTCTTTAGGAAATACTATGAGTAGAGAATTTGTATTAAAAAACTGCTTAAATACTATAAAAAATAATTATGACTATGTTTTAATTGACTGCATGCCTTCATTAGGACTAATTCCTATAAATTGTTTAGCATGTAGTAATGAAATTATTGTTCCAGTCCAAAGCCAATACCTTGCTGCTAAAGGAATGACTTATTTATTTGATACTGTTTCTAAAATTAGAAGAACAAGTTTGTTGTTGCAAAAATACGGCAAATATAGTGATTTGAAGATTTTAGAGATTTTTGTAAAATTTTAATATAAAAAATAATTTGAATATAAAATTATAAAGGATAAATTATAAAATCAGTTAAGATTCAATTTTGATAGCAAGCTATAAGAGGGGTGGTTGTAAGTAAAGTGGTTGTAGGGCATTAAATGGTATGCCTATATATTTTACTCCTACGCCTTATTGCGCAAAACTTTGATGCCGCGACAGTTTTAAATAAAAATAATCAATAATTTTGTCGTGAAGTATAGACAAATATTTGTTCTTATTATAAAATATGTACAATAGTTCAAAAATGCAAAAAGTTATAATATATAAATACCAACAAATATACTAAGAACTAAATTTTATATAATAAAGGATGTGTTCTTATGGACGAAAAAAAGAATGAAATTATTTTATTTGAAAATCAAGGAGTAAGATTAGAAGTAAACCTAAAAGATGAAACTGTGTGGCTTACACAAGAGCAAATGTCAAAATTGTTTGGAAAAGCAAAATCTACTATTAATGAGCATATTAAAAATGTATATAAAGAAGGTGAATTAATAGAAAAAGAAACTATATCATTATTATTGTTATTACCTTTACGTCCAGTATTAGTAAATTGCATAGAATAATACCAAACAACTGCAATAATAGCAATAGCAGCAACACCTAATATAAGCCAAGTCCAAGCAGTTTGAGACATTCCTGTAACAGTGGTAGTATCTGTACTTGTTCGTGCAGCATTATATCTAGTACCAATAGTAGAATCAGTACGTACAGCATCCATTTTATTTTCTGCTCCACTTGTAATATTTTTTGATACATTTGAAGCACCAAGTGCTGCATTTTCTACAGTATTTTCAACACCACCAACAAAATTACGTATATTATTTGTGACACCTTTCATTACATCATCTGTTGCTTGGCAGATTGTGAATGAAAATATGGTGAATAATATAATTGATAAAGATACTAAAATTTTTTTGTTCATTGTAGTTCCTCCTTTTATTTTTTAATGTAAAATTGATTTTAAAAATTAGACAAAATATACTTACAAAAAATAGCAAAATTTTAATTAAAATCTTAAATAATACAAAAATATTACAGTAATATGACATTTTAGCTAAAAATTCTAATGAAATAGTTGTAACTTTTTATGAAGCAAGAGTAAAAATGAATTTGTCAGAAGAAGAAACAGATAATTTACTAGCAAATTGTAAAACAAGACTAGAAAACTTTGGATACCAAGTATTTTTTACAGGAGCTAGATTTGTATATGATAATTGCACTAGAACAGTACAAGATAATGAATTAATGATAGCAATAAAGGAAAAATAAATAAAGGTGGTAAAATTTTTAAAAAGTTTTGTAATATGAAATAAATGAGATAAATATGAAATTGCAAATTTTAGGATTGAATATAGAAGGAATTATATAAGATAGGTATTTGTTAAAAGTATAAAATAAGAATAATGACGAATATTGTCGAAAGAAAAATATTGATAAATGATTAGTTTTAGTATATAATTTCAATAGAAAATAGCATAAATAAAAAAGAAATGAGGGTGAAAATAATCCACAGTATCTAAAATAAGTATATCATAAGTCTTATATAGTAGACTTTAAATACTATAAATATATAATACGAGGAGGGTTATAAGATTATTTGTTTATATTTAAAATTAAAGGAGGAATATTATGATTAAAAAGAAAAGTATAGTATTTTTTATTATTAGTGTATTAGTTACAGTAATACTGTTATTTGAGTTAGCTGGTGTTGTACTTGCTAGAGACAATTATGCAATTGGAATTGCTACTATTGAAGATAATGGAGAATTTTTATGGGATTCAAGAGCTAGTATATCAGAGATAATAACGGCATATAATAAAGCTGGATATATGGTATATGGAGTTGGAAATCCAGGAAAACAACATTTGTGGGAGCAGTTATATGCAGATGTACAATGTTTCCTTTGCCATGGAAATCAAGATTGCGTAGTAACTGCAATATCAGGAATAGTTGCCGGTTCTGACAGAATGTATGGCAATAAAGATTGCATAGGAACGGATAGTGTACATTGGGATGCTGATACAATATTAGTTATATATGGTTCTTGTCAGGGCGCTGGAGATAATGGAGTTATAAATAAAAATAGTGTTGGCTATAAAACTGCTGTTAGAGGGGCACAAGTAGTTATGGCTTGGAGAAGTTCAGTTAATATACCTAATTTAGAAAAATGGACTAAATACTATAATAATAGATTAGCTGATGGCTATAGCGTTATCCAAGCTATGGATTATGCAAATAGTTTTTCATACACAGATTCACGTGTTCCACAAAATTCAACGATAATTCACCATGGTGATACTGGAATAAAAATTGGTAAATATAGAAACATAACTGAAAACCAGATTAGACCAGAAGATAATTTATTGTTAAAAGCGAAAACAAGAACAGTAATTTCAAGTAATGATGTAAATGCAATATATAATGTAATTAAAGAAACATATCCAGACTTTGATGAAAATAACTATATTATAACAAGGGGAAATTCACAATCAATTAATGTAACAAATGAACAAGTTTCAGAAACAGAATATATTAATTTAATGCTTAAAGTTGGAGAATTTGAAACTGAATCAGGATTCACAGTAAGGGCTGAAGATGGAATTGTAGAAGCAATATATGACAATACAATAGATTTTAAGAAAGAAGCAATGCTTACAAAACAAAAAGCACCAATGATGGCTAATTGCACAGAAACAGAATTACAAGAATTAAAGGATGAGGCTATACAGAAGATATTATCTGCATATAATAATAATGTAAGTATAAATACAGATGATGTGACTTATAAATATTTTTATGATATAGAAACAGAAAAAAAATATGTGGAGTTTTCAATTAAAAGTACAATGGGTACACAAAATGAAGAGGTTGAAGCTTGTGATATAGTAAAATTTGAAATTTAATAATTATACTAAAAAATAGAGACCAACTATAAAAAGTCAATAGATTTTTGAAAAAAATTTTAAATTTTTTAGAAATAAAAAATTGACATGCTTAATAAGTGATTTTAAGATATTAAAAGCACTGGAAAATAATGTAAATGATTAATTATTTATTAGGTACTTCATATGGTTTGTCATTCTTTAAAACGAAATAAATAATATTGCACATTTTTCTTGAGACAGCTCCAATACAAGTCTTGTGATGCTTGCTCTCAGCACGTTTCTTTTGATAATATGCTTTTAAAACAGGGTCAGTGTTAGAGGCAACCAATGCTGCTTGAAATAGTGCTTTTCTCAAATATGGTGAACCACGTTTAGACATTACATTGTGAGTGCCTTCAAATTCACCTGATTGTGAGACAGTTGCATCAATACCAGCAAAAGCAACTAATTTTGATGGTTTGTCAAAACGTTTAATGTCACCTAATTCACTGATAATTACAGCACCAAGAACTGGACCAATACCAGAAATAGAAGTAATAGGAGAATTGATTTTTTTCATTAATTCTTTGATTTTGGTTTCACATTCTTTGACTTGATTATCAATAAATTGAATTTGTTCAATTAATAATTTTAATTGAAATTTAAAATTTTCTTTAGAGAAAGTAACGCCAAATGAATTTTGGGCAGAATTGATTAGCTTTTCAGCAGTACTTTGACCAACTTTCTTTCTGCTTAGAGCTTCAAGAGTTTCTGTTAAAGCTTCAACAGAAAGTTCTTCAAAATCGGAAGGAGAAGAATAGTCTAAAAGTAGCTGTTTAGAGGTAGTTCCAAAAGTGTTGGAAAAGATAGTTTGATATTCAGGAAATACTTGATCAAGAACGCAAATAACTTTACGTTTTAGGTCACTAGCAGATTGAATAAGGTAGTTACGCATACGGCAAATATTTCTAAGAGAGTATAAATCTTCATTAGAAAGAGTTGTTTCAACAAAATCACCATAACGAATTAAATCTGCGATTAGAACAGAGTCAATTATATCGTTTTTACGTTTACGAATTTCAGTACCTTTACGCCATCCGTCAGTTTGAATAGGATTAATCACATGAATGCAATGAAAATCGTAATCATAAAGAAAAGAATAAATTGAAAGCCAATAATGGCCAGTAGCTTCCATACCTACGGTAACATCAGTAAAATCAGAATATTTCTTGACGATTTCAAGAAGAGATTTACCACCTTCGGTAGTATTGGAAAAAGAGAATCCTTTAAAAATAGTTTTTCCTTTTTCATCTAATAAAGAAGCAACGTGAGTATTTTTAGCAATATCAATACCTAAATAAAACATAAAGAAACACCTCAAATATAAAATTTTAGATAGTGTAAATCCTCTACTCTTATAAGCGATACAACCTTGTTATATATACGGAGAAAATCCTAAAAAGGAAGTCAACATCCAACTCATTCATATACAGCCAATAAGAAAGAGGCGCTAGTCTCTCAAGCACGAAGATAGACTTCAAGGAGAAATGAGCGACACTCTATCTAAGTTACCATAATTATAATAAATTATAATAATGGCGGCAATAGGTTTATAGGTAAAACTTTTATCCAAAACCTAAATACATTATACAAGGAGAAAAAATGAAAAAATATTTAATACTACTAATTATTATCATTAGTATAATACTATTAGTTATCGGAACAATTATTATTACCAACTCATTGAATAAAAGTCAAAATGAAGATAAATATTCAATTGATTTTAAAACGACAAAAAAAATAACAATCTCATATATGTCAAATAGTAAGGAATTATCAAATATAGAAAAAGATAATTTGTTATTAGAATTAAAAGAAATGGATTATAAAGTAATAAATGAACCTGGGTTAATTGTATCAACGGACTATAAAATTGATTTTAATAATGGTTTATATTTTGTATTTGGAAATTATGGTACGGAGGTAGATGTATACGAGAACAATCAAAGAAAGTTTACAACAAAGCTTCCTAACGATATTCTTAACAATATAAGAAGAATGTTTGGAAAAGTAGAAAATCAAGATGATATTAATGATAACAAACTAAATGGCAACCAAATAAATGTAAAATAATAAAACAAGAAAATTCATAATAATTGCAAATAAAAAACATAGGTATTAGCTAGAAATAGCTAATACCTATTATTTTTAGCAAAATAGTGATAGAAAAAATAATAAATAGAAAATCTAAACTATTCTATAAAAGTAAAAATTGTTATTTTTTAATCTTCATCAATTATATCGTCAAATAGTGGTTCATCAAAAAATTCTTTTAATCCTATTCAAAAACCTTCACATATATGGAGTAAAGTTTTTAAACTAATTAATTCACGCTTTTCATTCATAAAATATGAAAGAGTAGAGGCTGACACATCAGTTTGCTTGTATAGTTTCCAAATATTCATATCATTTTCTTTTAATAATTTAGTTATTCTTTTACGAATTGCATCTTAAAGCAATGTTGTGAAGAAATAAATGTGCTATAAAAAAAACAACTTGCTAATTATGAAGAAAATCTGTGAAACGACAAGTTTCTACAAATTCTGCAAAGGAAATTTGTTATAATAAAGTTAATATATATCGAGGAAGTGATGGAAATGATTAGAAAAATAAAAGAATTAAGAAATAGAACTATAAATATATTATAAAAAACTAAAAGAGAGACAACAAAATATGCAAAAGAAAGGAAACAAGTAGATAAGTATTTTATCGAATCTACAAAGAAAGATAATTTAATAGAATGGGAGAATTTTTTAAATTATTTTGAAGAAATAATTGATGAGAAAAGTGAAAATAGAAATTGATAAGTGTTATTTTTTAAGAAAAATTGATGAATTAGGTAGAGTAGTGCTACCAATAGAGATAAGAGAGGCATTAAAAATAAAAGAGGCAGATACATTAAAAATTTATATAGACAATGGCAAGATAGTTATAGAAAATAGATATGTGATATAGGTGTCATATTTTTTTATCAATGGTGCTAATATCATAATAGCAAAAAAGGAGAGAATAGTAGTGAATTATCTTTTTATAACAATATATACAATTTACTATATTTCGTTTATAAAAAAATCTTTACACACGAAAATTTTGAAATAAATAAATTTTTGCTATTGACAAAAATATTTATTTTTGTATAGAATTATAACAAATAATATTTCTTATGGTAATACGATAGCAGAAGTACTATTTTTGATGGAAAGTAGTAAAAAGAACGAATCTATTAAATATGTATAAAGGAGATTAAAAAATGTTAAAAAATGCTATAGCATATATCTTGAGAAAGAGGAGTAGAACAGTTATTATATTTATTATTTTAACAATAGTTCTTTCATGCTTATACTCATGTTTAAACATAATGAAATCAACAATCAACTTAGAAAATAATTTATATAAGTTATCAAATACATCTTTATCAATAACACAAAACAACAATGAGAACTTTAAAATAAATCAATTTAAAGAAATAGAAAATATAAAAGAGATAAAAGAAACAATTAACCAATATGATGGATTAGCAAAATCTACTAATATTAACGCAGTAGAAGGAATGCAAATGGTCGAAAGAGACGATATTCCAGAAGAATTTAGAAATATATTTTCAATAGAAGCCACAAATAATACTGGAAAGGACAATTTATTTAATAGTGGAGTTTTTACTCTTATAAAAGGTAGACATATTGAAAAAGATGACAGAGAAAAAATTATTATACATGAAGAACTGGCACAAAAAAACAATTTAGAATTAAATGATAAAATTCGTCTTGAACTATTTGATATAAACAATAATGAAATAAAAACAGAATATGAATTTGAGATTATTGGGATTTTTTCTGGGAAAAAACAAGAAAAATACACAGGAATGACATCAGACTTTAGTGAAAATATGGTATTTATCGATTATGAATCAAGCCAAGCAGCATTAAACAAAGCAGAAAACAATAAAGTTGTAAATAAACTTGAAATAATTTCAGATAGTTCAAAAGATACAAATATAGTATTAAATAAAATTAAAGAAATAAAAATTGATTGGTCAAATTTCAATATTGAAAAAAATGATGATGTATATGAAGAAGCTTTAGAATCTGTAAAAGGGATAAAACATATAATAAAGGTTATGACATATTTAATTATGACAGGAGGAATAATAGTTTTATCATTAATATTAATTTTATGGCTAAGGGAAAGAATTTATGAAATAGGAATATTATTATCAATGGGAATAATTAAAGCAAAAATTATAGCTCAATTTATATTTGAGTTGATATTTATATCACTACCATCTATAGTATCATCTTTATTTTTAGGAAATGTGATATTAAATCAAATAATAGGTGGATTTATCAATTCTGATAATTCGACAATAAATATTAATAATCTACTAAAAAATGATAATTTAATATCAAATATTACAATATTTTTACAAAGTTATGGAATATTAATAGTAATTATTGTTTTATCAGTTATTATTGCAAGTGCAATGATATTAGTAAAAAAACCAAAAGAAATATTATCAAAGATAAGTTAGGAGATTGCAATGGATATATTAGAAATAAAAAATGTAACATATAATTATTCAAATTCAAAAGAGAAGATTTTGTCATCAGTAAATCAAAAGTTTGAACTTGGACAATTTTATACAATAATAGGAAAATCAGGAGCAGGAAAGTCAACATTACTTTCATTATTAGCAGGACTAGACAAACCACAAAAAGGTCAAATTCTATTCAAAAATGAGAATATAGAGGATAAAGGGTATAGTAATCATAGAAAAAACAATATAACATTAGTTTTTCAAAATTATAATTTAATTGATTATTTAACACCAATAGAAAATGTTAGATTAGTAAATAAAAAGGCATCAGAAGATATTTTGTTAAAATTGGGACTTGATGAAAGTCAGATAAATAGAAATGTAATGAAATTATCTGGTGGCCAACAGCAAAGGGTAGCCATAGCAAGAGCATTAGCATCAGAAGCACCAATAATTCTAGCTGACGAACCTACAGGAAATCTTGATAGTGACACTGCAGGAGAAATAATAGAAATATTAAAAAAATTGGCTAAAGAGAGAAATAAATGTGTAATAGTTGTAACACATAGTAAGGAAGTTGCAAATTCTGCTGATATTATTTTAGAATTAAGTGACAAAAAATTAAGAAAGATAAGTAAAATTAATTAGGAGGTATATTGATGATAAAAAATGCTTTTGCATATGTAACAAGAAAAAGTTTAAAATCAATAATAATATTATTAGTTATTATGGCTATGTCAACACTTAGTCTGATTAGTTTGGCAATTAAAGATGCTACTAATAGAGCTTCAGAAGAAACTTTTAAAAATATAACAAATAGTTTTTCTATGGAAATAAATAGAAGAGTTAATCCTGGAACCCCTAGAGGTGGAGGAAATATAAAAGGAGAAGATATAAAAAAAATAGCTGAATCTGAAGATATTGCCTCTTTTGTAAAGAGAATAAATAGTGTAGCTGATTTGGTAGATAATGATATTATAGAAACTAAAAAAACAATTGCAAATCAATCACCAGAAAGAGCAGAAAATTTTAAAAGAACAGTTATGCTAACAGGAGTTAATGATTCATCAAAAGAAAATAAGTTTGTGTCAGGAGCTTACAAATTAATAGAAGGAGAACATTTAGAAGAAAATGACAAAAGTAAGATTTTAATACATAAAGACTTAGCTGAAAAAAACAATTTGAAAATTGGAGACAAAATAAAAATTAAGTCCAATTTATTTGATGCAGATAATGAAAAAGGAGCAAATGAAACACTAGAAGTAGAAATAAAAGGAATTTTCGATGGTCACAATAAAAGTGGTGTAACTTCTGCACAAGAACTTTACGAAAATACATTAATAACAGATTTAGATACAGCTGCAACAGTTTATGGAAACACAGAAGATACTGCAGTATATCAAGATGCAACATTTTTTGTAAAAGGTGATAAAAATTTGGATCAAGTTATTAAAAATATTAAAAAACTTGATATAAATTGGAAACAATACAATTTAATTAAAAGTTCAACAAATTATCCAGCACTACAACAATCAATATCTGGTATATATTCAATAGCAAACAAATTATTTGCTGCTTCATTAATATTTGCAGGTATTACAGTTTCATTATTATTACTTTTATGGATGAACGCTAGAAAAAAAGAAATAGCAATTTTTCTATCATTAGGAATATCAAAATTGAAAATTTTTGGACAATTTGTTATTGAATTAGTATTTATATCTATCCCTGCGTATATAGGCTCATATTTCTTAGCAGTTTATACAGGAAACATAATAGGAAATAATATATTAAATAAAGTCACTGGAAACATTGCTAAACAAATAGCAAAGCAATCAGCATCTAGTGGACTTGGTGGAGGAGCAGAAGTAGACGGTTTTAATAAAACTTTAACAAGCTTAGATATTAATATATTACCAAAATCAATAATATATGTAGTTTTATTTATGTCTTTGGTACTTATAATATCTTTAGTGATATCATCTATAAGTAGTTTAAAAAAGAGTCCAAAGGAATTGTTAATTGATACAAAGTAGAATTCAAAAAAACGGAAAAATCATAAATGCCCAGCTGTAAACGTTTGCACTGTTGGAGCATTAAGTCAAAAAGACTTTGAAGCACCAAAAATAGATTATGATAAATGTATAAAAAAATGTGGCAAATGCTCAAATTTTTGTCCTAAAAAAGCATTAGTATTAGATAAAAAAATGCAATGTATAAAGTAGGAACAAAATAATAACTTATTTTCTTGTTTACAATTTTTTATATAATAGTATAATATTAATAAAAGGAGGAGTTTTAAATGAAAGAAAATGCAAAATTTTTAAAATGTCCAATATGTGACAATATAATAGAATTAATTGATGGAGATGTACAACATATAACTTGTTGTGGTAGAAAAATGGAAGAAATGAAAGCTAATACTACAGATGCAGCAACTGAAAAACATATACCAATATACAAAAAAGTAGAAGATGAAATAGTAGTAAGTGTTGGAGAAGTAGAACATCCAATGGAAAAGGAACATTATATAATGTGGATTGCACAAGTATCAGAAAATAGAATAACTCGTGTAAAATTATATCCAGAGCAAGCAACGGAAACTAGATTTCCATATATATCTGGTGCAACATTATATGCTTATTGCAACAAACATGGATTATGGAAAACAACAATAAAATAGTAAATAGCTATAAGTAGGGTAGATAATCATTGAAATTATCTATCTTTTATTATATAACCATAACAAAAATTAGTGAATTGTATGATAAAAAATAAAAAGTTAAGTTTAAGTGCTAAAATTCTAGTTAAAAATGGTAGATTAAAGTGCTAAAAAATATTAAAATAAATATTAAGATATATCTTAATTTATTTTAATATGGAAGGATTTGATAAAATGAAGTTTAATGAAAAAATAATAATGTTACGAAAAAATAAAAATTTATCACAAGAGGATTTAGGAAATGAATTGGGGGTTGCAAGACAAACAATCTCGAAATGGGAGTTAGGAGAAACAACTCCTGAAATGGACAAGTTAATAAAAATGAGTGAGATATTTGAAATTACTTTAGATGATTTAATAAAAGATACAGATCCTAATATTGATAAAAATAATGATAATAATACAAATACGCAAAAATTAGCAGGATTAGTAATAAAAATCTTAAAGGGTATAGGCATATTTATTATAATTGTTTTTGCTATAACAGTTATAATGATGATTATGGGTTTAGTTTCTTATAATAATATGAAGTATGATTCTAAAGGAGTTGTTGAAGAAATAAAAGAAAATATAATTATGGAAGAAGAACGATAACTTGTGGTAATTCTTATAGTAGTGCAGCAGTTCTTATTTCAGAAGAATTATAATACCAGAAGAATTATTAACAAAGCTATTAAGAAAAGGCATAAATAAAAATGCAATTATTACTGTAGAACCAAATGAAAAGTATATGGTACAAGGAATTAAATTTGAAACAATACCAGCATATAATACAAATAAGACATTTCATCCAAAGAAAAATGGTTGGGTTGGTTATATTATTATAATAAATGGTATTAGATATTACATTGCAGGAGATACAGATATTACAGAAGAAAATAAAAAAGTAAAGTGTGATGTGGCTTTTGTTCCAGTTGGAGGAACATATACAATGAATTTTAAAGAAGCAGCAAATTTAATAAACGAAATAAAACCTAAAATAGCAATTCCAATTCATTATGGTAGTGTAGTTGGAACAGAGCAAGATGCAATAGATTTTATAAGATTATTACATCCAGAAATAAAAGGTATAATTTTAATGAAAAAATAAATGAAAGAAGGAACAAATAGTGCAATTTTCAAGCAAAGATATTCAATTATTTAATGAAGCAGGAATACATGTAGAAGATAAAAATTATACAAATGATGAAGTTGAAAGATTAAAAATTAAAGTAACAGATTTTATTGTCAGTCAAAGTACAAAAGATATTGATAAATATAGTAAAAAATTTAGTAGTTTATTATGAGGACTAGATATGGATAAAGAAGAAATAATTAAATATTGTTTAACATTAGAAAATACATATAAAGATTGTCCATTTCCAGATGACTTTGAATCTGTAACAATGAAACATTGTAAAAATAAAAAATGGTTTGCATTATTAATGAATGTAAATAATAAGTTATACCTTAATGTTAAGACAGATCCAAATTATTCTGATATATTGAGAAATACTTATGATTATATAATACCGGCATATCACATGAATAAGGAACACTGGAATACGATTATTGTAGATGGAAATGTAGATAAAACATTAGTAAAAGAATTGATAGAACAAAGTTATCAATTGACAAAGTAAAAAGAAAATAGTAATTTGTAGAGGAGATATTTATGGAAGATAAACAAATATTACTTAATAATATAGATAAAGTCCATACTACTGAAATGGGTATTGATAGAATCAAGAAAAATCTTAAATTAGATACGGATGATGTTGTTGAGTATTGTAAGAATAAAGTTTTAGATAAAAATTGTAATATCTATAAGCAAGGTAAAAATTGGTATTGTGAAATTGATAATATAAAAATAACAATCAATTCATATAGTTACACAATTATAACAGCACACAAATTAAAAAGGTAAAAATAGATGGATTATCAAATAATAGAATTAGAAGAATTTAGTGTGATAGGGATAAGGTATGAATTATCAAAATCATTAAGTAATAATGTGAAATTAGCACAAAATCATTGGAAGATGTTTAATAGTAAATTAAGAAATAATAAGTTACATTTAGGAAGTAACTGGTGTAAATATGCTTTTATTGAAAAAATAGAAAATAAAATATTTTACTATATATCTATTCCTAAAAAAGATTTTGTATCAAATGATTTTGCAGAAAAGACAATTTTGAAAAGTAAATATTTAAAGGTAGAACATATTGGTAATATGAATAAACTAAAAGATACTATCAATTATGTTTATAAAGAAATAATACCTAAAAATAATATTTTAGTAGAAAACAAACAATTTGTTTATTTTGAAAAATATGATTATGAATTTCATTGGAATCGAGAAGATTCTGTTATTGAAATTTATATTCCGATTAAATAACAAATTACAATTCGTGGAGAAGAATAATAAGTTGAAATTATCTGTCCTTTATTATATAATCGTAACATGAATAGTAATTTATAAAAAGATTGGAGATGTAATTATGGGATTATTTGATAAATTTAAGAAAAAAGAAAATAATAACTGGGAAAATGCTTATATAGGAAAGCCAAATTTTTATAATGGTAAAGATAGTAAGCCATTTGGTGCATTTGCACTAACAGAAGGTACTTTAACTTCCTTTCCTAAAAATCCGAGATTATTGTATAAAGTAGATAATACAGAAATTGATGAATGGAAGTTAATGCTTGTTAGTACAACGAATAATGGAATTTTAGGTGATATAGACTATTATGATGCCATAAAAAAACTTATGAAGTATGTCATTGATGAAAACGATAATAACATATTAATTAAAAAATTATCACTAGAAGAATTAAATGAAGTGTTAAAATAATTGTAAATGATGAATTTATAGTAATAAATTGGAGAAATTATGAAGAAAAATGAATTTAAAAAAATGATGAAAAAAGAAAATAAGGCATTTAAGAACTACTATGTTTATGAAATGATCCTTATATTGTTATTAGCAATTATAGTTATACCCAATATTATATTGACAGTAAATAATATGATCCCACTTAATATAACAATCATTAATACACTTTTAATTATTATTGTAGCACTTCCTATTGTAGTGTTTGATATAAAGAATGATTTAGATATTAAAAGTATGCATCAATATTATTTAAAGGAAAAGAAAATACCAGAATACAAAGATAAAACAAAGATTTTAAATGTGTATTTGATGATTAGCATAGTAGTTTTAATTGTTTGGGCTATTATAACAATACCAAATATTACAAAAACTGAAAATTTAAGTGAAATTGAAAATACATTGGTCATTACTACTAATAAGGGTAATAACATTGAAACACAATATGAAATGTTTGATGGATTTAAAATAAAGATTCCAAGTGAATTTAAAATAATGAGTGATGAAATTGTTAATGCTAAATATCCAAATGGAAATGCACCATCACTTGTTTATACAAATGACAAAACAACAATTAATGTAGTATTAGTTATGAATGATGTTACAATGAAAAATAGTCAGATAGAAGAATATGTCAAAACAATGGAATCGACTTATAAAAATTATTCAAAAGATGTAAAATTAAATTTTTGGGAAAGAAACAATCATAAAATTGGTGAAATGAAATTTACAACACAAGGATCAGATACAGAAATCTATAATCATATTATTGCATTTTCTGTTAATGATAAATTAAGATTAGTTAATTTTAATTGTACTAAAGAACAAATAAGTGAATGGCAAGAAGTTAGTAAATTTATTGTGGACTCAATAATGTTTGAGTAATATAGGAGGAAAAATGAAAATGAAAAAAATATTATTTGCAATTTTACTTTGTGGAGTTATGGCTTTAGGACTTGCTGGATGTAGCAATCTAGTTAGTGATTCTAAAAAAGAATTAGAAGATGCTAAAAATGATTTAGAAGAAACTTATAAAAAATATGGATGGGTTGAGAAAGAAACTGTAAATACTATTCTTGCTAAATTTAATACTGAAATAATGGATGGTGGATTAAATACACCTGCTAGTGATGATTATATGGTTGTGGATAATGGTAAATATTGGTTTGCACTAACTGATGATGTTGCATTCTACCTAAAACCAGTTGAATCATCTGGAAATAAAGAAAAAGATATTCTTGATATGAGTGCTATTTATATGGATAATGACAAGTATGATGAAACTACAGCTATAAAGTATACAAAACTTTTAATTAAAGCCAACAATGAAGAAATTACTGATTCTGAAATTGATGAATTGTTAAAAGAAGCCAAAGAAAAATCTTCTTCTAAAGAAACAGCTAATAATGGTAGAGGTATTTCAGTAGGAATCTCAAATGCCAATGAACATTATGAATATCAAGTTATTAGATTATATAAATAATAATAAACCTTCTATAATGTTAGTTGGTGGTACTACATTAGGTAGATCATTAGCTCCAAGACTTGCTGCTCGTTTTAAAACAGGACTTACTGCAGACTGTACAATACTTGATGTACAAGAAAATACAGATTTAGACCAAATAAGACCAGCATTCGGTGGTAATATAATGGCTCATATAAATACTCCAAATAGTAGACCACAATTTGCAACAGTTAGATATAAAATATTTAATATACCAGAAAAAGTAGAAGATCCTAAAGGAAAAGTTACTTTATGTTCAGTTGAAAAAGATAAATTAACTTCTAATATAAAAGTGCTTGAAACTAAAATCAAAAACAAAGTAGTAGGAATAGAAGAAGCAGAAGTAACAGTTGTAGCATCAAGAGCATTCAAAAAAGAAGAAGATTTAAAAATGCTTAATGAATTAGCAGATGCACTTGGAGCACAAATAGCAGGTACTAGACCAACTATAGAATGTGGTTGGGTAGATCCTAAAAAACAAATAGGACTTAGTGGTAGAACAGTAAAACCAAAATTAATAATAACTTGTGGTGTATCAGGGGCAGTACAATTTGTAGCTGGTATGAAA
>OGXT01002179.1_pt1 | contig 16273 bp, 12 predicted proteins | sample 1576361 | NCBI WGS metagenome assembly OGXT01 (sample SAMEA3541514, study PRJEB24748) | human gut metagenome | biome: human gut; feature: human-associated habitat; material: faeces | place: China | collected 2012 | reverse complement strand
AGCCACTCGGCGGAGCTGGCGGAGCTTATCGCCGCCGGGGCGCCTTGTCAGCGCTATGCGCTGGAGAATCGCGGCGGGGAGACGCGGATTGTCGAGTGAAGCCCGTCATCCCTGACGGGGGCGCTGGAGTCAGGCGGGGCTGTGCGTCTCTGCGGTCGGCAGCAGACGGTTGCCGCCGCGTAGGGTGACGAACGAGAGCAGGGTGAAGCTCAGGGTTATGCAGCCGAGGATCAGATAGGCCTGATGGAAGCCGACGGTGTCGTACATCCGGCCCACCCAGGCGGAAAGCACCACCCCGGACAGCTGTTTTGACAGATTAAAACCGATCAGGAACAGGGTGGCCGAGAGGCGCGGGTTAAAGGCGGAAGAGATATATTTAAAAGTTCCCACCAGCAGGAAGGGGATCTCAAACATATGCAGCATCTTGAGGATCACCACCTCGACTGCCGATGAGGCGAAGGACGACCCGAGAATACGTACCGACATGATCATCCCCGCGGTCAGCAGGGCGTTTTTGGCGCCGATGCGGTTAACGATGGCCGGCGCGCAGAACATGATCAGCGCGTTGAGCAACTCGCCGCCGGTGGTGACGAAGCCAAACACTTCGGTACCGCGCTGCGGACTGGCGAAAAAGCTTTTGAAAAAGTTGGCGAACTGCTGGTCAAACACGTCGTAGACGCTGGCGACACCCACCACATAGACGATAAAGCCCCAGAAGCGCGGCATACGCAGCAGCTCTGCCGCCGTACGCAGCGAAAAGGTCTGGCGATTGGCGCCCAGCGCCTCGATAACCTGGGCGCTGTTGCTGCTTTCCGGCCGCGACAGCCAGAGCAGCAGACCGAGCACCAGCGCAAAGCCGGAGGCGATCCAGAAGGTGATATTGGGATCGATGCCGAACAGCACGCCGGTTATCGAGGCGCATAGCGCCCAGCCGACGCAGCCTGCGACCCGCACTTTGCCATATTCAAAGCGGTTGGCCCGGCTGACGCGTTCGATATAAGCTTCCACCGCCCCGGAGCCGCTGGAGAAAACAATCCCCAGGTAGATCCCGCCTACCAGCGAACCAGCGATAATATTCATCTGCAGCAGCGGGGAGAAAACGAAAATAAAGAATGGCGCGAACAGAATTAACAGTACCGTAATGGTCCACAGCAGATGTTTGCGCAGGCCGAGCTTATCCGACATCAGGCCGAACACCGGCTGAAAAATAATGGCGAATAACGAGATAGACGAGAAAACGATCCCGGTTTCCGTTTTAGTTAAATGGTTAACGTCCGCCAGCCACACCGGAAAAAACGGGAAGTAGGCCGACATAATGAAATAGTAAAAGAAAAAGAACAGCAGGAAATAGACGAAATTATGCCGTTCTCGTGGCGCCAGTTCTGAGAATTTCATCACCATGATCCCTTGTTATTCTGTTTGTGGGGTGGGGGCTATCGCCCCCACGGATTAAAGGCAACGCAATGCGACCTCGTACTGCCAGCGCGTTTGGCTCAGGAGCCACTGCGGCAGCACGCTGGGGGTCCAGGAGTCATCGCCTCCCACCCCAGCATATGCCGGTCCGGGCGATCCGGCGCAGAACCGCACGAATTTTTGCCGCATTTTGCCGCAGAATACAAAGCACCGGGAGCGCTGTCGCGCCCCCGGAGCGTAGCTTGTCAAAAAAGTGTTTTTGACAAGCTCTCAAACGAGACCCGTTTCACTGGGCTCTCGTTTGAAAAGGCTGCGGCTCGCTGCATCGCACGAAGGGCGCGGCGCACCCTTCGCACGTTTGCGAGCCGAGCGGTATTTTCTCCGACGTACACGCCGCCGGAGAAAATGATTTCCATTTTCTTTGCGCTTGCGAGCGCAAACTCTGCGAGGCTTTTTTTCGACAGTCCAAAAGCTCCGGGAGCGCTGTCGCGCCCCCGGAGCAGGTAGCTTTTATAAGGATGTCAGGCCAGCGGCTCGGTGATGGCATTGCGGATCTGCTCGGATTCCTCCATCATGCGGTCCACAAATTCTCCGGCGTAGTCAAACACCATGTCCTCCAGATTCAGCTTGTCCGTCAGCTTGGCATCCGCCGGTGCGTCGACCAGATAATCCGCAACGCTCTTTTTCACCTGCTGATAGCCCAGCACGATGACAACGGCGAAAACCGCCGTGAGTGCAAGGACCTTGATCCATGTCACCCACCAATATTTTCCCATGGTCTTCACCCCCTGATGCTCATTAGACGGGTCTTCTCTGCATTTGTTCCGCAGCGGGAACAATTATTTTGCCAGATCCTGCGCGATGAGGAGCTTCATGGCCTCGACGCCGACGCGGACGGCGGCGCTCGTGTCCTCACTCATGTTCTGGTCGAGACCGGCAGCCTCGCGCTCCTGATTCCAGATAACATGGAAGCAGGAACCGCAGCGGCAGCCCAGCGCATCTGCCACGACGAACAGCGCGGCGGACTCCATCTCACTTGCCAGAACGCCGAGGCGCTTCCAGGCTTCCCATTTCTGCAGCAGCTCATAGGAGACGGGCATCTTCGCCGGGCTGTGCTGGCCGTAGAATGCGTCCTTGCACTGCACGACACCGACATGCGTCTGCTTACCCATGGCGAGCGAAGCCTGACGCAGGGCATTGGTCACATCAAGGTTGGCAACGGCCGGATACTCGAGCGGCGCATATTCCTGAGACGTGTGCTCAAAGCGGATGGCTCCCGTCGCAACGACGATATCGCCGGACTGAACCTTCAGGTTGATGCCGCCGCAGGTACCGACGCGGATGAACGTGTCCGCACCGATGTTGTGCAGCTCCTCCATGGCGATGGAAGCGGACGGGCCGCCGATGCCGGTGGAGCAGACGCTGACCTTCTCGCCGAGGAGCGTGCCGGTGTAGATATTATACTCACGATTCTGGGCAACATGCACAGGATTGTCGAACAGCTTTGCGATGGACTCGCAGCGGCCCGGATCGCCGGGCAGCAGGCAATAGCGGCCAACATCGCCTTCGACACAATGGATATGAAACTGCTTATCAAGCTTCTGCATGGAGAAAAGCTCCCTTCTTTATTTTGCAGCACTACACAGCGGTGCTGCAATTTAGTAGTTTTGTGTTGAGTTATTATAGCAGTCTTTAGAGAAAATGGCAACCTCTTTCCGCGGCGTGCCGAACGCAATTCACCGATCGCGAACGCATGCTCAGGGAAGCTCTGATTCAATCAGCAAGAGCGGATGGCGCGAGATTTTTTGGCAAGGCGAGGTATGGAAAACGCAGGAATACTTTGTGTACCCGCAAGGGGCATGCCGCATCCGTAAGGCGGCAAAGCCGCCAACGGCTGCGCAATATTTCAAGTTTTTCATACCGATGGATTGACGAAAAAGATCTGGCATCCGCCGCAGATGATTGATTCAGAGTTTCCTTAAAAAAGGGTGATCTGGCTCGTATCCGGCAGGTCACCGAACGCACCCGCCTGCTTCAGGTTCTCGATATGAGTCTTGGACACCTTCGGGCAGGCTGCAGAGAATTCCTCAATGGAGACGAAGTGCTTTCCCTCGCGGCCCTCCATGATGTCCCAGGCAGCGGACTCGCCGAGGCCGGAAACAGAGACGAACGGCGGGAGGAGCCTGCCGTCCCGGATGAGGAATTTTGTGGCATGCGAGGCGTAAAGGTCAATATTGTCGAACGTGAAGCCGCGCAGATAGAATTCATAGCAGACTTCGAGCGTCGTCAGCAAATCTTCTTCCTTGTCAGAATGATCCGGATCGGCGTTGATGCGCTTGATGTGCTCCTTCACAGTCTCGATGCCATGTGTCATCATCACGGCATCGAAGCCGTCCTTCTGACTGCGGCGGTAGAAATAGGCCGCATAAAACGCCAGCGGGTGATGTACCTTGAACCACGCGATGCGGAAGGCCATCATGACATAGGCCGCAGCGTGCGCCTTCGGAAAGAGGTATTTGATCTTTTTGCAGGATTCGATGTACCATTCCGGCACCTGATGCTCGCGCATCTCCTCCACAATGCCCTCCGGCCACGCCTTGCCCTTGTGGATCGCGCCCTTTCGGACGGACTCCATGAATTTGAAGGCACGCTTCTCCGGCAGACCGCACTTGATGAGATAGAGCATGATATCGTCGCGGCAGCCAATGGCCTGATTGACAGAGGCCGTGCCGCTCAGGATCAGGTCCTTCGCGTTGCCGAGCCAGACGTCCGTGCCGTGGGAGAAGCCGGAAAGGCGGATGAGCGTGTCGAACTGCGTCGGCTTGGTGTCCATGAGCATCCCGCGGGTGAAGATCGTGCCGAATTCCGGAATGCCGACTGTGCCGACCTCCGTCAGAATCTTGTCATGCTCATAGCCGAGCACCTTGCTTGAAACGAAGATGGACATCGTGTCCTTGTCATCGAGCGGGATCTTCTGGGCGTCGACTCCCGTCATATCCTCCATCATGCGGATCATCGTCGGGTCATCATGTCCAAGCATATCGAGCTTCAGAAGGTTTTCCTCCATGGAGTGATATTCAAAATGCGTCGTGATGATATCGGTGTGGATGTCGTCCGCCGGGTGCTGCACCGGGCAGAAATCCCAGATCTCATTCTCCTGCGGGATGACGACAAGGCCGCCTGGATGCTGTCCCGTCGTGCGGCGCACATCGACGCAGCCCGCTGCAAGGCGGTTCTCCTCCGCGCGGCTGACGGTCAGGTTTCGCTCGGCCAGATATTTTTTCACATAACCGTAGGCCGTTTTCTCTGCGACCGCACCGATCGTGCCCGCACGGAACACATGGCTCGCGCCGAACATTTCGATGCAGTACTGGTGGGCGCGCGACTGGTATTCGCCCGAAAAGTTCAGGTCGATATCCGGGACCTTGTCACCGCCGAAGCCGAGGAACGTCTCAAACGGGATGTTGAAGCCGTCCTTATCGAGCTTCGCGCCGCACTGCGGGCAGACGGCGTCCGGCAAGTCGGCCCCGCAGTTGATGCCATCCGGAACGTCGAAGGTGCAGTATTTGCATTCGGGGCAGCGATAATGCGGCGGCAGCGAGTTGACCTCGGTGATGCCGGACATAAAGGCCACGAGCGACGAGCCGACGGAGCCGCGGGATCCGACGAGGTAGCCGTGCTCCAGAGAATTCTGCACGAGCTTCTGTGCAGACATGTAAATGACGTCGTAATGGCAGTTGATAATGTCTCCCAGCTCGGTCTCAACACGTTTCGTAACGATCTCGGGCGGATTATCGCCGTACAGGCGGTGCAGCTTGCCGTAGACCAGCGATTTCAGGTCCTCGACGGAGTTCTTGATCTTCGGCGCAAACAGGTTATGCGGTACGGGACGGACGGTTTCGCACATGTCGGCGATGTGGTTCGGGTTCTTCACAACGACCTCATAGGCCTTTTCCGGGCCAAGGTAGGAAAATTCCTCGAGCATCTCGTCCGTCGTACGGAAATAGAGCGGATTTTCGCGGTCGCAATCCTCAAAGCCCTTCGTGGCCAGCAGAATCCGGCGATAGATCTCATCCTCCGGGTTCAGGAAGTGGACGTCTCCCGTCGCGCAGACGGGCTTTCCCAGCTCCTCGCCCAGCCGGACGACGGTGCGGTTGAACTCGCGCAGCTCCTCGTCGCTCTCCGCGATGCCCTTGGCCAGCATAAAGCGGTTGTTGCTCAGGGGCTGGATCTCAAGGAAATCGTAGAACGAAGCGATGCGTTTGAGCTCCGCGTGGCTCTTGTGGGCCACAATGGCCTGGAACAGCTCGCCTGCCTCGCAGGCCGAGCCGATAATGAGACCCTCACGGAATCGGATAAGCTCTGACTTTGGGATGCGCGGCGTGCGCTTGAAATATTTCAGGTTGGAATCCGAGATCAGGCGATACAGATTACGCAGGCCCATCTGATTCTTGGCAAACAGCAGGATGTGGCGGGCGTGGCGGTTCGTGATGCGGCTTCCGGCACGCAGGGAGAGCATGTCCGCATTGATATCCTGAATGTCGTGCAGGCCGCGCTCCTGCAGCATTTTTGCAAAGCGCAGATAGAGGTAGCCGCATGTCAGCGCATCGTCCGAGGCACGGTGATGGTTGAAATCCGGCAGGCTGAGCGCATTGGCCACGGTATCGAGCTTGTGATTCGTCAGCTGCGGCATCAGATTCTGTGCAAAGATGAGCGTATCGAGATACGTCGGATCGAACGGCAGACCGAGCCGCTCGGCCGCCGCCGTCAGGAAGCCGACATCGAAATCGGCATTATGCGCACACAGCACGCGCCCGCCGCAGAAGGCCAGAAATTCCGGCAGCACCTGAGAAATGGGCGGTGCATCCGCCACCATGGCGTCCGTGATGCCGGTAAGGTCGACGATCTTCTGCGGGATGGAGCGGCCGGGGTTCACGAAGGCCTGGAACGTATCGACGACCTGCCCGTCGCGCAGGATAACGGCGCCGATCTCCGTGATCTCGTCGTGCTGAGCCGAAAGGCCCGTGGTCTCAAGGTCGAAGGCGACGAACTCGCCGTCCAGCGGCAGATTCGCCGTACCGTGGACGGAGATACGGTCGTCCACGTCATTGACATAATAGCCCTCGCAGCCATAGAGGATCTTGATGTTCTGGTCCGTCCCCGCCACCTTGTTCTTCGAGGCATTCAGGGCAGCCGGGAACGACGAGGCAACGCCGTGATCCGTGATGGCAATGGCGCGGTGGCCCCAGCGGGCAGCCGTGGCGACGGCCTCGCCCGTCTTTGTCAGGGCGTCCATCATGGACATTGTCGTGTGAAGGTGCAGCTCCACGCGCTTTTCCGGCGCGGTATCCACACGGACGGGCGCCTCCGCGGCCTGCACGGCCAGCGGCTCGAGCACGATGTCGTTTTCAAACCGGCTGAAGCTGATGAAGCCCTGCACGCGCAGCCACTTGCCGGGCTTCTGGATGGCGTCGATGAGTGGCTTGGCCTGATCGGCCTCCATAAAGCGGTTCACGCGGATGGAGCCGGTGTAGTCCGTCATATCGAAATTCACGACCCACGCATTGCGCTTCTTGAGCTCCTTGTGGTTCACGGCGAACACGCGGCCCTCGACGATGACGCGGCCGACGTCGCTGTCCTGCGACAGCTCGCGCATGGGCGTGACGTTCCCGTGGAACGGCTTGCCATAGATCGTCTGCGACGGTGCGGCAGGCTTCGCGTCCTTTCCGCCCTGCGGCTTTCCCGCCGGAGCAGAGGGGACCGGCACATCGCGCAGCGCGGCAAGGCGCATTTTCTCCGTCTCGGCAAACAGCTCCTCCCCCACCGGCTCGTGGTTCGAGATCACGTCGATGCCCATGCGGACGCCGAAGCGCTCAGTCAGGAGCCGCTCTGCAGCCGGAAGATGCGGTGTGAGCTGGTCGCGGCCGTTGGCGCGCAGGTAAAGCTCGGCCCGCTCCCCCGCAAACGACCATTTGCAACCGGCCAGAATGGCCGCCGCGGGAGAATAGGCGTCGATGAGCGCGCGCGTCAACTCCTGCCCGTCGAACTCGGCCAGCGCCTCCGGCGGGTAATGCGGCTCAAAGCGAACGCGGCGCATGCCGTAGAGCTTACTCAGCTCCGAAGCCGCCGTGTTCAGCACGACCTCTGGGACATAGCGCGGCAGCTCCAGACGGAGCAGAACGGACCGCGCCTCGCGGTCGATCTCGGCATGGACGATGCTCGCCTGCTCCAGTGCGGCGCGCTGCGGCTCATCCGGTTCATATTCCAAAAACATCTTCAAAAACGGAACTGCCATGATGTGATGCTCTTCCTCTCTCAGCTTGTCAAAAAAGTCCCATCGGGCTTTTTCGCCAAGCTGCTTTCAGAATTGCAAAATAAATTTTTGTATATATCCTATTTTGCAATTCTGCCGCTGCGGCGGGTTATTGGACGCGAAAGGAAACCCTGACGGTTTCCTTTCACTCTTTTCTTCCCTCCGATACTTTTGGCTTGGCAGTTTTTTGACAGTCTGTTCTCTTGTCTTTTTCTCCAATTATACCTGTTTTCGGCGCAATGCGCAAGCCTTCGTGATGGGGAAAAAAGGCCCCCACCCGGTGATGCCGGGTGGGGGCCATGGATTTTGCAGATATTACATTGCGTCAATGTATCGCAGCAGGGCAGGAAGCAGCTCGTCATAGGGCAGCTTTTCCTTCAGCTCACCGTGCACGAACAGCACGCCGCAGCCGTCGCCGCCCGCGATGCCAATGTCCGCCTCGCGCGCCTCGCCCGGCCCGTTGACAACACAGCCCATGACGGCGACCGTCAGCTCCTTGTCGCAGTCCTGCAGGGCCTCCTGCACGCGGTTGGCAAGGCCGATGAGGTCGATCTTCGTGCGGCCGCACGTCGGGCAGGAGATGAGGTTCACGCCCTGCTTCCGCAGGCCGGCCGCCTTGAGGATCGCCTTGGCCGCCACGACCTCGCGCACGGGGTCCGCCGTCAGGGAGACGCGGATCGTATCGCCGATGCCGAGGCACAGCAGACCGCCGATGCCCATGGCGGACTTGATGGTGCCCATATATTCCGTGCCGGTCTCCGTCACGCCGACGTGCAGCGGATAGTCGCTGCGCTCGTGCATCAGGCGGTATGCCTGCATCATGAGCGGCACATTGCTGGACTTCATGGAAACGCAGATATCGCCGAAGCCGACGTCCTCGAGCATCCGGATGTGGGAAAACGCGCTTTCGACCAGCGCCTCCGGCGTGGGATGGCCGTATTTTTCCAGCAGGCTCTTCTCGAGGCTGCCGCCGTTCACGCCGATGCGGATGGGGATGTGATGGGCGCGGCAGCAGTCTGCCACGGCGCGCACATGGGCCTCGCCGCCGATGTTGCCGGGGTTGATGCGGATCTTGGCCGCACCGCCTTCCGCCGCGGCGATGGCAAGGCGATAGTCAAAGTGGATATCCGCCACGAGCGGCAGCGGGGACCGGGCCGCAATGGCGGCAAAGCCCTTTGCCGCAGCCTGATCCGGCACGGCAAGGCGCGCCAGCTCACACCCGGCCGCCTTGAGCGCGGCGATCTGGGCAAGGCTGCCCTCCACGTCCGTTGTGGCGGTGTTCAGCATGGACTGGATCGAGACCGGCGCGCCGCCGCCGATGCGCACGCCGCCTGCGTTGATCTGTCTAGTCATTCCGGGCCTCCTCAGGTAAAGAGATGGAAAATATCCTTGAACGTGATGACCGCGATCAGCAGGAGCAGGAGCACCATGCCGACGCCGTTGATCCACGCCTCATATTTGGGGTTGAGCTTTTTGCGCGTGATGCGCTCGATGAGCGTCGTGAGCAGCAGGCCGACGATGCGGCCGCCGTCCAGCGCCGGGATGGGCAGCAGGTTCATTACACCGAGGTTGATGGCGATGAAGGAGAAGTAATACAGCACGACAGCCAGCCCCTCCCAGGCGCTCTCCTGCTGGTTGGCCGTCTCCGTGACCTGCTCGACGATGCCGACCGGTCCGCTCATATCCTTCAGGCCCGCGCGGCCCGTAAACAGGTCCCCGAGGCCGAGCCGTACGATGCGGACAAAGTCGACGCAGCTGTTCCACGAGAAGCCGAGCGTCCCGCCGAGTGTTTTTTCCTGCACGTCGATCGTGAAGCCGTAGAGCTGCTCGCCGCCGAAGTCGCGGCGCTCGACCTGTGCATTCGGCAGGCGCACCTTTTCGCCGCCGCGCAGCACCACGATGTCCGCCGTGCCGCCCTCGCAGCGGTCTAGCAGCATCGTGACGTCGCCCGACGTGTAGACGCGCTCGCCGCCGATGGAATAGAAGCTGTCGCCCGCCTGCAGCTGCCCGGCAAATACACTGTCAGAGTCGACGGATGCGACGGCGCGCGTGGGGATGGCCTGATAGACAGACGCCACATAGATCGTCATGATAAGCAGGCCCGCCACAAGATTCATAAACGAACCGGCCACCAGAATGAGGAGGCGCTTCCAGACCTTCGCGCGGCCAAAGGCGCGCGGATTGTCGCTGTCGCCGTCCTCGCCCTCCATGGCGCAATAGCCGCCGATGGGGATGCAGCGCAGCGAATACAGCGTCTCGCCCTTCTGCCTTTTCCAGATCGCCGGACCCATAAACAGGGAGAATTCATTGACCTGCACGCCGGACAGCTTCGCCGTCAGGAAATGGCCGAACTCATGCACGAGCACGAGCAGGCCGAACAGGAGGATCGCTACCAGAATATAAACAACGGTCAAGCTCATCACCTCATCCAGGAATCTGCCGCCGCGCGTGCGGCGCGGTCGGCCTGCAGCACGGTCTCGAGCGTGTCTGCTACCGCAAACGGGACGGTCTGCAGCGCGTGGTCGACCATGCGCGGAATGTCATAAAAGCCGCACTCGCCGCGCAGGTAATGCGCCACGGCGGTCTCATTCGCACCGTTGAGCACCGCGCAGGCCGTTCCGCCGGTCTGCGCCGCCTGCTTTGCAAGGCGGAAGCACGGGAAGGCTTCCTCATCCGGCGCATCGAACGTCAGGGGGCCGCAGCGCAGCAGGTCGAGCGGCTCAGCCGGATTCTCCGCGCGGTTCGGGTAGGTCAGCGCCAGCCGGATGGGCACGCGCATATCCGGCACGCCGAGCTGGGCCAGCACGGCCCCGTCGCGGAACTCCACAAGCGAATGCACGATGCTCTGCCGGTGGATGACGACGTCGACCTGCGAAAGCGGCAGGCCGTACAGCCGCATGGCCTCGATGACCTCAAGGCCCTTGTTCATAAGCGTCGCGCAGTCAATGGTGATCTTCTCGCCCATTTTCCAGTTCGGGTGGCGCAGGGCGTCGGCCTTCGTCACCTGCCGCAGCTTGTCCGGCGTCTTGCCGAAGAACGGCCCGCCGGAGCATGTCAGGATCAGGCGGCGGATCTCGCTGCGGTCCCGGCAGCCCATAAGACACTGAAAGATGGCGGAGTGCTCCGAGTCGACCGGTACGATCTCCGCCCCGGCCGCCGCAGCCTCGCGCATAACGAGCTCGCCCGCGCAGACGAGCGTCTCCTTATTGGCAAGGGCAATGCGCTTTTTCGCCCGGATGGCCGCGAGCGTCGGCCGCAGGCCGAGCATGCCGACAACAGCCGTCACAACGGTGTCCGCCAGCGGGTGCTCTGCCGCGGCGATGAGGCCGTCCATGCCGGAGCGAATTTCAATTTTCTCCCCTGCCAGCGCCTCACGCAGGCGCTGCGCGGCCTCCTCCGTACCCATCACGGCAAGCTGCGGCCGGAAGCGGCGGCACTGCTCGGCCATGCGCTCCACATTCTGCCCGGCAGTCAGCGCAGCGACGCGCACGGGCAGCTGCTCAACGACCTCGAGCGTCTGCCGCCCGATGGAGCCGGTCGAACCGAGGATCGTCAGATTTTTTGTCATCATATCACTTCACCGCAAACGGGATGAGCAGGATCAGGAGCTCGGTCAGCGGCGCGACGAGCATCGTGCTGTCAAAGCGGTCGAGGATGCCGCCGTGGCCGGGGATCAGATTGCCGTAGTCCTTGATGCCGACCTGCCGCTTCACGACGGACAGCGTCAGATCGCCCACGATGGACGCCACTGCGCCAAGCACGCCGTAGATCGCGGCATAGAAATAATTCACCTGCGTAAAGCCGAAGCACTTGTTCAGGAGCAGCGTATACAGGCACAGGAACACGATGTTGCAAACGACGCCGCCGACTGCACCCTCCACGGTCTTCTTCGGGCTGACGATGGGCGCCAGCTTATGCTTACCGCAGGCACGGCCGACAAAGTAAGCGCCGCTGTCTGCGACCATGGACAGCAGAAAGGCCACCAGAATATAGAACTTGCCGCCGTCCATGCCGCGCAGGCGCACGAGCGCGCCGATGAGGAACGGATAGACGAAGCCGCTGAACAGCGCCACGCACACGGCCGCGAAGCGCAGCTCCGTATGAGCCGCGAGCAGCTCGCAGAACAGGGCGCAGAAATAGACGAACAGGCCCAGCAGCGCGCACAGCCACAGCGTCTGCTCCGAGACGATGCTGCACGCACGCAGCCACGACCACATGACGTTCGCCATGGCGGCGACGACCGTATAGACCAGAATGCGGCGATGCTTCAGGATGCCGGTGCGCCAAAGCATCTCATAGGCCGCCACGCCGCAGGCCAGTGCAAACAGAATCGCCGTTGCCACAGGCGGCAGAAACAGAACGACGGCCAACAGCAGCGGAAGTCCGACGCAGGCGGCAAGAATGCGGGTCAGCATATTATTTCACTCCTCCAAAGCGGCGATCACGCGCGTTGAAGGCGTCGATCGCTTTGTCCAGCTCCTCCGGGCCGAAGTCCGGCCAGAGGACATCCGTAAAATAGTATTCGGCATAAGCCGACTGCCATAACAGAAAATTGGAAATGCGAGTCTCTCCGCCGGGGCGGATGACAAGCTCCGGATCCGGCACCCCGGCAGAATAGAGCAGATCGGAGAACATATCCTCCGTCAGCTCCTCCGGGCGGCGCTCTCCGGCGGCGCACTGCGCGGCAAAGCGCTGTGCCGCACGGACGATCTCATCGCGGCCGCCGTAGTTCAGGCAGAAATTCACCTGTACGCCCTCGTATTTCTTCGAGCGTTCCACAGCCTCCTGCGCCTCACGCTGCAGCTCCGGCGACAGGCGCGACAGGTCGCCGAAAAAGCAGAATCGCACACGGTTGCGGTCCATGTCGCGGATTGCCTCGCGGAGGTATTTTTCCAGCAGGTCCATGATGGCGTCCACCTCGTCCTCCGGGCGCTTCCAGTTCTCCGTGGAGAAGGCGTAGACCGTCAGGTACTGCAGACCGATGCTCTTGGCATAATTTGCGATCGTGCGGAACGACTCCGCGCCCGCCTTATGTCCTGCAGGACGCGGCAGGCCACGCTGCTTTGCCCAACGGCCGTTGCCGTCCATGACGATGGCGATGTGGGTCGGGATCCGCCGCGGCTGCGCCGGAGCAGTCTTTTTTCGGAATAATCTCATTGTAATTTTTTCCAATCCGGGCCCAATCGGCGCAAAAGGGAACCGTCACGGTCCCCTTTTGCGAAGCGGGCTCTATTCTGGGCGCTCAGAGCTCCATAAGCTCCTTTTCCTTCACGGCGCAGGCCTCGTCTACCTTCTTGATATACTTATCGGTCAGGTCCTGCAGGTCCTTCTCGGCCTTCTTCTGGTCGTCCTCGGTGATCTCAGACTTCTTCTTCAGGGCCTTGACATAGTCCATGGCATCGCGGCGGATGTTGCGCACGGCGACCTTGGCATCCTCGCCGTACTTCTTGACCTGCTTGGTCAGCTCGCGGCGGCGCTCCTCGGTGAGCTGCGGGAACACCAGGCGGATCACGCGGCCGTCATTCTGCGGATTGATGCCGAGGTCGGACGTCTGGATGGCCTTCTCGATCTTCTTGAGCAGGCTGCCGTCCCACGGCTGGATGACGAGCGTGCGCGCATCAGGTGAGGCGATGGTGCCGACCTGTCCGATGGGCGTATCGACGCCGTAGTACTCGACGCTGATGCGGTCAAGCACGCGGGCATTGGCACGGCCGGCGCGGACGGCGCCGAAGTCCTCCTGGAGCACCTCGAGCGTGCGGTCCATTTTGTAGGTATAGTCCTTAAAGTCAACCATGTTATTTATCCTCCTTCACTACGGTTCCGATCTTTTCGCCCATTACAACGCGCAGGATGTTCTCGGGGTCCTTCAGCGCGAAGAGAATGATAGGAATGTGGTTATCCATGGAAAGTGAGGTCGCCGTCGTGTCCATCACCATCAGGTGGCGGGCAAGGACCTCGTCATAGGTGATCTCGTCGAATTTCACGGCGTCCGGATTCTTCGCGGGATCGTCGGAATATACACCGTCGACGTTCTTGGCCAGCAGAATGGCGTCGGCGTTGATCTCCGCCGCGCGGAGCACCGCGCCGGTATCCGTCGAGAAGAACGGGTTGCCGGTGCCGCAGCCGAAGATCACGACGCGGCCCTTCTCCAGATGGCGGATGGCACGGCCGCGGATATAGGGCTCGGCGATGCGGGTCATCTCAATGGCGGTCTGCACGCGAACCTCAACGCCGCGCTGCTCCAGACTGTCGGCCAGAGCGAGGCAGTTGATGACCGTGGCAAGCATGCCCATCTGGTCGGCGCGGGTGCGCTCCATCCGGTCGCCGCCGTCCTTGATGCCGCGCCAGAAATTGCCGCCGCCGACGACGATGCCCACCTGCACACCGGCTTCGACGCACTGCTTGACGACGTCGCAGACACTGCCGATCACATCAAAATTCAGGCCGCGGTGGGCGTCGCCCGCCAGGGCCTCGCCGCTGATTTTCAGAAGTACGCGGCGATACTTCGGCTCGTTCATGGGGAACCTCTCCTTTACCTTCTGTTTGTCTTCGTCTATTCTATAATAATTTTGCCGGATTGACAACCGAAATCTGCATATTTTCACAAATTGTTTTTAAATTTCTTTCCCGGACAGATGAAATTTCGCGATTTGTATGCAAAGGAGTTGCGATTTCGGGCGGACTGCGCTATAATGAGGAGTACTTTTACCTGAGAGGATGGGAAACATGGCAGACGAGCTCAATCGCCCGGAGATCAAGAATTTTATCGAGGCCTTTGTCGAAGAGGATATCGGCCCCGGCGGCCAGTATGAGGGCATGCAGGTGCACACGCGCTTCCCGCCTGAGCCGAACGGCTATCTGCACATCGGCCACTGCAAAGCGCTGTGCATCGATTTCGGCACCGCCGAAAAATTCGGCGGCATCTGCAACCTGCGCATGGACGATACGAACCCCACGAAAGAAGACACGGAATACGTCGAAGCCATCAAAGAGGATATCCGCTGGCTCGGCTTTACCTGGGACGACCGTTTTTACTATGCATCCCAGTATTTTGACAAGATGTACGAGTGCGCAGAGGACCTCATCCGCAGGGGTTTGGCCTATGTCTGCGAGCTGACGCCCGAGCAGATGCGCGAATACCGCGGCGACTTGACGACCCCTGCCCGCAGCCCGTACCGCGACCGTCCCATCGAGGAGTCGCTTGACCTCTTCCGCCGCATGAAGGCCGGTGAGTTCCCGAACGGCGCCATGACGCTGCGCGCGAAGATCGACCTTGCCTCCGGCAACTTCAACATGCGCGACCCGGCCATCTACCGCATCAACCACATGCCGCACCACGCCACGGGCGACAAGTGGTGCATCTATCCGATGTACGATTTTGCCCACCCGATCGAGGACGCCATGGAGCACATCACGCATTCGCTGTGCTCGCTGGAATTCGAGGCGCACCGCCCGCTCTACAACTGGGTCGTGGAGCACTGCGACCTGCCGTCGAAGCCGCGCCAGATCGAGTTTGCGCGCCTCGGCATCAACTACACCGTCATGTCCAAGCGCAAGCTGCGCAAGCTGGTCGAGGACGGCCGCGTCGCCGGTTGGGACGACCCCCGCATGCCGACGCTGTGCGGTCTGCGCCGCCGCGGCTACACGCCGCACTCCATCCGCAGCTTCTGTGAGCGCATCGGCGTGGCAAAGGCCGCTTCCACCGTGGAATACGCTTTCCTCGAGCACTGCCTGCGTGAGGACCTCAACGATTCCGCCACGCGCACCATGGCCGTGCTGCATCCCCTGCGCCTGACCGTGACGAACTATCCCGAGGGGCAGACGGAGATCTTCGAGGTTGAAAATCACCCGAACCACCCCGAGATGGGCAAGCGCGAGATTCCGTTCTCCCGCGATCTGTGGATCGAGCAGGACGACTTCATGGAGGAAAAGGTCGGCAAGTTCTTCCGCCTCTTCCCCGGCAATGAGGTCCGCCTGAAGGGTGCCTATGTCGTCAAGTGCACCGGCTGCGTCAAGGATGCGGACGGCAACGTCACGGAGGTCCTGTGCGAATACGACCCGGCTTCCCGCGGCGGCGACCCCGCCGACGGCCGCAAGGTCAAGTCCACCATCCACTGGGTCGAGGCCAACGAGGCCGTAGACGCCGAGGTACGCCTGTATTCGAACCTCTTCACCGATCCCGATCCCGACGCAGCGGACAAGGACTTCCTCGAGTGCCTGAACCCGGATTCCCTCGAGATCCTCACGGGCTGCAAGATCGAGCGCGCGCTCGCCGCGGCCAAGGCTCCGGAATCCTATCAGTTCATGCGCCTGGGCTACTTCTGCCCGGACAGCAAGGACTCGACGCCGGAGCACCCGGTCTTCAACCGCTCCGTCAGCCTGAAGGACAGCTATAAGCCGCAGGCCTGATCTCCAAAACCAAAAAAATGCAGCGCTCCCGGCGGGAAATCCCGCCGGGAGCTCAAACTATCCAAAAAAACCGCCAAGCCGAGAGTTTCGGAGGGAAGAAAAGTGTGAAAGGAAACCGTCAGGGTGTCCTTTCGCGTT
>OGXT01002175.1_pt1 | contig 16296 bp, 8 predicted proteins | sample 1576361 | NCBI WGS metagenome assembly OGXT01 (sample SAMEA3541514, study PRJEB24748) | human gut metagenome | biome: human gut; feature: human-associated habitat; material: faeces | place: China | collected 2012 | reverse complement strand
AAGCGCACCGCTTTTCTGCCCTTGAGATAGATGTCATACGCCAGCGCACCGGTCAGAGAAATTGCCAGATAGACCGGGTGCATCAGGCACATCGAAAACAGCAGCACCAGTGCGTAATATAGAAAATTGATCACGGGATGATATCCCGAAAAAGCGTCTTTGTTTCTCATTCGCCCTCTGTCCAGCCGCCGTTGCCGACGTCCCTGCCCAGCTCACAAGTATAAACCCACGTGACCGTGTCTCCGTCCTGCAGCGCATACTGGCTGCATCCGTAATTCGGGAACCAGCCGTTCACCGCGTACATCCAGCCGGATTCCGCCCCGCAGTCAAATTCATAGAGGTTCCCGATGCCCTCAATGTAAGCCGAGCCGTAAACCGGCGTCGTGGAAAATTCCAGATGGAGTTTATTCTCCCGGCAGACCTGCTGCAAAACGTCAAAAGCGCTCTGCCCCTCCTGAAAGCTGACCTCTACAGACTCCAGCAGCCAGCCGTCCTCCGGCACCAGCTCCCGCTTTTCCTCGCTGCAAAGCTCCATGTGCTCCAGAATCGATGCACAGGAAATGGAGACGGTGCAGTGATAGCTCGGCCCGGACTGCGGCGCTCCGCACCCGGTCAGCAGCGCAGCCGTCAGCACCAGCGCCAGCACCGCCCAGACGGCGGCCTTTTTATTTGTTTTCCAGACGTTCACGCAATTCAACTCCATATGTGTTGTATCATTTCAAGTATATCTGAAAACCGGTAATCTGTCCAGTGGCGCAATAGCTGCTGTCGGTCTGGTTTACCGGCTTTCAGATATGCTCTGAAATACAGCACGCAGGGCTGCCCCCCAAAAAGGGGGGCAGTCCTGTGCTGCAAATTGGGATTATGAGGTCAGTTCAGTACATTTTTCACGAGCCGGTGGAGGATCGCGGCGACCTGTGCTCTGGTCGCGTCGCCCTTCGGCATGAGCTTGCCGGAAGCACCGTTGATCAGGCCCTCCGAGACAGCCCAGCCGAGCGCCTCGCTGGCATAGGCGGAAACGCTGTCCGCGTCGGTGAAGCTGTTCAGCTTTGCGCTCGCATCGGTGTCCAGCTTCCTGTACTGCGCATAGCGGTACAGGATCGCGGCAAGCTGCTCGCGCGTGACCTTGGCGTCGGGGGAGAAGGAGGTGCTGTCCGTGCCGGTGACGATGCCGTTGGCGGCTGCCCAGATGACAGACTTTTCGTAATACGCGCCGGAACGCACATCGGTAAAGCTGCTTCTGCCTGTGACGGTGGGTTCGCCCTCGAGCCGGTAGAGAACCGTGACGAGCATGGCGCGCGTCATGGACGCGTTCGGGCTGAAGCTTCTGCTGTCCGTGCCGGAGAACAGGCCGTTTTTGTATACGAACGCAACGTCGTCATAGAACCAGTCGGACGTGGAAACGTCGGTGAACGGAAGCTTGACCTCGGGCTTCGAAGCGGGCTTCTTATTGTCGACACCCGGAGTGATCGGCTCCGGAAGCGCGGCGGTATTGACCGTGACGGTGTAGACTGCGGTGGTCACGCCGTCCTCAGCGGTGACGGTGAAGCTCCAGATATTTCTGGTGTTTGTCAGAGCGCTGACAGTCGCGCGCGGATGCCTCGTGACGATCACGAAGCTGCCGGTCTTGACGACCGTGCCATAGGGAACCGTGACGGTGTAGCTGTTGTTCGCACCGGCCACAGCCTTGAAACCCGCAACGGTGATGCTGCTGACACCCGCGTCATTGGACTTCGGGGCTTCGGTGAACGAAACGGTGACGGTGTAGGTCTTGGAGGTCACGCCGTCCTCAGCGGTGACGGTGAATGTCCAGACATTGCCTTCATTCGTCAGAGCGCCGACAGTCGCGCCTGCGTCGCTTGTAACGATCACGAAGCTGCCCGCTGTAACGTCCGTGCCGTAGGGGAGGGTAACGGTGTAGGTGTTGTTCTCGCCAGCAGTGGCCTCAACGCCTGCGACAGTGACGCTGTTGACATCCGCATTGCTGGACTTCGGGGCCGCTGTGACCGTGACGGGGAGCCACGGGGAGAAAATGTTGGTGAGCTCGTCGCCCATTGCGGACAGAACATAGCTGCCTGCGGCGGCAAACGAGAGCGTGACCTGCCCATTTTCGCCGATGACCTTGCCCTCGACCGGCGTGAGCGTGCCGTCTTCGCCGACTGTGCAGATCTGGATGTCCTCAGGATCGAGCGCCGCACCGTGCGTTACACGGTCCTCGGGCTTCAGACCGCCGCCGTAGGCGTACATATAGCCGTCCATACCGAGCGTGAAGTCGGTTCCGGCCTGAACCGTAAAGGTATCCAGACGGTTTCCGTCCGTATCCGTGAACCACGTATAGTAGTCCATGTACATACTGGTGTCCTGATAGAAGAAGAACTCAACGGTGCCGTCCTCCGCAACGGGGGTCTGGCTGATGGTGTAGCCGGTGTAGCCGTACTGCGTGTTGTATTCGCCGTTCTTGTCGCAGGGGAACTCGCCGTTGACCGCGAAACTGAACGCGGAGGTTTTTTCTCCGTTGACCGTGGTGATCGTGCCGCTGTCGCTGACGGCAAGATAGGTATCCTTGCTGTCCTTCGTGAAGTCCTCACCGAAGGTGAGCTCATGGTATTTCACAAGCACGTCCAGTGCGGAAACGCCGTCTGTGACCGCATCCTTGTAGCCATAACGCTCGGCGAGATCGCTGGAGACTTCCACGCGGGTCGGAACCATGATAAACATATTTTCTGCTTGCATGGAAATGGTCGCGTGGATCGTCTTGGCCTCTTTCACCGTGACCGTGACGGAGTAGGTCACGGCAGTGCCGTCCTCAGCGGTCACAGTAAACGTCCAGACGCCGTCCTCACCCTTGGCCGGGCCGGTAAGCGTGGCCTTGCTGTCGGAAAGTGTGATCTCGAAGCTGTCTGCCGTGACCTCCGTGCCAGCCGGGAGCGTTACGGAGTAGCTGTTTTCAGCCGTACCGGCTGCTGCCTCAACGCCTGCGACCTTGACGGACGCAACACCCGCGTCAGAGGACTTCGCGTTCGGGTCGATCACAGTAAGAACGAACTTGTATTCCGGAGATTCTGCCTTGCCGTCGCTTGCTTTGAAAACAAGCGTATACGTACCGGCAGCGCTGGGCGTATATGTGTAGGAGGCCGGTACATAGAACGGATTCTCGGCATCACGCCAGACGCGGTAGGTGAGCTTATCGTAGGCGTCCTCGTCCTCAAAGATCTGCGTCATATCAAACTGATAGCTTTCGCCAAGGTTGATCGAGGCCGCAGCCGGGGTGATTACGCCGTCCTTCAGCCTGGGGGCATGGTTCGCCTCGGTCGGCATACGCAGCTCGTAGACCCAGACGTCGGAGGCGTCGGTCTTGTTCGTCAGCGTAATGACCGCGACCAGACTGCCGGAAAGATCGGGATTGATGATGGCAACATTCTTCGCGTGCGGGGCGTCCACTGCTTTTGCAGTTCCGTCGGTCGTCGTGAAGGCATATACGGCGGAATATGCCGTATTGTAGGATACCTTAACCTGGAACTGAATCCCGGATGCGCCAGAAACGATTCGATACGGAGAAGTCAGCACATTGCTGCCCGCTGTTTGATGCAGCGTAAAGCTGCGCGTTGTCGTATACTCCAGGCTTGCCTTGAGCATGGAGAGCGTAACCGTCCGCAGTGGGGTCGTCTCAGATGCGCTTCTGCGGGTCACGGTGACAGTATACGCTGCGGTGGTCGTGCCGTCCTCGGCGGTAACGGTGAACGTCCAGACATCGCCGTTGGCTGTGGGAGCGGAGACGCTGGCCTTTTCATCGGACAGAACGATCTGGAAGCTGTCTGCCGTAACCTCGGCGTTCGTCTGCAGCTTGACCGTGTAGGCTGTCTCACCGGTCTTCGAGGCCGGGGTGTGCGCGACGGAAACGGAGGTCACGCCTGCGTCAGAGGACTTCGGCGCTTCCGCGACGGTCACAGTGACGGTGTAGGTCACAGCAGTGCCGTCCTCAGCGGTCACGGTGAAGCTCCAGACGCCGCTTTCGCCCTCGGTCGGGCCTGCGGTGACGCCGGCCTTGTCGTCGGAGAGCGCAATAACAAAGCTGTCTGCTGTGATAGCCGTGCCGTAGGGTACAGTGACGGTGTAGGCGTTGTTTTCACCCGCGGCTGCCTCAACATCCGCGACCTTGACGGACGCAACGCCTGCGTCAGAGGACTGAGCTGTGCCGAATACCACGTTGATGGTGTAAGTGCGCTTGCCGTCGCTCGTTTTATTCATGGTGGGCCAGCTGTCGTCTGCACAGACGACGGTGATGACGCTGCCATTTGTGATGGGGATCAGGGACGTGCGGGAATATTCGCGGCCCGTAGCCTGCGTGCCGAGATAGGCGCGGACCTGATAGTTCTTGTTTGCCGCCGTCGGTGTGACGAGCAGCGAGGTCGTGCCTTCCGGCACAGTCAGGGTGTAGGTGAAGGTGTCGCCGCTGAACTTGGGCGCCAGCTTACCGGTGCTGAATGTGAGCGCTTTGAGGCGGGTGTCGGAATTGTTCCAGCTGCCGCCAAGATCCTCAACGGTACGGGTGTACATGATGCGGATCTCGTCGCCCGCGCAGAGCGTGCCCTTTGCAACGGTAAATTCACCAAAGCCAAAGTTTGTGAACCAGTCGTTGAGTGTGCCCATCCAGCCGGACATGGTACCGCCGTCAAACGCCTTCAAGTTGTCAATGGAGGAGATGTAGTTGCTTTCCGCGCCGACGACGGTGTGGCCATCCAGTGCTTCCACAACGCAGCCCATCATGGTCGATTCGCCAGTCAGCTCGATCCAGGTGTCGGCCAGCGTGCCTTCCCACGCAGCGCCCTCCGCCTTCGGGAACGTGGCGTTCTCCACGATCACGCGGGTCATGCCGGACAGCGTCAGAACGCTGACATACGCCGTGTCAGAGCCGCCCTTGGAGGCGTCGTCCTTCACATAGGACAGCGTCAGTGTGTAGCTGCCTGCTGCAAGCTGCTTCTTGATGCTGCCGCTCTTCTCGCCGCTGACAGCGTCAGCCAGCGTTTCCGTGCTGCCGCCGTCGGCTGCGAGCGTGATGGTCAGCTTGTCATAGCCGTTTTCCGAGGAAACGCCGTAGCCGAAGCGCAGAACGGTGGGTGCGCTCAGCGTAAAGGCAAACGAGGTCGTGGAGCTGGTCTTGTCCTGCTCCTGGTTGCTGCTCTCAAAGCGGTCCAGATCGGCATTGTAGACCCAGGGGTAATTGCCGTTGTCGGAAACGCTGATAGAGGTGACAGTCTGCTCGGGGTAGGAGACGTGGCCGAGGCGGTCGTCGTCCCAGACCGTGTAGGTTTCGCCGCAGACGGCGCATTCGTAGGTCTTATAGCCGGTGAAGACCTGCTCGGTGCCGTCCTTGGGCGTATGGCCCTTGGCGGGAACGATGTCTTCCTTCGTTTCTGAGCAGCCGTCTCTGCGGCAGGTACGGACGATCTTGCCCGGCTGCGTGCAGGTGGGAGCCGTCAGGACACAGCTGTTGTCGCTGCCGTCCAGATCCTCGCAGAAGTCGTGGCCGAGCGGTGCGGTATACTCTGTGCGGTAGCTTGCACCGCAGTTTTTGCAGGTATAGCGGGTGTAGCCTTTCACCGTGCACAGTGCGGCAACAACCGTGCCCTCGCCGTTCGCCTCGTGGAAGGTCACATCGGTCTGCCATCTGAGTGCGGGATAGCCGCCGCAGACCGGGCCGAACGCGTCGGACAGGTCGGCGTCCTTGAGGTCAGCTTTGTTCAGCGCTTCGGCGTTCGCGTCCGCGTTCAGCGTGTTCAGATAATAGCACTTGGAAATCTCGGAGGAAGCAGTGTCAACCGTGCCGAATACGGCGCTGCCCGCTTCGCCGACAGAATAGCAGGCGGAGATGGTGATTTTCCCCTGCACAGTGCCGCTCCAGTTCACATTGCCCTTGACCTCGCCTGCGATGCCGCCGGAGGCCGTGCCGGAGATCTTGCCGGTGTTGTAGCAGCTTGTAACAGTCATTTCGCTGCTGGTGCCGCCGATGATGCCGCCGGCCTTGCTGCCGGTCGCGGAAATTTCTGCGGTGTTATAGCAGCCGGTGATGGTCGAGCCGTTGCTGACTGTGCCGCCGATAATGCCGCCGACGCTGCTGCCGCCGGTGACAGCGCCGAAGTTCGCGCAGTTCTCGATCACGGCGTTCTGATAGGTGTATCCCACAAGACCGCCGACGTTGTTGCCGGTAGAGGTGATGACTGCGTAGTTGAAGCAGTTCGCGATTTTCGGAGCAGTGCCGCTGGCATAGCCGGCGATCGCGCCTGCGCTGCCCTTGCCGGAAACTGCGCCGCGGATGGTCAGATCATGGATGTAGGAATTCGAGCCGATCTGCGCAAACAGGCCAGCCGTGGCGTTCAGGCCGGTGATCTCAAAGCTTGCGCCGTCAAGCACGACCTTCTTGCTGGAGGAGATGTTCAGCCATGCGTATTTGCCGAGGTTGATATCGGCCGTCAGAACGCCGGAAACGTCCGCGTCCTTGCTCTTCGCGACGAACCATGCCAGCTCCGCGCCGGTGCTGATCTGGTAAACGCCGTTTTCGTCGGTCTGCGGTTCGGTCTGCGTCTTGCCGTCCCATGCGCCCGCTGCGGTTGCCTGCAGGGTGATGGTGAATTCGTTGGAGCCTTCCGCCGTCATGGTGACGCTGCCAGTGGCGTATTCAACGCCGGCACCGGAAACGGTGTAGAAGTATTCCTCGGCATAAGCCTTGAACGTGCCGTCTTCCGCGACCGCAATGCCGTTGCCTGCGCTGTCCGCCAGCGTGACGGTCAGGTTCTTGCGGTCAATGGCCGTGCCGTTCTGATCCTGGAAAATCAGCTTGCCGGTCAGGAAGTCAAGCTTTACGACCGGGATCGTGATCTCCGGCAGACGGCTGAGAATGCCTGCCGTCTTGGGCGCGTCGAAGCCGGGATTCGTGCCCACAGCATAGGTGATGCCGCGGTGCGTCGGAACGCCGGGCCAGCCCGCCTGCTTGATCGCGCCGCTCAGCGTGTAGGTCTCCTCAGCCCAGAACTTCGGGATGGTGACAGTCAGCTTCTGCCGCTCAGGGTTGCCGCTGAAGTCATAAACGCCGAAGTTTCCGCCGGGATCACTCTTGAAGAAGGTGCCGTCCGGGCCCTGCATATACAGGGAGAAGTTGAAGTTATACGCGCCGGAAAGCTTTTCCTTGGGGCTGATCAGGTTGGAGAACTGGATCGTGACGGAATCGCCCGGCTTGATGGCAGCCAGCTCTTCCTGCGTCAGCTCCGTGCCCTCCGCGTTGACAAACTTGTAGCTCACGCCGCGTGCCGTCACGACCTGATAGGTCGAAAGGCTGCCCTTCGTGACCTTGATGATATTGCGGCCGGTGATCAGACCGCTGACGGTCACAGTGCCGTCTTCAGCGGTTGTGACGCCAGTGTTTGTGAAGCCGCCGGAATACGTCATAGACGCAGCGGTCACGGTGGGGCGCAGGACGCTCACGGTGCAGCCCGCTTCGGGCTTGAAGCTGTAACTTGCACCCTCTGTTCCAGTGTAGAACAGAATGTCATGCTCCGCATCGAGTTGCCGCGCCTCATCCTTCTCGATGACCGCATCCATGCGGTCAAGATTCATATTGGTCTGGATAGCACTGCCGTCCGCGCCGACATTCACGACAAACACGCCCGTCAGCTCCGGCCAGATGGCGGAGAAGCGATGCGAGGGCGTGCTGGTCTGGCCAGCCATATGGGTCATTGCGTCATAGGTTACGAGCACGATTGCCGTGCCCTCGTGCTTGGCCTCCATCACAGCGACGTTGCTGTTCAGTGCGTTCGGCGTGATGGTCACGACGTCGCTGGCATTGCCGTTCACATCGATGACCTGATAGTGCATCTCCGGCAATGCGACCTTGGCGTTCATAAAGCTTTCGATCGCGAACCAGTTGCGGAAGGAGTTGAGTTCAAACGTATCGCCAACGGCCATGTTTTTATAGCCCTTGGTGTTGATGTTCAGGTAAATGCCTGCACGGTCGTAGACGTTGTTTTCAAAATGATAGATCGTGCTCTTGCTGAAATCACCGGTCAGGCCGAGATCCTCTTCCGTGACCGTGTACGCTGCGTCGGCGCTCAGTCTGACGTAGTTCCAGTATGTTGCACCCTGCGGATGGCGGACACGGTAGAAGTAATCCGTGTTCTTGTCGAGATGGAACGTGGCCGTGCCGTCCTCGACGGAACGCGCGAACGGCTCAAGGAAGCTGAACACATAGTATTTTGCGAGCGTACCGGCGTCGATGGTCGAGCCCTTCGGCGCTGTGACCGTGACCGTGACGAATTCCTTGCAGGTCAGGCTGAGGCTGTCGTTCATCGTCGGGGTCTTGGAAGCGGTAGCCGGGTTGTAGTTCGGATGCGTTTCCACGTTCGGCGTGGCTGTCACGCTGACTGTATCACCAACGACAAACAGGCAGCTTGTGTAGGTCTTGCCCCAATTTACGGCCGAGCCAAACTCCGCCTTACGCTCTGCACCGGAGGCGTCGGTCACGCGCAGCGAAAGAGTATAGTCTGTGTCCTTAACCCATGAACTGGGGTTGACGGAGATCTGATACATCCGCTGTAGCTTGAAGCTGCTGCTGTCGCTGCTGACGTCGATCACCACGCCGCCGTTGCAGTCATTGTTCGCGTCATAGCCGTCAACCCAGTAAGCGCCGGGCGCAAGGTCGATGGTATACGCGCCGTCTGCGGCTGTCTTTTCAGCCAGCAGATCGTCCGCGCCCTTCACGCCGTCCATGTAGGTATACAGCTTCAGGGACTTGACCTGTGCGTCGTGCATACCGGACAGTGTGACGCTGACATCGCCCTCTGCTGCCAGAACGCCTGCGGGCAGCAGGCTCAGCAGCATCACAAACACGAGCAGCAGACTCAGAATTCGTTTCTTCATACATTTTCCTCCAGAATCAAAATATCTATCGCAAGCTCCTTATTAAATAGGAGCGGAAACAGGGGGCGCAGACGGCTTTGGGAGAAACAAAAGTCCGCCATTCTTGACAAAATGGCGGGCGGATCTCCACAGAAACAAAATACGCTGCTTTTCCTGTGAGGAAAAACGGCGCACCTGTTCCGAATGCTACAGGCAGAGCTCGTCCCACGCATTCATCCTTTCCGCCGCGAATGCGGCGCAGACAGCAGTTCTTCTGACTTGCACTCTGGAAACAGAACCTCTGTTTCCGCGCCCGTTTCCTGCCTTCTCGCGGATAAATCCGCAATGACTGGCTTTCACCCAGACAGCTTTCGCTGCTTCGGAACGGTCTTGTGCGCACAGCTCCGGTCGAGTGGTTTTCCCTTTCTCTTGCGCCGAAGCCTGCCCTGCGGCGTGCTTCGGTTACTGTACATCGGATGGCAATATCAAATTGTTAGAAAAAGCAAAATCTTGTGCTTTTCCGTCTGCTACTATACACGATATGGGCGTGATTTGCAAGCGGTTTGAAAAAAATATACCGCATTTGTCCCACCCTCTTGAAAAAAGCCGAAAGCTGTGTCAAAATAAAGAAAACCGCCCCGGCGGTGTTTTGACAGCACAACGGTTAGATGCAACTAACTGATACAGAGGGAGCGATGAAATACCATATTGAGAAGAATATCGTGCAGGAAACGCTTGTCATTCCGCTTTACGGACGGAAAATGTGCTTGGAGCTGTATCCGAACCTTTACCGCGACGAGACGGCCCTGCGCCTGATCGATCAGATCGATTACGATTTTTCGCTTCTGTCCCAGAAGTCCAAGAGCCTCATGCAGCAGTTCGGTTTTCTGGAGGCCGCCATGCGCCAGAACGACCTTGCATGGGAGGTGCGGGACTATCTGCGCGAGCATCCGAACGCGGCGGTCGTCAACCTCGGCTGCGGACTGGACGACACGGGCCGCAGCTGCGACAACGGCTCCTGCAGGATCTATAACCTCGATTTTCCCAGCGTGATCGCCGTGCGCGAATACACCCTCGCCTCCGGCGGCCCCTACTGCGACTGCGGGTATCATAAACGAAATAAGCAGAATAAAGGCTCCACCGCGCCAGCGTAGGGGTCGATGCCCACATCGACCCGGCAGAATGCACCGTTTTTACAGAAGTCTTCGGCAAATCCGTAACTTCCCGCTGGGCCGACAGAGTTGTTGGCCCCTACAGCGAAACTTCATTTTCTCACGTATCCCGTAGGGGCGGACGACTCTGTCCGCCCGCAGAATGCACTGATTTTTATGAAATCTCCGGCAAATTCGCAGCTTCCCAACGGGCCGATGTGTACCGGCAAGCGGCAGACCCACATCCGTAACGCTCCTTCGTCGCGAACGGCTGTGACCGGCATCGGCCCCTACAAAATGCCCGCATCAAAGACCTTCCTTGAACGCAAGGGAAGGTGGCTTCGATACGGGCGTTTTATTTTTTATGATTTCTCCAGCAGTGCAATGCCTGCCTTTACACGCGCAATGGATTCCTCTTTTCCAAGCAGTGCGCACAGCTCCGTAGCGCCGCCGGGGGTCGAGGCCTTGCCGGATACGGCTACGCGCAGCGGCCAGAGCACGACGGAGTTCTTGAGCTCGAGCTTCGCCGCCAGCGCGACGAGCGCTTCATACAGACCTTCGTTCGTCCAGACCTCCAGCGATTCCAGCACCGGAAGAATCTCACGCAGGGAGGAGAGGCTGTTCTCCAGCGTCGTCTTGGACTTCTTGTGGACATACAGCTCCGTGGAGTATTCCGGCAGTCTGTCGATAAAGTCCACACGCTCCGGCAGATCGGACAGAATTTCGCAGCGCGGCTGCACCAGCGCGGCGACGGCCTTCAGATCAATCGCGGGATTCGTAATGACTGTTTTCAGAACCGGCTCGGCCTTGGCGAAAAATGCCTCGGGGCTGAGCTTTTTCATATATTCCGCGTTCATCCAGCGCAGCTTGTTGATATCGAACACGGCAGGGGACTTCGAAATGCCGGAAATATCAAAAATCTCGGCCAGCTCCGAGAGCGTGTAGAATTCGCGCTCCGCGTTTTCGCCCTTCGGGCTCCAGCCCAGCAGCGCCACATAGTTCAGCACAGCCTCGGTCAGATAGCCCTCGCGGATCAGATCCTCATAGCTTGGGTCGCCGTGGCGCTTGGACATCTTGTGCTGTGCGTCGCGCATGACAGGGGAGCAGTGGACATATGTCGGGATCTCCCAGCCAAAGGCTTCGTACAGCAGATTGTATTTCGGTGCGGAGGACAGATATTCGCTGCCGCGTACGACGTGCGTAATGCCCATCAGATGGTCGTCGACGACGTTTGCAAAGTTGTACGTCGGCAGGCCGTCGGATTTCAGCAGCACCTGATCCTCCAGTTCCTTGTTTTCTACCGTAATATCACCGAAGGACGCGTCGTGGAACGTCGTCGTGCCCTCATGCGGGATGCGCTGGCGGATGACGAACGGTTCGCCCGCCTCCACGCGCTTCTTTGCCTCGTCCAGCGGCAGATCGCGGCAGGCGCAGACGTGCTTTTTGATTTCGCCCGTCTCGCTTCCAGCCTCTTCCTCGTCGCCTTTCTGGCAGAAGCAGTAATACGCGCCGCCCTTTTCGCACAGCAGCTTCGCGTATTTGCCGAACAGGTCGCGCCGCTCGGACTGCACATACGGCCCGACCGGCCCGCCGACGTCCGGCCCTTCGTCGTGCGTCAGGCCGCATTCGGCCATTGTCTTGTAGATCACGTCGACCGCGCCCTCGACCAGACGGCCCTGATCGGTGTCCTCAATGCGGAGAATGAACTTGCCGTGGTGGCGGCGGGCAATCAGCCATGTATAGAGCGCGGTGCGCAGATTGCCGACGTGCATATAGCCCGTGGGGCTCGGAGCAAAGCGGGTGCGGACCTCGCCGTGCGGGATGCGCGCTTCCATCTGCTCAAAAAAATCCATGATGCGTGTTCCTCCAATATAAAAGTATGGTTATTATATAGTTTTTTTCAGAAACAGTCAATCATTGATTGCGCATTCCGATGGTTTGTGCTATGATATGCGCATCTATCGAATAGAAAGAAGGACGTATCATGGACGAAAAAAAACGTATCTTTTCCGGCATCCAGCCCAGCGGCGATCTGACGCTCGGCTCGTATATGGGAGCGATCAAAAACTGGGTCGCTTTGCAGGACGAATATGAGTGCGTCTATTGTATCGTCGATATGCACGCCATTACCGTCCGGCAGGTCCCGGCTGATCTGCGCCGCAGAAGTCTGGAGCAGCTCGCGCAGTATATCGCCTGCGGACTCGACCCGCAGAAGAACATCATGTTCATTCAGTCCCACGTGCCGCAGCACGCGGAGCTTTCCTGGGTGCTTGGCTGCTATACGCAGTTCGGTGAGCTGTCGCGCATGACGCAGTTCAAAATGAAATCGCAGCAGCACGCAGATAATATCACCGCAGGCCTCTTTACCTATCCCGTACTCATGGCCGCCGATATCCTGCTCTACCAGACCGACCTTGTCCCTGTCGGCGAGGATCAGCGCCAGCACGTCGAGCTCTGCCGCGACATCGGTGCGCGCTTCAACAATTCCTTCCCCGATACCTTCAAGCTCCCCGAGGCGTTCATCCCCAAGATGGGCGCGCGCATCATGAGCCTCGGCAACCCGGACAATAAAATGTCCAAGTCCGACCCCGACGGCTGCGTGTTCCTCATGGACAAGCCGGAGGATATCATGCGCAAATTCAAGCGCGCCGTGACCGACTGCGAGACGGCTGTCCGTTTTGACAAGGACAATAAGCCCGGCATCTCCAATCTTCTTACGATCTACTGCGCCGCCACCGGCAAGACCATCGAGCAGGCCGAGGCCGAGTTTGCGGATCAGGGCTACGGCGTCTTCAAGCCCGCCGTCGGCGAAGCCGTTGTCGAGCTTGTCCGTCCCATCCGCGAAAAAACCGAGCAGATGCTTGGCGATAAGGCGTATCTGGAAAGCATCTACAAGGAGGGCGCTGAGCGCGCATCTTATCTCGCCAACAAGACCCTCCGCAAGGTCTACAAAAAAGTCGGCTTCGTCGCGCGGTAACGCACGGAGTCTGCTGCTTCCCTGTAGGGGCCGATGCCCACATCGGCCCGTTGGGAAGCTGCGAATTCGCCGTAGATTTCCGTAAAAACGGCCATATTCTGCCGGGCCGATGTGGGCATCGGCCCCTACATGAGCAGAACGTCGGCCTCCAACAAGGTTAATCAATCATTATGACAACAAAACAAGTCGTTTATATGCTGCTGGCGATGCTTGTCGCTGCTGCTGTGTCGTTCGCGTCCACGCCGATGGTCAAGGCGCTGGCCTGCAAGGTCGGTGCGATCGACGTGCCCAAGGATAACCGCCGTATGCACAAGGTCCCCATTCCCCGCATGGGCGGTCTGGCGATCTTTCTGGCGTTTTTACTGTCGGTTCTCGTCTTTGCGGACATCGACCGGCAGATGCAGGGCATTCTGCTCGGCTCCATCATGATCGTTATTCTCGGCGTTCTGGACGATATCATGGCGCTCAAGGCGCTGCCGAAGCTGTTTGTCCAGATCGCCGCCGCGGGCGTCGCCGTCTGGCACGGCTGCACGATCCAGTTCGTCTCCAACCCCAACGTCTTCTCCGAGGCGACCTATCTCAATCTCGGCTGGCTGTCCATCCCCGTCACGATCATCTGGATCGTCGCCATCACCAACGCCGTCAATTTCATCGACGGCCTCGACGGCCTCGCCGTCGGCGTGTCTGCCATCTCGACCGCGTCCTTGATCGTCGTGGCGCTCATGGTGAAGGAGGTCAATATCGCCGTCATCCTCTGCGCGCTCTTCGGCGCGTGCCTCGGCTTTATTCCGTATAATATGAACCCCGCAAAGATTTTCATGGGCGACACCGGCTCGACCTTCCTCGGCTATATCCTTGCCACGCTTTCCATCACGGGCCTGTTCAAGATGTACGCCATCATTTCCTTCGCCGTGCCGTTCCTCATCCTCGGCATCCCGATCTTTGATATCAGCTTTGCCTTCCTGCGCCGCATTGCCCACGGCCAGAACCCGATGAAGGCCGACCGCGGCCATTTCCACCACCGCCTCATCGACATGGGCTTCTCGCAGAAGCAGGCCGTCGCCATCGCCTATATGCTGACCGGCATTTTAGGGCTGGCCGCCGTGCTGCTGACGTCCTCGGGCGAACTCAAGGCGCTGATTCTCATTGCCGCGATCTTCATCGTCAGCGCCATCGGCTTCAAGCTGATCTTCGCGAAGAACGATCGGTCGGAGGACGAGCCGGAAGAAAAACAGGAGGAACCGCATGAATAAGCTGAAAGTCATGTCCGTCTTCGGCACAAGGCCGGAGGCCATCAAAATGGCGCCGCTTGTCAAGGCGCTGCAGGCCAGCGAGCAGATCGAAAGCATCGTCTGCCTGACCGGCCAGCACCGGGAAATGCTCGATTCCGTCATGGAGATCTTTCAGTTGACGGGCGATTATGACCTGCATATCATGGAAAAGCGCCAGACGCTCTCCACCATCACCACAAAGACGCTTCTCGGCATGGACAGCGTTCTGGATACCGTCAAACCCGATCTTGTCCTCGTCCACGGCGATACGTCCACGACATTCGCAGGCGCGCTTGCCGCGTTTTACCATCAGGTCAAGGTCGGCCACGTCGAGGCCGGCCTGCGTACCTGGGACAAATACTCCCCCTTCCCGGAGGAGATGAACCGCACCCTCGTCGGCGATATCGCCGATCTGCATTTTTCCCCGACAAAGGCCAACGCGGATAATCTCCGCCGTGAGGCCATCATGGGCGATATCTTCATCACCGGCAACACGGCCATCGACGCCATGCAGTACACCGTGAAGCCCGATTTCGTCTTCCCGACGGCGCTTCTGAACGAGCTGGATTTCCGGAACCACCGGATTATCGCCGTCACCTGCCACCGGCGGGAGAATTACGGCAAGCCCATGGAGGCCATCATGCACGCCATTCTGGAGATCGTGCAGACGCACCCCGATGTGGAGGTCGTTTATCCCGTCCACCTGAGTCCCGTTGTGCGCGAATGCGTTTTCCCGATTCTGGGCGGCCACGACCGCATTCACCTCATCGATCCGGTCGACGTGGAGGAAATGCACAATCTCATTGCCCGCTGCTATATGGTCATGACTGACTCCGGCGGCTTGCAGGAGGAAGCGCCTGCCCTCGGCAAGCCTGTCCTCGTCATGCGCCGCGAAACAGAACGCCCGGAGGCCATCGCCGCCGGAACGGCAAAGCTCGCAGGCGTGGAAAAGGACGAGATCGTGCGGCTTGCGGACGAGCTGCTGGACGACCCCGCTGCGTATGCGCGTATGGCAAAGGCCGTCAACCCCTACGGCGACGGCCATGCGAGCGAACGCATCGTGCAGGCGATTTTGTGGCACTTTGGCCGCGCAGCGGAAAAGCCCGCCGATTTTAACGCCTGATTGAACGCAAAACGAAAGGACGGTGACGGACGACGGAGCAGAACCAGAAAAACAGACGGACGCTGCTGATGTTCATTCTTGCGACGCTGGCTGTAATCGTCGTGATCGGCGCGCTGTTTGTCGGCAATATTCAGCAGAACAAGCGCGACGCCATCGTCCTGCCGGACGCGGCGCAGAGCACCCAGCCGGAGCTTCAGCCCGACGAAAATGAGCCTGCGCTGCTTGAGGTCACGCGCGAAAACGTGCAGAGCATCGTGCGCAGCCTGCGCCGCCCGCAGTATTACCATCAGACCTATACCATCACCCGCCAGATGAACGGCGCTGTATCCGAGACATCCGCCGAGCTTTGGGTCGCGGACACGCGCGTGTGCGCTGTCCTGACGACCGCCAGCGGGGAAAAGCATATCCTGACCGACGGCGAGACGCTCTATGTCTGGTACGCCGGGGATGAAACGGTACGCACGCTTGCGGCCTCCCAGGACGCGACGATGGACGAGCTGATCGGTATCCCGACCTATGAACAGGTCGGAGCCATGCCGCCCGCCTCCATCACCGACGGCGAATTCATCACCGACGACCGCTATGATTCCGGCCAGCAGATCTTCGCCGCCTCGGAGGAGGGGACTGTCCGCCGCGAATGCTGGATCAGCCTCAGCTACGGCCTTCTGACCGAAAGCATCCTCAAATCCGGCGGCGAAACGATTTACGACGCCATCCAGACCGGACTCGAGATTTTGGCCGCCGGAGACGAGACGTTTGAAGACGTCTTCACCCTCCCCGACGGAACTGTCCCGTTCCAAGAGTAAGCGGCACCCCGAGGCTCCCCTTTCAAGGTAATGTCATCAACTTAAGACCGGTGCATTTGTTTTATGCGAAAAAACGGCA
>OGXT01002173.1_pt1 | contig 16298 bp, 15 predicted proteins | sample 1576361 | NCBI WGS metagenome assembly OGXT01 (sample SAMEA3541514, study PRJEB24748) | human gut metagenome | biome: human gut; feature: human-associated habitat; material: faeces | place: China | collected 2012 | reverse complement strand
ACCCCCGGCCTTCTGGTCCGTAGCCAGACGCTCTATCCAGCTGAGCTAACGGCGCATACTTAACTTCTAGCGACTTGAATATAATACCACGTCCTAATATAAAATGCAAGCTTTTTTTGAAAAAAACTTCTTGTTTTTTTCAGAGCATTTCTCGCTTGTCATAGAGCCAAGTTTGTGCTATTGTAGAAGAAAATGATATGCGATTTTCCGCGGCATTTCGACAGATGCCCCGGGTGTAACGGAGGATGCTATGAGCGCAAATTTCAGAACGCGGATGTTCGGCGGCTTTGACCGAGAGGATGTGGTCGCCTACATTGGGAAGATCACCAAGGAAAATCAGGCCCAAGTGGAGGAGCTGACCAGCGCCGCCGATGAGCTGCGCCGGCAAAACGACGGCCTCATCCGGCAGCTTGCCGTCCTGCACCAACAGGTGAAGAGCTGTGAGGATTCCCACCGGGAAAACGAGGTGCTCACCCAGCAGGTACAGCGCCTGGAGGAAGAAAACCGGGCTGCGCAGGAAGCACTGCGCCAAACCCAGGCACGGTGCGACGAGCTGCAGGTCCAGGCAGATGAATACGCTAAGATCCGGGACCACATCGCAGATATCGAGATCAGCGCCCACCGCCGGACAGAGGAATTCCGGGCCCAGACCATCCAGCGCATCCACGAGCTGGTAGCCCAGCAGCGTGCCTGGTGCAGCGAGAACAGCGTCCGCTATGAGGAGCTGCTGCAAAGCTTCGGTGAAAAGCTCCAGGCCGCCCGGGATGTGCTCCGGGAAACGGATCTCTCCGGATTTGAGGAGATGCTCTGCAGCCTGGACCGGCTGGACGAGGAACTGGACAAGTAATTTTTTGATACTAAAAACCGGATGCCCGTATCTGCAGGCATCCGGTCAGCGTGTCGAAAAAGTCTTTTCGCCCCGCTGCCTGAGTTTTTGAAACTTTGAAAAAGTTTCAAAAACTACTGATTTCAATGGTAAGGGACACCCTTCTTGGGTTTCCCTCACACTCCCTTCCTTACTGTTATCTCAAATCTTGCCACTTTATCGACAGCCTCACCGGATGCCCGCGTCTGCGAGCATCCGGCTTTCTATTGATTGAATGGTTTACATGGGACGGATCCACCCCATAGGCACTCTCCCGCTCACCGGATCGCCGTAACCTTGTACCCGGCGTCCTTCACGGCCTTGCGCAGCATATCGTCCGTGACCTCCGGACCCGCTGTAACGGCGGCGGTCTTTTTCTCCAGGTCCACATGGGTGCTGACCCCGGGCAGGGCGTTCAGCGCGCTCTCCACATGGGCGGCACAGTGGGCACACATCATGCCCTCAATGGTCAAAGTTCTATTCATACCGGTTTCCTCCTGTTTTTCAGTTTGATTTACCTTTGTTGTTTTTTCTTCTGTTACCGGGCAGACCGGCCCCTTCCACAGGCGCAGGCGCAGGGCATTGGTCACCACACACACGGAGCTGAGACTCATGGCCGCGGCAGCGATCATGGGGTTTAGCGTAAGGCCCAGGGACGGATACAGTATGCCCGCCGCCACGGGGATGCCGATGGCATTGTAGATAAACGCCCAGAACAGGTTCTCCCGTATGTTGCGGATAACGGCCCGGGACAGCTCCGTTGCGGTGACGATATCCCACAGGGAGCTGCGCATAAGTACCACATCCGCCGACTCAATGGCAATATCCGTGCCTGCGCCGATAGCCAAGCCCACATCCGCTCGTGCCAGGGCCGGGGCGTCGTTGATGCCGTCACCTACCATAACAGTACAGCGACCCTCCTTTTGGAGCTTTTCGACACAATCAGCTTTATCCGTGGGCAGCACCTGCGCAATCACCCGGGAAACGCCCACCTGCCTGGCAATGGCCTGGGCAGTGGTCTCGTTGTCACCGGTGAGCAGCACTACCTCCCGTCCCGTCTCCCGGAGGGTCTTTATGGCGGCGGCGCTGTCAGGCTTCACAACATCCGCCACGGCGATAAGACCCAAAAGCCGGCTTTCACGGGCGAAATACAGGGCTGTTTTTCCCTGCCGGGCCAAGATCTGGGCCGTATCGGAAATCGAACTGGTGTCTATGCCGCAGCGGGTCATGTAGTCCAGATTTCCGGCATAGATGGCGGAGCCGTCCAGGTTGGCGCAAATGCCGCCGGGAACAGCTGTGAAATCTGTTACCGGGGATAGCGCCAGCTCCCGCTCCTCAGCGGCCTGGCCAATGGCCACAGACAGAGGATGCTCCGAGGGCTTTTCCACCGAGGCAGCCACCTGCAGCAGCTCCTCCTCAGTGATACCGATAGAGATAATGTCTGTGACCCGGGGCCTGCCCTCTGTAACAGTGCCGGTCTTGTCCAGCACCACAGTTTGGGCCTTGCCCAGCATTTCCAGGCTCTCGGCGGATTTAATGAGGATGCCGCTTTGAGCGGCCTTGCCCGTGCCCACCATAATGGCCACTGGTGTCGCCAGGCCCAATGCACAGGGGCAGGAGATTACCAGCACCGCGATACCAATGGACAGGCAAAAGCGGATGCCCTGGCCCCCCGCAAAGTACCACAGCAGCGCCGCCGCCAAAGCGATACCGATGACCACCGGCACAAACACGGCGCTGATGCGGTCCGCCAGCCGGGAGATGGGCGCCTTGGAGGAGGCCGCCTCCTCCATGAGCCGCACGATCTGAGAAAGGGTGGTATCGCTGCCTACCCGCCGAGCCTCCAGCTCCAGATAGCCGGAGAGCACCACCGTTGCCGATGACACAGTGGCCCCCTCCCCTTTTTCCACCGGCAAGCTCTCTCCGGTGAGGGCGGATTCATCCACCGAGGCGGTTCCGGCAGTCACCACACCATCCACAGGGATCTTACCTCCCTGACGGACGATGACGGTGTCTCCCATCACGATCTCCTCCGCCGGAACCGTAACCTCACGGCCGTCCCGGCGCACCAGGGCGCTGTCCGGCGCTAGGCGCAGCAGGGCCGAGATGGCTCCGGTAGTCTTTTTACGGGAGCGCTGCTCCAAATACTTGCCCACGGTGACCAGGGTGAGGATCATGCCCGCCGACTCAAAATACAGGTCCGGCATGCCCTCGATCCGGCCTGCAATGAGCAAGCCCATTTCAATGAGACTATACACCAGACCCGCCGCTGCGCCCAAGGCCACCAGAGAATCCATATTGGGGCTGACCCGAAACAGCCTGGAAAATCCCACGGTGAAATAGGCCCGGTTCAGAATCAGAATGGGGATCACCAGTGCCAGCTCCGTCAGCGCCATAATCAGGTGGTTTTCGTGGAACACGCCGGGTACCGGCAGGCCCAACATATGGCCCATGCTGATATAAAACAGCGGCACCAGACATATGACCGACCACAGGAGCCGGCGGCCCATGCGCCGGACCACCTCATCCTGCTGCTTATCCGGGGTCATGTCTCTCTCGTCCGCCTCCCGGGCGCCGTAGCCGGCCCGGATCACTGCATCAATGATCTGCTGGGATGTGACCTGGTTTTCATCATAACTGGCGTTCAGCCGTCCCAGCATTAGGTTCACCGCCGCCGACCGGACTCCCGGCAGCTGCGCCACTGCCCGCTCCACATGAGCTGAGCAGGCCGCGCAGGTCATACCCGTCACGGCAAATTGTTTCGTCATAGCAAGCCCTCCTCACTTCATGAACTTCTGCAGCGTGGTCACCAGTTCGTCAATGACCTCGTCGTCCCCCCGGCGGATGCCGTCGGCCACGCAGGTGCGGATATGGGTAGCCAGCAGCTCCTTGCTGAAGCTGTTCAGCGCCGCGTTCACCGCTGACACCTGCACCAAAATATCCGTGCAGTAGGCATCCTTCTGCAACATATCCCGCAGGCCCCGGACCTGCCCCTCAATGCGGCTGAGCCGATTTATCAGGCTTCTCTGCTCCTCCGGAGAGCGGTGCTTGGTTTTCTGATGACAGCAGCAACAATCCATTTTCATATACCTCCTGGGGGTATTTTTATTACCCAGTGATTATATACCCCCAAGGGGTATTTGTCAACGTTTATCCTTCGGTTTGAAGATAATTGCCATGAGCACGCCGAAAAACACCGCCGCCGCAACGCCGCCTGCCGTGGCGGTAAGTCCGCCGGTAAATGCGCCCAAAATCCCCTTCTCGGCCACGGCCTTGGCTACCCCCTTAGCCAGACAATAGCCGAAGCCCGTCAGGGGCACCGTGGCTCCGGCTCCGCCCCAATCCACCACATACTGATACACGCCCACCGCCTGGAGCAGCACCCCCGCTACCACATAACCCGTGAGGATCCGGGCCGGGGTGAGCTGCGTCTTGTCGATGAGCAGCTGGCCGATGGCGCACAGCACGCCGCCGCATAAAAATGCCTGTAAATACTGCATGTCAGTTCTCCTTTCCCGCAGCGATGACCACTGCGTGGCAGATGCCGGGGATGCTCTCTCCCTGGAAGGACGAGGTAGGCGAAAGCAAAGCCCCGGTAGGAGCGAAAACAATTTTTCCCCATCGCCCCGCTCGGATGCCTCCCAGCAGATACCCATTCAGCACCGCAGCCGAGCATCCGCAGCCGGAGGCCCCGGCATGCATATCCTGCCTTTCCCGGTCATAGAGCAGCAGCCCGCAATCCGTGTAATTCTCTCCCATATCCAAGCCGTCCTCCCGGAAAAGATCCACCACAATGTCGCGGCCCAGCATCCCCAGATCCCCGGTGATCAGAAGGTCGTAGTCCTTCGGCCCCGTCCCCGTCTCTCGAAAGAGCGCCGAGAGGGTATCGTAAGCTGCCGGGGCCATGGCCGCGCCCATGTTGTTTGCATCCTTGATGCCCATGTCAACAATGCGCCCGCAGGTGACGTGGGTGATATACGGCCCGTCCCCTTGGGCGCCCAGGATGCAGCAGCCGGAGGCCGTAGCGGTCCACTGGGCCGTGGGTGTGCGTTGGTTGCCGTAGAGCACAGGCATCCGGTACTGCCGCTCGGCGGTGCAGAAATGGGAGCTGGTCATAGCGGCCACGATGGAGGCAAAGCCGCCATCGATAAGCAGAGCCGCCAGGGACAGGCTTTCGCCCATGGTGGAACAGGCACCATAGAGGCCATAAAAGGGGATTTTGAAGTCCCGAAGGCTAAAGGAGGTGCCGATGCACTGATTCAGCAGATCCCCTGCCAGCACATAGTCCAGGTCCTCCGGTATAAGTCCCCCCTTCTCCATGGCCCGCCGTAGGGCGAACTGCTGCATGGCGGATTCCCCCTTCTCCCAGCTTTTCTGCCCGAAGTAGGCGTCCTGATTCAGCTCATCGAAATAGCCGGCCAGCGGGCCCTGGGCCTCCTGTTTACCGCCGATGTTGGCGTAGGACAGGACACTCACCGGGCTCCCCAGCCGCACGGTCTGCCGCCCCAAGCGTTTTGATGTCATAGCTTCCATCCCCTCGCATAAAGATATCCCTATTGTGCCACCTTTTTCCCGGAATATGAAAAGAATACCGGATTTTTCATAGAAAATCCGGTATTCTCTTCACATTTTGGATTCCATCACCGCCAGCACGCCGGCCGCTACGCTAATCTCTGCGTCCCCCTGCCACTGGTTACTCACACCAATGGGAAAGCTGTTCTCCACAGTGACATTCTCCAGCTCATATTTGGTCCCGTGGATGCTCACCCCGGTACACCGGTCCGACAGGGACAGCACCGAAAGGGACCAGCCTTCCCGCTCCGGCACGGTGATGCACCCACCGGTAAAGACCCGTATCTCCGTCTCCCGATCGATGATCCGCACCCACACCCCGTGCTTTACGGCAAAGGCTGCCGCCTGCAGGTTTCCCAGCAGATGGTCAAGCCGCCCTCCCATGGCGCAGTAAAGCCAAATTTCCCCGCAGCCGACAGTAACTGCGTGGCGAATGGCCGCCATGGTGTCGGTATCGTCCTTTTCCACCGGCAGGTCAAGCCTTGGTACATCCCTGGGCAGCGGCCCCGTGTAGGAGTCAAAATCCCCTACCAGCAGATCCGGCCGCAGCCCGGCCTCGTGCAGGTACTCGTAGCCCCGGTCACAGGCGATGATATAACCACACTTTTCAATATCCGCCAAGGGTGAAAACCGCCCGCCGGACACAATGGCCCAAGGTTTTTTCATAGTGCATCCCTCCCTGTCAAAAGCTGCCGATGGGAATGGATCCGTCGTCCCTTCCCTTTTCCACGCTGCGAATCTGCAGCCAGTAGGTGCTGCCGTTTTCCATCTGCACCTGCACCCGGTCCCCGGCCCTGTGGCCCAGCACCGCCCGGCCCACAGGGGATTCCTTGCTGATGAGCCCCTTCAGGGCGTCCTGCCGCAGGGTGGTCACCAGGGTGATTTTTCGGCTTTTCCCGGTGTTTTCCATGTAAATCTCCACCGTGTCATATAGGCCCGCTGTGTCTGCTTCGGACCGCTCCTCAATGACCTTCGCGGTCTTGATCATCCGCTGCAGATAGCGGATACGGCTATCATTCCGGTTTTTCTCCTGCTTGGCACATTTGTATTCAAAGTTCTCGCTGAGGTCGCCAAAGGCCCGGGCGGTCTGCACATCCTCAATAAGCTTTGGCCGCAGCTCCCGCACGCGGTAGTCGATCTCCTCCTGCATTTTCTGAATGTCGCTTCTGGTCAATTCATCGTACACTACGATCCCTCCTTTATAATATCCGCCAGATATTCCAGGGCCCGGGGCAGGTGCTGGAGATTCAGCCCCGAATAGTTCACCACAAGGGTGTGCTGCCGAACACCCTTTTTGTCATGATAATAGTCCGACAGCATGGCGAGCCTTAGCCCCTTTTCCGCCGCCCGGTGCTGCAGGACGTCGTCCGGCAGGCTTGTCTGCAGCTCCGCCAGGAAATGCAGCCCCGCGTCCTGGCCGGTGATCTTCACCCGCCCCGCCAAAGGCCCCTGCAAAAATGCCGTTATCACCTGGTCTCGCTTCTGTCGGTATCGGTTGCGCATCCGGCCCAAATGCCGCTCAAAATATCCCTGCTCCAAAAACTTCGCCAGGGTATACTGCTCAAAGCCCGACACGGTGCAGGCGTAAAACCCCAACTTCTCCCGGTACCGCTCCAGGAGCTTCGGAGGCAGGATCATATAGCTGATACGGATGGACGGCGCAATAGTCTTGGAAAACGTATTCAGATACACCACCCGCTCATTCTCGTCCGTGGAGTACAGGGACGGGATGGGCCGCCCCACAAAGCGGAACTCGCTGTCGTAGTCGTCCTCCAGAATATACCGCTCCGGCTGCTCCGCCGCCCACCGCAGCAGCTCCTGCCGCCGGCCGATGGGCATCACCGTGCCGGTGGGATAGTGGTGAGTAGGTGAAATATGCACCACCTGAGCCAAGTGCCGGCGCAGCTGAGCGGCAGAAAGCCCCGCCTCGTCGATGCCGACGTACTGTACCTGCACCTGATTGCTCTCATAAATAGCGGCAATCTTGCTGTAGCCGGGATCCTCCACAGCGTAGCACTTGTCCCGGCCCAAAAGCTGGATCAGCAGATGATACAGCAGCTCCGTCCCGGCGCCCACAATGATCTGCTCCGGATCCACCTGCATCCCCCGAAACTGCTGCAGATATCCCGCAATGGCCCGCCGCAGCTCCGCGGCCCCGTTGTAAGGCGCCGCCCGCAGCAGCTGCTTGTCCTGCTCCAGGAGGGTCTGGCGCATAAGCCTGGCCCAAACGGTGAAGGGGAAGTACGCCGGATCCATGGTCCCGGAGGCGAAATCCAAAAACCACCCCTGCTCCCTTTCCCGTCCTGCCTGCGCAGGCCGCGCCGTCTGCCGGCTCTCCGGCGGGCGCTCCACCTCCGACACAAAGTAGCCGCAGCGCTGCCGTGCGTGGATATACCCCTCCGCCTGCAGCTGCTCGTAGGCGTTTTTCACCGTAATGGTGCTCACCTCCAGGTGCTGAGCCAGGGTCCGCTTTGAGGGAAGCCTCTCCCCGGAGTGCAGCCGCCCAGAGAGAATATCCTCCCGGATAAAGCGGTATAGCTGCTCGTATAGGCTCTCCCTTTTCTGCTTTTCCAGTGTATAGGTCAGCATGTCGCCCTCCATCTGGTATTATCGAATAATATCGCTATGGGTATTTTAATATATCCAGTTCCCACTATAATACAGACAGAACAAAAAAGCAAGAGGTGACCTGTATGAAAGATCTTCGCATCCGTAAATTAGTCTATGCCGCGCTGATGGCGGCGCTGACCTATGTGGCCACGATGGTCATTCAAATTCCGTCCCCCATGCAGGGGTATGTGAATTTGGGTGACTGCTGCGTGCTGCTGTCCGGCTGGCTGCTGGGCCCCTGGTGGGGCGGTGCTGCCGCCGGCATCGGCTCCATGCTCACGGACCTGCTCAACAGCTATGCCCATTACGCCCCCGGCACCTTCGTCATCAAGGGCTGCATGGCCATTGCCGCAGCACTTCTGGCCAAGGCCATGGGCCGCAAGGCAGGCGGCTATGTGGTCAGCGGCATTGTTGCCGAGGTCATTATGGTCGCTGGCTACTTTGGCTATGCCGCCCTGCTCCTGGGCAAGGGCATCGGCGCCGCCGCCAGCATCCCCGGCAACCTGGTGCAGGCCGTTATGGGCCTGGCCATCGGTCTGATCCTTTTCTTCCTGCTCAAGCGCAGCAAGGCACTGGACAAACTGGGCCTGCAGTGATACACTAAGGGCAGTGGTTTTTCCCCACAGGAAAGGATGAGATTCTATGGCTGGAACCGTGCATGAATTGGAGCAGAAGGATTTGTTTTGGCAGGTACAAAGTGAGGCGGCCAAGGCTGCCCAGCAGCTGGTGGACCAGGCGCACCTGCGCCAGGGGCAGATCGTTGTGGTGGGCTGCAGCACCAGTGAGGTGGTGGGCAAGCGTGTGGGCAGCTGGTCCACACCGGAGATCGCCCAGGCCATTTTTAATGGCCTGAACAGTGTCTTTGCCCCCCAGGGCATCTACATTGCCGCCCAGTGCTGCGAGCATCTGAACCGGGCGCTGATCGTGGAGCATGAGGCCGTGCCGGGCGCGGAGATCGTGAACGTGAAGCCCCAGCCCAAGGCCGGCAGCTCCTTCGCCACCGCCGCCTATAACAGCTTCCGCCACCCCGTGGCGCTGGAGGAGATCAAGGCCGACGCGGGCCTGGACATCGGCGGCACCCTTATCGGCATGCACCTGAAGAAGGTGGCTGTCCCCGTGCGGCTGGATCAGAGCCATATCGGCAGCGCCATCGTCCTGGCCGCCCGGGTCCGCCCCAAGTTCATCGGCGGCGAGCGCGCCATTTATGACGAGAGCCTCAAGGACGGGTATCCGGATTTTGAGTGAGGGATCTTGCATTTCAATAGGAAACCGACCGGCCCTGTGGCCGGTCGGTTTTTTGGAGGAACGGGGGTTGCGGATTGCCACGGGCGCTTTGCGCCCTCGCAATGACACGGTTTTTTACATGGGGTGCGGTGCAGGTGGCAGGCAGGCCGGGGCGTCCGCCCTTACGCACTGTTTACCGGTAGAATTCGTAGGGGGCGGCGTCCCCGCCGCCCCGCTGACAGGCGGGCTATATATAGTACCCCCGGGGACTGCTGCGCAGTCCCCGGGGGTACTGTTTTTTATCATTTGCTCAGTGGTCGCTGCGGCAACAAGCCGTTAACTCATAAAATCTCTTATTGATTTAGGGAGGCTGTAGGTTGCTGATAGATCTGAAATAGGCCCCGCGCCAACGCCACTGCAGCTTATCGGATCATTGAAATCGAGATAAACGGCTACATCCGCGCCCCAATCTCCGTATAAATAATCTGCATCTAGCCAAAGACTTCCCACTATTTCCTGTATTTCAAAGCCTCCATCTAACCCTCCAAAACTGTTCAAACCTTCGCGCTGCTTAATATGGCATTCCACCGTTCCGGTCAGCTTATTCACCTCTTGTCCTTTCAAATTGGTAACATAATAGTTTCTATTATTGTATTCTGACTCACCTGGGGTATAACTGTATGTCGCCGTAACCGTCATCGCACTCAGATCCAGGTCAGAGAGCGTCACTGTGTAACCACTTCCGTCATCGTATGTACCTGTATACGTCTTTCCATCCAGCAATTTCTCCAAGTTCCATTGTACGTCCACGACCTCATAATCGCCGGATTCGCAAACATCCCAAATGTCATTTTCCTTATAATACTGATAGGTCTGCGCTCTTTTAAAGGTGATCGACCCGTACTCGCCGCTATAAACCAAGGTCAGCTCCACTGTGTCCTGGTGCTGCTCCCGGTCGGGGGTATGCTTTGCCTCCCAGGTATAGGTAACCTCATCCGCGCTATAGCCTATGGAATCCGTCGTCTCGGCCAGCATCTCCTCCACCACGGAATCCGGGACCTCCGACTTTCCCGCAAACGGATTTTTTATGTCTATATGCAATTCATCTTTAAAGAAAAAAAATCCCACCACCATCAGCAACACCACAAAAACTATGGCTCCACCATGCTTCTTCATACGCTCTCCTCTCTATTCAACAGAATTGAAATGTATACAATTTAAAACGCTCTTTTTCTACATTTAATCGCACTTTTTCTCCTTGTAAAATCAATATTTTCCAGTATACTTATATTATAAAAGGTATACCCTTGCGATTTGCAAAGGTATACCTTTCCAAATTTTCCACATTTTTTTTAAAGCCCCTTTTCAAATTTCACCGCCTTGCCATAGAAGGTCCCTGTCGGCATGCCGCAGGCCTCCGCCGCCTGGCGGAGGGTCAGCTCCTTGTTCCGCCAGCGGCGGTGGACCTCATAGAAATTCTCCGGCAGCGGCAGCGGCGGGCGGCCGAACTTCACCCCCCGGGCCTTGGCCGCCGCGATGCCCTCCTGCTGTCGGCGGCGGATGTTTTCCCGCTCTGATTGGGCCACAAAGGACAGGATCTGCAGCACCAGATCGGCTATAAATGTGCCCATGAGGTCTTTTCCCTGCCTGGTGTCCAGCAGAGGCATGTCCAGCACGCAGATGTCCACCCCTTTTTCCTTGGTCAACAGCCGCCATTGCTGCTGGATCTCCCTGTAGTCCCGCCCCAGCCGGTCAATGCTCAGCACATAGAGCAGGTCGCCCAGCTTTAATGCCTTCACCAGCCGCTTGTACTGAGGCCGGTGAAAGTCCTTTCCCGACTGCTTGTCCAAATAGATGTGCCGCATCGCCACGCCCTTGCCCCGCAGTGCGATCAGCTGCCTGTCCTCGTTCTGGTCCACACTGGACACGCGGATATATCCATATACGTCCATAAGCCCTCCTTTTCCTGCAAAAGAGGCCGCACCGCCCCCCTGCTCATGTGGTTCGATCTTACACCTATGGACGCAGGCAAAAAAAGAGTTGCCCCTTCCGGGGCAACCAGACACAAAAAAGCCGCCTCCCGGCGGCTTTTTTATTGTATGTTCACGGTGCAATGGGGAATATCAGCTTCAGCACGCCGAACACCACCAGGCATATACCCGCAGCAATAAGGGCGCGGAAGCAAACCTTTCTATTTTTCTGCGCCAGCTTCTCGTCCTCCTCGTTCTGCCAGCGGACATAAAACCATGCCGCAAACAGCAGGCTGACAAGGGGTCCGAAAATCAGGCCGATCATCGCGACAAATCCCATCGTGAATTCCTCCTCCGTTTTTCTGTAGTATACCGAAAAAGATCCCCTCCGTCAAGGTGCATTCCCCCCCCAGCCGGGAAGCGCTCCCCCTTTGCTTTGGCAGGATTTCACAAGCGGCGATACCTCTTGCGCTCTTATTTTGCATATACATTCTAAATTTGTATTTTTCGTAAATATTTATTCATTATTTACTTGACATTAGTGAATATTTATGTATAATCAAGTCATCACATAAAACCGTGCGTTCCTCAGCGCCATGGAGGTTCAGCACAGGAAGGGAGAACAAAAATGAAAACAATGAAGAAGCTTTGGATCCTTATGGCAGCACTGACCGCCACATTATTGCTCTGCGTGATCAGCGCATCGGCCTGCACCATGGTCTATGTGGGCTCTGACCTGACAGACGACGGTTCTTCCTTCATGGCGCGAAGTGAGGACTATAGCAACGGCTACAACAAGATTGCCCATGTTAACCAGCACGGCAAATATGCCGCCGGCAGCGTATACGAGGGCTGCTACGGCTTCACCCACACCTTCACCCATGACAGCTACGCCTACACTGCTACCTCCGATGACAACACCTCCGGTGTGTGCCCTGATTGCGGCCAGAGCCATCCCCACACCCCCATGGAGGAGGTCGGCTCCAATGAAAAGGGTGTCTCCGTCTCCGCCATGGTCACTCTCAGCCCCAATGGCGCCGTGGTAAATGCCGACCCCATGGAGAATTTGGGCATCTGTGAAAGTGATATGGCTACCATCCTCCTCAGCGAGGCCTCCAGCGCCAAGGAAGGCGTGGAGCTACTGCTGAACATCTTCGACACGGTTGGTGCCGGCGAGCCCTCCGGTGTGCTTATCGGCGACCAAAATGAGATCTGGTATGTAGAGAACTTCACCGGCCACACCTATACCGCCGTGAAGCTGAGCTCCGATATGATCACCATGAACCCCAATATGGGCGCCATCGGCCTGGTGGATCTGGATGACACGGACAACGTCCTCTCCTCCGCCAACCTCATTGAGGTGGCCAAGCAGGCCGGCACCTATGAGGGCAGCGAGACCGAAAATACCATCGATGTTTATAAATCCTACTGCGCGTATGCAAACGGGAGCCCCAACGCCCGGCTGGTAAACGGCCTGAACTATTTCCTGGCCTCTGATACCCTGTCCGCTTCCACCATCGCCCCCGAGGACTTCACCATCTCCAACGTGAAGAACGGCAAGGTTGTTTCTCTGTATACGAACATTCAGAACAAGCTGGGCAAGATCAGCATTCATGATATGGTGGACTACTATAAGGTAGATGACATCGCCAACATCGGCAACCTGGAATGGCACATTTTCCAAATCCAATCCGCCGATGCTCCGGAGACCGGCACCATCGAGTGGTTAGCTATGGAGCACGGCCAGTACTCCGTGGCCATCCCCTACTTTCCCTCTCTGACCACCGACATGTACGATGGCTATAAGTTTGGTGGTGAGGAAGCTACTACCACCGATACAGCCCCGGCCGATCCCTATGGCACCTATGCTTTCTCCAGCTACTGGGGCAGTGGATACGTCGTCCTTCCCGAGGGCTGGGAAAACGGCTACTACTGGACCGTGGATGCCCTGTCCAACTATGCGCTGTCCGACCAGTGCTCTGCGGAGGACAATGCCCTGATCCACAGCGAGCTGGCCAAGATGCAGCAGCTCTGCTACGACAAGGCAGCCGAGATGAAGGCCGCTTTGGCCGACATGAGCGGTGACGAGGCGAAAGCATACGCCACCGGGCAGAGCGCCGCCCTGGCCCAGCAGGCGCACACCCTGACCCTGGAGCTCTACAAGCATGTTGTGTCCCACGAGCACACCTATGGCGAGTGGGAGACGACCACGGCTCCCACCTGCAAGGACGAAGGCATTGCCACGCAGACCTGCAAGTTCTGCGATGCGACTCAGACCAAGAGCCTGCCCAAGTCCGATGTCCACAGCTGGGATGACGGTGTTGTGACCAAGACCGCCACTACCGAAGCGGACGGCATCAAGACCTACACCTGCACCGTGTGTCAGGCAACCAAGACGGAAGCTATCCCCGCCCTTGCGTCTGATGCCGGCAGTAATGCTCCCGCATCGGAGCCTAATCCCGCCACCGGCGACAGCGCAAGCCTTATGCTGCGGGGTGCTGTAATGCTTTTGTCCGTAACCGGCACCGTATTTGTGGTGAAAAAGAAAATTTTGGTGAAGTGAGATAGTCCCTGTAAGAGAATGACACCCCGGGTCCTCCATGGAGGGCCCGGGGTGTTTTTGTTGTGGGAGCGACGGAATAAGATCACTCCGCCCTACGCAATTTTGAATATTGGATAAAGACAGATGGGCAGAGGTGTCCGCCCCTACACAATTGCAAAGAGTTTTTCGCAGTGGGCGGGGTACCCCCTACGGAGAGATAGAGGGTGCCCCGCTAAAAGGCCGCACAGAGTTTGCCGCCCGCAGGCGGCAAAAAAATCAAATCATTTTTCACCGCAACATGTGCGTGGGAAAACATTCCTCTCAGGCGAGAAGTAGTGGAATTTTGCCGCTTGCGACAAAATTATGCACGCGGCAGACTTGGGGCCTTTTGGCAGAAAAACGGAGATTATTCGCCAGAGACGATGAAAGGGCTGTCCCATTTTGGGACAGCCCTTTTGAATTGGTAAACAGAGCCTTACTTAGCGGCCTTCTGGGCCTTGATGGACTCAATCAGCTCGGGAACGACCTTGAACAGGTCACCCACGATACCGTAGTCAGCCACCTCAAAGATGGGGGCGGACTCGTTCTTGTTCACAGCGATGATGCACTCACTGTCCTGCATACCAGCCTTGTGCTGGATAGCGCCGGAGATACCCAGAGCGATGTAAACCTTGGGATGCACGGTCTTACCGGTCTGACCCACCTGGTGGTCAGCGGTGATCCAGCCGGCGTCCACGCAGGCGCGGGAGGAACCCACGACACCGCCCAGAACCTCAGCCAGCTCCTCGGCCAGCTTGATGCCGCCCTCGACATCCTTGCTGATGCCGCGGCCCACGGACACGATGAAGTCGGCACCGATCAGGTCAACCAGCTTCTTGGCAGCCTTCACGACCTCCACTACCTCGGTCTTGATGTCGGCCTCGGTGAGGTTGAAGGCGGGATGCAGGATCTCCACATCCTTCTTGCACTCGCGCTTCTTCATAACGCCGGGGCGCACAGTGGCCATGGCGGGACGGAAGCGGGGGCAGAAGATGGAAGCCATCAGGTGGCCGCCGAAGGCGGGACGGGTCATCTTGATGTCACGGGACACATCGTGGTCAGCACCGTTGATCTTCACGGTACCCAGCTTCTCGATGCGCTCGGCGGGCAGAGTGGAAGCTTCCTTCAGGAAGCTCTTGTAGATGGGCATATCAATGTCCAGGTGGGTGCAGTCAGCGCACAGACCCGTGTGCAGGCGAGCTGCGCACCGGGGGGCCAGGTCACGGCCGATGTTGGAGGCGCCGAAGAGCAGGATCTCGGGCTTGATCTCCTCCACTGCCTCGGAGATGACCTTGGTATATGCATCGGTGGTGTAGTCCTTCAGCAGGGGGCTGTTGTACACATACACCTTGTCCGCGCCGTAGTTGCCCAGCTCGGGAGCGATGGCGTCCACATTGTCGCCCAGCAGGATGCCGCAGAGCTCTACGCCCAGCTCGTCAGCCAGCTTCCGCCCCTCGGAGATCAGTTCAAAAGTAGTGGGCATCATCTTGCCCTGGCGCTGCTCACAGAAAACCCATACGTTTTTGAAGGCGCCGATGTCAGCACTATTAAAAGCCATTTTCTTATTCCCTTCTTTTAGATTTTACAAGCATCATCTGTAAACCGCAGCCAAAAGCCTCGCAGAATTCGCGTCCGCAGACGCGAATCACTTCCATCATTTTTCCGGCGACATGTGCGTCGGAAAAATTCCTCTCGGCCAGCAAGTGTGCCCAACGGGCGCGCGCAGTCGGCCGCGGTCTCCTCACAAAAAATGCCTGCATTTTTTGTGATTGATTTTTAGATGATGTGCTTGGCGGCCAGGATGCCTGCCAGCTTGTCGGTGGTCTCCTTGCCGGCGCCTTCGAGCATCATGCCGGCGCCCTTCTGAGGAGGCGTGAAGGAGGTCAGAATATTGGTGGGGGAGCCCTTCAGGCCGATGGTAGTAGCATCGATCAGGGGGTGATCCTTCAGGGTCTCGTAGGTCATGGTGACCAGGGGCTTGCTATAAGCCTCAAAGGCGCCGCCCACGGACAGATAACGAGGCTGATTCAGCTCCTTGATGCAGGTGATCATGCAGGGGGTCTTGACCTTCACGGTCATGTAGCCGTCCTCCAGCATACGCTTCACGGTCAGGGTGTTGCCGTCCTTGGTGATCTCGCCGGCATAGGTGATCTGGGGCAGATGCAGCTTCTCGGCGATCTGGGGACCCACCTGGGCGGTATCGCCGTCGATGGCCTGACGGCCGGCCAGGATGATGTCATCCTCGTCCACGCCGTAGGTGTCGATGCCGGCGGCGATGATCTGGGAGGTAGCGTAAGTATCGGAGCCGCCGAACTCACGGGCGGTAATGAGGACGCCCTCGTCCACGCCCATGGCCATCAGCTCACGGAGCATGCCTTCTGCGGGAGGGGGACCCATGGTGAAGGCCACCACCTTGCAGCCCAGCTCGTCCTTCAGAGCCAGAGCAGCCTCAACGGCGTTCAGGTCATCGGGGTTG
>OGXT01002169.1_pt1 | contig 16324 bp, 22 predicted proteins | sample 1576361 | NCBI WGS metagenome assembly OGXT01 (sample SAMEA3541514, study PRJEB24748) | human gut metagenome | biome: human gut; feature: human-associated habitat; material: faeces | place: China | collected 2012 | reverse complement strand
AACATAGATTAGTTTATCAAATTTACGAAACAGAAAAAACTATAAAAATAATTCGCATGTGGACGCACTATGAATAGTGCTTATACTTTCGTTGACACAGGCATCGGCGCGCCCCGGTCAGTTAACTGACCAAAAATCCTATTGACATTTTAGCATAATTATGCTAAAATAATAGCAACTAATTAGGAGGTGTGTTATATGTCCGAAATGATCCGTCCTGTTTCTGATTTGCGAAATAATTTTTCCGATATTTCAAAAACTGTTCATGAAACAAAAAAACCCGTCTTTTTAACGAAAAACGGTTTCGGCGACATGGTCGTTCTCAGTATGGAGGCATACGAAAATTTACAGCTTGACAGCGAAATCTATTTTAAATTACTCGAAGCAGAACGCGCCGAAGAAGTAAACTGCAACAAATACACGATTGAAGAAGCCCGCCAACGGGCAAAAAAGGCGATAAATGGAAAATTATAAAATAGAAATCCTTTCTACCGCCGATCAGGATATTATCGAAATCGCCCGATATATCAGCGAAGAATTAAAAAACCCAACTGCAGCGGAAACACTGATTGATAAAATCTATGATATCGCGGACTCTCTTTCCGGGTTTCCATATTCTCATGTACTTTATTACCCGATCGATAAAACAAAAACATTAAAGCACGAATATCGAAAAATTCCTATCGATAATTATCTGCTGTTTTATTATGTTGACGAGAAATCAAAATCGATTATCGTTTCACGCGTAATTTATGCAAAACGAAATTTAACAAAACAATTGAAATAAAGCGCTTAAACCCCGAAAATTTTTTTCGGGGTTTAAAACATCAAAAAAAATCAGTATTTTACTAATGTTTTGAAGTGCTATTTTTTAAAAATGCGGGGTTTAAATGGGGTTTAAAATTTAAAATCGACAGTGTATAATTGTTGAATTGGTTACCGCCGAATAGGTTCGATTCCCCATGAGGCTACCAAATCCGCACCTTTTTAACGAAAAATCGTTAAAAAGGTGCTTTTTTCTTTGTCAAAAATCCGCAAAAGTCGTGTTTTTTTAAATTTTGCGGGGTTTAAATGGGGTTTTTTCATTTTGCGTTTCGTCAGTCAATACCTCAACTTTTCCGCCTCGCGCTGCATAAATTCCGGCGAAAAATGCGTATAAACGCGCGCCGTTATGTTGCCCAAACTGTGCCCGGTCCATAAACTTACAACTTCGTTATCGATTCCGCACTCGCGCGCCCGCGTGGTGAAAGTATGCCGGAGGTCTTTAAACGTGTGCTGCGTGTTCGGGAGCAGCTCCCGCAGCGTATGGGAAACGCGATCCACACTTGTCCGCCATTCTTCCGAAAGCAGCCTCGGCACGTAAGGTTTTAATTTTGGAAATATCGGTATCGTGCGAAATTTCTCTTTCTGATAGCTTTTCAATTTCCCGTTTTTATAAGTGATCGTGTTTTTATCCACGTCAAAAACCGCAGTATTTAATTCGCAAGCCCTTGCCCCGGTATAAAGCGCCAAAACGTATATGAGTTCTATTTTTCTCCCTTTGATGACTTTCAGCAGCTCCGCTTCTTCCTCTTTGGTAAGCGCGTTGCCGTTTTTTCGTTCGTGTTTCGGAATATAAACAGCCTTGATCGGGTTTATTTTGATTTCACCGTTATTTACCGCATAGGTAAAAATCGCGTTCAGCAAAACTTTCACGTCCTCGCACTTCCGCGGATATTTGTCGTTGATCGCGTTAAGAACGTTCTGAACATATACCGACTTTATTTTTAATAACGGCATTTTGCCGAAATTGGGAACGATATAATTTTTGTAAGTGTTTATGTAACTGAAAAACGTTTCCGGCTTTACCATGCGTCTTTTTACATTCTGCATGTAATTATCGGCAAACGTGCCGAAAATCACCGTTTCAGGCGGCAAGCCCTCTTCGACGAGCTCGCGCCGCTGGCGGTTCTCGGCGTGCAGCCATTCTAAACACTTTTTTTTCGCAGTCTTTAATTTCATGCTCGACCACGTTTTTTCCATGCCGCCGCGTCGGTAGCGAATTTCATATAACCCGTTTTTCCGCCGTCTGACGGTGCAGTCACTAAAACGTATCAACTCTTGATCCTCCTTTTTCGTTTCAGTTACTGCCGATTTTTTGTTTATGCCCCGTTTTATTGTACCCTCGCTTTTGTGTTCCTCCTTTTTTCTTTTTAGCTCCTCCGCCTCGACAGACTGTCTATTCGGCTGAAACGACAATAATTGAAACTGTGAACGATTGTATTCATATCGCCCATTTTCGTCTTCGATATAGCCGATCAACTTTTCGACAGCATGTAAAGCATAGTATGCCTGTTCTAAAATGAAATCCGTCATAATCTTTACTCCTTAAAAAAATTTTGGAGTATTATTATAACGAAATTTACATATTTTTTGTAATATATATTAAAAACATGCGCATAATTTACGAAAAAATTACACAAAGTATTGACAAGCAGCATAAAATAAATTAAAATAGAATCGGAGGTGATATCATGAATGAATTTAGTAATCTTAATATCCGCGTAGACAAAACTTTAAAAAACAATGCGGAATCCGTTCTCGACGAGTTTGGTATTTCGATGACCACGGCAATTACTATGTTTTTAAAGCAGGTCGTCCGCGAACAGGGAATCCCGTTTGATTTGCATCTCGAAAAACCGAATGCGGAAACGATCGCCGCGATGAACGAATTTTACGAAATGAAAAAACACCCTGAAAAATATAAAAAGTATAATTCGTTTGCCGAAGTTTTAGCCGAGGTCGAAAACGATGTATAAAATCGTTCCGTCAAATCGTTTTAAAAAAGACTTGAAGCTCGCATTAAAACGAAATCAAAACATCTCAAAATTACAAAAAGTAATCGACATTTTAGCAAGCGGCGAATCTCTTGCCGAAACATACAAGGATCATTTTTTAACAGGAAATTACACCGGCTTTCGGGAATGTCACGTTGCCCCGGATTGGCTACTTATTTATCGCATCGAAGAAGACGAACTCCTCTTATTTTTATTTCGCACCGGAACACATTCCGACCTTTTCTAATTACAAAGCTCCGAAAAAATTCGGAGCTTTTTTATTTTGTCCGCCGATATTCTTTTTCTGATTCAAGAACACCCTCGGCATACGCAAGCACTCTTTCTTTTTGCCGTTCGTTAAACATCGAAAGAATTTTTAATAATTCTTTTGTCGTTTTATCTATTTCAACGTTAGATTTTTTAACATTTCCGAAATCGTCTACTCTTTCGACAAGATAATCTATCGAGACGTTAAATAAATCTGCGATTTTTTTAAGCATATCGATATTAGGCTCAGCGTTCCCGTTTTCATAAGCCCATATATTTTTGTTGGAAGTATTTAATTTTAACGCCATTTCTTTTTGCGTCATTCCTGCTTCTTCTCTTAAAAATTTAATTTTTAACACGTTTATCACCTTTAAATTTAGATTTATGTCTTGACATTTTCTTTTTTTTAGATTATAATTTAATAAAAATCTAAAAACCGAAAGAGTTAAACGAGTTTAGAAAAAAGGGATTTATGACAGAAGAAGAATGGCTTTTCGCTTTATATCCAAATACACATTGTCATTATGAAGCGTGGTCTAAAAAATTTGAAATACCCTGCCCGCCGCAATCGTGGTGTTATGTAGAAGAATTGCGATAACAAAATTAAAAGGAAAATCAAAAATGACAAAAGAGAAGATGAAAAACGAGCTTGCCGCTAAAAACGCAGAGCTCGAGCAATTAAAAAAAGAAAAAGCGGAGCTCGCCCGCTGTTTTTCGGCGGTAACTTCCGCAAAAAGAAACGCCCTCAATGAACGGGAGTACGCGGATGGCGTGGAAGATCCGGAAAATCTTCACGCAGTTGCCTTTCATGAGGGGGCGGCGCATATACTCTCCCGCCTTTTCCTCTTCGATGATAACGGCGAGTGCATCGGGTTCAACCTCGACGAAGTGGCGTATTATTGTTGGCTTGCGCAAGATCCGCGCCGTAAAAGCGCTTAACCTTTCCCCTACGCGCAGGCGCGCGTACATGTAAAACAGGAGAAAACGCAATGATTAAGTATCAGGGAAAACGCAAATTATACGAGTTTTTGAAAACGCACGGATTCGCCGTTCCGAATATAAAAGAAATGCAATACGACTTTTACCGCGGATCCGAGTGGATTAAATGCGACGAAATAAATCTGTTCGCACATTCTCCGAAATATATGACGGTATCTACGTTCGTATGCGACGAAGAAAATGGCAAAATGATTGAAGTCGGGCGTTTCGGATATATGAACGAAATATGCGTTTACAAGCGTCAAAAGACAGCGAGTGCAATATCATGAAAAGCGAATGGCGCATAACAAGTCAGTATATAAATGGCAAAAAGGAATATGCCGTTTACCGTTTATGCGACGTTAACGGCATAGATCATAGCGGCAACCGCGTGTATGCAACGGAGTACATGCACAACAAACAAGAAGCCGAACGAATTGCAGAAACACTGAACGCAAGGACGGGGGCGCAGTATGAAGCCGAAAGATATAAAAGTTAAACTAAGCGACATTCAAAAATACGAAACCGCAGCCTATATCGCTGCGGAAATCGTCATTTTAAATGCCGAAATAAAGCGCCACGCCGACGAAGCGGCAAAACAAATTTTGAAAAAGATAAGTTACGACGGCTACATAAAAGAGCGCAATCAAATTGCCGAAAAGCTGAAACAAGTATTTTGCTATCAAGAAATGGCACGCGCGGAAATAAAAAAGGTGCGACGGGGTGAACTGCAATGAAATATATAATTGCGTTGCTTTGCGTCGTGTTGGTGGCGATATTTCTCGTTCCTGCGTTCTGCGGCGACGGTAAAATATCGCTGAAAGGCTGCGACGGACTGAACGATCCGCCGAATATTGTTATCCCCGGAGATGACGAAGAGTCGCCGACGGAAAGCAGCTACACGTTTGAGTTTGTCGAAAAGGATTCATTTTACTATCCAACACTAAAGGGAACTATCGTTTCCGCGGAATACCCGGAAACAATTATATTTTCGTATAACGGCGAAGAAAGAGAGATCACCGGCAAAGCAATTTCGTTTAATAAAACATCGCAAAAATATATTACCGAGATTGAGCAAGTGTTTTTATACGGTTATATTAAAGCCGGTAATCAGAGTGCGGGAATATTTATGAACCGCGACGGCGAAAAAATCAGCGTGGCAAAAATATTTACAATAAATTGCCCGAGAAGTTTATTTGCAATTAACGGCGTAATTGACGGAAGCGGACAAGCTTTTTCGGCAATGGACGCCGAAGATAATTGGACGGAAAACTATTAAAAAAGGAGAAAAGAGATGAACACAAAAACAAAAAAAATACTTTGGGGTATTGCTTCGCTTTTGATCTGCGCGCTTTTGGCGTGCAGCGTTTTGCTCGTGCAGTACATAAACAATCCCTCCCCCGCTCCCGAAGCGTCGGCGCCTGCCGTCGATGAAAACGGCAATGCCATGAACGGCGACACCGTACACCAAATGCCGAAAGCGATGATTTTCAGTTCTACAACGGCATTAAGTTCGGGCATTACCGTAAACGCGACGGTCAAGCCGGATACCGCCGCAAATAAGGCGGTGGATTGGGCTGTATCATTTGCAAATCCCGAAAGCGCATGGGCAACGGGAAAAACCGTAACGAATTACGTTACCGTTACGCCCAGCGCAGACGGCAGCACAACCGCAACGGTGAACTGTCTTGAAGCCTTCGGCGAACAAATTATCATAACGGTTACGTCGCGCGCGAACGAGCTGGCGACCGCGTCTATGACGGTGGATTATCGTCAACGGGTAACAAGTACGACGATCAATTTCAACGGAAGGATATCCGGCGTTACCGATTTTACGTTGGATTTTGATTCTTCGGAAATAATTTCTGTTGAAGTTTCCTCCACCGGAACTCGCCCCGAATATACATACGATAATTGGGGCATTTATGATAATTCCGTAAATTTTGAATACGGTTTAGGAACCCTTGAAGCAATAGATCCGGATTATATTTGCAAATATGAATATTCTCAATCCCTCCGTTCCGCGTTATCCTCGCAGGGCTTTTCCTTGAGTTCTTCGGCGACAAGCGTCCCCAAAGAAATTGACGACGTTTCTTTCCGAGACATCATTCTTTCCGCTTTATCATCGGAATCACAGCTCGTCGATCAAGTGCAAAGTATAAAGCCGAACGGCTCGACCGTTCCGGGGATTACGAATACCAAGTGGAATAAATTTGTCGCCGCAATTCAGGCAAATTCCGATGACTATGATTTCAAATTTATCATCAGCGAACGAAGCGGCGGAAGCACAAAAGAATTTAAAGTCAAACTCTTAACAAATAATATACCGGTTGAATCGATTGAACTTGATAACGATGCAATCACCTTTTAAGAATTTTATATTTTCAAGTAAATATAAAAAATACGGCGGATAGATCCGTCAAAGGAGGTAAAGCGGAGAATGTGGAAAAAAATCTTGATCGGAGTACTCATTGTTGTGATTTTGGCAGGTATCTGCGTTGGCATTTACTTCGGCGTCAGCGGTAAAAAGAAAAACAATAATGCCGTAAACGGTGAAGTTTTCCAAACCCTGTATTTGCAAGACGAATACGTCAAAGGCGAAAAAATCGTTTTTAAAACCGTTTCCCAGGCAGATAAAGCCTATACTTCCATGAAGTACGCTATTGACAGCGGCGAAGAAACCGCGCTGACCGTAAAAACGGGCGAAACGAAAGATAACGACGCTCTGGACGCAAAAGACGGCGATTACTACGTCGACAGCGGCGTGCAGACTCTCGAAACAACGGATTTGCAGGTCGGCACGCATGTGTTTACGTTATACGTTTATCACGATGCTACGCGCGTCACGCTGTATGAGCACATATTCAAGATAACCGAGGCGGCATAACGAAAAAGCAGCGGGACGGGATAACCCGCCCCGCATATCCGCCGCATGGAGGGCGACACAATGAAAAAAATAATCGGAATACTGTCGGCTTTGCTCGTTTTGGCGATAATTGCTGTCGCAATATATTTTGCTTTTCGGTCCGTGCCGAACAGTTACAACCCCGCAGCATATTCCGTAAAAATAAACGGCGAAGAATACGACGACGGCGATTTTGTCGTTCTCAAATACGGCGAAAACTTAATTGAAATTAAAAAGCCGTTTTACGAATCGAACGCCGTAACCGTTTCCGTTCACCGTAACGAAGAAAAAGATTTCGATTTTCAGGCGGACGGAAAAATAATGGGCTATGCCGGCATTGACGACATGACGAAAGCATTCATATTCAAAGCGGAAAAAAGTACCGTGACGCTTACCATTCCGAACGGCATGACCATGCAAGACATTTTGCAAGCGCTTTATCCGGAAAGCGAGATAACGCACGTTCCCGAAGCTGACTTCATTAACCAAAGTTATTTTTACTTGCTCATCGCTTTTGAAAATAAGCAAATACGATTGAACTTAACGATCGGATCGGTGCCGACGGCAATCGAACTCGATCCGCCGAGCATTGTTTTTTAGGTGAAAAAAATGATAAAAATACGGCTGCACGGCACGCTTGAAGAAATAGCAAGGGCAAAAGAAGTTATCAGCGATAATTTCGTGATACTCAGTATTTCGCAAAATTATCCCGACCGCGGAGCGAGTGTATATTGCCGCGCGTATCTTGATTGCGTAATTATGAACGCGCCCGACGACGTTACCGTTACGCAAAATAAGATGATAGATCATCAATAAAATTTAATAAAAGGAGAAACGCAAATGAACAAAGAAAACAGTTTAATTTTTGCAAATTCGTTCGTAAAACAAACGCTGCAAGATCTAAACGACATAAAAAAAAGCTTTTTTGTCATCGGCTTCAGATTGAACGAAGCCAACGAGTACGGTTATTATTCCGCGCTGGGATATAAAGACATTTACGAACTTGCCGCAGACAAGTTCGGTTTTGAAAAAACATCGACAAAAAATCTCATGGCGATCAATTTCGCTTACTGCGATCACTATTGCGGCGGCAAGGATTACAAGCGTTACACAATGTATCTGTCGGAAAATTACGATAAATATTCGCAGACGCAGCTCGTCGAAATGTTGCCGCTCACTGTCCAAGAACGCAAAAATATTCCCGCAGATTTTACGATTTCCGAGCTGAGGGAATATAAAAAAATCTTAAAAGCAGAACCGGATTACGATACATATTGGGCTAAACAAGAAGACCCGCGAAAAACCGTCAAAGAGTATCGTGAGCAACAACAAAAAGCGGCGCAGATCTCCTCCGCTCCCGATGTTCAGCGGTCATTTAACAACGCCGCAAATATGGAAGAATTTTATCAAAGCGGCGCGGAAGAATTGAGCTCCGCCCCGGTCAGTCAACTGACCGACGCCGCCGATGAAAGCGAAGATGACGTTTCTCTCGGCGAAGTTTTGGAAGAAAGCGAAGCAATCGGCAATGAATCGGACGCCGCGAACGCTATGGCGATGCTAAAAGAAAAATATCTTTACACGAAAGAAGAGTGGCTCGCCGCGCAGGAAAGCTTTGTAATCGAATCAAATAACATTCCGAAACGTAAACTGCACAATTTCAAAAATAAAAAGGAACGCGAAAATTTTATTCTCGATCCGAAAAACTTCCCCTTTGTCGTTCTCGACAATCCCGAAACGGGATTACGCGTTACACGGTGCGACTTTGCAAACGGAGCAAAACTGTACCGCACGACATGGACGGAATATCTCGACTTTAAAAAAGAATTTTACGAACGGTGCCGCCTATGCCTTGTCGACGACAGAAAAACGGCGGAAGGATTTTTCAAAAACGCTTCCGGATCGTATTCGCCAAAAACTTACGTGCCGGACGGAACGGCAAACGGCTACGTCGTGGATTATATGACGAAGTTTTCAAAAGAAATTTAAGAGGGCTAAAAATGAACCTAAAAGAATTTGCACGGCTGCACCCGCAAATAACGGGATATCAGTTTTCCGCCCTTTGCGACATAGATTTTCAGAAATTGCACGAAAGGATTGAACGCTCACAAAAATATCTTGCGAAAAAGACCTTGTTTGCGTTTTTTCGCAAAAATTACGATGCGATCATCGCGGGCAAATACGACGATGCACCGGAGGTTCACGGCACACACTTCCACGGCGAACGGCGTTATACACGTGAACAGCTTAACGCTCTGATCGACGACATCGACGGAATCGAGCTATAAAAAACGATACTGCTCATAAATTATCTCCATGATTTAGCCCGGAGAAATCCGGGCACACACCGCGGGGAACTTTGGTTCATTTGTGGGGGCGCATAGCCCCTCCCCGCGCTCCTTTGAAAACATTTCGGAGAACACACGGATATGAGAAAAAACTATTTCAAAAAACTGACATGCTTATTCATCACAATGCTGCTATTTTTTAGCAGCGTTCCGGCAAGCGCGGAAACGAAAGATAAATTTTTCCCGTTTGATGAAGTTCACGTCCAAAAGGACCTTGAAAGCATTGACGGATTTTCTTATTTGCAATATCCGTACGATCCTACGGGCTTTTATTCACCGCAAATTTTCAATGTAGTTGAATTTGCATACTCATATCGCGCGAATATGCAAAACGATTATGCGTTATATATTTACTTTTATAATCCGCAGGCGCTGGACATCGACGCAATGTCGAATCAGAATAAAATCGTCATGGCGGTAGATTACGATAAATATCCCGTCACGCAGGACAGCACGCCGACGAGTTACGAAACATTTGATCTCGCTTTCTGCTCCCGTTCTACGGGCGATTACGAAAACCTTTTCTATAAATTCCGCGTCGTGGATCATGAAAGCGCCGACGGAAAAACGATGCTCGAGCGCGTGAACAGCGTCGGGCGCCGCTATGATATTTCCGAAGTCCTCATCAAAACCGCGGGCGAAGATAACGCGACGGCTTACGGCGTCGGCGGCTCGTATTATTTTACGGGTTATGCCGCGGGGTACGGCTCTGACGTAAACGCGGAATCGACGCTGCAATGCGACGTGCTCGATCTCGAAACGGTAGAATTAAAAGTAAATTCGACATTCTTCCGGACGCAGAGTTCCTCGCTCGGCGCAGGGCATCAGAACCAACTGAACACCGTTTATTTCGGCGTACCTAACGAACTGCTTGAAAAGTACGGAAAGCTGCAAAAAGTCAAAGCGGAGTGGTACGAATATAAAACAAAACCGATTTATATTACGACTGACAGCGAAGCATACGCCGCATTTAAACAGCACATAGGCGAATCCGTTGGTTCGGTTTATAATCAAGCGATTGGATTCGGAATGGGTTTTGGTTATAAACAGACCGGAACAGACGTAACAACTTTTTCTTATGATAACGCATTTAATGTTTACAAAAATAGCGGAGCTTTATCAAACGAAGTTATTTACAACTATATTGATGCAATTTATTATATTTTTCACAGTAATACAATTTCTGCCGGTGAAACAATAGTCACCGCGGAAGAATTAGAACAGTACATAAAAGATTACGGACCGGGAACGAATCAATTACCCATAAAAGACGGTACAATCAGCGCGGATTTATTTGAAAACCACGTTGACGCAGAGCGCAATATCGGTTTTAACGTAATTGAAATCGATGCAAATGACAAATTTGATATGCTGTCTTACGACGATACTCACTCTTTTTGGGATAAACTTTTTGATTACGGCATCTTTTCTCAAAATACTACTGATGATACATATAAATCCGTAGCCCCCATATATGCAGTAACTGCCGCAGATCTACAAAAAACTGATGACAATCTTTCGCAATCGCTTTTGATCGATAAAAGCGACATTACAGAATTTAAATCGTATGCAAGCGCGGCATCGGCAAAAGGCGAAACGACACACGTTTTTCGTTTTGCACAAACTGATTATTTTAGTGAAATTGGGCGCACGACGACAAAAGATAACTTTAGCGGAATAAATAATGGAAAAACAAACACCGCCATGCGGGCGCAACAAACCGTATTTTATGACTTTACTATACTTTCATTGACATTCAGTAAAGACGGCGTTTATAAGGTAATACCGGCAGCAGCTTCGCCGATAGATATTATAAACGATGTAACGGGACCGACGTACGACGGAAATAATGGCTGCACGGATTTTCTTGAAAACATTTTCAATCAAATCGGCGCATGGGGCACGCTTATATTAAGTATCATTATCGGACTTGTATTGTTGATTATCGAATTTAAGCTTTTAGACATGAGCTCACGCATTCAAACTACTGCTTTGAAAGTAATTACCGTCATCTTACTGCTTGCCGCATTTATATTCGTCGATTATTCAGGCGTAAAATTTGTAATAGAGCTTATCAACAAACTCGGGGGCTTATAAAATGTCGGACAACTTAAAAGCGTTCATACAATCACATAATAAAAAAAACGATCCTCTGCCGACAACTCCTCCGCCGGCTGAAAAAACGCCGGCGGAAGAACAGAAAACAACCTTTGAGCCTATAAAAGATTGCGACACCCAAAAGGGACAAACATTATATATTTATGGTCGGAACGGGCGAAAAGCTACACTCGGGCGGGGCTGGCGTAGTTCTTTCTCCTCCACTCTATTCCCTCCGGCGCTGATACCGGCAAAGGAAGAAATCAAAAAAGAACCGCCCCGCCCGAAAGAACCGCCAACCGAAGAACAGTTGCGGCGAAATGATTATCGAAAAAACATAGTTACATTGGATTATCTTCGTAAGCCGACGCCTGACGTTGTAATCAACAATAATCCGCAAGGGCTGCGCCGCTATATTTTTTATAACGAATGGCGTGCTTGCAGAAACGGTTTTTTATATTACCTTTTGCCGTTGCTTGTCGGCGTGATTTTTCTGATAATCAATCTATTCCGGCACAACTTTTTCATCAATGCCACCGTTGCGGTTTTTGCACTGATTGATGCATTCGCCGTTTGGGGTATTGCAAAAAACGTAACAAACTTCAAAACTTGGGTTTTCAATCTGATTATCCTCGTGCTATTTACAACGGGCTTTATTTTAATTATGAAACTTGTTCCAGAGTTTGCCGAACATGTGTACTACCCGTTTGCGATAAAGCTTGTGATCATCGTTTTCGACGTCTACTATTGCGCCCGCTTTTACGCCTATTTTATACTCGCTTATGCGGGCGACTGTCAGCTTGATTTCGGTAACACCGTGCGGATCAACGCCGGAAAGCCGCGCAGCGGTAAGACGTCAAACGCAGTCCACGACGTAAGAATACTTGCGTTGAAAATGTGGGAGCGGTTACAGTACGATTATTGGGATTGGCACAGCCGAGAAGATGAAATATTAAAGCGCAACGACAAAAACGAGTTGTTGCAATATCACGAAATTAAAGCAAGCTATGAATTTTACATCAAACGAAAGTGCATTCCTTGTTTATGGTCAAATATCGGTATCGAGGACGATCGCGGATATCGCTGCCATAAAATAACGCTGGATCATATCCACGGCGTAAAACGGTTGCCGCTCTACTCCGTCGTTATGCTCGACGAGATAGGCGCCGTCTTAAAAGCCGAACTGTCCACAGATAAAGAGGGTCGCCCCTATGACGTTTCGGACATGTTCCGGCTCGGCGGACATTTTTTGAAATGGGCGGTAATCGCCTGTGAACAGGACTTCAACAATATATATATCGATTGCCGCAGGGTGGTCGGATTCAACCAACTGATCAGCGGGCAAGAATGGATATGCCGCCCCGGCTTGCTTTGGGGTATATATAATTTCTTAAAATTCTGTATATCCGACAGCATGCAAAAGAAACAAAAACGCCGTCCGAAGTTAGCGCATTTTATGCACGCGTTTGAAAAGTTCGTCCGTTCTATCGGATTCAGACGTTACAAGCTGGCGTATGTATCGAATACGCAAACGGACGCAGCGATCAGCGGCGCAAGTGCGGATCAAAAGGCAATGAAGTTAGAGGGGCGCGGACGCAGGATCGTGCCGTCGAGTTTAGTCGCGCGTTATGATGATCGCGCGTACAAGCAACTTTATGCATCGTATTTTGATAAAGACATACAAGGCGATTTACACCCCGCAATGCATATCGTCGGAACGGATACAAAATACGGTCGGCAATTCGTGAATACGTCAAAGACGGTAGACGAAAAGCGCGAAGCGGTCGACGATCTGATTAACGCGCTTACGGATAAAGAATGACGTTTGCGGCGGTGGTTGTTGTTTTAATAGCTGCGACGTGTAACGTCGCGAATTTGAAGCGATGAGCATATAAAAAATCGGGTTATAGAAAAATTATGCCGTAGCGCCCCGTAAGGGGCTTAGACGGGGGCGGAAAGAGCGGCATAAAGAGTTGTCGGCGGCTTGCCGCCGCACTCTTGCCGCCGTCTGCCCCGTCGGCGTAGGCATAATTTTTTCCCGATTTTTTATGAAAGCGAAATTTCGGAATGTATGCCGGTTAAAAAACGGCTTCAACATAATAATGTTGTTCCGAATTAAAAAATAATGCAAAAAATTGCCGTAGGTACGGAGGCAATTTTTTGCCCGGCTCTTTTCGACGGGAGCAAAAAACGCAAAATCCGACAAAAATAACGAGCAAGGAGGTTTAAAAAGCATGAGCGAAAAAATTCACGTATACGATTTGACGATTTTCGGCGATAGAATCTATAAGATTCAGCGCGCCCTTTTCATGCTCGATATTTTTGTGCAGATCAAAGACGGACTGAACGGCTTGCAGATCAAAAAACAAGCGATCGCAACCGTTTTAAAAAAGAGCTATCGTAGCGTTTCGTATTGGATAGAAATTCTCGCGAAAAACGGGGCGATAAAGTATTGCTATTCCGGCTCAGCGCGTTTAAACCCGTTTTTTGCGTTCGATGGAACCGCCGAACAATACGCTGCCGCCGTCGAGCTTTGGTATTCTTTTAAATCGGACATTCCTGCTTTGAAAAAAGAATATACGCAACGCCCGGCATGAACATAAGGAGCAAACACAAATGAACGACAGATATCAAAGACGCTGCCCTATATGCAGCGCGACGCTTTCTCCCGAACGGAGAATACGTCAAACGCCCAAAAAATGGAAGAACGTCGAAAAAGCAGATCATGAATTCACGCACACCGTTGCGGGCGCAGGACGCGGCGCTGCTCGCGTCCGGATCAAAGTCAAAGAACACGGTGGAACACCGCTAAATACATATACGATATATTATTGCACGAAGTGCAGGATCGGATTTCATTACCGCGACACACTTCCCCCGCTGCCAAAGATACAAAAGAATTACAGAAAAATGACTGTCAAAGAGTTTGAGCGCAAAAATAACTGCCTGTAAGGCGTAATTTGGGGGCGTAATATGTTTTACTTTATTTATCTCAACAACATTAAAGCCGACGTATAGCCGGCTTTTTTGGCTTGCTTAAAACCGAATAACAAGGCAAAGCCGGGCAGTCCTTTCAAAATCGAGAGTCGGACAAGCTCTCACCCCGGCGGATAAAAGAAGTTGTCATCGAACGCGTATGCGTATCGATTAACCGCTGTTTGCAAGCGTAGCGGGCGCGCCGATCGGTCCGGCGCGATATAAATAATGACACGGGGCAGGGCTCAGCTCTCCGCGAGGAGAAAGGCGCGGGCAAAGCGTTCAGGCAGTTGAGTGAACGCGTCCGAAAACGGATAAAAAAGCCCGTGAACGTGCGAAGCTGCGACGGATACGAAGCAGAACGCAATCGACACTTTCCTCCCCCTCGCGCTCGATCATATCTTTTCAATATGGTCGGCGCAAGCGTTTCGGAAAAATGGTGAAACGTTGCAAAGGGGGTTTTTTGTCTTTTTTCCCTTTTTCGTAAAGGGAAACTGCTCGCCGCTCGGGACCTCAAAGCAGGTTACACGGTTCCCGGCGCCGCGTCAAGCATTTTGGCAAAAAAATAAAGCTCTTTTGTTCGTTCGTCCTTTTGCCAGATCCTCGAAACGACCTGCCCCTTCCCCCCTCCCCGCCGTCGAACCACGTCGCTCATCCCACGCCGAGACGTCTAAATATTAAAAAAAGCCCGACAAGGGCTTTTCTTTTGCCATATTTTATATCCGCTTGCAAAAATAGCAATTTTTGGTATAATATGATGGTCGAATGGGGGGCCGAGAGGCAGGCTCGGTGTGGTTAGCACTTCCACCGCATTTACGGAAAGGAGGTGATCCAATGGAGTACATAATACTGCTTTTAATTGTAGTTTATAAATTACTTTCTGATCCCAACCTTTTTGTTATTATAGCACATTGAATTAGTTTTTGCAACATCTATGATCATATTTTTATTGGATAAGAGGTGTTCGGTTAATTAACATCTGGTTTACCAAAATTACAAAAAAATAGCCAAAAACGACTGTTTTTTCTCTTTTTTTCGTTTTAGCCATTAAAATGGAGGCGCTTATAATTTAATTACAATACCAACTGTAATTCAAGGAGAACGTAAAATGGAAGAACTTGTGAAAACAATTGCAAAAAACAGATTTAATCTCGATTACAAAACAGAGTTAAAAGCGCTTGTTCTTACGTATTTTTACTGCAAACAGAACAATGGCATAGAAAAAAGATTATAAAAGTATTTGCTTTCATTCTAAAACAAATAAAACAGGATACCGCTCAATCACAAGTCATATAAAAAGCATGTTTCGATAAAAATAAATACGTTTCAAAAATTTGACTTCTTAGAGGAAAAAAGAAAATTATCGAACAGGTACGCGCACAGAAACAAAAAAACTATTGACAAACAAAGATATGTACGCTATACTGTACATATAATAATGTAGGAGGATTTTATTATGTCTATTACCAACGCTACAAACTTACGCCGAAATTTATTCGGATATCTTGACGCTGCGGCACAGAATGACGAAAAAATCATTGTTACGACGAAAAACGGCAATGCGGCGATTATAAGCGAGGAATATCTGCGTAGTTTAGAGGAAACTTGCTATCTTTACAGTATTCCCGATATGAGGAAGAGTATCGAAACCGGAGCTAAAATTTCTTTGGACGATTGCATCGAGATTGATTGGAAAAAGGATTTAAAATGAGTTACAAAATAGTTTTTACGAAACAAGCTGCCAAAGATTACGAAAAAATAGTTGCAAGTAATTTTAAAAGTAAGGTTTTGAGATTATTACAGGTATTAGAAACGGATCCGTTTCAACCGCCTTGGGAAAAATTGATAAATTTAGAGAATGTTTATTCGCGTAGGATAAATGTTCAACATAGATTAGTTTATCAAATTTACGAAACAGAAAAAACTATAAAAATAATTCG
>OGXT01002166.1_pt1 | contig 16333 bp, 10 predicted proteins | sample 1576361 | NCBI WGS metagenome assembly OGXT01 (sample SAMEA3541514, study PRJEB24748) | human gut metagenome | biome: human gut; feature: human-associated habitat; material: faeces | place: China | collected 2012 | reverse complement strand
CTTGTAAAGCCGGGTAAAGATGTCCCTGGCGCGGGCGCTTTCGGCGGGGCCGGGCTCCACGCGGCTGTAATGGCTCATCGCCATGATGCGCCACAGGGGCAGCACCTGCACAGGCAGGGCCTTTTGCCGGTCCAGCCGGCGCGCGAAGAGCAGGGGCGTTTCGCCCGGGGCGGGCTTGTATTTCATCAGGCGAAGCAGAGCATAGACGGCGCTGCCATAGATGAAGATTTTATCCGATTCGCCGGTCGCCTTGGCGGCCATATGCGCGGGCATGCGAAGGTGAATGCGCACCACCAGCGCGGCCACAGCGGCGGCAATCAGCACAAGCCACCACGGGAAGGGCGGCTGGTCCTGCGGGGGCGGGGGTACATCCGGGTCCTGCCGGGGCTGCGGGTCGGGACTGGGGGTGGGCTCCTCCTGCTGGTCCTGCTCGGGCGGCTGCGGACTGGGTGTGGGAGAAGGAGAAGGAGAAGGGCTGGGCTCCTGCTGCTGCTGGTTGTCGCCTCCCATCTCCTGCTGCTGGGGCGTGGCATCGAAAGGCACCCAGCCAAAGCCCTCAAAATAGACTTCGGTCCAGGCGTGCGCATCCTTGCCGGTCACATAGGCGAAGCCGTCCGCGCCGGGCTGCGCCACAAAGCCCTCCACATAGCGCGCAGGCAGGCCCGCCATACGGCACAGCACCGTCATGGCCGAGGCGAAATAGGTGCAGTAGCCCTCCTTGCCCACATAGAGGAAGTAGGTGACAAAATCCTGCGAATCGGGCGGCACGTCGGGCGTGAGCGTATAGCGGTAGTAGCGCTGCAGGTGGCGCATGATGGCGCACGCCTTTTCGTAGGGCGTGGCGGAGGAAGCGGTTATGTTGTTGACATCGGCCAGCATGCGCTCAGCGTCGGAGGTGCCGCTCAGGTGCTCGGGCAGCTGAAGACAGCTGTTGCAGATGTCCTCATAATAGGGGTCATCCCCCTTGGGCGCCGCGGCAATCAGCGCGCCCAGCTGTGTATTTCCGCCCTCCAGAATGGGCGCAAAGACGGTATACCGGTCGCCGCGCTGCAAATCGCGCGTGGTAAAGAGCTCGCTGCTGTCGTTAAAGTAGGCAACCAGGTTGGTCTGCGATGAAAACTGACGCAGAAACAGGGGGGTAAACAGCGTGCTGGTGGCGGTATCCTGCATCTGGATGCTCACGGCGTGCTCATCCAGCAACGTGCTTGCGCTGCGGACCACGTCGGAGGGCATGTTTTCCAAAAACACGCTTTCCCTGAGACTTTGCCACCGCGGGCTGACATAGAGGCAGCGTCTTGCGGAGGCGGTGCTGCGCCAGGTCAGGCCGGTGTATTCGTCCTTGGAGATGGCGCGCAGCAGCGTGCGCGAATCGGTCTTGACGGTCATCACCGGCGAGTCGGAAGGCTGGGTAGGACCGCCCAGGCGGGCGTTGCCCTGGGGATAGTAGCCGTAGTTGCCCAGGGTAAACACGTTGCGCGGGTCGGTGAAAAACAGGTAGTCCGATATGGTCTGGCGAAGCTCCATGGCCTTGTCATACAGGGGCTGAATCACCGTCTGTCCGGAAGGAAGCAACAGCATGGCCAGCGCCACCACCGCCACGGCCAGCGGCAGCACCTGAAACAGGTTGGATTTTTCGTGCGAGGTCTGAGAAACCAGCAAAAGCAGCGCCACCAGCGCGGGCGTGGCAAACCACAGGTGTTCCGCCTGGCACAGGCTCCACATGCCAAAGAGCATCAGCACCACCAGAATGGTGGCGGGAAGAAAGCCGACGTTGCGTGAAGAAAACAGGTAGCTGATCCCCGCGACCGTTACGCCCAGCGTAAGGCCCAGCTGCCTGGCAAACAGCGGCGCGGCCGCCGTCACGCCGTTGAGATACAGGGAAACGGCCTTGAACGCCTCCATGGCCCAGCCGATGAGTCCCATATGGGGCAGGACCAGCTGCACAGCCAGCAGGGCGCCGCCCACGATGCCCAGCACCAGCCTGCCGCGCCGGAGCGTACCCAGCGCCGTACACAATACGGTTACCGCCGTCGCCGAGGCGATGGCCAGGGCCAGGGCACTTTCCGCCTCAAAGGTAAACATCAGGGGAAGCAGCAGGCCCATGGTCAGCAGCATGCTGACCAGGAAACGCGACAGGCGTTCATTGGACAAAAACGCGGGTTTGCGCATAGGCTTCCCCTCCTTTCCTCAGCGGCTGCCGCAGAGCGGTTATGCGCCCTGCGGCGTCACATAATCAACCTCTACCCCGGCATGCTGCAATTTGGCCACCAGCGGCAGCGTTTCCGGGTTGTCCGCCGCAAAGGTAACCAGGTAAAGCCGCACGTTGGGGCCCATGCGCTTCATGCGCGCGATCATGTCCACCAGGGCAGAGGTCAGGCGCGTGGTAATGATGACTACCGCGCCGGTCTTGCGAAGCTCGGCCAGCTGCATCATCAGCACGCGCTCAAAGCGTTCGGTTTCGTTAAAGGTACAGCGCGCCAGCTCGTCCAGCAGCACCGGCAGGCCCATGCGGCTGGAATACTCCATGGGCCGGTCGCCCACCAGGGGCATGCGCACGGGATTATCCTGGCGAATCTGGCAGGCTACCACGCTGGCGGCGGTTTCCAGCAGGGCGTCCTTCAAAAAGGCGCTCTGATCCTCGGGCATACCCTCGGCAAGCTGCGGAGGCGAGGTATCCAGCATGACCAGGGCATCGGGCAGGGCAGGCTCCTCAAACTGCTTGACGATGAGCTCGCGCTTGCGGGCGCTCATCTTCCAGTGGATGCGCTTGAGCGGGTCGCCCTGCTGATAGGCGCGAAAGTCGTTGGGACTGGAAGGGTCCTCCATGGCGCGGCGCATGGTTTCCACGCCCATGTCGCCCGCGGCGAAGGTCAGGGGCTCCACATCGAAGGGCACCGGCAGCACCAGCAGCTCCTGCCCGGTCATGTCGGGCTTATGCTCGCGCTTGAAAAAGCCGAATACGTCGCTCACCTCGTAACTTTCCACCCCGGGAAACATTGCGCCCACATGGTCGGCCGCAAACTTATGCACCACGCGCTGCCGCCGCCGGCCCAGCTGGGTCAGGTGAATCGTGCCGGCGGGGGTGTTGCTGGTGGCGCGCATATGCAGCGCTACCGGCGCGATGGGCAGGAGGCTGCGGTGGCTGACGGAGATTTCCATGCTGACCACCTCGCCGCGGTTGACCTTCGCGCCGCTGAGGGCGTTTTCCACCTTGACGCTCTTTTCCGCCATGCGCACGCTGGCCAGAGAAAAGACCCATGCCAACGCGATGATCGCCGCGATGAGCAGGTACATGCGGTTGCCCATCGACAGCGCGCACAGCAGAAAAAAGCCGAAGCATGTGGCCAGGGTCGCGTTGGCCTTCTTCACCGGCAGGGACTCCTTTCGTGTGGAATGGGCCGCGCCGGGCCGGTCAGCTCAGGCGCAGGGGAACAGGCACGTTCTCAACCACGGCGATGAGGATGCGTTCGGCGCTGATGCCCTTCATCTTGGCTTCGGGGTTGGGGGTGATGCGGTGGGCCAGAACCGGCAGCACCATGCGCTGCACATCCTCCGGCAGGATATAGTCGCGCTCGTTGAGCAGCGCGCATGCCTGCGCGCCGCGGATGAGGGCGATGGCGCCGCGTGTGGACACGCCCAGCTGCAGGCTGGGATGCGTGCGGGTCATGGCGGCGATGTTGGCCACGTAGTGGCGTACCTCCTTGGAGCAATATACCGTGCCTACCATATCCTGCATGGCGATCACGTCGCGCGCGGAGCACACGGGAGTGAGGCTGGCCTGGGGCTTGACCGTGCCGGAGAAACGCTCCAATACAGCCATTTCTTCCTCCAGGGTGGGATAGCCCATCGAAACGCGCAGGAAAAAGCGGTCCATCTGCGCTTCGGGCAAGGGGTAGGTGCCCACAAATTCGCTGGGGTTCTGCGTGGCCAGCACCATGAAGGGCTTGGGCATGGGATGGGTTACGCCATCCACCGTGACCTGGTATTCCTCCATGACCTCCAGCAGGGCCGACTGCGTCTTGGGCGAGGTACGGTTGATCTCGTCCGCCAGGGCAATCTGGCACATGATCGCGCCCGGATGGAACTCCATCTCACCGGTCTTAAAGTTGACCATGGTAAAGCCGGTCACGTCGCTGGGCACCACGTCGGGCGTGAACTGGATGCGGTTGAAGGAGCAGTCCAGCGATTTTGCCAGGGCGCTGGCCAGGGTCGTCTTGCCCGTGCCGGGCACGTCCTCGATCAGCACATGTCCCTTGCAAAGCATGGCAATCAGCAAAAGCTCGATCACCTCGTCCTTGCCGACGATGACCTTGCCGATGTTTTGTTTCAATGCCGTAATGACCTGGCGCGGATTGAGCATACCACCGCTTCCCCCTTGTATGTGGATCAGGATGCGCTTTTCAGGGCGCAAAACCGTGTGCGCGTGACGGGCACACACGGTTTATTATAACGGACGGGCCATGTTTTTACAAGTATGTGACAAATGTTTTACGAATTTTCTCGACAAGGCAAAGAGGAGGGCTGTTTTTCCGCACCGGGCTGCTTACGCGCCGCCGACGGGAAACGCCTCCGTCGCCGCGCCCTGTCCCTCCGTGAAGGCGGGCGGCGCAACGCCGGTGGAATCGGCCATTTTCTCCAGCACGCGCTGCGCGTCGTCGCCTGTGAGCAGCACGGGCTGATAGTTGTTGTAGGCCGTTTCCCCGCTCACGCTGATGGGATGAAACACCAGCCGCACGCTGACGGGCACGCCGTCCTCATAGGCGAAAACGGCCTGCAGAAGCAGCGCATCGTAGTCGCGGGGATCCCGGTTGCCGCCGAACACGGCGTTGCCCAGGCTGTAAACCACGGGCACGCCGTCCATCAGCTCATAGCCCTGCACCACGTGGGGATGATGCCCCACAATCAGGTCCGCACCCATGTCCACGGCGTGGGCCGCGACGGTTTTCTGCTGGGAGGTGGGCTCGCGCTCGTATTCGGTGCCCGCGTGCATGCTGTGCACGATCAGCTGGCATCCCACCGCGCGCAGGGCCTCCATCTGCGCGCGCAGGGTTTTTTGCGCGCCGGTGGAGAGGCTGAACGCCGAGCCCGTGAAGCCGATCATCACGCCGTCGTGCGCCCATACGGCCACATGGTCTGAATCGAAATAGGCCACGCCCGCCGCCTCCAGCGCGGCCTGGGTATCGGCGTAGCCCTCCGCACCATAGTCCATGGTGTGGTTGTTGCTCAAGCCCGCCAGCTCCACCCCGCCCAGGGGCAGGATGGTGGCAAAATCCGCCGGGCCCTTGAAGTTGAAGGTTTTTTTCACCCGGTCCAGCTTGCGGTCGCTAAGAACGCCCTCCAGGTTCACCACGGTGACATCGTCGCTGTCCAGCAGGTTGGTCAGCACCGTCGTGCCGCGGGCCAGGGCAGCCAGCAGCAGCGCGCGGTTGGAGACGCTTTTCGAACCTGGCAGGTTCACGGTGCCCTCTACGCGTGCGATGGGTTGTAACGTCAGGGATTCCATCAAACTTCACTCTCAAACAAACAGAATAAAAACCCCGCAGACAGGCCGCGGGGAGGAAGAAAGAAACAGGCGATTAACCGTGGCGGCGTTCGAAGTCCAGCATAAAGTCGGTTAACGCCTTCACGCCGTCCAGCGGCATTGCGTTGTAGATGGAAGCACGCATGCCGCCCACCACCCGGTGGCCCTTCAGCGCGTGCAGCCCGGCAGCAAACGACTCTTCGAGGAACAGTTTGTCCAGGGCGCTGTCCGCCAGCTGGAACGGTACGTTCATACGCGAACGGTTGGCCTGCGCCACATCGTTACGATAGAAGCCGCTGTTATCGATCACGCCGTAGAGCAGTTCGGCTTTCTGCTGGTTGATTTTATCCATCGCGGCAACCCCGCCCTGCTGCTTCAGCCACTTAAACACCAGTCCAGCCAGATACCATGCGAACGTCGGCGGTGTGTTAAACATCGAGTCATTCTCGCTTAACACGGTGTAGTCAAGAATTGATGGGCAGGCCACGCTGGCTTTGCCCAGCAGATCTTCACGCACGATGACCAGCGTCAGCCCAGCCGGACCGATATTCTTCTGCGCGCCGGCGTAGATTACGCCGAAGCGGTTGACGTCAATTTCGCGGGAAAGAATGGTGGAGGAGAAATCGGCGGTCACGATGACGTCGTCGCCGAAGTTCGGCGTCTCATCAATCGCGATACCATCAATGGTTTCGTTCGGGCAGTAGTGCAGATAGGCCGCTCCCGGGGTCAGCTGCCACTCGCTCATCGGCTTCACAGCGCGCTTGCCGTCGACGGTGATTTTCGCGTCGATAACGTTCGGCGTGCAGTATTTCTTCGCCTCTTTGACCGCGCTGGCCGCCCAGTAGCCGGCGTCCACATAGTCAGCGACCTTTTTATCGCCGAGGATGTTCAGCGGGATCCCGGCGAACTGGCCGCGGCCGCCGCCGTGGCAGAATAAAACTTTATAGTTGGAAGGGATGTTCAGCAGAGCGCGGAAGTCCTGTTCTGCCTCTTCTGCCACCTGGATAAACTCCTTACCACGGTGACTGATCTCCATGACCGACGTCCCCAGACCGTGCCAGTCGCACAGTTCCTGCTGCGCCAGTTTGAGTACTTCCGCCGGCAGCATTGCCGGGCCCGAACTGAAGTTATAGACCTGAGCCATTTCCCCTCACCACGTTGCTATGTTGTTTTGCCCGCGAACCGCCGCGGGCATAAGTTATTCCTGTGGCTATCGGTTTTATCATTCAGTGACACGGTCCGCAATGGCTAAAACTCGCCGACGGTAAAACGCGGCCGCCGTCACACAACAGAATCTATCGGCTTGACGTAATAAAACCGACATATTTGCTGTCAGGTAAGCCGTTTCGCCCGGCTGGCCTTCGACCATTCTGCATTTGCGCAGCGGGGACATATTCGCTTTTCTCCCGCCTGCATCGCCATTACGATGCTGCAGCGCACGCAGGCATAGATCCCCTCTTGCGGAATGGTGGTATAGCGTGTGGTACAATGCGCTGGAAGGATCGATAATCCGGCCCTCACCTCTTCATCGGGATAATAAAACACGCTGATCTGCCCGTTGGTTTCGAGGATTGCCAGCCGGACCTGGCCAAGCTGCTCGACGCTGTTGACCCGCAGCTCCATAAAAAATTCGAATTCGGTCATGTTTTCCGCATGCAGCTTCTCCCAGGCCAACTGCCCCTCTTCCACCACTACGATAGGTTTCCCCTCCAGTAGATCCTCCAGCTTTTCGCTATGCCCCATCAGCCACATAATGCCGCGATACAGTAGCGCCAGCGTAACGAAGACCACCAGCACCGGCAACAGCGGCACATCGTCATAAAACGCCACGTCACCCGCCGCCGAGCCGAGGGTCAAAATAATCAGCACCTCGAACAGCGACATCTGCCGCACGCCGCGCCGTCCGGTAATCTTGAGGAAAATAAAGACCAGAACGAAGGTATAGAGGCTGCGCAACGCCACCTCCGCCAGGAATTCCACCGGTACTTTATCGAGCGCCATCCGCTGCCAGTCAAAGGCTTTCATTTTCCATCTCCCTGTGTATTAAAGATGCCTCTAAGCATAGCCAGATGATGGAGATAGCACCTGTCAGATAAAAGCCGTATCATTGCGCGCTTTCCGTACGACAAAAGTGATCGCCATGACCCAAACGTTTATTCCCGGCAAAGATGCCGCCCTGGAAGATTCCATCGCTCGCTTCCAGCAGAAATTGCTCGACCTCGGATTTGATATCGAAGAGGCCTCGTGGCTGAACCCGGTGCCGCACGTGTGGTCCGTTCACATTCGCGATAAAGCGTGCGCGCTGTGCTTTACCAATGGTAAAGGCGCCACCAAAAAGGCAGCCCTGGCCTCCGCGCTGGGCGAATATTTCGAACGTCTGTCCACTAACTATTTCTTCGCCGACTTCTGGTTAGGCGACACTATCGCTAACGGCCCGTTTGTTCACTACCCGAACGAAAAGTGGTTCCCGCTGACTGAGGATGATGAAGTCCCGGAAGGTCTGCTGGATGCCCGCCTGCGCGCGTTCTACGATCCTGACGATCAGTTAACGGCCAGTATGCTGGTGGATCTGCAGTCGGGTAACGATGAGCGCGGCGTGTGCGGTCTGCCTTTTACCCGCCAGTCCGACGGCGAAACCGTCTATATTCCGATGAATATTGTCGGCAACCTGTACGTCTCCAACGGCATGTCCGCCGGTAACACCCGCAACGAAGCGCGGGTACAGGGTCTGTCAGAGGTCTTTGAACGTCACATTAAAAACCGCATCATCGCTGAAAGCATCAGCCTGCCGGAGATCCCGGCGGAAGTCATGGTGCGCTATCCGGGCGTCGTGGAGTCGATCGCCAAACTGGAAGCTGAAGGTTTCCCGATCTTTGCCTATGATGGCTCGCTGGGCGGCAAGTATCCGGTTATCTGCGTCGTGCTGTTTAACCCGGCTAACGGCACCTGCTTCGCCTCCTTCGGCGCCCACCCGGACTTTGGCGTGGCGCTGGAGCGAACCGTCACCGAACTGCTGCAGGGCCGCAGCCTGAAAGACCTCGATGTCTTCACGCCGCCAACCTTCGATGACGAAGAGGTCGCCGAGCACGCGAACCTCGAAACCCACTTTATCGACTCCAGCGGCCTGATCTCCTGGGATATGTTCAAGCAGGACGCCGACTATCCATTCGTTGACTGGAGCTTCTCTGGTACTACCGAAGAAGAGTTCGCCACCCTGATGGCCATCTTCAAGGCCGAAGATAAAGAAGTGTACATCGCCGACTACGAGCACCTGGGCGTTTACGCCTGCCGTATCATCGTCCCGGGGATGTCGGACATATACCCGGCGGAAGACCTGTGGCTGGCGAACAACAGCATGGGCGCTCATCTGCGGGACACCATTCTGTCCCTGCCGGGCAGCGAGTGGGATAAAGAAGATTACCTGGCGCTGATCGAGCAGATGGACGATGAAGGTCTGGATGATTTCACCCGCGTTCGCGAACTGCTGGGGCTCGCCACCGGAAAAGACAACGGCTGGTATACCCTGCGCGTCGGCGAGCTGAAAGCGATGCTGGCCCTGGCCGGCGGCGATCTGGAACAGGCGCTGATCTGGACCGAGTGGACCATGGAATTTAATGCTTCGGTCTTCAGCGCGGAGCGCGCGAACTACTATCGCTGTCTGCAAACCCTGCTGCTGCTGAGCCAGGAAGAAGAGCGTCAGCCGCTGCAGTACCTGAACGCCTTCATCCGTATGTACGGCGCCGACGCGGTCGAAGCCGCCAGCGCGGCGCTGAGCGGGGAAGCGCCGTTCTATGGTCTCCAGGCGGTCGATAGCGATCTGCAGGCCTTCCCGGCCCATCAGTCGCTGCTGAAAGCCTATGAAAAACTGCAGCGGGCGAAAGCGGCGTTTTGGGCAAAATAAGCCCAGCTTGCGCCATCGTTCATGCTTACAACGGAGCCCTCAGCGGCTCCGTTATTTAACCCTGAGAAAGCGCCTCCTATAATTTGTAGTTGTAAAGTTAATTAATGTTAAATAACGCCATTTCATCATTTATCAATTGTTAAATTTAATAAAAATACTCCATTTTAATTAACTCAAAAATGGGGGTAAAAAAGAAAAAATTCAACATTATTTATAAAATTTAAAAATTATTTTCTCCATACATTTCATGCAGTTATAGATAATTTCAATAAAAACCACACACTAAAAAGGCATATAGTTCCGGTGAGATATGATCTATATCAATTTCCCTTCTATAATGCTTTGTTAGTATCTCACCGCCAACTTATATAAAGAGAGAGTTAGTGTGAAAGCTGACAACCCTTTTGATCTTTTGCTCCCTGCCGCGATGGCGAAAGTCGCCGAAGAAGCAGGTGTCTATAAAGCAACGAAGCATCCGATGAAGACGTTTTATCTGGCGATCACCGCTGGCGTTTTCATCTCCATCGCTTTCGTATTCTATATCACCGCGACCACCGGCACTGCCGCGATGCCTTATGGGATTGCCAAACTTATCGGTGGGATCTGTTTTTCTCTGGGTCTGATTCTGTGCGTTATCTGCGGCGCTGACCTCTTTACCTCTACGGTACTGATCGTGGTGGCCAAAGCCAGCGGTCGAATTACCTGGGGGCAACTGGCAAAAAACTGGCTCAACGTCTATTTTGGTAACCTGGTGGGCGCGCTGCTGTTTGTGCTGCTGATGTGGTTATCAGGCGAATATATGACTGCCAACGGCGGCTGGGGGCTAAACGTTCTGCAGACCGCCGACCACAAAATGCACCATACTTTTGTGGAGGCCGTGAGCCTGGGTATCCTCGCTAACCTGATGGTTTGTCTCGCCGTATGGATGAGCTATTCCGGTCGTAGCCTGATGGATAAAGCGATGATCATGGTCCTGCCGGTAGCGATGTTCGTTGCCAGCGGCTTTGAGCACAGCATCGCCAACATGTTTATGATCCCGATGGGTATCGTAATCCGCAACTTTGCAAGCCCGGAATTCTGGACCGCCATCGGTTCGACTCCGGAAAGTTTCTCTCACTTGACCGTTATGAACTTCATCACTGATAACCTGATTCCGGTAACTATCGGGAACATTATCGGCGGGGGTCTGCTGGTCGGGTTGACATACTGGGTCATTTACCTGCGTGGCAACGACCATCACTAAGGGTTGTTTCAGGCAGTAAATAAAAAATCCACTTAAGAAGGTAGGTGTTACATGTCCGAGCTTAATGAAAAGTTAGCCACAGCCTGGGAAGGTTTTGCGAAAGGTGACTGGCAGAATGAAGTCAACGTCCGTGACTTTATTCAGAAAAACTACACCCCATATGAAGGCGACGAATCCTTCCTGGCTGGCGCGACTGAAGCGACCACCAAGCTGTGGGACACCGTAATGGAAGGTGTAAAACAGGAAAACCGCACTCACGCGCCTGTTGATTTTGACACTGCCCTGGCTTCCACCATCACCTCTCACGACGCGGGCTATATCGAGAAAGGTCTGGAAAAAATCGTTGGTCTGCAGACCGAAGCGCCGCTGAAACGTGCGATCATCCCGTTCGGTGGTATCAATATGGTTGAAGGTTCCTGCAAAGCGTATAATCGCGAGCTGGACCCGATGCTGAAAAAAATCTTCACAGAGTACCGTAAAACTCACAACCAGGGCGTTTTCGACGTCTATACCCCGGACATCCTGCGCTGCCGTAAATCCGGCGTGCTGACGGGTCTGCCGGATGCTTACGGTCGTGGTCGTATCATCGGTGACTACCGTCGCGTTGCGCTGTACGGTATCGACTTCCTGATGAAAGACAAATTCGCCCAGTTCAACTCTCTGCAAGCGAAACTGGAAAGCGGCGAAGACCTGGAAGCGACCATCCGTCTGCGTGAAGAAATCGCTGAACAACACCGCGCACTGGGCCAGATCAAAGAGATGGCCGCTAAATATGGCTATGACATCTCTGGTCCGGCGACCACCGCTCAGGAAGCGATTCAGTGGACCTACTTCGGTTACCTGGCTGCCGTGAAATCTCAGAACGGCGCGGCAATGTCCTTCGGTCGTACCTCCAGCTTCCTGGATATCTACATCGAGCGTGACCTGCAGGCGGGTAAAATCAACGAGCAAGACGCGCAGGAAATGGTTGACCACCTGGTCATGAAACTGCGTATGGTTCGCTTCCTGCGTACCCCGGAATATGATGAACTGTTCTCCGGCGACCCGATTTGGGCAACGGAATCCGTCGGCGGTATGGGCGTTGACGGCCGTACTCTGGTGACCAAAAACAGCTTCCGCTTCCTGAACACCCTGTACACCATGGGGCCGTCTCCGGAGCCGAACATTACTATCCTGTGGTCTGAAAAACTGCCGCTGAGCTTCAAGAAATTCGCCGCTAAAGTGTCCATCGATACCTCTTCTCTGCAGTATGAGAACGATGACCTGATGCGTCCGGACTTCAACAACGACGACTACGCTATCGCATGCTGCGTAAGCCCGATGGTTGTTGGTAAGCAAATGCAGTTCTTCGGCGCTCGCGCTAACCTCGCGAAAACCATGCTGTACGCTATCAACGGCGGCGTGGATGAAAAACTGAAAATGCAGGTTGGTCCGAAATCTGAACCGATCAAAGGCGACGTCCTGAACTTCGACGAAGTAATGGATCGCATGGATCACTTCATGGACTGGCTGGCTAAACAGTACGTCACCGCGCTGAACATCATCCACTACATGCACGACAAGTACAGCTACGAAGCCTCTCTGATGGCGCTGCACGACCGTGACGTTATCCGCACCATGGCGTGTGGTATCGCTGGTCTGTCCGTTGCTGCTGACTCCCTGTCTGCTATCAAATATGCGAAAGTTAAACCGATTCGTGACGAAGACGGTCTGGCTATCGACTTCGAAATCGAAGGCGAATACCCGCAGTTTGGTAACAACGACCCTCGCGTCGATGACATGGCCGTTGACCTGGTTGAACGTTTCATGAAGAAAATTCAGAAACTGCACACCTACCGCAACGCTATCCCGACTCAGTCTGTTCTGACCATCACCTCTAACGTGGTGTACGGTAAGAAAACCGGTAATACCCCAGACGGTCGTCGCGCTGGCGCGCCGTTCGGTCCAGGTGCTAACCCGATGCACGGCCGTGACCAGAAAGGCGCAGTAGCCTCTCTGACCTCCGTCGCTAAACTGCCGTTTGCTTACGCGAAAGATGGTATCTCTTATACCTTCTCTATCGTGCCGAACGCGCTGGGTAAAGACGACGAAGTTCGTAAGACCAACCTGGCGGGTCTGATGGATGGTTACTTCCATCACGAAGCGTCCATCGAAGGTGGTCAGCACCTGAACGTGAACGTCATGAACCGCGAAATGCTGCTCGACGCGATGGAAAACCCGGAAAAATATCCGCAGCTGACCATCCGCGTATCTGGCTACGCCGTACGTTTTAACTCCCTGACCAAAGAACAGCAGCAGGATGTTATTACCCGTACCTTCACTCAGACCATGTAATTCCCTGTCTGACTGAAAAGGCGTACAATAAAGGCCCCACATCAGTGGGGCCTTTTTAACAAGCATTCCCCGCCCCAGCCTGCTTTGCCAGTTATCTATACTTTGGGTACCTGTCAAAACAGACTCGACGCAGCCGCTGAGCTGCGCACCAACACGGCCCCGGATGGGCCACATCTGGAGAAAACACCGCAATGTCAGTTATTGGTCGCATTCACTCCTTTGAATCCTGTGGCACCGTTGATGGCCCGGGCATCCGCTTTATTACCTTTTTCCAGGGCTGCCTGATGCGCTGCCTGTACTGCCATAACCGTGATACATGGGATACCCACGGCGGCAAAGAAATCACCGTTGAAGAGCTAATGAAAGAGGTGGTGACCTATCGTCACTTTATGAATGCTTCCGGCGGCGGCGTCACCGCCTCGGGCGGTGAGGCGATCCTGCAGGCGGAGTTTGTTCGCGACTGGTTCCGCGCGTGTAAGAAAGAAGGCATCCACACTTGCCTGGATACCAACGGCTTCGTACGTCGCTACGATCCGGTTATCGACGAGCTGCTGGAGGTAACAGACCTGGTGATGCTGGATATCAAGCAGATGAACGATGAGATTCACCAGAACCTGGTCGGCGTCTCTAACCATCGTACGCTGGAATTCGCCCAGTATCTGGCGAAGAAGAATATCAATGTCTGGATCCGCTACGTGGTGGTCCCCGGCTGGTCAGACGATGATGATTCCGCGCACCGCCTGGGCGAATTTACCCGCGATATGGGCAATGTCGAAAAAATCGAGCTGCTGCCCTACCATGAGCTGGGTAAACACAAATGGGTAGCGATGGGCGAAGAGTACAAGCTGGACGGCGTCCATCCGCCGAAGAAAGAGACCATGGAGCGGGTAAAAGGCATCCTTGAGCAGTATGGTCACAAAGTAATGTACTAATCCCGCCCGGGCCGGTGATGCGCTTATGCCGGCCTGCAACGGCGTGGGAAGCTGTGTCCGCCCCGCCGTTTCATTCTAATGAAAAACGACTTGTCCTCTCTGCGGCAGAAAGCCTATGCGATTGCAGCAGATGACGCGCAGCATGCGCTGCGCGTTGCAGGGTCAGGCGTGCGCCACTGGCGTCGGATGATGCCCGGCTTTGCGCAGCAGGGTCAGCAGATAGATAAACGACACGCTGGCGATCATGATAAACAGCAGGTTGTCTGAGAAGTTCTGCATCAGCATCGCCGTCAGGGTCGGGCCCAGCAGGCTGCCGATGGTATAGCTCATCAGCAGCGCCTGATTCATCGCCACCAGCTGATGGTGCTCCACTTTTTCACAGGCCCAGGCCATCGCCACCGGATACAGCGTGAAACCAGATGCCCCAAGCACAAACAGCGCCGGAGCCATTGCCCCCTGACTAAGCATCGCCAGACATCCCAGAATGACCACAAAGACCTGTACCCGCAGCACCAGCAGGCGACCGTAGCGGTCTGCCAGGCGCCCTACCGGCCACTGGCCGAGGATCCCCGCACTCACCATCACCGCCATCCAGAAGCCGATGCCGGAGTCGCTGACGCCCTGATGGTTCAGCCACAGCGGCATCAGGCCATACAGCGAGCCGAGGACAATCCCCGAAATAATACAGCCATTGACCCCGTGGCGCGCCTGGCGCAGCTTCAGCATCGGCCAGATACGTACCGTTTCATGCGGCTCTTCTGCCTGCCCCATAATGCGGGTAAACAGCAACGGCAGGATTGCCGCCAGCGCCAGGCCGGTCACCCACGGCAGGACGCTCATTAAATCGGTGGGTAATTTACTGACCATCAGCTGGCCCAGTACGGTACCGACGTAATAGACCATCATGTACGCCGCCAGCAGACGACCGCGACTGCGGGAAGTGCCGCTGCAAACCAGCGCGCTTTCCACCACCACCCAGATCATCGCGCAACCTACGCCGGCGATAAAACGCCAGCTCAGCCATGTCCAGAAGCCAACGGTGATCCCCAGCCCTACGCAGCCGACGGCGAAAATTAACGATGCGAGATAATAGCTACGGTTAAACCCCAGGCGCTTGATCACCCAGCCGGCCAGCAACGTACCGGCCAGGTTGCCGGTAAAATAGGATGACCCCACCATGCCGACCTGCCAGGTTGGCATGTTTTCATGGGCGAGCCAGAGCGGGACGAGCGTATTCAGCACCGCTATCGCCAGGGTCAATAAAAGCAGGCCACAGAGCAGCATTTGCACTGGCCGGGTGTAGATGGTCATGGGTAAAAACCGTGAGGAATGTTCAGATCGCGAGCGCATCATGCCACTGCTAAAAACATTGTCAATCCACCTGAAATCAGGCGTGACGCGGTTTTGTCGGCTACGATAGAAGTTTTTTATCCAGAGGATGGAAAAAGGTGAGACAACAGATAATACGCTATTGTTTTTGCTGGTTTATTAATAAATGCCGAAGTTAATTTCAGTTGAAAAATTTCATCTATCGACAGCACGTTTTCATCATGCCGGTGGTTAGGCACCGGCATGATGGAGGTGGTTAACTGGCGACAGCCATCCCAACGGTCATATGCAGGCCATAGAATACGCCGCGGCCGATCATCTCTCCCGCCAGTATCAGAACAAAGGCCAGGCCGAGCAGCGAGACCGCCGGTTTGCGGCCGCGAATCTGCGGCACGCACCAGCAGGCCAGGGCCAGCGCCAGCAGCACTACGCGCCAGGCCATAAGCAACCCGTAATCCGGCACCAGGGCGGAGGCCTGCTGAACTGAGCTGCGGATGGTGGCAAGTTCACTTCCCTGCATCACGACCACCATAATACTGACCAGCAGCGCCAGCAAACTAACCACCGGCAGCAGGCGCAGCGCCCAACCATCGACGCCTGCGACGCGCAGCAGCAGGTAGCCCAGCAGTGGACCGCCGATAAACAGCGTCAGGAAGAAGCTCAGCGGCGTCCAAACGGTGTACCAGGTCGGCACCGTGTCGATGGTGTTGTATACCCGCACCATCATCCACACGAAAATCACGCCCAGCACCATGGTCACCACCAGCCACAGGCTCCGCAGGCCGGCAGGCAGCTTTTTGCACACGGCCAGCAGCCAGCCAATTCCGCCGACGGCGAAGAAGATCGCCCCGCTGGCGATTTCATTACTCAGCGACGAGGCTCCCACGCGATTCAGCGAATTAAAGGCCCGCAGCGGCGAGCCAAGGTGCATCGTCGAGGCAATAAACCCGATCCCCATCAATACCCACAGGCCGAACATGCTGCCCACCACGCGCTGCTCCTGCTCACGGGGAAGCTTACCCGTCATCAGCGTCAGCGCCAGGACGATGAAGCCGCCCGCGTGGCAGCCTGGG
>OGXT01002151.1_pt1 | contig 16421 bp, 13 predicted proteins | sample 1576361 | NCBI WGS metagenome assembly OGXT01 (sample SAMEA3541514, study PRJEB24748) | human gut metagenome | biome: human gut; feature: human-associated habitat; material: faeces | place: China | collected 2012 | reverse complement strand
GCCATGCGCCTCGGCGAGCACGGCTTTGCCGTCCATGAGCGCCGCGTGCAGGGTAGCGCCCTGTCCGCCCTCGCCGAGCATCAGCAACACGTCCAGCGCAAGGGTGGCGTCGGTATAGGCATCATCCAGCAGCGTTTGAACGCGGATGTCCCACAGATGCGCCTTTGGGATGCAAATCAGGGAAACGCTGCGGAACAGGCCGGAGAAACGGAAGAAGTCCTGGTCCTCCAGCCAGCTGCCGACATTCCAGCGATACACCCGGCAGGCCAGCTTGTTTTCGCCGCCGGTCAGATAGGGCGTCAGCTCAAATTCGGCGGGGGAGAAGGAATCCGCGGCAAAGCCCACATAATGGCCGTTCAGCCACACGGCCACACAGCTTTCCGCGCCCTCAAAGCGCACCAGCACACGCCGGCCGCGCATGGCTTCAGGCAGGAAAAAATACCTGACATAGCAGGCCACGGGGTTGTGCTCGCGCGGCACGTCTCCAAGGGGCACATCCTCCACGCCGTCCCAGGGATACTGCACATTGACGTACTGGGGCGCGCCATAGCCCTCCAGCTGGATGTGCGCGGGCACGGGGATATCCGCCCAGGGATGGCAGTCATAGCCGCTGCTCTCAAAGCCGGGGATGACCTGGTCTTCGTTGCGGGCGTAAAAGAACTTCCACAGGCCGTCCAGCGGCCAGCGCAGGCTGCTTTCCCCGCGCGCCAGCTCCTCCATGCCGGCGTAGGCGATATGGTCGGAGTGCGCGGCCAGCCTGTTTTCCTGAAAACGGGCCGGGTCCTTCAAATGGCGTTCATCAAAGCTCATGGCATTTTTCCGCGCATTAGGCGCGGCGCTCCTTTCTGAAAATCTGGACTGCCTTCAAACGCGAAACAAGCCGTCTGGAAATCAGGCGGCTTGTTGGAGAAAAGGAATTACGGCTGCTTGCCGATGTAGGCCAGGATGCCGCCGTCCACATAGAGCACATGGCCGTTGACGAAGTTGGAAGCGTCGGAGGCCAGGAACACGGCGGGTCCCTGCAGATCATCGGTTGTACCCCAGCGGGCGGCGGGGGTTTTGGAAACGATGAACTGATCGAAGGGATGCCGGCTTCCGTCGGGCTGCCGCTCGCGCAGGGGCGCGGTCTGCGGCGTTTCGATATAGCCCGGCCCGATGCCGTTGCACTGGATGTTGTACGCGCCGTATTCGGAGCAGATGTTGCGCGTGAGCATCTTCAGGCCGCCCTTGGCCGCGGCATAGGCGGAAACGGTTTCGCGGCCCAGCTCGGACATCATCGAGCAGATGTTGATGATTTTTCCGTGACCTTTCTTGATCATCGCGGGGATGACGGCCTTGGCGCAGATGAAGGGGGCGTTGAGGTCCACGTCGATGACCTTGCGGAAATCGTCGGCGCTCATCTCCGTCATGGGGATGCGCTTGATGATGCCCGCGTTGTTGACCAGAATGTCGATGATGCCGACCTCGTCTTGCACGTTTGCCACCAGGGCCTGCACCGCGCTTTCATCGGTCACGTCGCAGACGTAGCCGTGGGCCTTGACGCCCTTCTGGGCGTAGGCGGCCAGCCCCTTGTCCACCAGCTCCTGAGAGATGTCGTTAAAGACGATGGTCGCGCCCGCGGCGGCAAATGCTTCCGCGATGGCGAACCCGATGCCGTAGGAGCCGCCCGTGACCCAGGCGATTTTGTTTTGCAGGGAAAAAGCGTTCATATTCATGAAAAACCGTCCTCCTTGGTCATCGTTGGCAAAATCAGGAACAGTAGGATCCGTTCTGGAGAATGCCGCGCTCCTTCGTGCGCTTCACGGGTGAGGAACGTGAGGACACAGCTTTCGATGATAGATAGGAAGAAAAAAGACGTTGTGGATATTTCCACGCCCCACAAGGCCGGACCTTGCAATCCGAACCAAAAGTCCATGCTGCGCCTGCTCTTGCCGTGCTTCCGGGCTGCGCTGTCGCAAGAATGCCGTATATCAGATATTGTGCCAGATGTGCAGAGGGTTGTCAAGGGAGGTAGAATGTAGGAATGCGACGTTGCCTGCTGCCTTAAAACAGACCTGGGCAACGTGCAGGCCCTGCGCCGCCCCTGCCGCTGAAATTTCTTTATTTCTGGATTCCTCGTTTCACCCGTCCGAAAACATGGTATACTTATCTCACCGCGGAGATTGTAACCACAGACGCTTTGCAAAGCCCCTGCCGGAAGGGATGCGACGCAAAGGTCTTGCTGTCGTACGCTTGGAAATGAAGGAGGCTGGAATCATGGAACAAAGGTTTTTCATCTGTGAGCACTGCGGAAACATCATCGCCATGGTCAGGGATAGCGGCGTGCCGGTGGTATGCTGCGGAGAAAAAATGAAGGAAATCATCCCCGGCACGACGGATGCTGCCGTCGAAAAGCATGTGCCCGTCTATACGGTGGAGGGCAATACCGTCCATGTCACGGTCGGAGCAGCGGAGCATCCCATGCAGCCGGAGCACTACATCGAGTGGATCTCCCTGCAGACCCGTCAAGGCAATCAGCGCAAGGCCCTCAAGCCCGGCGACGCGCCCAGGGCATGTTTTGCCATCTGCGAGGGAGACGAGGTGGAAGCCGTTTACGCCTATTGCAATCTGCACAGCCTCTGGAAGGCGTGAGGAAGGGAGCCGCCATGAAATACGTATGCTCCATCTGCGGCTATGTGTATGACGAAGCAAGGGAAGCCGTTCCCTTCGCACAGCTGCCGGACAGCTGGGTCTGTCCCCTGTGCGGCGCGCCAAAGAGCGCGTTCGTCCCTGAAGCCGCGCAGCCGGCTGCTCCGGCTTCCCGCAAGCCCGTCTCGATAGATCCAGACGCGCAGAAGCTCTCTCCGGGAGCGATGGCCGCGCTGTTTTCCAACCTTGCCCGCGGCTGTGAAAAGCAGTACAAGCCCAGGGAACAGGCTCTGTTCATGGAAATCGCCGACTACTTTGCCGCCGCCGCGCCACAGGTGAGCGACGCCGACGAAAAGCTCGTCGCCCGGCTGATCGAAGCCGATCTGTCGGAGCGCTATCCCGGCCTGACCGCCGCCGCCCTTGAGGCGCATGACCGCGGAACCCGGCGCATCTGCGTGTGGGGCGAGAAGGTCGCGCGCATGGTCCAATCCCTGCTGAACCGCTACGAGCAGGAGGGCGAGGCGTTTCTGGAGGAAAACGACGTATGGGTGTGCACCGTATGCGGCTTTATCTACGTGGGCAAGAGCGCCCCGACGCTCTGTCCGGTCTGCAAGGTGCCGGACTGGAAATTTGAAAAGATCGAAGGGAGGGCATAAGGCATGAAAAAGATTGCTGTGAGAAATCTGCGCCTGTGCACCAAGGATTGCCTGTGCCTGTATGTCTGTCCCGTGGGCGCGACAGATACGGAGAACAGCATCATCGATACCGATAAATGCACCGGCTGCGGCGTGTGCGCTGAGGCGTGCCCCAGCAAGGCCATCAGCATGGTGCCGGTGGATTATCCGCCTCAGCAGAAGAAGGCGCAGGAAGTTGTGGCGGCGGCCAATGCCCTCGCGCAGGCCAAGGCCCAGGAGGAACAGGCCGCGATTCAGGTTGCAAAGACCACGGAAAAGGACGGTCTGCGTCGTCTCTCCAAGGCTATTGCCAAATCCAGCCGCCTGGTGGCGGAAGATATCCTCAGGGAGGCGGGCTACATGCTGCCGCAAAGCGGGAATGCCCACGAGCTGCTGCAAGAATTGATCGCCAATCCTCCCGGCGAGGGGTTCCCGGCGGATGCGGCCGCGGAGCTGCTCCGGCTGATTCCCAACAACGATACCACAGAGAAAAAGGAGACGGTAAAGATGGAAAAATGGAAATGCAAGGTCTGCGGCTATATTCATGAGGGCCCCATGACGCCGGATTTCAAGTGCCCCGTGTGCAAACAGCCCGCGAGTTCCTTTGAGAAAATCGAGGAGGCAGCCCCGGCCAATCTCTATGCCGGAACGCAGACGGAGAAGAACCTGGAGGCGGCCTTCGCCGGCGAATCCCAGGCCCGCAACAAGTATACCTACTTCGCCTCCGTAGCCAAAAAGGAGGGCTACGAGCAGATTTCAGCCCTGTTCCTCAAGACTGCCGAAAATGAAAAAGAGCATGCCAAGATGTGGTTCAAGGAGCTCAAGGGCATCGGAGATACCGCCCAGAACCTGCTGCACGCCGCCGAGGGCGAAAATTACGAGTGGACCGACATGTACGACGGCTTTGCCAAGACCGCGGAAGAAGAGGGATTCCCGCAGCTGGCCGCAAAATTCCGCCTGGTTGCCGCCATTGAAAAGCATCACGAGGAACGCTACCGCAAGCTGTTGGCCAATGTGGAAACCATGAAGGTCTTCGAAAAGAGCGAGGTAAAAATCTGGGAATGCCGCAACTGCGGTCACATCGTCGTGGGCACCAAGGCTCCGGATGTGTGCCCGACGTGCAATCATCCGCAGAGCTATTTCGAGATCAACGCGGAAAACTACTGATACATACCAAATCAACCGTGATTCCGGTTTCGGAGTCACGGTTTTTCTGTCCACAGGCGCGTTGCTTCCGGATGAGGCCGTCTTGCTTATCTGGCATGGAGAGTTGAAAACATCCCCTGCAGCAAAGCCGGTCCACGGTGGCATGAGGTTATTCTCCTGCGAGAATAATCTTTTTTTCTATCCTTTTTAACATTTTTCCGGCGGCCAGCATTGGCTGGGTCTGCGTGAAAGCCAGAAATCGGCCGGCTGTCCGCGATGAAAGGAGATGAATCAGAAAGGCCATAGTAAACAAGCTCCCATCTGCCGCAGAAAACAGGGCGTGGAGGAGGTGGGAAAAGGCTATCTGCATGTGACACAGATGCCGCAGAATCTATCATTCCACGTCAAACTGCTCATTTGTGAAAAAGAGCAGCCTACATAAACCCCTAGCATACATATTATACCATACAGACTTCATTGAAACAACAAAAAATGGATGTAGTCATTAAAAATGTATTTCGTTTCCTGTCGTTTCCTTTTTGGAACGTTGTCAGGCGATCCCAAAAAGCATTTCGAGAATAAGCCGTCAAAACCGCCGTCGGCTTGGCTTTCATGCGGCGCTGCAATTTCTGCGCCCGGACATGTGATGGAAAAGCTGAAAATGCTTTACCAAATTTATTTATCAGGAGGTGTGCATTATGGCACGGCATGGAGAGAACATCTACAAACGTAAGGATGGACGGTATGAGGGACGATATGTAACCGGCAAAAAGGCAAACGGGGCCACAAGATTTGGATATGTATATGGTATGCATTATACGGATGTAAAGATGAGGCTGCTGGAAAAGAAGGCCGAGTTTCACAGACACGCACGTACGCCGACGGCTTACCGTGGGGTAACGGTCGAAAATTGGATGCGGTACTGGATGGAAACCGATTTGCTTGGCATCATAAAGCCTTCCTCCTATCTAACCTATCAGAACCAGCTGAACCGGCATATCCTGCCCTGCCTGGGAAAGATGAAAATCACGGCGGTGACCCCCATGACTGTTTATTCGTTTCTGGAATGCCTGCATGAAAAGGGCTTGGGAGAGAATACGGTCAGAGGCATCTACCGGTTGCTTTCCTCTGCGATGCGAGCGGCGCTCGACGATGGGCTCATCATTCGAAATCCGTGCAGGAAAATTCGTGTGATGCGGGGAGAGAGGGTGCAGCAGCGCGTGTTGAGCCGTGAAGAACAACGCCGTGTGGAAAAAACACTAAGTCAGCAGGAAGATCTGACCGCGCTTTTCGCCATGTATACGGGGTTGCGCCTGGGAGAAATCTGCGGGCTGCGATGGACGGATATCAACTGGGAAAACGGAACGGCTACAATCTGCCGGACCGTGCAGCGGCTAAAGCGGATGGATTACAGCGACTGTCTGACCGCAGCGTGCGCGAAAACCCATCTTTCGGTCGGTTCGCCCAAAACCTACAGCTCATGCCGCACGATTCCCATTCCCGCCTTTCTTTTGGAACGGCTGAAAAAACGCATGCAACAGCAGCCGCCTGGGGAATTGTCCTCGGGGTATGTGTTCCACACGGGGATGCGCGCAGCAGATCCGCGTACCATTCAGCGCCATTTTACAGACGTTGTGAATCGGCTGGGCATTACGGGCGTGCATTTCCATACCCTGCGGCACCCGTATGTCAAGCACACGACAAAAAAATATAATTCTGAAAAGCAGAAAACCCAAACTACCAATCTTAGTGCTGATAGTCTGGGTTTTCTGTTTTTGCTTTTTATTCTACGACTTTGCCCGTAGTATAGGTGGGATTATCTCCATCATTTCCTTCAAAGACTACTTCTGTTGTAGCACCGCATTCTTCACAACGGAGATATAGTTTTTTCACCATTCCATCTTCATCTGAATCATCACCATCAATGCTTAATTTCTTACTTTGGCAAACTGAGCAATGGTATTGAGAAAGTGGATCGAAAACTTTCTGAAGGATGTTTTCATAAACGCCAACAAGAGAAATACAAAGCGTAACACAGGTTGAGGCTTCGTAGTATGTAGCACTACGCGAATGTGTAATCTTATTGGCGTAATCCCAGGTGGATTCTGTTAGTTTCTTAATAATACTTCTGTAATCTGCGTTTTCCGATCCTTTCAAATAGAACTGAATAAATAGTTCACATTTTCGCTTGAAATTCGATGCTTGGGGCTGCTCCCCATCACCAGCCATTGCAGGGTCATAAATGTGGTTGCCGAGTTCAATCAATGTTTCTCTGCACTGAACACCTATCGCTTGAAAATCTTCAATCTCCTTAGCGATATCAATTAGCGCAGCGACACTTTTGAGCTTTCGGAAAAGTTGAGGAGCAATTTCTGCATCGAGCGTCACACCATTTACAAAATCCTCTGGACTATATTCACCCTGGGCTGCGCTCATTCTCTGCATTAAGCCCATGTGGAAAGAATACACTTCATCTGCTCCAAAATAATATGCACTTTGGGGATAGAGATTCATCGGAATCCCGTCGCCCTCCACTACCCACCAATCTCCATCAGTATCGGTTTTGACATTCCAGACGCGCACATCAACACCCAAATCATCGAAGTGTTGCTCTGTTTTTGCGCTCAATACTGTGCATTTTCCTTGAGATTGCCATTCTACATAGCTTTTCACATCTTCAAATGTTCGATTTCCCATTTTTGTTCCCCCTGGTACAGCTTTCATAGTAAATAGAATTTAACTATATTGTACCACTTGTCGTTTGACTATAAAAGCGCCAAAGAGCAGAAAACCCAAGCCATCAAGATGGATTTGATAGCCTGGGTTTTCCGTTTTTGTATCTTCAATTATTCAAAGAGGTCATGGACCTTGTAAACAATCTCAATGCGATTGTCGGGGAATACATACACCTTTTCAATCAGCAAATCGGTCAGCTCCGAGGTCAGCACATCCGCTGCCGCAATCGAGTGAACGATCTCTTGTCGGCTGCTTTGGCGGGCCTGTTCTTCCCGCTTCAGCTTTGCCTGGGCGGTGACGGCTGCGTAGCCATAGGGATGGGGGCCACCGATGCGACCAAATATATTTCCAACATTCTGCCGTAAATGACAATGAAAATGCAGATGTAAAGCGCCCACATGGTAATGCCGATAAAGATGGATTGGAACCACAGGCCGAACAGCGGCCCCAGGTCCATATCCATCAACCGGGACTCCATATCGGTCATGACAGAGGAGATGTCGATGGAAGCGTCGGAACCGATGATGCCCGCCGCCTGCGTCACCACACTTTGGGCGGCGTCAAACACGCCCATCACGATGTTCCAGGTATTGGTGACAATGAGGATGGCGGCGGCAGATTTGAACACCCACTTGAAGATCATCCAGGTGTCCACATCATGCAGGTTGTTCTTGTCGGTAATCATCTGAATCAGCTCCAGCGTCATCACGATAGCCAAGATCACGCCAGCAATCGGCACCATGATGGAGTTGGAGAGGTTCTGGATCATGCTGAAAATACTCCCGTTCCAGCCCTGGGGGGTCTGGCCCACCTGCGTCGCAATGTCTGCGACCTGCTGGTTCACGCTATCGAACATCCCCGATAAGTTGCTCATAATGCCGCCTAAGCCAGCTTTTGGGCCACAGCTCCGCAAAAACAACGTTGGATTGCTACGCGCATAGTCTGCTCGATCAGCAGCGGAGCGCCGTTGCCAGGCTCGCGGAATACGCCTGTCTATCCTGCCCCATAGCGGGGATGTTACCGCTGCCGGCGCTTCCAGAGGCAGCGCGTGGGGCATGAATTTCGACAGGGTGACGGGCGTTACGCGGATTGATAAAGACGGAGGAAGCAGCGCAGTTCCATACAGGGTTTTCTACTATCAGGGCGATATCGCCAGCGCGGCCGACGTCTACAGGTCGGTGGAAAAGCTGAAATACGACACAGCTTCGCTTCCTGCCGGCTGGAGCGATACCCCGGGCGGAACCGTCACGGCCATCGCGGTGGCGGTCCGCAAGGACGCGGCGGTTGCCCTGGCCTCGCGCGAAAGCTACATCGTCGAATATCGCATGGACGTGGGCGAGCTCACTCCGGAGGAGCTCCAAAACCGTGCGTGGCAAAACGCGGTCAATGACTTTGTATGCCAGTTCTCGCGCTATATCGAAGGAACTGGCTCCGGGCAGGGGATCGATTCCGCGACGCCGGGGCAGATGCTGAGCTCCAACTCCGTTTCCGCCACCATTCTGCCCGAACCGGTCAAGGTGGGCGGGCATGTGTGGATTGACAAGAATGCCAACGGCGTCTGGGAAAGCGGAGAATCGGTGGCGGACCTGCGCGGGGACGCGATCGTTGGGAAGCTGCTGGACTGCATTGAAGTCAGGCTGAACAGCTTTGAGGGAACGTCCTCCAGCGCCAGCGGCACGACCAGCTACAGCAAGCCTTCCGTCTGGGACGCCAATTATACCTTTGTCGGCCTGGATTCCGCCGATCCCAAGGGCGGCGCAACCGAGGACCAGCTCTACAGCGGCACGGCCCGGAACAATCCTCTCAATCCTGCCTGGCTGAAGGGAAGCGCGCCCAAGACGTACAACCTTGCCGTCACCATCCCGGAAACCGGCGGCGTGATCGCGCAGGTCACCTCCCTTGGAGGCGGAAATCCGGACAGGCAAACCGGCTATTCCCGTGATCCAAACACGCTGCTTCCCGGCGGCGCCTATGCGAATGAGGCCATAGACAACAACTTCGTCAGGGCATCCGAAAGAAGTTTCGTTTCGGAGCGCTTCTACCTCTACGCCACCAGCGATGTTTTTGACAACACCAAGGATATCGGCCTTATATTGAGCCGCAACCTGTCTGTGCTGAAAACCGACGCCATGAGCGGTGCTCCGGTTGCCGGCGCGGAGTTCAGGCTGTACGGTCCCTTCGACAGCGTGCAGGCCGCGCAGGCCGCCGCGCTTAACGATACCACGCCGCTTACGACCGTGTATACGGACGATCAGGGCAAGGCCTCCTTTGGAACGCTCAACTGGTACCAGGTCTACGTCATCGAGGAAGCCGACGCCGCAACCGGCTATCTGCTGGACGGCGCAGACGCGGAAAGCGCGGAGAATGTGCTGCTTCCCTACAAGGGAACGGCAACCGCAAAACCAGCGTGGGTCGTCAACGTGCCCGGCGCGAGCGTAACCAGCGCCAGCCAGGAGGTTCATGTGTCCAACCAGCCGGAAACGATCGATATTTCCGGCAGCAAAACGTGGGAGGATGCAAACGACCAGGACGGCCTGCGCCCGGAAAGCATCACCGTGCACCTGTTGGCTGATGGTGTGGAAAAGGCGAAAAAGACCGTGACGGAGCAGGACGGCTGGAGGTGGACATTCACCAACCTGCCCAAGTACGAAAACGGCGTGGAGATCGCCTATACGCTTACCGAGGACCCGGTGCCGACGGGATACGACTCGGAGATTGACGGCTTTGACGTGACCAACCGGCATACGCCGGAGACCGTCAGCCTCTCCGGCAAAAAGACATGGGATGATCAGGACAACCAGGACGGCATGCGCCCGAACAGCATCACCATCCATCTGATGGCCAACGGGGTGGAGAAGGCGGAAAAGACCGTCACGGAGCAGGACGGCTGGGTCTGGACGTTTGGCGGCCTGCCTAAGTACGAAAACGGCGTGGAGATCGACTATACCATCGTCGAGGATCCGGTGCAGGGCTATACCGCCGAGGTAACGGGCTTTGATATCACCAACTGCTATACTCCGCCCAAAACCAGCGTCAGCGTGACCAAGGTATGGGAGGATGCAGACAATCAGGACGGCGTCAGGCCGGATGAAATCGCCGTCGAGCTTCTGGCGGATGGCGTGGCAACCGGCAGGAGGCTCCTGCTCAACGAGGGCAACGGATGGCGTGGGATCTTTGACGGCCTGGACGAATACAGCCAGGGCGCCAAGATCGTCTATACCGTCCAGGAGGAGTCCGTCAGCGGTTACACGCCGCAGATTGCGGGCGACGCCGCCGTTGGCTTCACCCTCACCAATATCCACAAGCCGGAAACCGTGACGGTTGCGGGCGAAAAAACCTGGAACGACGAAAACGACCGCTATGGAAAGCGGCCCGAAAGCATCACCATTTTCCTGCTGGCCAACGGTGCCAAAGTTGATGAAAAGACCGTGACGGCGGAAAACGGCTGGAAATGGTCGTTTGAAAACAAGCCCAAATATGAGGATGGGGTAGAAATCGCCTATGCCGTCGCAGAGGAGACAGTCGCGGGCTACAGCGCATCGGTCGCAGGCTATGACGTGACAAACAACCTGATGTTGGTGGAGACGGAGATTCGCGGCGAAAAGCGCGTGGATGTGGCCGCGGCGCCCCAGACCGGCTTTACCTTCGTCCTGACGGCGCTGGATGCGGACGCACCCATGCCGGGCGGCCAGTTCGGAGGAACGGCGAGCATTTCGCGCACCGGTCCGGGGGACTTCAGCTTCGGGAGCATCCGCTTTACCGATCCGGGCGTCTACCGCTACAAGGTGACGGAAACCGCCGGAAACGCGCTTGGCTACGTCTACGACAAGTCGGAATACGTTGTCGAGGTAACGGTGACGGAACAGGGAGACGCGCTAAGGGCCAGTCTCGCCTATGTCCGGGACGGCGCGGCGGCAGGCGCGATCGTGTTTGACAACCGCTACCGCACCGCGGGCCTGACCGTGGTCAAGAGCGTGACCGGGCAGGGAGCCAGCACCACGGAGACTTTCACATTCACCATCACCCTGACGGACGCCAGCGGCGCACGGCTGGTCGCCAGCTATCCCTACACAGGTACGGGCGGCGCGCCTTCGGGTATGATGGATAACGGCATGATGACCGTCCAGCTTGCGCACAACCAGAGCATCCGAATCGACGGAATCCCCGTGGGGGCGAGATACGCCGTGACCGAGGCGGCCAACAACGCCTATGTCGTCAGCGCCTCCTCCTCCGAAGGCGTACTCAACGAAAACGGAGCGGTCGCCACGTTTGTCAACAAGCGCCGCACCTACAGCGATGTGCCCAAGACAGGCTATGGCGAAACGACCACACGCTATGCGGTGGCGGGGCTCTGCCTGCTGACGGCGTTGGTGGCATACATGCTGCGCAGGCGTTTCAGGCGCAGGTAACAAAATCTGCGGAGCAGCCGCAGGGCTGCTCCGCAAAGACCAGGGAGGGGTTATGAGCAACCGGAATGAAACGACCCGTAAGATTCTCTATGTCCTGCTGACCGTCGTCATGGTTGCAGCGCTGGCGGTTGCTGGCGTGATCGTGGGCATCGATCTGGTGGACATGTGGCGCGCGGGTAGCGTGAACGACGAGGTGAAGCAGCTCTACCGCCCCGGCGCATCGTCGTTTTGGCTTCGCGCCTGGATTGGCACGGCATCCGCGGAGGAAGAGCCGCCCGCGGCGGAGGACGCCGGGCAGGATGCAATGCTCGCGCCGGCGGAGCTTCCGAACGTGCAGGAGGACTTTGCGCGGCTCTACGAGGAAAACCCGGATGTTGTCGGATGGCTGACGGCGGGGGAAACAATCGACCTGCCCGTGGTGCAGCGCGATAACGAATACTATCTGAGCCATAATTACTTTGGCGAATGGGACAGCAACGGCACCGTGTTTCTCAATGAGATGAACGTATTTTATCCGCGGGACCGCATCTTGCTGCTTCATGGGCACAACATGAGAAGCGGGGCGATGTTTGGCACGCTGGCCAAGTATGAAAAGGCGGACTATGCCTTTGCGCATGCCCTGCTCACCTTCCGCACCCTGTACGAGGAGGAAGCGTCGCATTACGTGCCCGTGGCGGCGTTTCATGCCTCCATGCTTGAAGGCGAGGCGGGCTACTTTGACGTTACGCCCATGAATTTTGATACGGAGGAAGCGTTACAGGCGTATCTGGACGCTGCGCTGAAACGGTCTGCCTGGACCTCCCCCGCGGAGGTAAGCACGCAGGACGAGCTGCTGATGCTTCTGACATGCAGCTATTACCATGCGGACGGGCGGTTTGTACTTCTGTGCCGCAGGATGCGCGAAGGGGAGACGCCGGAGGAAATGCAGCGTCTCTTTGACGAAGCGGCGCTAAAGACGGGCTCGCAGTAGGGCAGGAAAACCGATATGAAAAAAGCAAAGGGACCGTCCCAAACGGGGCGGCCCCTTTGCTTTCCGCGCGGAAATTACGCGTGGTACTCCATGGGATAGGTCAGGTAGCCGATCTCCTCCAGCTGGTCGCAGGTGACGTAGCCGGCGGGCGCGTTGAGCAGGCTGGGGATGCGGTTGACGATGGTGGCGCAGGTATGCTCCACGGTAGCGGGCTTCACCACATGGAATTCCGTGTTGGGCTCGCCCGTGATCCACCAGTCGCACATATCGCCGTCTTCGGGGCCGTAGACCTTGCCGATGGTCTCTTCCTCGATGGTAATGCCCTGCATGGTTTCGATCGTCACCACGGCGGACATGCCGATGCAGTTGCCGGCCTTGATGGTCTTGCCCAGCGTGGCGGAGTACAGGTCATGATCCACGGTGTAGGGCACGTGCTTCTGGGTGATGGACTTGATGGTCAGACCCAGCTTGTTGCAGATGGCCTCGCTGGCGTTCCAGGCGTAGGAGGGCTCGAATGCATCGGGATGGGCGATCTGCGCCTCAAACTCGTCCAGGGTCAGGTCACAGCCGTGCGCCTTGGCCAGGGCCAGGCCGTAATCCTCGACGTTGTAGCTGTAGGCGCCCTTGATCTTTTCGATGCGGTGGCAGCTTCCGGCCACCATGGCCACCATGTTGATCCAGAAGGTATCCTGCATGCCGGAGCCGGTGACGGTGCAGCCGTTTTCCCTGGCCAGCGCATCCAGCTTGTTGATCATGGCGGCGGCGGTGGTCCAGGGATAGATGGCTTCCTCGCAGGTGGTGATGACGTTGATGCCACGCAGCACACACTTTTCCACGTGATCGTAGATGTCCCCGATGAAGCTGAACAGGGTGACGATGGCCACGTCGGCCGCGCATTCGTCAAGCACCTTGTCCGCGTCGTTGGAGATGATGACGCCGGTCTTGACCCCGAGCCCCGCGAAGTCGCCCACATCCTGCCCCACCACGGCGGGGTCCACGTCGATGGCGCCCACGATCTGCGCGCCGTGCTCGTAGAGATAGCGCAGGATATACTTGCTCATCTTGCCGCAGCCATATTGTACGACCTTGATCTTTTCCATGAAGGGAACCTCCTTGTCATTTTGTTAACAATAGTATAAACGCTCATCCAACAGGAGGGTCAAGGGGTTCTGGAAAAATCGACCGGCACCTGCAGGCGCAGGAACATGCTGCGCTGGTCCCCGTCGAACACGTTGAACTCCGTGAGCACCTCGCACAGGTAGTCTCCCGCGACGCGGTAGCCGTTATTCCTGCAAAATGCCAATAGTTTGCCGGCGCAGGCGATTTCGTCGTCGTAGTGGTCCAGATAGATGCAGGCGTACATGCCGCTGTCCACCACGGAGGCGGTAAGGCCGCAGGCCTGGGCCTGCTGGTCGGTGAAGATGAACACACGGTCCGCCACAAAGCGTCCCTGGGCGAAGTTTTCGCGGGTGATGGAGGTGCCGGTGTTGTAGGAATGAATCTGGGGACAGTTCTTTTTGAGCAGCGCTCTGCGCAGGTCCATAAGCGCCTGCTCATAGGAGGAGATGTCCTTTTCGTAGAAGTTTTCGGGACATGGAATGCCCCAGACGTACCTCCGGTCGATGTATTCCAGCGCGATGGTGCCCGTGGCGGGCGATTTGCGGTAGCGCTCGATGCTGGCGATGGCGCGCTCGACCGCGTTGTGCCGAAGCCGCAGGGCGCGCATCTGCTCGTGAATCTGCTCGTTTTTGCGGGCGAGAATCTGCTCGATCAGGGCGATGTCCTCGGCCTCCAGCACGCCCTGGATTTCCCTGAGGCTCATGCCCAGCTCCTTCATGTAGGCGATCATGTCCAGACGGGCGTTCTGATTGATGTCGTAATACCGATAGCCGGTTTGCCCGTCCACATGGCGGGGCTTGAGAAGGCCCAGCTGATCGTACAGGCGCAGCGTAGGCACGGTAACCTGGTTCATCTCCGCCATTTTGCCGATGGAAAGAAGGTTTCGCTTCATGCCACACGCCTCCAAACTCTCATATTGATATAGACTTTTATAGAGCCCTGACTCTCTCTTTCCATATCCGGACCGGCCTTTCCTGCCTGAAATTGTCCAGAAAAAAACAGGGGGACGAAATCATTCCGTCCCCTTGTTTTTTGTGGTATCGCGCAAAGGTTAGCGCACCTTTTTTGCAGCCGCCTGCACGATGTCGTTCATGCGGTCCCACTTGGCCTCCATGTCCGCCACCAGCTTCATCTGTGTGCGGGCACGGTCCAGGTTGTGCCCTTCGCGGGACACATGGAAATAGATGTCGCCGTTGAGGTAATCGGCCAGGAAGCGCGATCCGCATTCCAGCGTCATCAGCTTCGCGCCCAGGGACAGGGTATCGATCTCCGTCTGGGTCAGCCGCGCGCCGCAGGCGCTCAGGAAACCTTCGACATAGGTTTCAAACAGCTCCAGCGACATCGTCACCCGGCTGAGGTCCTTTTCATCCTCTGCCGCCGTGGAGGCGCCAAAGCGGATGGAATCGCCAAAGTCGTTGGCCGCCAGACCGGGCATTACGGTATCCAGATCGATCACGCATAGCGGGGCGCGGGTGAAACGGTCCAGCATCACATTGTTGAGCTTGGTATCGTTGTGGGTTACGCGCAGGGGCAGCTTGCCCGCATGGCACAGGTCCATCAGCGCGGCGGCCTCCTGCTCGCGCGCCAGGTAGAAGTCCAGCTCGGCACGCACCTGATTGACCCTCCCGGCGCGGTTTTCCTGCACGGCCTGCTTGAGCTGCTCATAGCGCGCGGGCGTGTCGTGGAAATGGGGGATGGTCTCTGTCAGCGTGTGGGCGGGAAAGTCCGCCAGCTGATTCTGGAACATGCCGAAGGCCACGCCGCTCTGCTTCAGGTCATCCACGCTTTCGGGCTTGTCCAGGCACAGGCTGTCGGTCACGAATTCATACAGCCGCCAATATTCGCCCTCCCCGGCGGTCAGGTAGGGCTTGCCGTCCAGCGTGGGCACCAGCGTGAGCACGTGCCGGGGGTCGGGGTCCTGACGGCGCAGCGCGTCGGTCACGGCGATGATATTGTCCATCAGCCCGGAGGCATTGTGGAACACGTAGCTGTTGATCTTCTGCAAAATATACAGGTGCGGGCGGCTGGTCACCAGCAGGTAGGTTTCATTGATGTGCCCGCTGCCGTAGCGCGCGCAGCTGATGGGCAGTCCGTCCAGGACGAATTGGCGGTAGATGCTTTCCATGGCTTATTTCCTCCACAGATGTTCGGGATACAGGCCGCTTTCCCGCATGGAGGCGAGGGCGGCACGGATGTTGGGCATATCGTCTGCGTAGGTCATGCCGTACCAGCGCTCATGCGTGGGCAGCACCTTTACGGTAGCCTTGCCCTCATGCAGAAGCTGGTTGGGAATCAGCGGGAGGAAGTATTCGCACTTGAGGGGGTTGACGGGCAGGTTTTCCCGCAACCACGGCGCGAAACGCGCGTCGATTTCATCCAGAATGGCGTTGTGGAAGCCCCACATGTTCATGCTGACATAGGTACCGGCCGGCACGAAGGTGAAGTGCTCGCCGTCCTCAGTATAGGCGGCGCCGCCCTCGCGCGGCTCGATGTGCGTGCGTTCGGTCACGGACACCAGCATGCTGTGTGTATCCGTCTGGCAGATGCCGCGCGCCACATGGCCGTTTTCGGTCAGGGTGTTTTCGATGCGGTAGCCCACCATGGCATGTGCGGAGGGAGAAGCCTCGGTGGTGAGGAACTGCGCGATGCTCTCAAAGGAGGTGCGGCCGTAAAAATCGTCGGCGTTGATCACGCAGAACGGCGCGTCGATCTTCTCGCGGGCGCACAGCACCGCATGCG
>OGXT01002131.1_pt1 | contig 16604 bp, 15 predicted proteins | sample 1576361 | NCBI WGS metagenome assembly OGXT01 (sample SAMEA3541514, study PRJEB24748) | human gut metagenome | biome: human gut; feature: human-associated habitat; material: faeces | place: China | collected 2012 | reverse complement strand
TCCGATCTTAAATCGGAAGTGTCTTTAATAATCCAAAACTTTGCTTGTCCGGGCCGGACACCGCCGTCAGCAGCTCGTGGGCCGCAATGACGGACAGGGCCGCCAGCAGCAGGGCCGTGGCCCAGGCGGGAGCCACGCACAGCACGGCAAGCAGGGCGGGAATGCCCACCACAGCCACCAATATCCTCTGTTTCATGTTTGTATCCTCTCTATTTCACGCCGCCGAACCGCCGGTCGCGGCTCTGGTAGGCGATGATGGCTTTGTCCAGGGCCCGGGCGTCGAAGTCCGGCCACAGGGTGTCGCAGAAGTAAAACTCCGAATAGGCGCACTGCCACAGCAGGAAGCCCGACAGGCGCTCCTCGCCGCTGGTGCGGATGATGAGCTCCGGGTCCGGAATCCCGGTGGAGTAGAGATAGTCGGAGAAGCCCGCCTCGGTGAGGCTGTCCGGGTCAGCGGTACCGTCGGCGCAGTCCCGGGCGAAGCGGCGGGCAGCGTGGAGAATCTCGTCCCGGCCGCCGTAGTTCAGGCAGACGTTGGCCTGGAACCCGTGAATGTGGGTGGAGATCTCATTGGTGCGGTCCACCAGGGCCTGCAGCTCCGGCGAAATGGCGGACAGGTCCCCCAAAAAGCGCAGGCGAATCTGATCGCGCTCCATGGAGTCGATGGCCTCCAGCATATATTGCTTGAGCAGGGCCATGATGGTGCTGACCTCGTCGGCGGGACGCTTCCAGTTCTCCGTAGAGAAGGCGTACACCGTCAGGTATTCCACCCCCAGGTCCTTGCAGTAGGTGGCGATTTTGCGGAAGGTCTCGGCCCCTACTTTATGTCCGGCAGTGCGAGGCAGACCCCGCTGCTTCGCCCAACGACCGTTGCCGTCCATAATAATAGCGATGTGGCGGGGCAGGCGGCTCTTGTCCACCTGCCCCGCCCCGTGATGATGATTTTTCTTGGAAAACAGGCCCATCAGACAGACAGGAGCTCCTTTTCCTTGTTTTCCAGGAGCTTGTCCAGTTCCTTGCAGCTGTCGTCGGTCAGCTTCTGCAGGTCCTTCTCCGCCATCTTCAGCTCGTCCTCGGTGATCTCGGAGGCCTTCTGCTGCTTCTTGAAATTCTCCATGGCGTCGCGGCGGATGTTGCGCACGGCCACCTTGCCGCCCTCGGTATACTTGCGGATCTGCTTGACCAGGTCCTTGCGGCGCTCCTCGGTCAGCTGGGGGAAGCTCAGGCGGATGGCCTTGCCGTCGTTCTGGGGATTGATGCCCAGGTCAGACTCCAGAATGGCCTTTTCGATGGCCTTCAGGGCAGAAGCGTCCCAGGGGGTGATCACCAGGGTGCGGGGATCGGGAGAGCCAACGGACGCGATCTGCTGGATGGGGGTGGGGGTGCCGTAATAGTCCACATGGATGCGGTTGAGCACGGAGGCGTTGGCACGGCCTGCACGCACGGCGGCAAAGTCGTTGGCAACGGATTCGATGCTCTTTTTCATTTTTTCCTCGTAAACCTTGTACTCGTCTTTCAGCATGGGTTATGCCTCCTTCACAATTGTTCCGATTTTTTCGCCGCGCAGGGCGCGGACGATGTTGTAGGGGTCCTTCAGGGCGAACACCAGCACGGGAATGTGGTTGTCCATGGACAGGCTGGTGGCGGTGGAGTCCATGACGGCCAGGCGCCGCTTGAGCACCTCGTCATAGGTGATGGCGTCGAACTTCACGGCGTTGGCGTTGGTGGCGGGGTCGCAGTCGTACACCCCGTCGATGTTCTTGGCCAGCAGGATCACGTCAGCCCCGATCTCGGCGGCCCGGAGCACGGCGGCGGTATCCGTGGAGAAGAAGGGGCAGCCCACGCCGCAGCCGAAGATCACCACCCGGCCCTTTTCCAGGTGCCGGACGGCACGGGCCCGGATGTAGGGCTCCGCCACCTCTTTGATCTCCAGCGCCGTCTGGACCCGGACGTCCACGCCCTTCTGCTCCAGCACGTCGGCCATGGCCATGCAGTTCATGGCGGTGGCCAGCATGCCCATGTGGTCGGCACGGGTGCGCTCAATGTGGCCCTCGCCGTTTTTCACGCCCCGCCAGAAGTTGCCGCCGCCGATGACCACGCCCACCTGGACGCCCATGGCCACGCACTCCTTGATGACGTCGGCCACCCGGCCCATGACCTGGAAATCCAGGCCGAAGTGCTTGTCGCCGGCCAGAGCCTCGCCGCTGATCTTCAGCAGCACCCGTTTGTACTTCGGTTCGTCCATTGACTGAATCCTCCCTATTCATACTTGGTTGTATTTTACCTTATTTTTCTGGTTTTGCATAGGGGGTAAACGCAAATTTTTGCCAGGTTGTTTTTTCCGGGAAAAAAGTATATAATACAGAATTATCAAAAAAGGGCGAAGCCCTTTTTGATAAAAGGCTTGCAGTCTGCCGCGCGCATAATTTGTTCGCTGAAAGCGAACAAATTCCACACTTGCAGACTGAGAAGTATTTTTTGCCAGGTACACGCCCCGGCAAAAAATGATTCCATTTTATTTGCCGCCTGCGGGCGGCAAACTCTGCGAGGCTTTTTTGACAAGCGGGTCATAATGCAAAATATATACAAAGGAGGCGGGGCTATGGAGCTGCGCCACGTTTATGGGAACACCTATGCGGCAGTGGGGGCCACGGCGCTGATGCCGGTATATAAGCTGACGGACACGGACATTGTACTGATGGACACGGGCTATGCCCGGCTGGACCGCAGCGCCCTGGTGAACCTCATAGAGGACAACGGGTTCCGGCTGCGGGGGATTCTGTGCTCCCACGCCCACTTTGACCACACAGGCAACGTCCGGTACTTGCAGCAGCGGTACGGCTGCCAGGCGGCGGCCCAGATCATCGAGGCGGGCATCTCCGTGAATCCCGATGCGTACCGGGCCAACTATGTGGCCCTGACCTACGGCAAAAGCCGGGAATATCTGCTGGAGGAATGCTTTCCGGCGGACGTGATCATCCCCGCCGATGCGGAGCATCTGGACTTCTGCGGGGCCAGGTTCGGCATTTTACAGCTGCCGGGCCACTCCGCCGGGCACATCGGCGTCGTCACCCCGGACGGGGTTGCCTATCTGGGGGACTGCCTGATTGACGAGGAGCAGATCGCCGCCGCCAAGCTCCCCACCAGCATGTTCATCGCCCGGGACCTGGAGAGCAAGGAGAGCCTGCGGAATCTCCGGCGCCCGGCGTACATCATCGCCCACAAGCAGGTGCTGACGGATATCGGCCCTCTGATCGATCGGAACATCGACTTTATCCATGACAAGGGCCGGGAGCTGCTGGAGGACCTGGAGGACGGCATGTCCTTTGACCAGTGGATCTACGCCTTCTGCCAGCGGGAGAACGTCCGCACCCGGAACGAGTTCAAGTTCAGCATCGTGGAGCGGAATTTTGCCAACTTCGTGGACTGGCTGACGGACGAGGGGAAGGTGGAGGTGCGGCGGGAATTTTGCGCCAAGCACTATTTTCACCGGGAAAAGTAAAGCGATTGTAAAATAATACGTTGCATATGTTGCGAAAACGGTCTATAATGGACAGATACCCCGCAAGTATAATGAAAATTTGAGGTATTTGAGGATGAACATTGGAGAAAAGCTGAACATGACCATGCTCTGCGACTTCTATGAGCTGACCATGGGCAACGGATACTTTGAAAACGGCTTCAAGGACAAGATCACGTATTTTGACGTGTTCTTCCGCCGGGTGCCGGATAAGGGCGGCTTCGCCATTGCCGCCGGTCTGGAACAGCTGATCCGTTACATCGAGGACCTGCACTTCACCCCGGAGGACATTGCGTATCTCCGGGGGCGGAACCTGTTCTGCGAGGAATTTCTGGAGTATCTGGCGAACTTCCGGTTCACCGGCGACATCTACGCCGTGCCGGAGGGGACGCCGGTGTTCCCCAAGGAGCCGCTGGTGGTGGTCCGGGCCCCGGCCATCGAGGCCCAGCTCATTGAGACCTTCACCCTGCTGACCGTGAACCACCAGAGCCTCATCGCCACCAAAGCCAACCGCATCACCCGGGCCGCCAGAGGCCGGACGGTGCTGGAATTTGGCTCCCGCCGGGCCCAGGGCTCCGACGCCGCCATCACCGGCGCGCGGGCGGCCTATATCGGCGGCTGTGCCGGAACCGCCTGCACCATCTCCGACCAGCTGTACGGCGTGCCCGCCGGAGGCACCATGGCCCACGCCTGGGTGCAGATGTTCGACTCGGAGTATGATGCCTTCAGGACCTATTGCGAGATCTATCCCACCAACGCCACCCTGCTGGTGGATACCTACAACACCCTGAAATCCGGCATTCCCAACGCCATCCGGGCCTTCAACGAGGTGCTCAAGCCCAAGGGCATCACCAAGTGCGGCATCCGGCTGGACTCCGGCGACATGGCCTACCTGACCCGGAAAGCCCGGAAGATGCTGGACGACGCCGGGTGGACCGAGTGCAAGATCAGCGTGTCCAACTCCCTGGACGAGTATCTGATCCAGGACCTGTTTATGCAGGGGGCACAGATCGACATGTTCGGCGTGGGCGAGCGGATGATCACCGCCCGGTCCGAACCGGTGTTCGGCGGCGTATACAAGCTGGCGGCAGTGGAGGACAATGAAGGGAACATCATCCCCAAGATCAAGGTCAGCGAAAACGTGGAGAAGATCACCATTCCCCATTTCAAGAAGGTGTACCGCTTCTATGGCCGGGACACCGGCAAGGCCATCGCCGACCTGATTACCCTGCACGACGAGCAGGTGGACGACACCCAGGACCTGGAGATCTTCGACCCCATGGCCACCTGGAAGAAGAAAACCGTGTACAATTTCACCGCCCGGGAGCTGCTGGTGCCGGTGTTCCTGAAGGGCAAGCGGGTGTATGACAGCCCCACCCTGCCGGAGATCCAGGCCTATTGCCGCCAGCAGGTGGACACCCTGTGGGACGAGGTGAAGCGCTTCGACAACCCCCACAAGTATGTGGTGGACCTGTCCCGGAAGCTGTGGGACATCCAGCAGGAGCTTCTGCGTTCGTCCCAGCGGTGACGGAGGATAAGGGCGGACAGAGTCGTCCGCCCCTACAGGCCCTCTCAGTCGGCTGCGCCGACAGCTCTCCCAGAGGGAGAGCCAAGGCTGTAGAGCTCGCTGCCCTCAGCGGGCCGCAAAACAGACACCCTTAGATACCCATACACCGCCGATGAGCGGCGGGGGCAGCGGGAAAGGAGGAAGGATTTCCGTTGAAGAAACCGAAGGTACAGCAAAAAACCGAGCGGCGCATATCGGCGGCCCTGCGGCTGGTGCTGGTGGCGGTGCTGCTGCTGGCCCAGATCGCGCTGGTGCTGGTGCTCAATGACCTGCTGCGGCAGAGAATGGCCATCGCTTATACCCTGCTGGAGCTGGTGGCCCTGGCCTACGTCTTTCGCATCAACAGCCGCCCCGGCGGCGGCTCGTACAAGCTGGGCTGGACCCTGCTGATCCTGACGGTGCCGGTGGTGGGCCTGATCCTGTACTGGCTGTGGAACGGAGATCATCCCCAGAAGCGGCTGGACCTGCAAAAACTGCCCCGGCCCCGGGAGTCCGACGCCCGGCAGGAGCACAGCCGCCTGCAGGTGGAGCACCTGCGGCGGGAGCACCCGGAATGGGGCCGCCTGGCGGCGTATCTGGACCGGCAGGGCTTCCCCCTGTACACCGGCACCGGGGCCGTGTATCTGCCCACCGGCGAGGCGTATCTGGAGGACCTGCTGGAGCGCATGGAGCAGGCGGAGCACTTCATTTTCATGGAGTTTTACATCATGGCCGAGGGGCAGCTGTGGGACCGGCTGATGGATATTTTCCGGCGGAAGGCCGGACAGGGCGTGGAGATCAAGGTGCTGTTCGACGACTTCGGCAGCATGATGCGCATGCCCGAGGAGGCCGTGGAGGAGCTGCGGCGCATAGGGGCGGAGGTGCTGATCTTCAACCCGGTGCACCACTATGTGAACCGGCTGTACTTCAACTATCGGGACCACCGGAAGATCGCCTGCATCGACGGGGACACCGCCTATACCGGCGGGGCCAATATTGCCGACGAATACGCCAACCTGATGGAGCGGTTCGGCTATTGGAAGGACGACGGCATCCGGCTGGAGGGCCAGGGGGCCTGGACTCTGACCCGGGAGTTCATCTATATGTGGGAGCGCATGGGCGGCGCCATGCACCAGGAGCATGACTATTACCGGCCCCACGGCGACGCCCCGGGCCAGGGCTTTGTGCAGCCCTTTGTGGACGGGCCGGACAGCAACCCGGTGTCCTCCGCCGAGGATGCGTTTTTGCAGCTGATCGGCGGGGCCAAGCACATGGTGTATATCACCTCCCCCTATCTGGCCATTGACGAGTCCATGGAGAAGGCCCTGTGCATGGCCGCCGGCAGCGGGGTGGATGTGCGGCTGATGATGCCGGGCATCCCGGACCACAAGTTCGCCTTTATGGTGGCGGAGAGCTATTTCGGGGAGCTGCTGGACCACGGGGTGAAGATCTATCGCTTCACACCGGGGCTGCTGCACGGGAAAACCGTTCTGGCGGACCGGGAGGCGGCCTTTGTGGGGTCCGTGAACATGGACTACCGCAGCTTCCAGCTGCACTTCGAGTGCGGCACCCTGCTGTACGGCGCGCCGGCTCTGGAGACCCTGCTGGAGGATATGGACGGCATTATGGAAAAGTCCTGGCAGGTGACCCGGTCCGACTGGGAGCACCGCCCCCTGCTGCACCGGGTGCTGGGGGGGCTGCTGCGGCCCTTCGCCATGTGGATGTAAATCTTTCGAAAAAGCGGCAGGCCGCTTTTTCGAGAAGGCTGCACTGCGCTTCGTGCCTCACGGGCCGCCGCAGTCGGCCCCTTCGACACGCGCTCCGTGTAAAGTGTTTTTTGCGGCGTACACGCCGCCGCAAAAAACGGATTGCATTTGATTTGCCGCCTGCGGGCGGCAAACGCTGCGAGGCGTTTATAACAGCGTTCAACCCCGGAGGTGAAATCCCTCCGGGGTTGATTTTTTATGACTCCAGCCTGTGCAGGAGGCGGTCGGTGAGGGACACGGTCAGGGCGGCGGCAGCGGCCAGGGCCACCGTCACCGCTCCGCCGCACCACAGCACCGCCCGGTAGGCAAACCGGCGCATTACCGCTCCCCTCCCCCGCTGACGATGTGGTAATAGGCGTTGGAGGTGATCCGGTACACCAGGGTGTACAGCGCCGCAAAGGCCAGGAAGCTGGCGGCGGTGGTGCCCACCAGCAGGCGGGTGTTCCAGAGGTTGAACAGAAGCAGCAGCTTGTGCACAAAGGGGAAGGCAAAGGCCAGGTGCAGTCCCGCCAGCAGCAGCGGCAGGAAGAACACCAGCAGCAGCTGGCTGTTGATGCTGGAGCGGATGTCCCGGCGGGTCATGCCCACCTTCTGCATGATGTCGAAGCGGGCCTGGTCCTCGTAGCCCTCGGAGATCTGCTTATAATAGATGATCAGCACCGCCGCCAGGGAGAAGCCCACGCTGAGGAGGATGCCCAGGAAGAACAGGCTTCCGTAGGACCCATAGAAATCTCCGCGATTCTCCGCCAGGGACTCCACGCCCAGCACGCCGTTTTCCATCAGGCCGCCGTCCTGGGCCATGCGGCGGATGGCCTCGGCCACGGGGTCCGCGGCGTCGGGAAGCTGGCGGTCCAGGTCAAAGCCATAGTGCCAGGTGCGGGACACGCCCATATTGGCCCGGTTCATCACCTGCTCCAGGGCGTCTGCGGCGGAGAGGTCCGGAACAATGAGCCACAGCTGGGTGACGACGCTGGCGGAGTCGCTGCCGGAAGGAGAAAAGTTATCCAGCAGGCCCGCCACCTGCCAGGTGGGGCCGTTCTGAAGGGTCAGGGAGGTCCCCTGATAGCCGGTCCGGCTGCGGCAGACGTACACCTGCCCCTGGGGCAGGGTCAGGTCCGTGCCCATGGCGGCGTTGTAATCCGCCAGGGGGATCAGGGTCACATCCACGGGATCGCCGAAGCCCTCATTCGGGGAGAGCACCCCGTCCCGGATGGTCATCACCGAGGACACGGAGCGGTACTCCCAAACATTGGCGGCGGACATACCGCTGCGGCTGACGGCGTCCGCCACGGCGGTGCGCAGAGACGTCAGGTCCCCGGACTGGCTGGCCCGGTCCGGGAAGTAGGCGGTGATGTTTTCATCCCGGGGATAGCGGGTGTGCAGGGAGTCCTCCGCGCCGAAATACAGGCAGGTGGTGGAGGAGAGCATCACCAGCACCATGGTGCCCAGGATGCAGATGGACGCCAGGCCCGCGCCGTTGCGCTTCATGCGGTATACCAGGGAGGAAACGGACACGAAGTGCCGCTTCTGATAGTAAAACCGGGGGTTCCTTTGCAGCAGGCGGCACAGGGTCACGGAGCCGGAGATAAACAGCAGATAGGTGGCGGCAATGACCATCAGCACGGCGGCGAAGAACCAGGTCAGGGCCGCCAGCGGCTCCCGGATGGTGACGGCCAGGTAATAGGCCCCGGCCAGCAGCAGGATGCCCAGCACCGCCAGGGCCCAGTTGGCCCGGGGCGGCTTCTCCCCCTCCGCTTGGCTGCGCATCAGCTGCACGGCAGTGGAGCGGCCCACCCGCACCAGGGAGGAGATCAGGATCAGCAGGTAAATGGCCCCGTACAGGCCCAGGGTCAGGAGCAGGCCCCCGGCGGACACCCGGTACACCATGTCCGTGGCCGCGCCCACCATCCGCAGCAGGCCCAGCTCCGCCAGCTTGCCCAGCAGGATGCCCAGGGCCAGGCCCCCGGCCAGGGAGATGCCGCCGGAGAGCAGGGTCTCCCAACAGAGGATCCGGGCGATGTCCCGCTTGCCCATACCCAGGACGTTATACAGGGCAAACTCCCGGTTCCGGCGGCGGATCAGGAAGGAATGGGTGTAAAACAGCAGCAGCAGAGAAAACACCCACAGCACAAAGCTGCCCAGATTCAGGATCACCTGCACGGAGCCGCTGCCGGGCAGCGTTCCCTCCGGCAGCCGGGACAGGGCCACAAGAATGTAGAAAAACGACACGGCGCCTACGCCGGTCAGCAGATACGGCACATAGAGGCGGCTGTTTTTCCGGATGCCGTCCCAGGCCAGATGGCGGTACAGCTTCATGCCCGGTCACCGCCTGCCTGGAGCATGGTCAGGGTGTCCGCGATCTTCTGATACAGCTGCTCGTCGGTGCACTGGCCGCGGTACAGCTGGTGGAACACCTGGCCGTCCTTGATGAACAGCACCCGCCCGGCGTGGCTGGCGGCCTTGACGGAGTGGGTGACCATGAGGATGGTCTGCCCCTGGCGGTTGATCTGGGCGAACAGGTCCAGCAGCTCGTCGGTGGAGCGGCTGTCCAGAGCGCCGGTGGGCTCGTCGGCCAGGATCAGACGGGGATGGGTGATCAGCGCCCGGGCCACGGCGGCCCGCTGCTTCTGGCCGCCGGACACCTCGTAGGGATACTTGTCCAGCAGCTCCAGGATGCCCAGCTGGCGGGCGATGGGGTCCAGCCGGGCCTTCAGCTCCCGATAGGGCCGCCCCGCCAGCACCAGGGGCAGGTAGATGTTGTCCCGCAGGGTGAAGGTGTCCAGCAGGTTGAACTCCTGGAACACGAAGCCCAGGTTGTCCCGGCGGAAGGCCGCGGCGTCGGACTCCCGGACGGCGGCCATGTCCCGCCCGTCCAGCTCCATCCGCCCGGCGGTGGGCTTATCCAGCGCCGCCAGAATATTCAGCAGGGTGGTCTTGCCGGAGCCGGACTCGCCCATAATGGCCACGTATTCGCCCTCCTCCACGGAGAAATCCACCTGGCGCAGCGCCGTGACCTGGCTGCCGCCGAAACGGGTGGTATAGACCTTTTTCAGGCCCGTTACATTCAGAATCTGCATATCCATGCCTCCTTTACGGGGCCTATTATAGCAGGCCGGGGAAATGCGCCGCCATCGAATGGGCTTACATTTCCCCGGTCTGAGCTTACGTTTTTGTCACTCGTGGGTGCGGACGTTGATAAATTCCGCACGGAGCTTGGAATAGAGGATGGTCTGGCTGCTGTACAGGCCGCAGTAGCCGGAGAGGAGATAGCTCAGGGCGCAGGCCACGGCAAAATACGGCGCACCGGCGGAGCCGAACAGCTCCACGCTCAGCAGCACCGAGGCCACCGGGCAGTTCACCGCCCCGCAGAACACCGCCACCAGGCCGATGGCCCCGCCGAACCCGGCGGGCAGGCCCAGCAGCCCCCCCATGAAGCAGCCGAAGGCGGCCCCCACGAAGAACGACGGCACCACCTCGCCGCCCTTGAAGCCGCAGCCGATGGTGACGGCGGTGAACAGGATCTTCAGCAGCCACGCCCAGCCGCTGGTCTCCCCCGCCAAGGCCCGGGTGATCACGTCCATGCCCGCGCCGTTGTAGTCCCCGTTTGTCAGAAGGCTCATGCCGATCAGCAGGACGGAGCCTGCCAGCACCCGGACCCAGGGGCTTCTGAAGCCCCGGTCCAGCAGGCGCTCCGTCCAGTGAAGCCCCTTGCAGAACAGGATGCTGACCACGGCGCACAGAATGGCCAGGGCCACCACCGGCACCATGGTCTCCAGCGTCACAGGGGGCATGGCCACCGCGAACCGGGTGGGCTCCACCCCCATCAGGGTGGACACGCCGAAGGCCGCCATGGCGGCGGTGATGCAGGGCACCAGGCCCGCGTAATACAAAACCCCCACGCTGATGACCTCCAGGGCGAACACCGTGGCGGTCAGGGGGGTGCCGAACAGGGCGGAGAACACCCCGCTCATGCCGCACAGGGTGGCAAGGGGCAGGTCCTTCTCCCCCAGGTGCAGCAGCTTCCCGGCCTCGTAGCCCAGGCCGCCGCCGATTTGCAGGGCCGCGCCCTCCCGGCCGGCGCTGCCGCCGCACAGGTGGGTGATGACCGTGGACACAAAGATCACCGGCACCAGGAGAATGGGCACGCTTTCGCCGAAATGCACGGACTCGATGATGGCGTTGGTGCCCTTCCCCTCCAGATGGCAGAGCTTATACAGCCCCACGATGGCAAGGCCCCCCACCGGCAGCAGGTACAGGATCCAGGGGTGCGCCCCCCGGATGGCCGTGGCGTAATTGACGCCGATATGAAACAGGGAGCCGATCACGCCGCCGGCCACACCGATGATGCCGCCCAGCAGCACCCATTTTCCCAGCGCCGCCGGGTATGCTCCCATATGCATTATGGTCTTTTTCCACTTATCCACCGCTTGCCGCCGTCCTTTCCGCCCGTTCCCCCAAAAAATCTTCTTCCTTTTATAGCCAGCTTTTTTCGACAGTCTCTTTATAGCATCTTTATGGTTTGGTGTCAATCCGGCATATCAGCCATTCCCTGTTTCCGCAAAAACAGGGGCCTGCCTCCCGAAAAGCAAAGCCCCCGTCCTGTTTCATTTTGCTTCAGCTGCCCAGATGAAGCACCTGGAGAAGCAGAAGCCAGCTGAGCCCATAGTAGGTGACCACAGCCACCAGATCGTTCACGGTGGTAATCAGCGGCCCAGAGGCCACGGCAGGGTCCACCCCGATTCGCTTGAAAAACATGGGAATCAGCGTTCCCACGGCGCTGGAGATAAACATGGCCAGCAGAAGCGCCGCGCCGATGCACACCGAAACCGCAAACGCATATTGGGCGGGATATCCCTTGCCCAGCATGATGTAAGCGCCCACAAACAGCACGGAAAGGCTGCCCAGAATCAGCCCGCTGAACAGCCCCACCCGCATCTCCTTGCAGACGAGGCCCAGCTTTTTCCGGGCGGTGATCTCCTTGTCCATCAGCACACGGATGGTGACAGCCAGCGACTGCGTTCCCACATTTCCCGCCATATCCAGGATCAGCGACTGGAACGCCATAATGATCGTCAGCCGGGACACGACCTTCTCGAATGCGCCCACAACGCCTGAAACAACCATCCCCAGCACCAGCAGCACCAGCAGCCAGGGCATCCGCTTTTTCAGGCTTGCCCGCAGCGGCTCGTGCAGATCCTCCTCCGCGGAAAGGCCGCCCAGCTTCGCATAGTCGTCGCTCATCTCGTCGTCCACCGCTTCCACCAGGTCCTTCAGGGTGATGACGCCGAGAATGCAGTTGGAGGCATCCAGCACGGGAATGGCGCTTTCCGAGTAGCTTTTCAGCCGCTCGATACAGTCCTCCGTGCGCTCGCTGCAGTAGACATACGGGAATCTGTGCTGGATAAGGGGCGCGATAGCCGCGTTCTTTTCCGCAATAAGCAGAGCGCGCAGCTCCACCGTGCCGCAGAAAAAGCCGTTTTCCGCCGTCACAAAGAGCATTTGGATATTATCGTTTTCCTTCGCCTGGTCCATAAGCGCCCGGGTGGCCTGGCCCACCGTCATTTCCGAATCCAGCGAAATGAAATTGGCGCTCATTCTGCTGCCGATCTCGTCCTCGTCAAACGACACCAGCAGCTCAATCTTTTTCCGAAGCGCTCCGTTGAGCAGCCCGATCATCGCTGACCTGTCGCTGCCGGGCAGTTCCCGCAGAATGTCCGCCGCAGCATCCGGGTCAATCTTTTCCAGAATGAAAACAGCTCTTGCCGTGTCGATGTCCTTCAGGAAGGCAGCCGCCTCCTGGGGCTCGACATACTTGAAAATACCGGCCAGCTTGTCCGGCTCAATGGAGCGGATCAGCCGCATCCTTCCAAGCCGGTCCATCTGCTCCATGGACTTGGCAATATCGCTGTTATGATAGTTCTCCAGCTGCTCCTGGATCATCTTCGGCGAAAGGTCATCCCTTATCAGCGCCGCGATCTCATCCGCGCAGCCTCCGCTTTTGAGGTTCTTGTCTTCGTTGAACATTGCCATGGTATTACCGCCTTTCAATTAAAATCGCATCGTGTTCCTAATTGAAAGTGAAGCCGGGCAATGTGCTGTCATATCCGGCCTTTATTTACCTGTACGAGCCGATGCAAAGCAAGCGCCGGACACAGCGGCACATTGAATACTTCGCCCGTAACTGTCACCTAAGCTCACTTTGCTCACCTCTTTCTGGAATAAAAGTCGATTGCTTTGTCATGATACCACTGTCGCGCGGTCCTGTCAACCCGGGACCGGACGCTGCCGCCTCTCCCCTTTCTCTCGTTTTTTCTGAGAAGCTGAAAAATTTTCAGGGAAGCTGATTTTCTATGATTTTCCCTGTTGATTCCGGAGAACATTTGCCGTATACTATGAGATGGAAGCAAAAAGATCCCAAGTGCTATCACCTATTACAACAATCAGGAGGAAAAGCAAGATGAAATACGGTCGTACTTTCAATTTCTCCGCAGGTCCCGCCATGATGCCGGAGCCTGTTCTGGAGGAGATCCGCGACGAGATGATGAACTATCGGGGCAGCGGCATGTGCGTCATGGAAATGAGCCACCGCTCCAAGGTGTTCCAGCAGATCGCCGACGAGGCCCAGGCCGACCTGCGCAAGCTGATGAACATCCCCGATAACTACAAGGTCCTGTTCATCCAGGGCGGCGGCACCCTGCAGTTTGCCATGGTGGCCATGAACCTGATGAAGAACGGCAAGGCCTGCTATGTGGAGACCGGCGCATGGTCCAAGAAGGCCATTGCCGAGGCCAAGAAGTATGGCGAGGTGCAGGTGGTTGCCTCCTCCGCCGACAAGAACTTCTCCTACATCCCCGACTGCTCCGATCTGGACATCCCCGAGGATGCCGACTATGTCTACATCTGCGAGAACGAGACCATCAACGGCACCACCTGGAATAAGCTCCCCAACACCAAGGGCCACATTCTGGTGTCCGACCAGTCCTCCATGTTCCTGTCCCGCCCCTGCAACGTGTCCGACTACGGTCTGATCTGGGCCGGCGTGCAGAAGAACGTGGGCCCCGCCGGTATGGCCGTGGTCATCATCCGGGAGGATCTGATCCGGGACGACCTGGATCCCAAGACCCCCATCTATATGAAGTATAAGACCCATGCCGACAACGACAGTATGTACAACACCCCCAACTGCTGGGCCATCTACTGCTGCGGCAAGGTGTTCAAGTATCTGCTGAGCATCGGCGGCCTGGAGGAGATGGAGAAGCGCAACATCGCCAAGGCCCAGGTCATCTATGACTTCCTGGATTCCTCCAAGCTGTTCAAGGGCGCCGTGGTGCCCCAGGACCGCAGCCTGATGAACATCCCCTTCGTCACCGGCGACAAGGAGCTGGACGCCGCCGTGGTGGCCGCCTCCAAGGAGGCCGGCTTTGACAACCTGAAGGGCCATAAGTCCGTGGGCGGTCTGCGGGCCTCCGTGTACAACGCCATGCCCATCGAAGGCGCACAGGCCCTGGTGGAGTTCCTGACCAAGTTCGAGGCAGAGCACAAGTAACACGCAAAACGGGGGACGGCGTCCCCCTGCCCCCTATATCCGACAACATTTCGTATTATGGAAGGAGATTATTACGATGCGTATTCTGGTTACTGACGGTATGGATAAGACCGCTATGGCGCAGCTGCGGGAGCATGGCCATGAGGTAGTGGAGCAGTTCTATGAGCCCGATCAGCTGGGCGCGGCTCTGCGGGATTTCGACGTGGCCGTGGTCCGCTCCAAGACCAAGGTCCGCAAGGAGCACATTGACGCTGCCAAGGGCGGCAAGCTGAAGATGATCATCCGCGGCGGCGTGGGTGTGGACAACATCGACGTGAAGTATGCCGAGGAGAACGGCATCACCGTGAAGAACACCCCCCGCGCTTCCTCCCAGTCCGTGGCCGAGCTGGCCATGGGTCATATGTTTGCCTGCGCCCGGTATCTGTCCATCGCCGGTCACACCATGCGCGAGGGCAAGTGGGAGAAGAAGGCCTATGGCAAGGGCATCGAGCTGCAGGGCAAGACCCTGGGCATCGTGGGCTTCGGCCGCATCGGCCAGCACCTGGGCGTGATGGCCAAGGCCATCGGCATGAAGGTCATCGCCTTCGATATCTATCAGGTGCCCGTGATCTCCGAGCAGCTGGACATCCCCTATGTGGAGATGGATGAGCTGCTGGCCCAGTCCGACTTCATCTCTGTCCACGCTCCCGCTGTGGACGGCGGCGCTCTGATCTCCGCCGAGAACATCGCCAAGATGAAGGATGGCGTGGTGGTCATCAACACCTCCCGCGGCACCAACGTGGACGAGGCCGCCCTGCTGGCCGCTCTGGAGTCCGGCAAGGTCCGCGCCGCCGGTCTGGACGTGTACGCCGACGAGCCCGCCAACAACGTGGCTCTGTATAGTCACCCCATGGTGTCCTGCACCCCCCACATCGGCGCCGCCACCGTGGAGGCCCAGAAGCGCATCGGCCAGGAGATCGTGGAGATCATCGCCGCTATGTAACCTGCCTCGGCGGCGCCGTCCCCCGGCCCCTGCTTCCTGCCCAGTGCTTCTCCTCGCGGCATAGCCGCTGTGGTCGGAGCTAAAAATATGCCGCCGGCATATTTTCTTCACGCTCCGACGCCTCATATCGGCGCCGCCACCGTGGAGGCTCAGAAGCGCATTGGCCAGGAGATCGTGGAGATCATCGCCGCTATGTAACCTGCCTCGGCGGCGCCGTCCCCCGGCCCCTGCTTCCTGCCCAGTGCTTCTCCTCGCGGCATAGCCGCTGTGGTCGGAGCTAAAAATATGCCGCCGGCATATTTTCTTCACGCTCCGACGCCTCATATCGGCGCCGCCACCGTGGAGGCTCAGAAGCGCATTGGCCAGGAGATCGTGGAGATCATCGCCGCTATGTAAGTTTTCCCAAGGAAAGCTTACCCATATCGAGTCCGGAACAGGGACGCCTTCGGGCGTCCCTGTTTTTCTGTAGGGCGGCGCTGTATTTTTGCAGAAAGCCTTGACAGGAGAGGTTGAATCTGTTAAACTCGTGTTAGAAGTTGAACGCGTTCAACCGGAAGGGAGGCGAAGCGCATGAGCGTACCCCAGATATTTGAAAGTGAGTACCGGTTCTGCCTGATCCTGTGGGAGCACGAGCCGGTGAACAGCACCCGGCTGGTGCATCTGTGCCAGGAGCAGCTGGGCTGGTCCAAGGCCACCACCTATACCGTGATCCGGCGGCTGAGCCAGCGGGGCGTGGTGAAAAATGAAAACGCCGTGGTGACCAGTCTGGTCACGAAGGAGCAGGTGCAGCAGAGCCAGATCGACCAGTTGGTGGACAAGACCTTTGAGGGCTCCCTGCCCGCCTTTGTGGCGGCCTTTGCCCGGGGGCGGCGGCTTTCAGAAAAGGAGGTCCGGCAGCTGCAGCAGCTTATTGACGACAGCGGAAAGGAGAACTGACCATGGAACAGCTTTTTCTGACCATTCTGAACCGGGCGGTTACCGCCGGGTGGCTGGTGCTGCTGGTGATGGTGCTGCGGGTGGTGCTGAAAAAAGCGCCCCGGGCGGCGCACTATGGCCTGTGGGCCATTGTGGCGGTGCGGCTGCTGTGGCCGGGGGACCTGCTGCCCCGGGCCGGCGTCAGCCTGGTGCCCACCACGGAGCCTATCTCCGGAGACGTGCTGACGGCGGCGGGAACAGCGGTATCCGGCGGTTTTGAACGGGTGCGCCCAACAGGTCATCCAGCAGGCGGTCGTCTGCCGCCTTGT
>OGXT01002114.1_pt1 | contig 16709 bp, 21 predicted proteins | sample 1576361 | NCBI WGS metagenome assembly OGXT01 (sample SAMEA3541514, study PRJEB24748) | human gut metagenome | biome: human gut; feature: human-associated habitat; material: faeces | place: China | collected 2012 | reverse complement strand
CGTGCTTTTGCTCTTTGATCCCGAACTGTCCATGGAGCTGACCAGCAGCCGCTGCGAAACCTGGGACCCGCATCATCACTACGCGGCGCGGCCGGGCATGCCTGCCCAGCTTGCGCGGGATTACCGGCTGATCGCGCGCGGCCCCGGGGGCGAGCGGACGGTGGCCGAGGTATCCGAAAACGTCCAGCGCAGGCGGTTTCACCGTTTCCAACCCGTGGCGTGCACGGAGCTGGAGGTGCGCATCACCGCCACCTACGGCGGCGTGGTGGTCTATGCCGTGCTTCCCAATCCCGAATATGACCGCTGATCGAGCGGCATAGCAATAGAACGACATTGTTTTAAGGAGGAGACAATCATGAAAAAGCTGCTTGCAATGATCCTTTGCGCGACGATGCTCCTGACCTCGGCCGCGGCCGTGGCGGAGGGCGCCAACATCGTCTGGGCCGGCTGGTCCGGCGAGGAAGAGGCCACCAAGGACATCTTCCAGAAGATGATGGACACCTATGAGGCTGAAACCGGCAACACCGTCACCTGGGTGGGCTGGACCTGGGCCGATACCGCCCAGCAGCTGCTCATCCGCGTGCAGGGCGGAGAACAGCTCGACATTGCCCAGACCGACATCAGCATCTTCAACACCGTGGCCCAGGCGGGCGTGCTCGCCGACTGGACCGAGATCCTGGGCGAGGATTACCTCAAGGAGAACTTCGAGGAAGCCGCGCTGGCCTCCGGCCGCATCGACGGCAAGCAGCTCGGTCTGCCCTGGTCCATGGCCTCCATCAGCATGGTTTAAAACCCCGAGCTGCTCGCCGCCGCCGGCTGGGACACCGTGCCTGTGACCATCGAGGAGTTTGAAGCCTGCATGGCCGACATCAAGGCCATGGACGAAACGCTGATTCCCTACGGCCTGTCCACCAAGGACGCCACCTGCGCGGGCGACTTCATGCCCTGGCTGTGGGCCTTCGGCGGCAGCATCTTCGGCGAGGACGGCAGCGTGACCATCAACAGCCAGGCCACCATCGACTGCCTCAACTGGTACAAGAGCCTGCTGGACAAGGGCTACATCGCCATGGACACCGGCCGCGGCGACAGCCGTCAGCTCTTTGCGCAGGGCAAGATCGCCTTCTATGACGACGCGGTGGTGGCCAAGGGCCAGGCCGTGAGCAACGGCGTGGCGCCCGAGGACGTGGTCAACGTCTGCTCCGCCATGCTCCGTCCCGTGCTCAATGAGGGCGACGAGCCCCAGAGCACCATGTGGGGCCATTTGCTGGTGGCCTTCGAGGCCAGCGAGAACAAGGAGGCCGTCGGCGAGATGGCCAAGGTCCTCACCAGCGACGCCATCGCCCTGGAGTACTTTGAAAAGAACGGCATGCCGCCCGTGACCAAGAGCGCCGCCGCGACCGACGTGGTCAAGAACGACGCCTACCTGAGCGGCTTCCTCACCTCTACCGCCACCGCGCGCCTGGAGGAGACCGCCAGCATGATCAACGCCAACGAGATCAAGTCCATCATCACCGAAGAGGTACAGGCGGTGCTGCTGGGCCAGAAGACCTCCGAGCAGGCCGCGTCCGATATGGAGAGCCGTCTCAACTCCCTGTAAGAAACCCGGTTCCATGGGCGGAAGGGGGAAAGTCCCTTTCGCCCTCCCGCCCATGCATGAGGAGGGTCCGCCATGCTTCAACGCGATTCCGCGCCGCGCCTGCGGGGATTGAGCGACCGCCATACCGGCGTGCTGCTGGTCATCCCGGGGCTTGCGATGTTTCTGGCCATCATTCTCTATCCGTTCCTAAGCGCCATCGTCATGTCCTTTACGGACCGCTCGTTCATGCGCCCAACCTATGAGTTCGTGGGCTTTGCCACTATGCCAAGGTGCTGTCCGACCCCTACTTCGGGCAGACGGTGCTGACCACTGCGGCGTTCGTGCTGCTCTCCACGGCTCTGCCGTTTCTCCTGGGCCTGATCTGGGCGATCGTGCTCAACCAGGGCTTCCGTGGCAGCGAGTTTCTGCGCGGCGTGACGCTGGTCAACTGGATTATCCCCGGCACGGCCATCGGTTTTCTGTGGACGTGGATTTTCAACGGCCAGTACGGCATCCTCAACGCCCTCATCGAAGCCTGCGGCGGCGAGGGGCAGACGTGGCTTGGCCAGACGGAAACGACGCTGATCTGCGTGGTCGTCGCCCGTACCTGGCAGATGCTGCCCTGGTACATGGCCTTCCTGCTGGGCGGATTGCAGGGCGTATCCATGGACCAGATCGAGGCCGCCCGCATCGACGGGGCCAACAACTGGCAGGTCTTTACCCACATCGTCGCGCCGGCCATGCGCGGCATCATGACGCTGGTGCTCATCCTGGGCGCCATCGGCAACCTCCAGCACTTCGACCTGCCCTGGACCATGGTGCAGGGCGGGCCCGCCCGCGCCACCACCACCCTGTCCATCGAGGTCTACAAGACGGCCTTCAAGAACTGGAACATGGGCAAGGCTGCCACGGTGGGCACCATCTGGGCGCTGCTTTTGGCCATCTTCAGCTTTGTCTACCTGCGCCAGGTCAACGAGAGCGACTAAGGGAGGCGGAAAGGATGTTTCAAAAAACCGTGGGCTTCCGCGTGTTCTTCTGGGCGTCGGTGGTGGTGATCGGCGGGTTTGTGTTTCTGCCGCTCCTGTGGCTGATCAACACGGCCCTCAAGCCCGCCTCCGAAACCTTCAGCCTGGCGTTCCCGCAGGCCATTCTGCTCTTGTCCATCTATGTGCTGATGCAAAAGCTCGGCCTCCTGGGCAGCTACTACGCGCTGATGATCAGCTACGTGGTCTTTACCCTCCCGGTGGGCACCTGGACGCTCAAGACGTACTTCGATCAGCTGCCCGACTCGCTCATCGAGAGCGCCAAGATCGACGGCGCGGGCAATTTCCGCATCATGTGGAAGATCATCTTCCCCATGGCGGCGCCCGGCATGGTGTCCATCGCCATTTACGGCTTCGTATGGAGCTGGAACGACCTGCTCTACTCCATGACTTTGGTCACCGATACCGCCAAGCGCACGCTGGCTTCGGGCCTGGTGATGACCTTCCTGGGCGAGGCCAGCACCAACTGGGGCGCCATGATGGCCGCCAGCGTCGTCAGCGCCGTGCCCGTCACCATCGTGTTCATCTTCCTCCAGCGCTACTTCATCGCGGGCCTGACCAGCGGCGCGGTGAAGGGATAACCAAACGGACCTCTGCCGGCGGCCTGCTCGGATGCGGCCGCCGGTTTTTTTGCGCAAAAGGCGTCTCGCTGCAAAACTGTCTTTTGTTGCCGAAAAAGATACAGCCCGGAAAGCCTTGCGGCTCAATGGGTTCGCGGTTTTGCGCATCTTGTATTTTTGTTTTTCTGCGCTTTTTTCAAGCCATTTCCGAACCCCCATATTGACATACTGACAAAGCCATGTGCAAACAGGATAGGAAAAAAGGGCCATGCGTCAGCACAGCCCTCTTTCTTACTTCAGTCTTATGATCTGCTCATATACGGTGATTGCGTTATCTGTTCCGATTATGATATGGGAGACCGTTCGTTCGAAGCGTTCCCAGTCGATTTGGTCGGGCTGCGTTTGGCTTACAGCCGTATCCACACCATCATCACAGCAGGCATACCGGGCAGCTGCCCCTTGCAGGATGTGGGAGAGAGCCTCCTTACCGTCTCCTGGCTGTTCCAACGCCCGGTTAATGGCATTGGCCAGGCGAACAGCCTCCGCAGAGGGCGCGTATGGCTTACATATGGGTTTTTCATGTGCCGCAAGCTGCCGTGCCGTCTGCGCAAGCAGTTCCTCCTTCCCGACAACAAATGCGTTTCTGCAGGCAGAACATTTCAGATGGACGTTTCCGGTATGCCCGATTGGCCCTCCGGTTCGGAGCAGGCGAGTCTGACAGCATCCGCTTCGCAGCTTTTGCCATAAGCCATCCGATTCCGTCCGGCGTGGAAACTTCCCACTTGTCTTTTCTGAGATCTTTTCCTGCACTTGCTGGAAGGTATCTTGGTCAATAATGGGTGGGTATCCATTTCCCCCGGCATAGCGAGAGTTTTCCAGCATTCGCTTGATTTTGTGCTTGTTCCACAGCGGCGATTCCTGAGAGAACGGGATGTTGTCCGCATTCATCCGGTCTGCCAGTGCCTGATAGGATAACCCGGCCAGATAGGTGGTAAATATATTTTGAACAGTGAGTCGTTCCTCCTCCTGGATGACCAGATCGCCGTGTATGATCTGGTAGCCATACAATATCTTCCGATTTGCCATTGCCTACGCCTCCAGCGTCTCTTGGAATTCAAATCCGCCATATAATTGAAAGCGGATGGTGCTCTGGGTATCTACAACGATTCGTTCCACCAGCTTGGTGAACAGGATTTCGTCAAAGCTGGACAGAGTCTCTGGTCCGTTCCGGATGGTATCAATCGTCAGGCGAATTGCATCGACCTGCTCATCAATATCCTCATTGCAAAGCAGCTTTCGCCTCTCCCGTCGTAGTTCTGTCAGCTTGGCGTTGAGTTCCGCCTGCTTTGCGGATAAGGCAGCCTTGTCCAGGAGACCTGCCGTGTGCAGCTTTGTGAGGTGATAACTCTGCTCGGATGCCGTGGCGATGGCTGTGTTGACCGCCAGCATGGCCGGGTTGCCGCGGTGCAGGGCATCTGACAAAGTATCCATTTGCCTCAGCACAGGTGACAGCACGATGCCGTCATGGGTGCGAAGCTTACGATACATCCGGAGGAATGCCGCATGGATGCTGTCCTCGCTGATCCGTCCGTTGGGGCAGTCGGCGGCTTTTCTGTCATGCTTGCGACATACCCAGGAGACGTATCCAGCTTTCGAAATTCTCCGCATGTACAGCGTCCCACACTGCCCACAGATGATCTTCCGAGCAAGCGGGGTCTGATCATGTGGAATCGACTGCCGTTCTGCCCGCCGCTTCAGCAGTTCCTGAACTTTTTGAAAGTCCTCATAGCTGATAATGGCAGGGTGGGTATGTTCTACATAATATTGATCCGCCTCGCCATGGTTATCTTTCCTGCGATATGGAAATGTGTTGGTTGTGTAGGTTTTCTGGCAGAGGGCATCTCCAATGTATTTCTCGTTTGTTAAGATCTTTCGAATGGTCTGCTGATGCCATTTTTGCCCACCATGAAGGGGGGCAGGCCCATTCTCACTTAACTCCTGGGCAATCCACTCGGAGCTATATCCTCTAAGATAGGCTGCAAAAATCCACTTTACGATCTTTGCCTGATCCTCTACGATTGTAAGATTCTTACCATCAACGATTTGGTATCCAAATGGTGCGGAGCAGGTAATAAACTCCCCGCGCTCCATGCGGCGCTGATAGCTCATACGTTGGTTTTTGGAGATGGAGATGGATTCCTCCTGGGCCAGAGAAGCGGAAACGCTCACCATCAGTTCTGAGGTGAGCGTTCCAGTGTCGATATTCTCTTTTTCAAACTTGACGGTTACACCCAGCGAGGAAAGTTCCCGCAGGGTGGCGAGGCAGTCACGGGTGTTCCGGGCAAATCGGGAGATGGACTTGACCACGATCTTATCGATTTTGCCCTTCCGGCAGTCTGCCATCAGGCGGTTGAAGTCCTCCCGCTTATCCATCCGCGTGCCGGTCAGGCCCTCATCTGCGTAGATGTCTACCAGATTCCAGCCATCGTGGGCGTTGATCGCCTGCGTATAGGCCCGGATCTGGGCGGCGTAGGAGTGGAGCTGGTCCGCAGAGTCGGAGCTGACACGGCAATAGGCTGCTACCCGCAGGGTGTCTGGTCTCGCTGCCTTGGGTGGGATCACTTGTACTTCAGCCATTTCTCATTCGCCTCCTTCCATCTTTTTCGGCAACGAAACCATACCACACCCCTGCGGGAATAGCCAGCACTATTCCCAAACAGTTCCGGGCCGGTATCGTTCTGCAGACAACCGTTTGGCTCTGGCCAGTTCTTCTTTGGTCAGCAGGCCGTCTGCAGCCATCCGTTCCCATAGACCCACCGATAACAGGTAACGCAGTTCGTTTCGGATCTCCATCACGCAGCCTCCTCAAAGTAGCTCTCATCCTTGACCCGCCGGATAAACCGTTCTACCGCATAGATGCTGCTTGTGACAGGCATTTCCGGCAGCGCGGATTGAACATCCCGGAAGTAACGGCTGCCCTTGGCGGCTCGTTCATCCAAAATGGCGATGGCACAGGTGTCAGTCTCCAAGCGGATGGCTCGTCCGAACCCCTGCTTAAGTCTGATCTGCATCTCCGGCACAGCCACGGCCCGGATGAACGTGCGGAGATCAGGATATGCCTCTCTCTTTTTTTCTTGCAAGGCGTCCGGATATTGGAACGGTAGTCGGGGGATGACCAGCAAAGAGACACAGTCTCCGGGAAAGTCAAAACCCTCCCAGGCGGCGCCGGTGGCAAACAGGACGCTTCCGGGTGCCGCCTTGAACTGGGCCATGGTGTGCGGGGCGTTCCGTCCCATGGTAAACAGCGGGAATGGAAGGGGGTGCTGCTTCAAACGATCCTTCACAGCGGACATGGCTGCATAAGAAGTGAACAGTACCAACGCATGGCCGTGGACCGCGATCAGTAATGTACGGATCTCCTCGGCCAGTTTGGCAAAATAGTCCGCTTCGTGCTGCCTGGGCGGCATCGTGGGAAAATAGAGCAGGCAGTTTTTCCGGTAATCAAAGGGAGAGGGCGAAACAGATTCCTCCACCCGAGAGTTGCCGGTGAGGCCAGCCTCCTCTTTGAAACGACAAAAGTCTTTACCTATGGCCAATGTTCCGGAAGTAAGGAGGACGGGCTGGGGCTGTGACCAGAGTGTTGCTTGGAGCTGGGCAGTCAGGTCGGAGATGGAGGCGCACAGCAATGTGCCGCCATCGTCATCCGCCGCAGTGTAGAATACCAGGTCAGAGCGTTCCTCCAAAAACAGATGGACTGCGGAGGATATCCGATCCAATTCCTTTTTGGCGGTTGGTGTCAGTACCCCGCCGATCTGGCTCTGAATGGTAGCCAGGGTTCGGGCTGGCCCTATCATGTGTCGGACATAGTCCGAAAAAGGGCGATCACCATCATGAGGCAGTGACATAAGCTTCAGAAGCGCCGACGCCATATCAGCCAGGGATTCCGATGCCAGCAGATATCGTTCCGCCCGTAGGGTGCGGATCAGCGTGCGGATGTCCTTGGCTGCCAGGGTAACGCCAAACATCTGCCGGGCAGTCTCAGGCAGCTTGTGTGCTTCATCAATAATCAAAGCAGCAACGTCCGGCAGGATGGGGCGGTGACCGCTGCCACGATGGATGGCATCTGCCAGCAGCAGATTATGGTTGCAGATCTGAAACAGATAGCGGTCAGAGTTGCAGGCTTCCATATAGCAGAGGTACCGGCAGCTATCCCTGCGGCAATCACAAATCGTGGGGACACACACACGATTTCGGTCATACTGACTGAGATGGGGGGCTTGGTCTGCGTCCAAATGATCCCGCAGGGAGAGGAGTGCCTGGGCGGCCAGCGGATTTTTTCGTTCCAGGTCTACCTGCCGCAGGCGGCGCATCAGACGCTCATCACAGACATAGTGGCCTTTTCCTTTTCGAATGACCGCCCGGATGGGGGCCTGGATCAACTTATCCTCCAAAAGAACAGAGGAGAGGAACGGGATGTATTCCTCCCTTACCGCCGTTTGCAGGGCGATGCTGGAGGTGGAAATGAGGATGGGCTGGAAAGGGATGTTCTCCCGGCTCAACGCGCGAGAAAAAGAAACACCAGCCACCAGATAGGCGTAGGTCTTGCCGATTCCCGTTCCTGCGTCACTTAAAGCAATTTTGCTGTGAATCATGGCATCCAGCATCTTGTGGCTCAACTCGATCTGGCTGGGCCGGGCCGTCATGCCATGGCTTGGGAAGAGGTCCTGAAAGATATGGTCGATCTCATGATGTGCGACCTGCCTGTTATGATAGCTAATCATTTGTAAAATCTCCTATTTGAATAAGTGAGTTGTTTTGCTGTTTGTTCTCGTCGTATTCGCAGCTCGCCCCCCGACGATGGGGAACAGTACGGATCGGCTTCCGGCAAGAAGCCGCACGGGCTTTTACCTGGAGTCTCTACTGCTTTCAACTCCAGGGCAGCGCCGCCTGTCTTACGCGCAGGCCATGCGAGGTGTCTCATTGTGTACCCAAACAGCGTCATTGCAAAAGCGCGTGCCATAGCGCCCCATGCAGGTGGCGTTCTCGCTCGGCCCAGGGCAGAGGCCCTGGGTGTCATGGCGCGCGCTGCATGACGCTCAACTGTTCAGGCGGTTATCCGTACTGCTGGTATGAACTTTTCAAGGTGTCGTGGAGCGGCGGGCGCTCCTTCAGGAAGCGAAACGGGCCAGGATATGGTTCATTTCATCCAGGTCCTCGCCATGCAGTCCAACCGCCAATCGCTTGAGCAGGGCGGTCTGCTTGGGAGATAGCTTTGGCCGGTCCTGAAAGTACCAGTCCGCCATCTTTACCCCACCGCCATATCGGCCCCGGACTGTCTCAAGGGGGTGGGTGAGTGTGAGCTCTTCAATGTCACGGCGGATGGTCCGTTCGCAGACGCCGAGTTCCGCCGCCAGATTCTGAACGGTATCGCTCCGCCGCTGGCACAGCAGATTGATGATCTGCTGCTGCCGGTCGTTGATCCTCACACTCTCACCCCCTTTCACCTCCATGGCCGAATCATACAGGTTAAAGCGGACAGGCCATGTCCGGATTAGAAAACTTTTTAGAAATCTAGGCCTCGACCTTGTTGGACATACAATATTCAATCGTTTGTAAGGCCATCTTCCATAGTTGATAGGGTTTATAAGGTCAGCAATGCAAAGAGCGATTATATTCTCGCCATAGCGAGTTCATTGCTGGGATTGTAATTTCAGTTTTTTAAGATATAATGTGTTTTAGTGGGGGTTGTTATGGGTTGTATATCCTAAACTGCCACTGCATTTTGATGTTAAGTAACTGTCAATTGGAGGAACAAAATATATTTCACTAAACTGAATACATTACCTCAACAGGTTTTGATAGACCTCGCTGCGGATCTCTGCATTGGAGGCGCAAAGGCTTATAATGAACTTAGCCGGACGCATTGGGCGATTAAGCGAGTCAATCTGGTGGAGGTTTTAGAAAAGGCCGGATACAGAGTATTTAAACTCTAAGCTCATGGTTACGCATAAAATGGAGGTCATACGATGAGTCGCGAATATGAAGAAATGCAGGTTGAGAAGTGGGTTAATCTGGAAGATGTCGCTGAGCATCTCAGTATCAGCCAGGATATGCTGACGCCAGTTACCGTGCCATCCATGATATTCGAAGGGAGGAGCGATACTATCCAGATGCAAGAAAAATCGACCCCAACGACCTGCCCGACTTCGACCTCCTGTGCGGGGGATTCCCCTGCCAGGCATTTTCAAACGCTGGCCGAAGAAAGGGATTTGAAGATGCCAGAGGCACTCTCTTCTTTGAGATTGCCCGCCTGGCTCAAGCCAGACGACCTGCGTATCTTCTGCTTGAGAACGTTCCAGGACTGCTTACGCATGACCAGGGCCGGACGTTTTCTGCCATCCTCGCCACGCTTAATGACCTGGGGTACCGCGTGGAATGGATGGTGCTTAACAGCGCGGATTTCCGTGTCCCCCAGGTCCGAAAGCGGGTGTTCATTGTCGGATATCTTGATCCCCGATGCGCCGGAAAAATACTTCCTGTCTTCGGAACAGACGGGAAAGCTCTTATACAAGTCCTCGGAGGCCCACAGGGCTCAAGAGTCTATGACCCCGGAGGGGCCGCCTGCACACAGACTGCCGGAGGCGGAGGAAAAGGAGTAAAGACCGGACTGTATCTGATGGAGCCTACCGCGGCACAGTCTTGTTTTGTGGATCTGTGTATCGGCAGGCCGACACCGACTGAAAATGCCAGGTGTCTGACTGCCAGATATAGTCAAACGACACTCTGTAACCACCGTGGCGAACGCTCTGGGGTCCTGCTGATCAAAGAAGCGACTAAACGCGGCTATAAGGAGGCGATGGTGGGCGATACCGTTGACCTGGGATATGCGGGCAGCAATACACGCCGCGGGCGTGTAGGACGGGATATCGCACACACGCTGGAAACCAGCTGCATCCAAGGTATCGTGGAGCGTGGCGGACGTATCCGCCGCCTGATGCCCCGTGAAAGCCTTCGGCTCCAGGGATTTGCTGAAGAACAGATCGACAAGATCCTGGCTATCACCTCAGATGCCCAGGCCTACAAGCAGGCCGGAAACAGCGTCACCGTTACTGTGATCGAGGCCATTGGCCGCCGCATCCGGGCAGTGGATGAGGAACTGAGAGGACCGGCAGCATGAGTGAAATAGGGCTGAAAGATCAGTGCTTCGGCGTGGAAGTGGAACTGACCGGAATTACACGTGAACAGGCGGCACAAGCCTTGGCAGATTATTTTGGGACGGAGCCTCGCCGTGGGGATGACTACTACGACAGCTGGTATGTGCGGGATGGTGAGGGAAAAGAGTGGCGGCTGATGAGTGACAGCAGCATCCGTGGAGAACAAAAAGTGGGTGCCAGATACACCTCCACCTCAGATCCGAGATACCGTGTGGAGATGGTCACGCCCAAACTGACCTATGCGGAATTGCCCAAATTTCAGGAATGCGTCCGCCGTGTCCGCACCGCAGGAGGAAAAGTCAATTCCTCCTGCGGTATCCATATCCATGTGGATGCTGCAAACCACAACCGGCAGTCGCTAAAAAATCTCATCGGGATCATGTATTCCAAAGAGGATATTTTGTTCAAGGCATTGCAGGTCAATGAGTCTCGGGCCTCCAGGTGGTGTCAGAAGGTACGGGAACCCATGCTACAAAAGGCACGCAAGCTTTCATCCGAAGAAACCAAAAACCTGACACAGCTGGAAGCCATCTGGTACGAGGGGGACAACGGCAGTACAGAGCACTACAACTGGACGCGGTACTATGCGCTCAATCTCCATTCTGTGTTTTACCGAGGGACCGTGGAATTTCGCTGTTTTAACTCCACTCTCCATGCGGGCCGGGCTGCCGCTTATGTGAATCTGTGCCTTGCCATATCGGCCCAAGCCATCGCCCAGCGCAGCACCGTCATGCGCAAGACGCAAAGTGACAACGAACTGTTCACCTTTCGGGTGTGGTTGGTACGCCTTGGGTTGAATGGACCGGAGTTCAAGCACACGCGGGATCATCTTCTGGCCAACTTGGACGGGGATCGGGCATGGCGCTATGACAAGGACAGTTACGATGTCAATAAGAAAAAGAAAAACCGAAGCAGTGAGGTGGCACGATGAAAATACGCATTGAAGATACCGCGTACGAGGGTACCGGGACAGAGATCATGGACCAGCTTCGGAAAGCTGCCTTTGACCCCACGGAGTTTCCGGACACAGAAAGCTATATCTGGCAGCTTCGCAGCAATTTCATCCGCATGACAGATCAGGACTGTCCCCTGCCGGATCGTGGCGTAGAGGCGCAGGCGCAGACCATGATCATGGCGCTGGCGAAGATCGGCGCACTGGAGGTGTTGGACCATAGCTGAAGATAAATTGTATTTTGCCTACGGCAGCAACATCAACCTGGATCAGATGGCCTACCGCTGTCCCGCGGCCCAGGTGGTGGGGCCGGTCGTGCTGGAGGGATATGAACTGCTGTTTTGCGGCAACGCAAGCGGAAATGGCGTTGCCACCATCAAGCCCAAGGAAGGGCAGCAGGTACATGGCCTGCTTTGGCGGATCACACCGGGCTGTGAGCGGTCTCTCGATCTCTATGAGGGATATCCCCACCTATACGAAAAAGAGTCTGTTGCTGTGCGGGATAATGCGGGGCGGCAGCTGACTGTCATGGCCTACGTGATGACGGATGGGGATCGGTGGCGCTCTCCTGCTCTGCCCTCGGAATATTATTACCAGGGCATTCGGGAGGGCTACCGGCAGAACGGACTGCCACTGTCCAAATTAAAACAGGCGTGGCAGCATTGTGCCAAAGAACTGGATCAAGAGAGCAGTAGACTCAACCGTATCTGCGGCGGGCAGGCCAAATCGCCCAAGAAGCAACGTGGGAAAGAGCGATAGGGGGAATGAGCGCACATGAAAGTATTAGTTGTAGAACCGCAAAAGCCCTGCCGTGTGCAGGAGATCGATGGTCTCGCAGCTATGCAGCAAATCGTAGGCGGCGACATTGAAGCTGTGTACCCATTCCAGGATTCGGCAGCCCTGGTGTGCAATGCCGAGGGGAAGCTCCTTGGCCTGCCGATGAACCGCCCGCTGCTGGATGAAGATCGCCTGCCCTATGACATCATCTGCGGCACCTTCTTCATCGCTGGGCTTGGTCAGGAGGACTTTGTTTCCCTGACGGATGAGCAGATTCAGCGATACAAGTCCCTGTACGACAACATGCAGATCCTTCCTGTGCGAACGGCAGCCGGAGAACAGGGACGGATCGTTGGCGACCAACACATAAAAAAGAAAGGGAAAATCGACCATGAGAGATAAATACATTTTGACCGCAGAGTCTGTTACCGAGGGCCACCCTGACAAGCTCTGCGACACCATCGCGGATTCTGTTCTGGATGCCTGTCTCAAGGGTGACTCCTCCGCCCATGTGGCCTGCGAAGTACTGGCCACAGCTGGCAAAGTGCTGGTGGCCGGAGAAATCTCGGCAAAGGTCATGCCGGATAGCCCAGTTCATAGTCTCCATTGTAGATGTTGACCTCGCCTAGGGCTTCTTCCACACTGTCTGCGGCAAAGACTGATGTGGGCAGGATGCCAAGCAGCAGGATACAGGCCAAAAACAGGGATAGCAGTTTTTTCATAGCGCCTCCTTCAAAATGGGCGGAAAGAGGTGTTGAACATACGTTGCTCACCACCTCTTTCTAAACATGATTTAGTTAAGATTCAGAAGAAGCAAAGAAAAAAGCGCAGTGCGTTTCCTTGTGTTGAGAGAAAACGCTCTGCGCTTAAAGTTCTACGGCCCGGACGCACCAGCGGTATTCCTGCTGATCACGGACACAGGTAAATAGGGTAATGCGGTTGTCGGTGGTAGAGGCTGTGTCGCTGGTGTCTGTCTCCAGTACCTTTTCTACACTGACCACCTGATAGGTGCGTGTGCCCAGTTTGGTAGTCCAGGTAATGGTATCGCCTGGCTCCAGGGTATGCAGGTCTCCAAAATCATCCCGGACTCCGCGGTTGTGACCCGCAATACAGCAGTTTCCATCCCAGATGCTGGTGCCAGGGAAATGACCGGCCCCTTTTGCCAGAGTGCTGCTGTCTGTCCCTTCGTAGACCTTGGTAGACAGGCCGATGGCCGGGATCTTGAGTGTCCCCAGGTGTCCGCCGGAGTAGTAGAGATCGCTGGTGACGGCGGTATAGCCGACGTTCTGGCCAGAACTGCTCCCATTTCCTGTGTCGATCACAGGATAGTTGACGCTCCCGGTCTGGGACACCAGCCCGCCACCATCCAGAGCACCGGGGATGAGATTGGGCGTCAGAGGGTCGCCGCTGCCGGGGAGGTAACTGGTAGGTGTGCCAAATCCAGGCGGGATCAGGGCGGTGTTCTTACTCCGGTCTACATTGGGATCTTCCCATTCGTAGATGGTGTCATCGCTGGTAGGTCTGCCGAATAGGTAATCGTCCGGGGCCTCCATGGTATATTCCAGGGCGCTGGCCTGTCCCACGCACAGGGTGCATAGCATTGTGGCCAGCAGAAGTGCTCTCAGCTTCAGTTGAATCAGCTCCTTCCTTTATACCGCTTGAACAGGAAAACCCCACCTGCAGTCAGCAAGAGAATCGCGCCGCCAATCAGGAGGGGCTGTTTGATGTCGATATCTGCCATGGCCCCGTTTGAGTTTTCGCTGGAAGGGGTATCTGTGGGGGCCGGGTCAGTCTGCTCCGCGGGGATCTCCATGCTGCCAAAAATGGCGGTATAGGTCAACACAGAGCAGTTGGTTTTGGAAACTTGGCCGGTATAGTCTGCCGTAACAGTGTAGCCAGTAGCATAGGTGCTGCTGGTAGTGCCGGTATATTTGGCAGTGGCGGTATAACGGGTGACGGCCCCATCCGCCCCAGCTTCACTGGTCTCGGCCCACTGGACGTCTGCCAGAGTCAGGCTTTTCCCATTGTCCTCAATGCTCTTTGGAATCAAAGATACATCCGCTTCCGAGAGATTGGGATAGGTGCGGGTGGCGGAGAGATCCTTTGTCCGGGTAGCATAACCGTCTGCCGCTACCTTGACAGTGGTATGATCCAGTGTCAGAGTGCCAGTATAACCGTCCTCTGTGGTTACCTCCATCTGCGGTTCCAGACTCTGGAGGATCTTCTCCATATTGTTGGTCTCACTGGCCAGAGTTTTGGTCTGGGTGATGGTCTGAATGTCCACCCCAACCTCGTCCTTCCGCGTCATGTCCAGCAGATAATAGAGGCGGCCATCCCGCTCAAAATCCTCGGTGGGAATCTGGGAGGGGTCATCTGCCAGGGACAGCTGGTACACTTTCTTGATCCTGGGGCTGTCTCCCTCCATATACTCCTCCACCGATGTGGGGTAGTAACTGGCACTTTGCTCCGGTTCAGCGGCCAGAGCAGGGACAGATGCCGCCAGGAGCAGGGTCAGGGCGCACATCGTGGTCAAAATGCGTTTCATATTGGATTCCTCCTACAACAATTTTTCTTTTGATTTGCCGGAAATCATATTGTCATTTCTTCTTTTTGGAATTTTCACCCCCTTTCCCGGAGCACATTTCGTTGCAGCAGATACTCATTCCAATCCTTTCCCTGTGGCGGAAGTTGTTGAGACACCTCATAGTCCTTTGCGGAAAACATCTCTCGGAGCTTTTGGGTTGCCTGCTGACCATGTTCATCGTTATCCAGGCACAGAATGATCCGGCGTATGTGTGGGTTGTCTCGCAGATAGGTCCGCAGTCCTCCTTCGTACAGCCCACACAGCGCCACCGCGTTGGAGGTTACTTTCCGGTGCAGGGTGCAGAAGCTCATCAGGTCGATTGGGGCCTCAAAGACAAGAACTGCATCATGCTTCTTGCTGCAGTGAAGTCGAAATGCGATATCCTTATTGCTGCCTGGGACATCCCCCTTGAAGCTGCTGCTGTTCCAATCATAGGTTCCTCGTTGATTGGCAAATACCGGCGCTCCTGATTGGTCCCGGCCAACAAAGACACAGTTGTGATGTTGGGCGTCCTCGTACAGCAATCCAGCCTCCACAAAGCCCCGGATCACTTGGGGTGCGATCCCACGCTTGCGGAGATAGGCAAACACCCTTCGGTGATCCACGTTGGCAGGTGGGAGGGTAAAGGGGACCTTTTCCTCCTTTTCCTTGGTCTGCCGCGGAGTGCTCGCCGGGGGAGAGTCACGGGCGCGGCCATGCCAGGTCAGCAGGTATTCCACCGCCTCCGGGAAACTTTTGTTGTAGAACCGCTGGAGGAATGTGATGGCATCTCCGCCGACGCCCTCTGAGTAGCGGAACCAGGTACGTCTGTCCTTGATCCGGATGCTGTCCATCTCCTGCGTGGTGTAGTACCTGCCGATCCGCTTCACCTGGTAGCCCAGGGAGATCAACAGATCCGGAAGGTCCGTGTCTCGGACAGTGGCCATTTCAGCCTCTGTAAAACGCGTCCTTTCTGCTGTTTGCATCATGTCATCTCCTTCTCGAAAAAACAAAAAAGGGGCCGGAGGACACATCCGCTTGAGATGTGTTCTCCGGCCCCTTGCTTTGACTCCTTGTGTTATTGTTCGATGTCCGCTGTGTCTCTCTCCGCCTCTGCGCTGGCCTCGCTGGCGTCTGGGGTGGTACCGGCGGCTCCACTGTCCTCCGGGGCTTCCTCGGTGCTCTCCGGGGCCTCCTGTGGGGCCAGGCTGGCTTCGGCTTCCGCCAGCGCCCGCTCGATCAGGCCCAGGACGAAGTCCCGCTGGGTGAGCTTTACGCCGGTCCGAGCCGTTTCTCTGGCCAGGTGGGTCTTGATGCGCTGGAAGAGTTCCTCGGGGATCTGGAATGCTATCGTTCTGCTGCCTGTCATGTTGATTCCTCCATTCTCATCTTTCATCTTGTAGTATTCAGTGAGCAGTGATGCGATGTACTGGCTGGTGGTCATCTCCAGGCGGTCTTTTTCTTCTGTTACCCGGTTGTGCAGGGCGATGTCGATTTGGGCGCATAGATTTTTCTTGTCTGCCATGGTCTGCGCTCCTTTCCTCGTTTTGCAACGCAAGTATATCCAAAACCATGTCAGAAAGCTATTACCAAGACCACCAAGGAACCAAGGACAAAGCAAGCAATACCACCAACTGAAACAGCTACGTAATAAAAAGCGAGAAGCCCCCGCTAGCAGTTCGATTTGAACTACCAGCGGGGGCTTCTCTCGCTGTTTTCTCTTTGCTCAGAGGTTCGAATCACCCCACATCACGAAAATGGCCTTTTGCATCTCCATCTCGGCTGGTGCTCGATTTTTCCCTCTGAAACGGCTGAAACCCTTGCCGCAGCAAGGGTTTCAGGGGTTGCATCTTTTTCAGCAACCTTAGTTGATACAAATTGGGCGTTTCCAACCCCGCTCGTTTATGGTATACTAACCAGAGCCCCTGCCCGTTTCCCCTTGACGCGGGCAGGCCGCTGCGCGCCATCTTCTACACAGGAAAGGAGGCCGATCCCTCACATGCAGTACAACACGCCGCAGCAGG
>OGXT01002112.1_pt1 | contig 16719 bp, 13 predicted proteins | sample 1576361 | NCBI WGS metagenome assembly OGXT01 (sample SAMEA3541514, study PRJEB24748) | human gut metagenome | biome: human gut; feature: human-associated habitat; material: faeces | place: China | collected 2012 | reverse complement strand
TTGTCAGCAGCCCCCGTTTCGTGGTCTGCGTGTAGTTCCTTGTAAACTGACCTAACTTGGGTCGTAAACCTTTTTCATATACTCTTTGATTTCCTCTTTTGAAGAAAATCCTTTAAGGTCTGTAACATCGTCCCAACCGATACCCATTATGCCGGATTTATAGAACTCGTCCCACATTGAAGCGTTATCACCGGGAGAATAAATCCAATAATTCGTTTCTTTAATATTTGAATCAACTGTGGTTGTCGTGGTTTCTTCTGTTTTGCCCGATTGGTTGCTTTTCCAAGCATAATAAGACAGTTCGGGAAAGCTGTGATACTCATATTCTTTCTGATTAAGAGCGTTCTTTGCCTGCTCACACATAAACAGATAGTTTCTTCCGTCGGGTAAGCCTTTATTTATATCCGAGAATATGGTCGTGAAATAATGGGGCATATTGTCCACATCTGTAATAAAGGCTCTGTTAGTAGAGTCCAAATTGATAAATGTATATGGTCTTGCCCAATAAAGTCCCATCGTAATATTCCACTTAATCATTTTCTGCTTTGTAACTGTGTCATAGGCAGCAATGAAAGCGTTTTTATTATCTGTGGAGGCTTCATCGGAATATGCTATTGCTTTTTCAAGCAAATCCCAAAGGTTATCTATGTCGTGTTCTCCACGATTTTCTTTATACGCAAAGAACCACGCACTTAAATTCATTACTACCGGAATACCGTCAAACTCTGTCGGTACGGCAGCCTTAATAGAGAATTGCTTTGCAAATTGTTCCAACAAAGCTATGCGATTGGCATTTGTTATGCCCTTATTAAACGAGCCGAAAACGGTAAATGGGCAGATGTCCTCATATACTTCTTTTCCTCTTTCCTTAAACGGAAAATTCATTCCGGCGTCAGAAAAGATGGTTTTCAGTATGTTAATTAGCTCGTTTCGGTTATTCTTATATTTTAATAAGGCTGAAGCTAACTCCATATAGAAATCAACCCATCTATAATCCGCCTTTACATTTCTTTTATCGCTCAGCTTCGATAATCCTTGTTTAAATATCAAAGATGCTAATTCATCCGTCATATCTACATTCCAACCGTCATCTGTCAACTTCCACAGACCACGAACGCTTTTGTCAAGATACCCTGCGTAAACAAGATAATTCCTTGCAAATGCAACTTCATTTGCAAATTTCTTGACATTATTTTTTCCTCTTCTTTCTGAAATCACATTTTCTGTTAAATGTTCATTTTTAGCAATAATAGAACGCACATCCTGAGGTGTTCCTTGTCCCCCTAATTCCTTCAAAGCAACTAAAATTGGTTTCATCCAACACAGAAAAGCAGCGTTAGATTTATAATTTTGTTCGTTCATCAAATTTCCTCCATCAACTTATGCTTCCATCACATTATCAGTCCAAAGTTCGCACTGTGTCATAACCGTTTGAACTGCGTCGTCCATACCCTCTGGTGGATACTTGTGCTTTTTCAGAAGCTTTTTGATGAGCATACGCATTTTTGCTCTTGCTGACTCACGCTTTTGCCAGTCAATCGTCTTGTTTCTGCGGAGCGTATCGGCAAGTTCTTTCGTAATGGCAATGAGTTCGTCATTTTCGTAAAAATCTTTGATTGCCTGCGGCTTTGTGAGGGCGTCATAGAATGCAAGCTCATCGGCTGTAAGTCCGAGTTGGTCGCCTTCTTTTTGTGCTGCTGCAATCTGCTTTGCCAGCTTGAGCATTTCTTCAATGACTTCTTCGTTGGTCAGCATACCGTTCAAATATGCATTGAGCGAACGCTGCATAATTTCGCTGAATTTCTCGGATTTAACGATATTTGTTCTGCGATAAACAGATACCTGTTCTGCAATAAGTTTTTTAAGCAACTCGACAGCAAGATTCTTTTCCTTCATATTGGCAACTTCTTCAAGGAATTTCGGGTCAAACAAAGAAAATTCTTCCTTGATATCTGAGAAAAGATTGATTACTCCGTCGCTTTTAATGCTTTGTTTGAGAAGTTCATTTATTCTTGCGTTCATTTCGGGCAAGGAGATTTTTTTGCCGACACCGGTATTGGTAAGCCTGAGTACAAGCACACGAACAGCATCAAAGAAAGCTGCTTCGATACGGTCGTCCTCATCAACCATAGAGGAACAGAGGGACAATGCCTGATGAAGCATAAGTGCTTCTTTTACAAACGAGTCTTTATCATCAACTTTTTCTCTGCCCATAATGAAGTTGACAGCGCCGCTGATAGTCTTAGACCTTTCAAGGTCTGTGCCCGTTTGGAACTTAGAATAATCAAATCCGTGGAACTTATCACGGCAGACGGACAACTTTTCTTGGAATTTCGGGAAAGCAACCTTTGCAACATCGGTGTCACCATAATTCTTTTTATCACGGGCGGTATAGTCGTTCATTGCTTTTTTGAGTGCTGTTGCAATGCCGACATAGTCAACAACAAGACCGCCCTCTTTGTCACGAAATACACGGTTTACACGGGCGATCGCCTGCATAAGATTGTGCCCGGACATCGGCTTATAAACATACATAGTGGCAAGGGACGGCACATCAAAGCCTGTGAGCCACATATCAACAACGATTGCAATTTTAAGCGGACTGTTGTTGTCTTTAAATTTTTTAGCAAGTTCGTCCTTGTGATGTTTATTACCGATTACTTCACGCCATTCTTCCGGGTCATTGTTGCCGGAAGTCATTACAACCGCTACCTTTTCCGTCCAAGCAGGGCGAAGTTCTAAAATACGCTTGTAAATTTTCATAGCAATAGGGCGAGAGTAAGCAACGATCATCGCCTTGCCTGTCAGCAGACTTTCTCTGTTGTTCTCGTAGTGGTCAAGTATATCGCTCACAAGCGAATTTATGGTGTTATCGTTGCCGAGTATTGCTTCCATCTGACCAAGTTCACGCTTGCTCTTTTCGATAACTTCTTCATCTGCGTTGGCAGACATAATATCATATTCTTTGTCAATCAACTTCAATGTTGCTTCATCAAGATTGAGCTTGATAACACGGCTTTCATAATAAACAGGGCGAGTAGCTCCGTCCTCGACAGCCTGTGTCATATCGTAAATGTCGATATAATCACCGAATACTTCACGGGTACTGCGGTCTTTAGATGAAATAGGAGTGCCTGTAAATCCGATATATGTAGCATTAGGAAGTGAATTACGAATAATGCGAGCAGTTCCTATTTTAACCTTACCGGTTTTTGCATCTACGGTTTCAGTAAGTCCATATTGACCTCTGTGTGCTTCATCAGCCATAACAATAATATTGTGGCGTTCAGATAACGGCTCGTGTGATTCTTCAAATTTCTGCATCGTGGTAAAGATAATGCCGTTTGCCTGTCTGCCATCAAGCCAGTCTTTTAGTCCGACATCATTTTTACCCGAAGTTTCTGTCAATTTTCTGCAAATTGCGTGTACCGGCTCCTGACGCAAGAAATCTTTACATTTTGCAAACTGACCGTAAAGTTGGTCGTCAAGGTCGTTTCTGTCTGTGATAACAACAATCGTCGGGCTGTCCAACGCTTCTTGCAACAAATGAGCATAGAACACCATAGACAGCGACTTTCCGCTTCCTTGTGTATGCCAGAACACACCGCCTTTACCATCGGTAACGGTAGCGTGCTTTGTGGATTCAATTGCTTTTCTGACCGCAAAGTATTGATGATACCCTGCAAGTATTTTAAACGAATTGATACCCTCGTTAGAAAAGCAGATAAAGTTTTTGATTATATCCAGCAGTCTTTCCTTTTGGAACATACCCTCAAAGAAAGTGTCAAACTGTGCATATTGCGTATTTTCATAATTGCCGTCTTTTGTTTTCCACTCCATAAAGCGGTCTTCACCGGAGGTGATCGTACCCGCTTTGGAGGTCAACTGGTCGCTCATAACACAGATGGCGTTATATATGAACATTGACGGAATTTCCTGCATATAGTTACGGAGCTGCCTGTACGCTTCGGAAGCGTCCGTTTCCTCACGAGAGGGAGATTTCAGCTCAACTAAAACTACCGGCAAGCCGTTCAAAAAGAGAATTACATCAGGGCGTTTATTGCTGTTTTCAATGAAAGTCCATTGATTTGCTACGATAAAGGAGTTATTGTCGGGATTTTTGTAGTCAACGAGATAGACGATAGAAGAGCGTTCCTCACCGTCAACAAAATACCTAACAGGAATACCGTTTTGCAGATAGTCCATAAAGACAGCGTTTTTCTGCACAAGCTCTCCGTTCTCAAAGCTTTTGAGCTTGAATAAGGCATCCTGAATTGCGTCATCAGGCAGCCCTCTGTTCAAACGATACAGGGAATCAATCAGGACTTCCTCATATAGCGGACTGTAAAAGTCCCTTTCAATATCGGGACCGTATGCGTACTCGTATCCCAAATCATTTTTGAACAGCTCGATTACTGAATTTTCATAATCGGCTTCGGTATATAATCCCGGCATTTCTAATCATCCTTTTCTTTATCAATTGGTGTATATTCTGCGACAGCGCGTATCAAGCAATCAGTGATTTGTGAAGCTTTTTCTTTTGCCTCTTTTTTATCTTTAAATTTAACAAAATAATAGCCTGAAATTGACATTCTAATTTTGCTTATGATTGGATCTCGTTTATACCAATCGACTGAAAAATTCGGTTTTATAATGTGTTTTAATTCGTCAACCTCATCTGACTCCACAATATCTTTTAAAATTATTGATAAATTTACAATAATATAATCATTTAAACCATCATCATTTTGGATATGTGATATAGTTTTAACATTTGAATGAGTTTCGTATTTTTCAAACTCGGCAACAACTTGTACTTTACCACTATTCACATATTTTATGTAGCTAAGTTGATGCTCTAATTCTGGAAAAAGAGTTGCTTCATTAATGTTATATAAATCCAACTCTTTCAAAATTGCTTCCTTGTTTTCACCGCGCACGAAGAAAAAGTCTTTTTCAAATTCTTTTCTCAAATCATCTTTAGATTTTGATATCACCGAGTTTGCTATATCTTTACCATTAGATATTGTGAATAGACTGGCAAGTAGAAAAACACCGCTCTGCTTTCTTAAACGTTCATTAGTATATGTAGGCGTAACCATATAGTTTTTTTGAATAATTCTTACAAATTCTGAAAAGTTTTCTTTTTCTAACCACTTATTCTTTGTTTCTTCATCAATAATACGATCCCGCTTTAGGTTTGTAAGAACATCTTCTACTTTGTTTTTTCTTGTAAGATCATATTTTGCCAATGCAGAAACAATTTGAACTTCAAGATCTGTTGGCATAGAAGGATAATAATTTTGCGTATAATAAACTACACCGTATGGTTCGTGCGATTCAATTCCATCATCGTTAGTATATTCTTCATCTCCGTGCTGCTTACAGGCAAAGTAGAGTGCAACCAATGGATTCGTTGTTAAATCCAAAAGCCTTGTACACATACCATAGTGCTGATACTTTGTCATTATGTCAAAGTCTGTATTGAATTCTTTAAATTCTATAGGAATTTTTTGAAGTGGAATTTGCATAAGCTTATGTTCAACACTGAGCATTCCGTTTCTAAACACACTTGGTTCTATATCCCAAAACTCTGCGTCCTGTCCTCGAAAATATATCTCTGTAGAGGTACCATCAGCAGATTCTTTTAAACTTTTAACAGCACTGATAAAGGAACTAACAGAATCTATTTCTGTAAGCTCATCAGTTACTAATTCTTTATACGCCATAACATTACCTCCTAAAAAGTAATTATTATTTAAAATTTCAAATTTGCAAAATACTCATTCATCATTACGATAAACGATAATTTAGCGGCTTAAATCTCAATGTTAGAAATATCAAGTTCGCCGGACATTAGTTTTGGTAAAAGTGTGTCACGGGTTGTAGCTAATCGTGCATTTTCGTCTTTGTTGTGACCAATCATCTCAAAAATCGGAGTTACAATAGATGTATAATTACGAATATCGTCAAAGTTCAAGTCACTTATTGGCATAGCTGATATATGCCGAGGATAAATGTGAGGCTGTGCAGAACCTGTTTGAGAATCATATATTTCTCTTTGTCGTTTCTTTAATAGTATATACCAAAAATAGACATAGTCTGTCATAGAACTATCAATAAAAGATGAATCAGACGACCAAATAGGTGTATTCCATAAGCTAACAAATCCTGCATTTGCACCTGAAGCAGATATTGCAAGAACTGGGGCTACAGTATTAGCTGTATTGTGATAAGTCGATGGTTCTAATCCGCCAGCTACTACTGGAACATTGCCAAACACAGCATTTTTGGATAATAAGCCCTTACCTCTTTTAGGCGTTATAATATCTCCTATGGTATTTTCACCGTTTGAAATATTCGGAAACATATTATCAAAAATCGCCTGAGCTTGCTGCTCTAAATTATCGTTTATCTCATTGTTCTTCTTGATTTTTTCGTCTATACTTGAAAGGATACTAACCAAAGCATCTTGTGCCGTTCTCTCAATTAGAGGAATTGGCATTTTGCCAAGCGTTTGAGCATTTATGTTTCCACGTGTGCTACCTGTGTTGAACGAATTAATCCAATCCTTATACTGTTTAGACTGGCAGAAATACTTTATGTATTTAGGATTAACTTTTTTCTCATCAATACTGAACTTAATAAGAAATCCTGCATATACAAATTCTCCGTCCATTCCATCGTAAAAATAGTTTCTTCCTGTGCTTGCACCTGTTCTCGCAAATACAATATCGTTCGGTTTCAAAAGATATTCAGAAGCTTTCTCATCATCAACCGATTTTAAATCTTGTAGATTTAGTGTACCATCATCTTTTATATCCGTAATTCTCAAATAGGTGTATAAATCTTTTGAAAAAGGAACTGCACTTGCTCCAATTCCATATGAACCTTTTCCGTCTACCGTTAGTGAAGCTAGTGCGGCAAATTGTTCAGCCATAATTTTTTCCTTTCTATCCAATATATTTTCGATGTGCAATTTTAACATTGCTCTGTTTTACCATTGCGTATTGTAAGGTTGTATCTATTCTTTGATGTCCTAACAGTCGTTGCAACTGTTCTATCGGCATACCCTTATCGATAGCCATTGTTGCCAATGTTCGTCTAAATTTGTGTGGATGTACCTTGTTTATACCGAGATTTCTGCCCATTTCTCTCAACCTTACTTCTATTCCACCGATTTTCAACCTATTATGTGGATTTTTCAATGTTACAAATAAGGCAGGGTTATTATCGATTCTGCTATCAAGATAATTTTTTAAGTGCATTTTTGTTCTTGCATCAAAATAAACAATTCTTTCCTTGTTACCTTTGCCAAGAACAACACATTCACGCTCATTAAAATCAATATCCTCTCTGTTAAGCAGTACCATTTCACCAACACGCATACCCGTAGATGCCAACAAATCTATCATTGCCAAATCACGCAATTCATTACAACTATCTCTCATCAGCTCCAATGATTCATCGGAATAAGTTTCTTTAATCGTTTTAGCCGATTTAACCTTATGAATCCTACGAGCCGGACTTTTAATTATATAATCTTCATCTTCAAGCCAAGTAAAAAATGTTGAAACAATTCTGCGTATGTTATCAATAGTAACTTTGCTTGACTTGTATTTCTGTTGGTAGTTTGTAAGATAATTACGCAAATCATCTGTCGTAATATGCATAAAGCCTTTATTAATACTGCTTGCCATTTTTTCTATTGTTTTACTATAGTAAAGTAACGATTTTTCACTGCAACCTTCAATACGCTTTGATGAAATAAATTTATCTATTAATTCAGCATTCGTTTTTTCTTCATTACTTTTGCTTTTTTCATTACAAACAATCTCAACATCACTAAGACATATACTAAGCACCTTATGTAATTGTTTGCGTTGCTCATTATCAAGGCAAGATAACATTCCTTGCTCAATTTCAGTAATTATTTTCTGTTTCATTAATATTCTCCAATCTTTTTGATAGATAAGAGAATAATAACATATTCTTACTATAAACGATAATTTAGCGGCTTAAATCTCAATGTTAGAAATATCAAGTTCGCCGGACATCAAACGTGGTAAAAGGGTATCTCTCAACTCTGTTAAGTGGGCATTTTCGTCTCTTAAGTTGCGGATTTGAGCGAATATTGGCTGAATCAAATCATCAAATGCACTTAAAGCTTCCTTGCTTGGTATGATTGCCGGTACTTTCTTTAGGTTTTGTTGGCTAACCTTTTGCTGAACCGCTCCGGTAACGATTGATTTAATATTCGTTAGGCTGAAGAACAGATACAATTCCTCAACTGAAAAGCCCTCTTTTCCTGTTATGATGTGAGCGTGATTATTAACCCAAAATTGTCCATAGACATATTGAAGAATTGGGAAACCTAAGCTATCAACAACTGTGCCATCTTCTCCGAGCAAAAGGTAAATGCCGTCAAAAAGGTAATTATCAACATAGTCCATCAAAGATGTAGCACCGTAGTAAGGGTATATTTTCTCCATTTTATCTCTTTCTGAACCAGAAAGAGGTACTCGTTTAGAGTCGTGAAGCTGAATAATATCGCCGACTGTCCCAAGATGCCAGCCATCAGGAATATTACCTTCAGTTGAAAAGGGAGAAAAATCAAAAAACCAATCTTTATAGAGAGCTTTGGCTTGTTGCTCTAAATTATCGTTTATAGCTGCATTAAGTTCAATCTTATGTTCTATCGGTAATAAAATGCTTAAACATTTCTTTTGATAAGCTATTGGTGGTATTTTGAACATTATTGCATTAAGATTGGCTTGTGATAATTTTGGTTGTGCTGAACCAGTAATATATCCCGAAATATCCTTACTATTCATAAGATATGCTAAATATTCCAAAATACATTTTTCATTACATTTAACTATGTGAGCATGATTGTTTACCCAAAATTGTCCTTCTACAATTTGTGCAATATTCTGTTTCTTTGATTTCAGATTTTCTCCATCCTCAGCAATCAATAAATACTTGCCATCAAAGATAAAGTTATTGACATAATCTATAATACCTTGTGCTCCATAATATCTGTATTTACCATGCATTTTTTCTCTTTCCATTGCTGAAAGGGGAATTCTTTCTTTATCGTAATTAAGAGTGATTTCATCAAAACGATACTCACCTAACTTCATATCCAATCGCCCCCAGTTTCTTGCGGATTTCGTCCTCCAGCTCGTGAGACTTTGCAAACATATCAGAAAGCTCAGAAGTAAGACGGGTCATCTTTTCCTTAAACGGTTCGCCGTCATCCTTGATTTCTTCAATGCCGACATATCTGCCCGGTGTTAAAATAAAGTCCTGCTTTTCAATTTCCTGAATGTCAGCAACATCACAGAAGCCTTTGACATTTTCAAGCGTTCCTTTCCGGAATGCCTTAAATGTATCTGCTAGCTTTTGAATGTCCTTGTCGGTAAAATCCCTGTGTTTACGGTCGACCATATAGCCCATTTTACGGGCATCGATAAACAGAGTTTTGCCCTTTTGCTCTTTTTTCTTTGAAATGAACCAAAGCGTGACAGGAATAGTAACGCTGTAAAAAAGCTGGGTAGGCAAGGCAACGATACCTTCTACAAGGTCTGCTTGAATAATATTCTTTCTGATTTCGCCTTCACCACTTGATTGAGAGGACAAAGCACCGTTAGCAAGTACAAGACCGATTTTACCATTCGGTGCAAGATGATGTATCATATGCTGAATCCAAGCATAGTTGGCGTTTCCGGCAGGCGGTGTTCCGTATTTCCAACGAACATCGTCTTTCAGTTTATCCTGTCCCCAATTGGAAAGGTTAAAAGGTGGATTTGCCATAATGAAATCCGCTTTCAGCGTTTTATGTAAATCATTGAAGAATGTATCTGCCTGATACGGACCAAAGTCTGCATCAATACCACGAATAGCCATATTCATTTTAGCCATTTTCCAAGTGTCGGCATTGGACTCTTGACCGTAAACGGCTATATCTCCACGACTACCACTTTGCTCCTGAATAAACTTCGCACTCTGAACAAACATACCGCCTGAACCACAGCAAGGGTCATATACACGTGAGCCTGCTTTAGGTTGAAGTATTGCAACGATCGTTTTAACAATGCTTGCCGGAGTATAGAACTCGCCACCCTTAACGCCTTCATAAGCAGCGAACTGCTTAATACAATACTCGTAAGTTCTGCCGAGAAGGTCTTTGCTTTTCTCAGCATCGCCCATATCTACATTTGAAAATATATCAACAACATTACCCAAAACTCGCTTGTCCAAATCCGGGCTTGCATAGTTCTTAGGCAACACATTTTTAAGAGTGGCATTTTCTTTCTCGATAGCCCTCATAGCATTGTCGATTACCATACCAATCTCAGGCGTATGAGCAGCTTCTTTTATTTTGTCCCAACGAGCATCCTCAGGTACAAAGAAAATATTTTCTTCTATGTATGCGTCCTTATCATCTTCAAAGCCATCGCCGTCAGCAACAAGCTTTTGATAGCGTTTTTCAAAAGCACTTGAAATATAACGCAGGAAAATAAGTCCTACGATAACCTTTCTGTATTCTGCTGCAGGAATGTGTCCCCAAAGCTCACAAGCTGCTTCCCAAATTTCTTTTTCAAAGCCGATATTGGCGTTATTTCCGTTAGCCATCTTTATCCTCCTGCTGTAAACATACAATCACTTGAAGTTGCGATATGAATTAAATCTATGAATAGATACAATTATACAAATATAAGTATATCATATTTCAACCACCAATACAAACTTTTTTGTTAATTGTACAAATAATGGTACAGGTAATGAATCCTCATCTATAAAAACGGTGAGGATTTTTGTTTTTATAAAATAATTTGTAAATTTTCTTTCAAAACACATCAACAAAACTTGAATTTTTCTCCGTATTATAGAGGGGTATTTTTTTGTTATGGTGAAATTAAATGTAAACAAGGTGTAAAAATTTTTGAAAAACACCCGAACAAAATGGAAATTTTTCTCCGTATAGTAGAGGGACTTTTTTGAGTGAATTTTTGTTTTTAAATTTACTTATGCTTTTTTCTTTTTGAAAAAGTATCTCTCGAATAATACGAAAGGAGGCAACGCAATGAAAGAAAGCTACAAAAGTTTTGATGAGTTACCGATGATGATTTCGGTGTCGCAGGTTGCAAAGGTACTTGGAATTTCTCGCACAAGGTCATACGAGCTTGTCAATGAAAAAGGTTTTCCAAAAATAAAAATCGGCACAAGAATTGTTGTACCGAAAGATGAATTCAAGTTGTGGATTCAAAAAGAAATTAAGAAAGGATAAAAATTATGTACGCAAATAAAAATTACAAAACCGACGGCAAGGTTTACTATATGCCGAACAAAATCTTTGATGAAAATTTTTCGCCGTATGAATTTATGATTTATTGTTTTCTTGTTTCGGTTGGCGACAGCAAAGGCGTAAGTTTTTGGTCTGTTCCGAAGATGGCAAAGAAGTGCAATATGTGTCCGACCACTTGCAGAAACGCGCTCAAGTCACTCGAAGAAAAAGGCTACATAGATATTACTCAAAGATTTTTTGAAAACGCACAGCAAAGTAATATCTACACAGTTCATCAAATATAGTGTACCCCACTGTATGTTCATTTTCTTTTTCCCCTTCATGTTGTGCACAATCACCAGCATTTTTGCGGTGACAGCAGCACATTGTATCTACATTATACAAAACCCGTCACACAAAAGCAACAACAAAAACCGCGCAAAAAAGAAAGCACCATTTGCAATCAGCCCTGCAAATGGCACCCTTTTCTCCTTATTATTCACTCCGTTAAGCTATCGTTCAATCGCCGTTCTCCGTCTGCGTACAGCGTCCGCAAATCACCCAGCAGCCGATCATAAAAATCTTCCGCCTCCGCACGATACCGCACGGCAATGGCGCGCCCGGTATCGGTGAGCATTTTGTCATAGACTTTTTGCAGCTTATAGCGGTATTCTGTAAAGAAACTGGCCGCTCCGCCAGTGCCGTCCGCCACCTTGCCGTCTTGCACCGTATAGATCGGCTGACCCAGCAGGCCCTTATATTCCAGCGTGCGGGCAATGCCGATCAGCCCGGCAGCATCGATCTTGTCCGCGTCATAAAGGATCTTGGCTTCCGTGGTACGGGGCACATTGTCCCCTCTGTACCGATGGCAACGAATACAATCCGCCACCCTTTTCGCAAAATCCGTGTCAAAGCCATTCTCATGTAGCCACGCCAGCGCCCGCTCTGCACCCAGCTGCGCATGGTCTATGGTGCCATTCATTCGCTGGTCCTCTCGGGCAATATCGTGCAGCAAACAGGCAGCAATGACCACATCTCGGTCACCGCCCTCTTGCCGGTTGATCTCCAGTGCGTGGAAGAGCACTCGATATATGTGCTGCTGATCATGCACCGACTCACCGCAATATGCCAGCATATACTTTTCTATTTTATCAAAATCAGATTTTTTCATTTGCTTTCACCATCTGCCAGGCGCATATACAGCAGCGCTCTTTGCTCCGGCCAGCCGGGTGCGGTGCGGCCCTGATGATTGACCACTCGGTGGCATGGGTAGTCGCCATAGTATTCGGCCCTGCTCAGCACGCGGCCCACCAAGCGCGCGTTTTTATCCCGCCCGATCAGCCGCGCGATCTGGCCATATGTAGTCACCCGCCCATAAGGTATCTCGCCCACCGCGGACAAAATCTCGTAAATTAAATCTTCATCAAGTTTCATATTCTTCAAACAAATCAGTCTCGCCAGCGTTCAACCATACTCATTGCCAAAAACTCATCGCCTATATTTGTCCATAATATAGGTATAAATCGCCTGTGTTTTTTGCATCAGTTCATAAGTTCTGAATTCATCATAGTGCAAACGCTCAGCAATTCTTTGAAACGCGCGTTCTCGCTCAGAGTCGTTTTGAATATATGCAAAATCCAAATAACATTGATGGCACCAATAATTCCTGATCATTCTGATCTCATCAATGGTTTTATAATTCATGTCCGTCAATTCTGGGCAGCCATCACTATGATCCAGTCGCTTTAATTCCCGAACGATTTTTCCCAAATTAGCATTATCTAAAGAATGGAAATTATCGTCAAAATCTCCCTGACACATCGCTGCGTAAATCCTTTTCAGATTAAATTCCACACACTGAACTTGCTGTATGAGTTCGCTATGTATCAACTTAAATGTATTGCGTTCCAAATCGACCACCTCAAAAAGCCTTTCAATCATGGCGACTCTTGTACCTACATACTTATAATCGTATTATAACATTCTGCTTAAAAGATGACAATAGACCACATGGGGCAGAAATGGTCAAATTGCTGAACCATCTGATATTTATTTGGCAGGGGCTTTATAATCAACTCAATGCGTAAACAGTCCACCGGACTGTTTACTGTCAAAAGTGCAAGCACTTTTGAATTTCGTGGTTCAAGTCCTTCTGCTTTCACAACAAAACAAAAAGACACCCGCAGGTGTCTTTTTATTTTGGCAGGGGCAGAAGGACTTGAACCCTCGGCACGCGGTTTTGGAGCGAAAAGCACGCTTTCAGTTAAGCCGCGTGTCGAAATTCATTCCCTCAAAATCCACATAATAACAGCACTTTCAGGATTTGAAAGTGCTGTTCGTTTTTGTCTTTATAGTTTTTGTTGAAAATTGATGCTTTTTTGATGCTCTTGAAAAATGAAACATATTTATAACTCAAATATAATGCACCCCACTATAAGAGGCAGTGACAAATAATAGTAAAACCCTTTCGGTATGAATTTTATAATTCTTCAGCCTTGAAAGTTGTTTTAAACATTTTATCGATATTTTCAAGTGCCATATTGCACATCTAAAAACTAAAATTCTCGTAATATTTATGTGTTTATTATAACATTTTTGTGATTAGAATTCAACTTAAAGATTAGTATATGCGCTCGCCTTATGTATTAAATGAATTAGGAATAAACCTAAAAGCATTTTTATTTCAGCTCACCAAAGTGACTTCTTATTGTCACTTTGAATGTCACCTTGAATTATATTTTTTGACTCTTCAAGATCTAAAAAGTCGATAACACTATCGGATGATGAAATTTCTGCCGGAACTTCGGTATCTTCATCGTCTTTGAACATCATATATTCGGCAGCACGACCGGCAAGTCGCCTTTTAATTTCATTATCGTCCATACAACCTCAAATCCCTCAAATTCTTTATATTGACTCAAAATAAATATCGACTATGCCATCTAGCTGTTTTTTGATTTCTGTGAAATCGCAATCCAAATCAAGTGTTTTGACTGAAATAGCGTTGCCACCCATTTTGTATTCATTATTTGGTAACACCACTTCATCTGTCTTTGCATAAAGCAACATTCCAGACACATTTCCGATCCTCTCTGTATCGAGGTTTTTAACATAAGTAAATATCTGATACAGATTCCCTGAGTGTAAGGTGTTTACATCATATTGCTTCTGCGTTGTATGGGCGTAATATTTGGCATCTATAACCAATGTTCTATCACTCTGTTTTAACATTATATCGCTTTGCATTACAGGGAGCATCTCTCTGTACCCATCATCTGTATCCCACTGAATTTGAGAAGCAGAAGCCCTAACTTCGGGATGTTCTTTTTTATAATACTCAAGGATAAACTTTTCATAAAGCCTGCACATACGCTGTTCATCAAGAAAGTCCATCAATTTTGTGCTTCCGTCGGAGGTCGTTTGTAATAGCCCTTTAAGTATCAGATAACAAATGGAAATCAGCATTTGATATGTCTGATTATTCTTATTAAATTGAAATTTCCAGTTTATGCTCTCCCGGCTCAATGGTTCAATTTCCGAAAAATAGATAAGCAATTTGCGAAGTTGTTTTTTTCTTTCTTTGCTGATTTCGCTTCTGACGAGGACATCCATCGTAGTGCGTATAATTCGATTCAGATAGGAATTAACCGAGAACTCGTCATAATTGCACACCAACTGCTTTTTCAGCATTGATTGTTGTTTTACCGAAGCAGATATATCTATTTTTCCACGGAGAGAGGATAAAGGCTCACTTTGAACCACATACTCCTTACCTAATCCTCGCTTTATCTGCAAAGATACTCCTTTAATAAGGATGGCAGCACAAAGTTCCGCAACATTGTCAAAATCCTCAGTAGCGACCTGCTTATACCCTTGCTCATTTAAGACTTGAAACGCATATGAAAGCATATAGTATATGTTTTGTATGCGTATCATTTTATGGCACTCCTTAATGTTGCAGACCAGTCTCTAACCTTAGTAGGTTCATCAAACCAGTATTCTTTAATCAATGGTATCACTTCATATTCAACAACAGATTTAAGCCATTCATCAGTAACTTCATCATCGGAGCAGAAATAGCTATGACCGATTCTAAAGCCGTCTCCTAATGACTCATCTGTTGAAATTGTACTGTTCAGGGACTCGACAGCGGCAATCAGCTTTTCCAATTTAGGCGAATCCTTTTCCGCCAAGTAGTTTTTGAAGCCTTCCGAAGAAAATGCAGGAGAAAAGTCAAAAAATGCAAATCTTCTTCGAAGTGCATAATCCATAAGAGCAAGGCTTCTGTCAGCGGTGTTCATCATACCTATAATTCTGACATTTTGAGGCACAGTAAACCATTCGTTTGAATAAAGCAGTTTGATTTTTTCGCCACGCTTATCTTTCTCGATTAACATCATAAGTTCACCGAGAATTTTACTCAAGTTACCACGGTTGATTTCATCAATGATAAAGAAATACGGTCTTTCATTATCTTCTTCCGCTTCCTTGCAGAACTTATAAAAAGTACCATTTACAAGTTCAAAGCCATCTTTTGAAGGTCTGTATCCTTGAATGAAATCTTCATAAGAGTAGCTTTGATGGAACTGTACCATTGCTATACGGCTTGTGTCTTTCTGTCCCATTATAGAGTAAGCAAGTCTCTTTGCCGCAAAAGTCTTTCCTACACCGGGTGCACCTTGCAGAATAACATTGTATTTTGCTTCAAGCAATTCCGTCAGCGTGTTATATGTATCCTCATCCATATAGACTTCATTCAGAAAATCATCTTTTGAATACAACGGATACTTGATTTCCTTTTGTTCCGATACTTCCTCAGAAGTATCTTCCGCAAACAGAGCAAGCAGCTTTTGAACATAATCGGGGTAAGCCGATATGTTGGTAAGCGTTTTCATAACTGCCTGACCGGGATGTTCCCATTCGCCTTTGTTTTGCCAGTCAACTTTTCTAATGTGCTTGTAGGTGCTTCTTGAGGTATCATAAATATAATCGGAAGTTACAATGCCTTTTCCGATAATTTTATGCATTCCTTTTTTGACGAAAATCACATCGCCGACTTTAATTTCATTTGCAAACTGCCAAAGACAATGAGCGTTGTTTTTGTAGGAGTAAAGTACAGTTTACAAGGGACTACACAGAGTAGGTATCTGACGGGGGGTCCGCCCGTCAGATTTTCCATGTGATGTTCAAGCTGTCGCTTGTAGCGGCTATGGTGGTAATCATCAAGTCCACCACCCGCCGCTTGTCGTCAAAGGATACATTCTCCCAAGTGTCGAGGTAGCCGGAAATCTGGCTGACCTGTTCCGGGCTAATGGCTTCCACCGTCAGTTCCGCTATCCTCGCCAGAAGTTCCTGCTTGCGCCCGTCCAGTTCTGCTATCTTCACATTCACATAGGAGAGCAGGACATTGTTTGCACCCGTCAGACTGT
>OGXT01002098.1_pt1 | contig 16803 bp, 20 predicted proteins | sample 1576361 | NCBI WGS metagenome assembly OGXT01 (sample SAMEA3541514, study PRJEB24748) | human gut metagenome | biome: human gut; feature: human-associated habitat; material: faeces | place: China | collected 2012 | reverse complement strand
CTCCGGCGAAACAATGCGCGTCTTTCTCACCGACGGCTGGAAAACCCCTGCGGCGTGCCGCTCCTGTGAATGGGTACGGTTGTGCCGGGGAGGCTGTAAGCGTGACCGGATCGTCGCGGACAATTCCAATTACTACTGCAAGGCTTTTCAGCGCTTTTTCCCCTATGCGCTGCCCAGAATGTACGAAATCGCGCAGGCTTTGCGGCTGCGCCGCTGATCGCGGAGCAGTTTTCAAAGGAGACTGATTCCATTGGACAAACGAAAAAAATACTGGCAGCTGTTCCTCTCCACCTTCAAGCTCAGCGCCTGCACCTTCGGCGGCGGCTTTATAATTATTCCGCTGATGCGCAAGCGCTTTGTGGAAGGGTTGCATTGGATTGAGGAGGAGGAAATGCTGGACCTGACCGCCATTGCCCAGTCCAGCCCCGGCTCCATCGCCATCAATGCCTCCATTCTGGTGGGCTACCATGTGGCCGGGATCCCCGGCGCGCTGATCACCGTGGTGGGTGCGGCCCTGCCGCCGCTGATCATCATTTCCATCATCTCCGCTTTTTACCAGGCCTTCCGCTCCAATAGGTATGTGAGCATGGCCATGGCCGGAATGCTGGCGGGGGTAGCGGCGGTGATCTTCGACGTGGTCATCAATATGGCCTGGCCCATCCTCAAAAAGAAGCGATGGCTGCCCATCGTCGTCATGCTGGCATCCTTCGTGGCGACCCGGTTTTTCTCCGTGAATATCATTGTGATCATCCTGGTCTGCGGGGTCATCGGTGCGCTGGATACCCTGTATCTGCAAAAGAAGGAGGGGGCCAAATGATCTATCTGGAGCTGTTCTGGAGCTTTTTCCAGGTGGGCCTTTTCAGCATCGGCGGCGGCTATGCCGCCATGCCCCTGATTCAGAACCAGGTGGTGGACATTCACCCCTGGCTGACCATGACGGGCTTTGCCGACATTATGGCCATCGCCGAAATGACTCCCGGCCCCATCGCTCTGAATGCCGCCACCTTCGTGGGTATTCAGGTAGCGGGCCTGCCGGGAGCGCTGATCGCCACCATCGGCTGTATCTTCCCCTCCTGCGTCATTGTCATGACCCTGGCCTATGTGTACTACCGCTTCCGGGGCCTCAGCATCGTGCAGGGCGTTCTGGCGGGCCTTCGTCCCGCGGTGATCGCCATGATCGCCTCCGCGGGCATTTCCCTGCTGATCCTGGCCCTCTACGGCCAGCGCACCCTCCCGGCGGATTTGGGCAGCTTTGACCTGATCGCCCTGGTGATCTTCCTCGCCGGCTTCTTCGTCCTGCGCAAATGGAAGCCCAGCCCCATCAAGGTCATGGCCGGAGCGGCCCTGGCAGGGGTAGTGCTGTACAGTCTGGCCGCGTAAAAATCGCCGCACGTCCGCAGTTCCCTGTGGAGACCACAGACGCACGAGGAATATCTGGTTGCAACTATGACGGATGAGCAAAAAACACCCTTGACAAATTTCGTCTCAGGTACACGCCCTGACGCAAAATGATTTAATTCTATTTGCCGCCTGCGGGCGGCAAACTCTGCGAGGCTTTTGAGAATTTTAGCGGTATTCCCCAGAAAACTTTGTCCATTGTCTGCTGGTTTCCTACTATAGCGGTGTAAGGCCTTACACATCACAAGGAGGTGTCCTGATGGAAGATACCCAGATCATCGCGCTTTACCTGTCCCGGCAGGAAGCGGCCATCGGCGAGACGGCGAAGAAATACGGCGGCTACATAAATCGGATCGCCTACAATATCCTGCGCTGCCGGGAGGATACGGAGGAAATCGCGGCGGATACGTATCTGGCTGCATGGAATGCCATTCCGCCGGAAATTCCCAGAGTGCTGAAGCATTTCCTGTCCCGGATCGCCCGGAATCTGGCCTTTGACCGGCTGGATTATATCACCGCCAAGCGAAGAGATGTGCATATGATCACCCTGCTGTCGGAGTTGGACGCCTGTCTGCCAGACCCCCGCTCCGACGTGGAGGCCGCCGTGGATGCAAAGCTGGCTGCGGGGAGTGTGAACCGGTTCCTGTCCCAGCTGGACAAGAAGGACTGCGCCGTGTTCCTGAGCCGCTATTACTACAGCATGGCGATTAGCGAAATCGCGGACAAGCTCGGCCTGACGGAACGGAACGTGAAGTACCGCTTGAGCTGTCTGCGGCAAAAGCTGCGTAAGCAGCTGGAAAGGGAGGGAATCAACGTATGAACGGAAAGAACCTTTTCAGAGCGTTGGAATACGTCGATGACAGGTATCTGGACATGGTGGACGCCGCCGCACAGGAGGCAACCGATATGAAACAAAAGCACTTTTCCGGGAGGAAAACCATCCTCTACATTCTGGCCGCGGCCATCTGCGTCAGTCTGCTCACCGTGACCGCCGCGGCGGCGGGGTGGATACCCAATATTTTTGCGGCCGCACAGCCCAAGGCGACGCCGCGAGATGAGCCGGTTCTGGAAGCGGCGCAGAGTGCGACCCAGTCCCAGACGCCGGAAACCGTCGAATTTGCCGAAGCGGACTACACCAAGTTCACGCTGTTTCAGAGCTACTATGACGGGAAATCCATTGCGCTGGGCTACGACCTGTCCGGGGTCATGCCTGGGGAAACGGTGGTTGGATTTACGCCGGAGGATACGCTGAAGCAGGAGATCCTGCAAAGACCCGACAATCAGTTCTGGTGCGAGAGGTACGGTCTGACGGATGACACTGCCGACCAGTATCTGGAAGCGGGCGTCTGGACGCAGGAGGAGTATGACCTGCGTCTGGCGGGAAGAAGCGAGTACGCAAAGAAATACGACCTGCGCAGGGATTCCCAGATCTACATGGACGACCAACTGCGCGCGCTTCTCACCGACGGGGAATACGAAGAATTCTGGGAAATTCTCGGGGAAACGGGCTCGTGCTGCGTGGCCATCCCGATGAAACCCTACGTCGGCGACCACATCCTTCTGAATGGCGCGGATGAACCCGCGGATCGGGGGGACTACACCACGGAGGAAGGGGAATGTCTGGTGCTGAACAACCTGCCCGCCGCCGCTCAGAATCAGCCGTCCATCACGGTGGGACTGAAATTCAAATCCGGCTGGAGCTATTACTATATGGAGCTGTCGGGGAACAGTTACCGCCTTTACGTCCCGAATCCGGACTACGTTACGACCATCACGCTGGAAAACGAAAGCAAACCATAATCTTGCGTGGCTGCCCCGTTTTCGCCGCCGGAATACGCACGGTTTCGACCTCCCGGGCATAGATTGTGCCGGGAGGTTTTGCGTTATGAGAATCTTTATCATCACGTTCCGCTCGGTGACGTTCGCCCAGCGGGGCGAGCGGCTGCTGAACCGGAACAACCACCGCTGCGTCCTCCAGCGAACGCCCAAGTGGATGGAGCAGCAGGGCTGCGGCTACAGTCTGCGGATCAAAACGGAAGACATCATCCCAGTGGTGGAGCTTCTGCGGGAGAACGGTGTCCCTCTGCGCAAAATTTATGCCCAGCGCCCGGACGGAAATCTGGAGGAGCTGACGGTATGATCTATCTGGACAACGGCGCCACCTCCTTCCGCAAGCCGCCGGGGGTGTACCGGGCAGTGGAGCGGGCAATGTACACCTGCGCGAATCCGGGGCGGGGCGGGTATCCCGCAGCAATGGAAGCGTCGGAGACGGTGTATGCCTGCCGGGAAGCCGCCGCGGAGCTGTTTCACTGCCGACCGGAGCAGGTCGCGCTGACCACCAGCTGCACCCATGGACTGAACATTGCCATCCGCTCCATCGTGAAGCCGGGGGGACGGGTGATCGTTTCCGGATTTGAGCACAACGCCGTGACCCGCCCCCTTCATGCGCTGGGGGCGGATATCCGGGTGGCGGGGCGGCGGCTGTTTGACTGGGAGGACACCCTTTCCCGCTTCGGACGGGAATTGAAGCAGGGGGCGGACGCGGCGGTATTTACCCACGTTTCCAACGTGTTCGGCTATATTCTGCCCGTGGAGCAGCTGGCGGAGATGTGCCGGAAATGGCGGGTGCCCTTCATCATCGACGCCGCCCAGTCCGCCGGGGCGCTGCCCGTGGATCTTCAGGCGCTGGGGGCGGATTTTATCGCCATGCCGGGGCATAAGGGGCTGCTGGGGCCTCAGGGGACGGGGCTGCTGCTCTGCGGCGGCGATGCCCAGCCTCTGCTGTTCGGGGGGACGGGCAGCGACTCCGTCAATCAGGCCATGCCGGATTACCTGCCTGACCGTCTGGAAGCGGGGACGCTGAACGTACCCGGTTACGCGGGACTGACGGAGGGACTGCGGTTTGTCCGCCGTACAGGTGTGGAGAACATTTTCCGCCGGGAGCACCGGCAGCTGGAACGGTGTGCCGAGGGCTTGCAGAAATTGGGGATGGAGGTATTCGCCGGGGCGCATCAGGCATCGACGGTGTCCTTCCGGCCGGGGATGGACTGTGAGGAAGCGGCGACGTTTCTGGCGAAGCAGGGCATTGCGGTCCGTGCGGGTCTGCACTGCGCCCCCTTTGCCCACGAAAGCGCGGGGACGCTGGAATCGGGGACGGTGCGGGTCAGCTTTGGCCACGACGCATCCGACGCCCAAACCGACGCGTTTCTCCGAGTGGTATCCAAACTTCCCAGAGTTTAGCCGCAATTTTTTTACAGATTGGCTATTGCCATCAGCGCCGGTATTCGCTATAATAGACAAGATAGTAGCTAATTTACGATAGCGGAGTATGCGCTATACAAAAGTTGACATAAAAGGGGTAAGAACGTTTATGGAGAGCATTCAGAATTTGCTGCATCAGATACAGCGGATGCAGTGGTCAGACTATCTGGATATCGCCGTAGTCGCGTTTCTGATATATAAAATTCTTCCGCTGATCAAGACACCCAGCACCACCCGGATCGCCAAGGCCGTGGTCGCGGTGCTGATCATCGCGTGGCTGACGGATTTCCTGCATCTGTACACGGTGGGCTTCATCATGAACCAGTTCCTGGCCATCGGACTGCTGGCGCTGGTGATTCTGTTCCAGCCGGAGCTGCGGCGGATGCTGGATCATTTGGGCAGCGTGAAGCTGACGAGTATCTTCGGCGTCAACAAGCCCGTACAGCAGGAGATGGACGCGGTCATCACCCAGACCGTGCGTGCCTGCGAGGCCATGGGGCGGGAAAAGGTGGGCGCGCTGATCGTCTTCGCCCGGGAGCAGCGGCTGGAGGAATACTTCAAAACCGGCACCCAGATCGACGGTCAGGTTTCCGAGCAGCTGATCCGGAACATTTTCTTTAAGAATTCCCCCCTCCACGACGGCGCAATGATCATCCGGGACGGCCGGGTCGCCGCAGCGGGGTGTGTGCTGCCCCTGTCCGACAGCAACCGTCTCAGCTCGGACTTGGGTACCCGGCATCGCGCCGGCGTGGGCATGAGCGAGGCTTCCGACGCGGTGGTGGTGATCGTCTCCGAGGAGACCGGCACCATTTCCGTGGCGGTGGGCGGAATGCTCAAGCGGCACCTTGCGCCCCAGACGCTGGACAAGCTGCTGCACAATGAACTGTGCCCTGCCAACGACGGGGACGAGAAGCAGGACTTGAGTCTGCGGCTGAAGCAGAAGCTGCAGCCCCGCAGAAAGGAGACGGACGACAATGAAAAATAGACTTGGCTCCATTCTGCTGTCCATCGTCATCGCCTTTGGCCTCTGGCTGTACGTCATCACTTACGTCAGCCCCAATTCCGAGGAGACTTACTACAACATCCCGGTGGTGCTGGAGGGCGAGAGCGTCCTGAACGAGCGGGGGCTGATGTGTACATCCACGTCCTCTTCCACGGTGTCGCTGCAGCTGGCGGGTGCGAGAAGCGATCTGATCAAGGTCAACCAGAACAATATTACGGTCAAGGCCAACCTGTCCGCGATCACCGAGCCGGGGCAGAAGATCAATCTGCGCTACACCATTTCCTACCCCGGAAACGTGGCGCAGAATGCCTTCGAGACGCTGTCCCAGAGCGACTTTTATGTAGATGTGGAATACCGCCGGGTGAAGGATGTGCCGGTGGTGGTGCAATATGACGGCACCCGGTCGGAGGATTATCTGTACGACACGGAAAACGTCCAGCTGGACTATTCCACAGTGAATGTTATCGGCCCCGCCTCCGTCGCCGACAAAATCCGGCAGGCGGTGATCGAGGTAGACCTGACGGATCAGGTGGAATCCATCAGCGAAAGCTACCGCTATACCCTCTGCGACGCGGAGGGCAACCCCGTGGACGCGGCGGAGATCACCACGGATGTGGAAGAAATCCATCTGGACATGAAGATCCAGAGGATCAAGGAGCTGCAGCTGGTGGCGCAGGTCACCTACGGCGGCGGTGCTACGGAAGAAAACACCACCATAACGGTCAACCCCGCTTCCATCCGGGTCACGGGCAGCGACGCCGCACTGGCAGAGCTGGGCGACAGTTATACCCTGGCCGAGATCGACCTGCGGTCGGTGGAAAAGTCCCAGAATATGCTTTACACCATAAACTTGCCCGACGGCATTACCAACCAGACCGGCGTGAACGAGGCCACGGTGAGCATCCAGTTCTCCGGCCTGAGTACCAGAGAATATACCGTAGACAATTTTGAGGCCATCAACGTGCCGGAGGGCATGGAGGTGGAGATCATCAACGCCAGCCTGACGGTGCGGGTGCGGGGCGCGGCCGGACAGATCAGCCAGCTGACGGGAGACGACATCAAGGTCGTGGTGGACTTCTCCAACGCCGTGGCGGGAACCGCCACCTACAAGGCATCCATCACCTTCGGCGAGGAATTCACGGCAGTCGGCGCGGTAATGGGGCCGTATTCCGTATCGGCAACGGTAAAGGGGTGACGGCATGGAACAGCTCGTCCGGGTGAAGGAAACCTATGACGACGGCACGGCGCTGGTGTTCCGTATCCGGGAAAGCGCCTGTTCCGGCGACTGCCACAAATGTTCCGGCTGCGGCGCGGCGAAGGAAACGGTGACGTTTACGGCAAAGAACCCCATCGGCGCGCGCCGGGGGGAGCTGGTAAAGGTGGAATCCGAGACTGCCCCGGTGCTGAAAGCGGCGGCGGTACTGTATGTTGTGCCGCTGGTGCTGTTCTTCTCAGGGTACTATCTGGGCTTCCGGCTGGGCGGCTTCGGCGCGCTGGTCGGGGGGCTTGGGTTTGTGCTTGGCATCGCATTGGTGCTGGTGTACGACCGCAAAGTAGTGAGAAAGGCCAATATTGACTATACGATCACAGCTTTCGCAAGGAAAATATGAGAAAAGCCATGAAAAAAAGGGGATAATGAGTTTGGTTAAAAGTATGACCGGCTACGGCCGCGCCGTGGAGACCGTGAACGGAAGAGAATTTACGGTGGAGCTGCGCTCCGTCAACAACCGCTATCTGGACTGCACCGTGAAGCTGCCCCGCAGCCTGTCCTTTGGAGAGGACGCGGTGAAGCAGGCCGTGAAGAACGCCATCTCCCGGGGCAAGGTGGACGTGTTCCTGTCCGTCCGCTCCGAGGGTGCCGCCGACGTAAAGGTCACCCTGAATGAATCCATGGTGGCGGGGTATCTGGCCGCTATGAAGCAGATGGCGGAAAATTTCGATGTGAAAGAGGACATCAGCGTGTCGCTTCTGTCCCGGATGCCGGATGTGTTTACCGTGGAGAAGCCGGAGGTGGACGAGCAGCAGCTGCTGGACGATATGCTGTCCGTTGTGAATAAGGCGCTGGCAGGCTTCGACGCCATGCGTACCACGGAGGGCAAGGCGCTGGAAAACGATCTGCGCAGCCGGGGACAGACGATCCTGTCGCTGGTCAGTCAGGTGGAAGCGGGCGGCGCCCAGACTGTGCTGGACTACCGCACCCGTCTGGAAAATAAGATCAAAGAGGTTCTGGCGAGCACCGCCATTGACGAAAGCCGCATCCTGACGGAAGCCGCTATTTTCGCCGACAAGGTGGCGGTGGACGAGGAGACCGTCCGCTTAAGAAGCCACTTGGAGCAGATGAACAACATGCTCACCACCGGCGGCGCCGTCGGACGGAAGCTGGACTTTCTGCTGCAGGAAATGAACCGGGAGGCCAACACCATCGGCTCCAAGTGCACCGATGTGCGTCTGGCACGGGTCGTGGTGGAGATCAAGGCCGAGCTGGAGAAAATCCGGGAGCAGACCCAGAACATCGAGTAAGGAGTAGCTATGAAGCTTGTGAACATCGGTTTCGGCAGCATGGTCGCCGCGGGGCGGGTGCTTGCCATTGTAGCGCCGGACTCCGCACCCATCAAGCGGGTGATTCAGGAGGCGAGAGACCGGGGAATGCTCATTGACGCATCCTACGGGCGCAAGACAAAGGCCGTGCTTCTCATGGATACCGACCACGTGATCCTCTCCGGCATCCCCACCGAGACGCTGTATGCCCGGTGGATGGACAGACCGGAAGAAGAAATAAAGGAGGATTGAGCCGTGAGCAAGGGAAAAATGTTTGTGATCTCCGGCGCTTCCGGCGTGGGGAAAAGCACCGTCCTGAAGCAGGTGATGGACGGCCGGGACGATCTGAAATTCTCCGTCTCCGCCACCACCCGCCCGCCCCGGCCCGGGGAGACGGACGGGGTACACTACTACTTCGTGACCAGAGAACGCTTCGAGGAAATGATCCGGGAAAATGCGTTTCTGGAATACGACGCCCACGCGGGCAACTACTACGGCACCCCCCGCGCTCAGGCGGAGGAAAAAATGGAGCAGGGACTGCTGCTTCTGGACATCGAGCCGATGGGCGCGAAGCAGGTGAAGCAGTCCGCCCCTGACGCGGTGCTGATCTTCATCATGCCGCCGTCCCGGGAGGAGCTGGAGCGCCGTCTGCGCAGCCGGGGCGATACCTCGGAGGAACAGATCAAAATGCGTCTGGAACGGGCGTCATGGGAAATGGAGCAGCGAAGCTGGTACGATTACACCGTCGTTAACGACGACGCGAAGCGCTGCGCCGAAGAAATTCTGACAATCATTGCCAATCTGGCTGACTGAATATATTGCTACTTTATTGGAGGAACGAAATTATGCTATACCCCCCTGTTGCTGATTTGCTGAAGAAAGTGGACAGCCGTTATCTGCTGGTGAATCTGGTGGCGCACCGCGCCCGTCAGATCGCCGCTGAGGCCGAGGCGTTTCAGGAAGATCTGCCGGAAAAGCCCGTGACCATGGCCATTGAGGAAGTGGCGGACGGCGAGCTTTCCGCTACCGTGAAGGAAGAGTATATGAAATGATGCTTTTTCGGGGGGTGCGAACACCCTCCGGAAAAGCAGCGGAAAGGATGGGGTGAGGGATGATTGCGAAAATCGCGGTTTCCGCCGCGACCTATGCCATTGACAAGCCCTATTCCTACAAAATCCCCGAGGGGATGACCCTGCAGCCCGGCCAGCGGGTGCAGCTGCCCTTCGGCCGCGCCAACAAGCGCACCGAGGGCGTGGTTCTCACCGTGGAGACGGGCAGCGAGGAAAAGCTGAAAGCCGTGGAGCGGTGTCTGGACGAAGCGCCGATTCTGTCGGAACATCAACTGCGGCTGGCGGCATTTTTGCGGGAGCGGTATTTCTGCACCTTTTATGAGTGCCTCCGGGTCATGCTCCCGGCGGGACTGTGGTTTCAGGCGCGGGAACGGATATCTCTCACCGGCGACCGCTCATGGAAGGAAAAGGCCATCCGTAAGGACGGCGCGGCGGAGGTGCTGGCGCTGCTGGAAAATCTGGGCGGTCAGGCGGAGGAATCTGCTCTGCGCGCTCTGATTCCCGACGAGGAAACCCTTTCCGGCGTGATCGCGTATCTTGCGCGGAAAAAGTGGATATCCGCCGAAACGGAATATCTGCGCCGCGCCAATGACAAGACGGAGAAAATCGCCGCTCTGGCGGTTTCCGCCGAGGAAGCCATGGAGTACGCCTCCCACCGCCCCAAATCCGCCGCCATGCAGAAAAATGTGCTGGAGCTGATGTGCGGCGTGGGCAGCGTGTCCGTGAAGGAGCTGTGCTATTTTACCGGCGCTTCTACCGCGACGGTGAACCGGCTGGAAAAACTGGGGTATCTGACGCTGACCGAGCAGCCGGTCCTTCGATGCCGGGAAATTCAGCCGGCAAAGCTGGACGGGCCGCTGGTGCTCAGCCCCGACCAGCAGCGCTGCTATGACGGACTTGCGAAGCAAATGACGCAGGAAAATCCGGGCGTCGCGCTCCTTCGGGGTGTGACCGGCTCGGGAAAGACTTCCGTCTATATCAAACTCATCCAAACCTGTCTGGAAACGGGCAGAAGCACCCTGCTTCTGGTGCCGGAAATCGCCCTGACGCCCCAGCTGCTGGGGCTGATGACGGCCTATTTCGGCGCTCAGGTGGCGGTGCTGCACAGCAGCCTTGGGGCGGGGGAACGGTACGACCAGTGGAAGCGCGTCCGAAGCGGCGACGCGAAAGTGGTCGTAGGGACCCGCTCGGCGGTGTTTGCCCCCTGTACCCCCGGCCTGATCATTCTGGACGAGGAACAGGAGCATTCCTATAAATCCGAAAATTCCCCCCGCTACAGTGCCCGTGAGGTCGCCATCTGGCGGGGCGCGAAGGAAGGCGCACTGGTGCTGCTCGGCTCCGCGACGCCCTCCGTGGAAAGTATGTACCGGGCGAAGACCGGCGCTTACAGCCTGTACACTATGGCGGAACGCTATGGCGGACGGAAGCTGCCCGCCGTGGACATCGTGGACATGCGGGAGGAGCTGAAGCTGGGAAACGATCTTTCCCTGAGCATCCCTCTGCGGGAAGCGCTGTCCGACAACCGGGACGCGGGAAAGCAGACGATTCTGCTGCTCAACCGCCGGGGAAACAGCCGGGCGCTGGTGTGTGTGGACTGCCGGAAAGCGCCGGAATGTCCCCGGTGCAGCGTCCGCCTGACCTATCACAGCGCCAACAACCGGCTGATGTGCCACTACTGCGGCTTTTCCCAGCCGGTGCCGGAGCGCTGCCCGGAGTGCGGCGGCCCGCTGAAAACCATTGGCACCGGTACCCAGAAGGTGCAGGAGGAGCTGGAGTTCCTCTTCCCCGACATGGAGACCGACCGGATGGACGCTGACACGGTAAGCGCCGTGAATACACATGAAAAAATTCTGGAACACTTCCAAAAGGAGAACGTTCCCGTGCTTCTTGGCACCCAGATGGTGGCCAAGGGATTGAATCTTCCCAATGTCACGCTGGTGGGCGTGCTGGATGCCGATCTGAGCCTGTACACCGGCGGGTATCTGGCGGGGGAGACCACCTTCAATATGCTCACCCAGGTGGTGGGCAGAGCCGGCCGGGGGGACAGCCCCGGAAAGGCTATCATTCAGACGATGGTGCCCGACCATCAGGTCATCCGGTACGCGGCGGAGCAGGATTACGACGGATTTTACGATCTGGAAATTCAGCTGCGCCGGGTGCAGAACGCGCCGCCCTTCGGCGATCTCGCCGCCGTGGTGGTGACGGGACGGGAGGAAACGGCGGTGCTTCGGGGCGCGGCAAAATTCCGGGACAGCCTGATCGCGTGTCTGCGTCAGGAAGCCTACCGGGAGGAACGCTGCGCGGTGCTGGGGCCTGCGCCCTGCGCCGTGCCGAAGGTCAACTACCATTTCCGCTACCAGCTGACCCTGCGCTGCCGCTTGACCCGGACAATGCGCCAGCTGCTTTCCTATCTTCTCCGGGAGTTCGGAAAGGACAAGGCAAACCGGGGTGTCAGCGCCTACATTGATGTGAACGGATTCGACTGACCGGCAACCCGTTTACCATAAGAGAAACGAGGTAATATCATGGGACTGCGCAAAATTCTGACATACAAAGACCCGGCGCTGCACAAGGTATGCCGTCCGGTGGAGAAATTCGACTGGCGGCTGCACAAACTGCTGAACGACATGACCGATACCCTGGCCGAAGCCAACGGCGTGGGACTGGCCGCCCCCCAGGTGGGCATTCTGCGCCGGGTGGTGATCGTGGATACCGGCGAGGAAATTCTGGAGCTGGTGAATCCGGAGCTGGTGGAGACCAGCGGCGAGCAGTGCGGCGCGGAGGGGTGCCTCAGCGTTCCGGGCAAGTACGGTCTGGTGAAGCGCCCCAACTATGCCAAGGTTCGCGCGCAGGACCGGAACGGTGAGTGGTTCGAGGCTGAGGGCGAGGAACTGATCGCCCGGTGCTTCTGCCATGAGCTGGATCATCTGGACGGCATCGTCTACACCGAGGTCATGGAGCGGTTCCTGACGGAGGAAGAACTGGAGCAAGAAAAGTAACGGAGGGATCATCCTTGCGTGTTGTGTTTATGGGTACGCCGGACATCGCGGCGACCTGCCTGAAAAAAATTCTGGCCGACGGCTTCGACGTGGTGGGCGTCTACACACAGCCTGACCGCCCCAAGGGACGGGGCATGAAGCTGGTGGCGTCCCCGGTGAAGGAGGTGGCGGTGGCTGCCGGAATCCCCGTATTCCAGCCGGAAAATTTCCGGGAGGAAGAGACGGTGGAGCAGCTCCGCGCCTTGCAGCCGGACATCTGCGCCGTGGTGGCCTACGGGCGCATCCTGCCCCAGAAGGTGCTGGACGTGCCGAAATACGGCTGCATCAACATCCATGCCAGCCTGCTGCCCAAATACCGCGGTTCCGCCCCCTATCAGTGGGCGGTGCTGGACGGCCTGACGGAGACCGGCGTTACCGCTATGTACCTGACCCGGGAGATGGACGCCGGGGATATCATTGACGTTTCCAAGACCCCCATCGGCGAAAACGAAACGGCGGGGGAGCTGCTGGATCATCTGGCGGTGCTGGGCGCGGAACTGCTGAGCAGGACCCTGACCCGGTTTGAAAGGGGAAAGGTGCCTGCCACGCCCCAGGACGAATCGGGGGTCAGCTACGCCCCCATGCTGGACAAGTCCATGTGCCCCATCGACTGGACGAAGACGGCGCAGCAGGTGCATAACCACGTCCGGGGGCTGCATCCATGGCCGGTTGCGACCATGGAATTGCAGGGCAAGACCTTCAAAGTCCACGCCACACGGGTTGTGGAGGGCAGCGGCAAGCCCGGCGAGATTCTGGGCCTGACGAAGACCGGACTGCGCATCGCCTGCGGCGAGGGGGCGGTGGAGATCATTTCCCTGCAAGCCGAGGGCGGCAAGCGCATGGCGGCGCCCGATTATTTCCGGGGTCATCCCTTGGAGCGCTGATGGGCGCGAGAGAAACGGCGCTGAACGCGCTGATCGCCTGCCGTAAAAGCGGCGCATGGCCGAACGGGGCGCTGAAAGAATATATTGCCCGGGACCGCCTGTCCCCAAGGGACGCGGCGCTGGCTACGCGGCTGTGCTACGGCGTCCTGCAAAACCGGAACAAGCTGGATTTTTACCTGAAGCAGCTCCTGACGGGGCGGCTGAAAGACCTCCATCCCGTGGTGCGGGACATCCTCCATCTGGGGCTGTACCAGATTTATGAGCTGGACAAGGTCCCAGAAAGCGCCGCCGTGAATGAATCGGTGACGCTGGCAAAAAAATATTGCAAAAATCCGAAGGCCGGGGCGCTGGTGAATGCCGTTCTGCGCAAGGCGGCGACGAAGGGGACTTTACAGGAGCCGGTGTCCTATGCCGATCGCTACAGCCACCCGGACGAGCTGATCTCTCTTTTGAAGGCCAACCTGCCCAAGGGCAAGCTGGAACCCATGCTCATTGCCGACAATGCCGCACCCCGGACGGTGGTGCAGGTGAACACCCTCCGAATTTCCGTGGAGGAACTGGCCGAGCGGCTGACGGCGGAACACGTCTGCGTCAAACCTCACGAGTGGATGGCGGACTGTCTGGTGCTGTCCGGCACGGGAAGCTTAGAGCAGCTGCCGGCGTTCCGGGAAGGGCTGTTCTATGTGCAGGACCCGGCGGCAAAGCTCAGCATCCTGTGTGCGGGGCTGCCGGAATCCGGCGGGAACGTGCTGGACTGCTGCGCGGCACCGGGGGGCAAGAGCTTCGCCGCGGCCATCGCCATGGGCGGTAAGGGAAGCATCGTCTCCTGCGACATATACCCCCACAAGACTGCCCTGATCGAAAACGGTGCGGCGCGTCTGGGACTGACGAACATTACGGCGCGTCAGCAGGATGCCTCCCAGGTTGTGCCGGAATGGGTCGGCGCCATGGACACCGTGATTGCCGACGTGCCCTGTTCCGGCCTTGGCATCATCCGGAAAAAACCGGATATCCGATACAAAAATCTGAAAGAGCTGGAAGACCTTCCGGCCTTGCAGTTGAAAATTCTGGTGACTCAGGCGTCCTATGTCAGACCCGGCGGCACGCTGCTGTATTCCACCTGCACCGTGCTGAAACGGGAAAACGAGGATGTGGTTTCCGCATTCCTTGCAGCGCACGGCGAGTTTACGACGGAGCCGCTGCCGCTGCCGGATGTATTTCCCAAAAACGAAACCGGGATGCTCACCCTGATCCCCGGCGAGTATGATACCGACGGCTTCTTTATCTGCCGTCTGCGGAGAAAAGCATGAATCTGAAATCCATGACCCTGCCGGAGTTGACGGCGGTTCTGAAAGAATTGGGGCAGCCTGCGTTCCGTGCCAAGCAGGTCTACACCTGGCTGCACAGGGGCGTCCGCGCCTATGACGAAATGACGAACCTGCCCAAGTCCCTCCGGGACACCCTGGCGCGGGAATATCCCATCTGCGCCCCCAAGGTGGTGCGCAGGCAGGAATCCGCACGGGACGGCACGATCAAATACCTCTGGGAATTGTCCGACGGCAACTGCGTGGAGACGGTGCTGATGCGCTATCACTACGGGAACACCGTGTGCATTTCCACGGAGGTGGGCTGCCGCATGGGCTGCGCCTTCTGCGCCTCCACCATCGGCGGACTGGTGCGGCGGCTGGAACCCTATGAAATGCTGGACGAGGTGCTGTTCACGCAGGTGGACTCCGGCCTGCCCATTTCCCACATCGTGCTGATGGGCATTGGCGAGCCGCTGGACAATTTTGACAATGTGATGCGCTTTCTGGAGCTGGTGAACAGCCCGGAGGGCATGAACATTTCCATGCGGCATATCAGTCTCAGTACCTGCGGGCTGGTGCCGAAGATCGACGAGCTGGCGAAGCGGAAACTGCAGCTGACGCTGTCGGTTTCCCTCCACGCGCCCAACGACGAGGTGCGGGACCGGATCATGCCGGTGAACAAAGCCTATCCCAGCGAGGAACTGCTGGCGGCCTGCCGCCGGTATTATCAGGCGACCTCCCGGCGGATTTCTTTTGAGTATGCCATGATCGACGGGGTCAACGACCGCCCGGAGGACGCGAAAGAGCTGCTCCGGCGCTTGAAGGGGCTGCCTGCCCACTTCAATCTGATCCCCTTAAACCATGTGGAGGAAAGCCCCCTGAAGCCCAGCACCCGGGCGGCAGTGGCGGCGTTCCAGAAAACGCTGGAAGACGGCGGCGTCACTGCCACCGTCCGCAGAACGCTGGGCGGCGACATCGACGCCTCCTGCGGGCAGCTGAGACGAAAGTACAATCAAAGCAAAGAGAAGCGATAGAGAAAAGGGGGCGCGAGCCTATGCAGAGCTGGGGATTGACCGATCCCGGTTGTGTCCGGAAACAGAATCAGGATTCCTACAGAATTGAACAGCTTGACCGCGGCAACCTGCTGTGCATCGTCTGCGACGGCATGGGCGGCGCCAAATCCGGAAACATTGCCAGTTCTCTGGCGGTGGACGTGTTCGTGGAGGAAGTCCGCCGCTGCTGGAAGCCCGTCATGGAACAGGACAAGGTTGACCAGATGCTCCGCAGCGCCGTGAAGCTGGCGAACTTCACCGTGTATGACCAGTCCCAGCAGTTCGAGGAATTCGACGGCATGGGCACCACGCTGGTGGCGGTGATGGTGCGCGGCCGGAAGGCGACCGTAGTTAACGTGGGGGACAGCCGCGCCTATCACGTGGGCAAAAGCGGCATCCGTCAGGTGACCAAGGATCATTCTCTGGTGCAGATGATGGTGGACAGGGGAGATCTGACTCCGGAGGTGGCGAAAAGCTATCCCGGCAAGAACTTCATCACCCGTGCCATCGGAACGGAGACCACCGTGCTGTGCGACATCTTCCATCTGGACGTGGGCAAGGGAGACTACCTGTTGCTGTGCAGCGACGGACTGAGCAATCTTTTAGACGATCAGGAAATTCTTTTCGAGGTCGTCCACGGCGTGTACAAGCAGAATTGCTGCAAGCGTCTGCTGAACATTGCCAAAAACCGGGGCGCGCCGGACAATGTCACCAGCGTGCTGATCGCCATTTGAGTACCGCGAAAGGAGCAATTTCTGAATATGGATCAATATATTGGACGGCTCTTGGACGACCGGTACGAAATTCTGGAGATCATCGGTACCGGCGGCATGGCCGTCGTCTATAAGGCGCGTGACCACCGGCTGAACCGGTTGGTAGCCGTCAAAATACTCAAGGATGAATTTGCCCGGGATGAGGAATTCCGCCGCCGGTTCCGCGCCGAGGGCGAAGCCGTGGCCATGCTGAGCCATCCCAACATCGTGCAGGTCTACGACGTTTCCGCCTCCGACAGCGCCAATTATATCGTCATGGAGCTGATCGACGGCATTTCCCTCAAGCAGTACATGGAGAAAAAAGGGGTGCTCAACTGGAAGGAGACGCTGCATTTTGCCATGCAGATCGCCAAGGGGTTGGAGCACGCCCACAGCCGGGGGATTATCCACCGGGACATCAAGCCACATAACGTTATGGTGCTGAAAAACGGCTCCGTCAAGGTGATGGACTTCGGCATTGCCCGGGTCATGAGCAAGAG
>OGXT01002093.1_pt1 | contig 16850 bp, 20 predicted proteins | sample 1576361 | NCBI WGS metagenome assembly OGXT01 (sample SAMEA3541514, study PRJEB24748) | human gut metagenome | biome: human gut; feature: human-associated habitat; material: faeces | place: China | collected 2012 | reverse complement strand
AGACTTGTCATATCAATATAGTAGTTGATATGAGAAGAAGATGTTGCGTAGTGACTACAGTCCGTCCCACGCGGACATTTTCCCAATTTTGTCCGCGTACGGCGGACAGCACATTGCACAATAAAAGCGGTGTCCTCGTGAGAAAGACACCGCTTTTGCAAACTATTTCATTGCATTTGTTCACTTTTTAATACTTATTACAACACATAAACCCGAAATTTTTATGCATTTTTACAACTTGACAAATACGCTTTACCCGACTAAAGTGTTAGTCCCGTCTAATTGTCTATACAATTCCACAATTATTCACGTTTTCCTCCCGATTCACACACAATTCTTCCGTTTTATTAACTCATTTCACCCGAAAAGTGGACGAAACCGACCGTTTGTCCGCGGGTCGCGGACACTTCCGAAACGGTAACTCACTTTAGTCTGCTAAAGTGTCCGCGGGTGGCGGACATTCCATGTCCGCGAGTGACGGACACGGCGCGTCCATTCGCTTCGCTCCCGTCCGCGCCTGCCCGTTCGGTGTCGTCCGCTCTGCGGACTGCCAGTTGGACATCTGTGTAACGTTAGTGATTGCCGTCCGCGCCTGCCCTTGCGGGGTCACCGCTCCGCGGTTGATTATATGTGTAACGTTTGTGATCGCCCGGTGTCGTCCGCTCCGCGGACTGCCTGTTATTTATATGTGTAAAGTTAGTAATCGTGAGTGATCGGGCGGTTGTCGGTAGATGGCTGCCGGAGGCGGTTGCCCTCCGAGTGACGGACACGGCGCGTCCATTCGCTTCGCTCCCGTCCGCGCCTGCCCTTGCGGGGTCACCGCTCCGCGGTTGCCCGCGGCTGCCATGTGGTTGATTATATGTGTAACGTTTGTGATCGCCCGTTGTTTATATGTAAGAATGAAATAGTATGCTAGAAAAATTTCTAGAAAAAACAGTTGAAATATTTGCTGTTGTGTGGTATCATACTATTAGACAAACAGAAAGCAGGAAAGTCCGGATGTAGCGATAGGGCTATACACAAGTAACATGGTAGTTAGGCTGGTAGGATGCCAGACAGAGTGTATGAAGAATAAACATGATCCGGTAAAACAGTTGAAGAAAGCAGGAACAGCATGGCAATGATGCACAGTGTTCGGAATTATTGAAGAACAGGTTGAAGACCATTCAACACATTATCCATAGATAAGAAGCTGTTAAGCGGAAGAATCAACGAGCGAGAAGACACAGCACTGTTTGTCTTACAGATAAAAGTAGAAAATGGAGGACTAAAAATGACCGTAGAAGAAATTAAAACCGTATTAAATGAAAGATGCAATGAATCGTGGGATATGCTTAAAATAATGGAAAACTATTATGGACAATCTAGCATGCAAGCACAGAAAGCATTGACTAGATGGGTTGCTTTTGATGACTTATACAGAGAGGTGTATAAGGAAGCACCGCTTTATAGTTTTGATTAATATATCTGCTGTGCTATCGGCGTAACGGGCAGAAAGGAAATTTGCTATGAAAACTTTAGCTTTAGAGAAACTGTATACCGTACCAGCGAAAATGGATGATATACCTTTATATGTAAAACAGGAAGATATTGACGGGAATATCCATATTTACGTGTATGACCATGCGTCTCTTACAAATGGCTACGTTAAAAAGAATTCATTCTGTAAACCAGTGCCATATAAAGGTAATTTTGGTAAAGGATTTACTGTAAACTTGCATAACAATCTTTCAACACGTTACGCGTTGAAAGCCTATTATATCGAAGTTTCTCACAGTGCTGTTTGTGATGCGAATGATAATTGTACCATGTGTCCATTGTATTCAAAAGTAGGCTCCGAAGAAGAGTGTTATTATTAAGGAGATCTCATCATGAGAGTAAAAGATTTTGTAAAAATGTATCGTGGTATGCGTTGCGTAGAAGTCGAAATTTATGCTACTGTTACCATTTTTAATGAAGAATATCACGTATTAGTAAGGGAATTTGCCATGGATTACGCAAAAGTCTACAGTGAAAGAAAAGAAAACTTCATGTCTGAGGAAGTTTTAGGTTTCGAAATTGAGTCCGGTAAATTAAAACTTTTTATAAGGGGGTGTGAATAATGCCGCAGTCAAAGGACTATAGCATCTATCAGGAACTCGATCTCTCACTCGACCAGATCAAACGCGAACTTCCACGCGTTGCGCAGGCGGCAAATAGCCGCCTTGCCAAACTGGAAAAAATTCACGCGCGTGACCAATGGGAGTATGGACGCGTAAAAGAATTTTTTGCTTCGCAAGGGCGTGAAAAAAACCGTTTTTTGAAAGGCGTAAAACGGTCGGAAGCATCTCTCCGGCAGGAATGGGATATCATGGTTGCGTTTTTGAACGCACCGGAGACAACATTGGAGGGTTATAGAATTGCGGAATTACAACGCAGATTTGATACGTCCGGTAAATTGACTGAGAAAGTCACTGAAAGTAATTATAAAGATCTTTTTAAGTTTTTCTCATCACATCTTTATCAGAAAAATTTGAGAAGAGAATTTGTGTCAGAGGATATCATAGATGATTTTATGTCAAAAATAAAGGAAAATGATCTTGATTATGATGATATAATGCATGATTATCAACAGTTCATAGACGGGTACGTAACAAAAGAAGAGTTGTTTTCGAAAGATCGTCTGAAATTAAAGTAGAAAAGGATAGTATTATGAATCAATTATTAGTTCCAATTTATGTAAACGGAAATGAAGATGTTTTACGTGAAACAATTTACACCGTAGATGATTTTCCATTTTCCGATTTCCAGACCTTGCGAGAGTGCCGCAAACGCGGCAGAAAGAAAAATCCGATTACTTATTACGATGTGGAAATGGCGTTTGACATTGAAACAACCACGTTGGAAAAATTGGACTATGAACGCTATAATAAAACGGGCGAAAAAGTAGTAAAAGGAACCGCCTTTCTGTATCAATGGCAATTCTGCATAAAAGATACCGTGTGTTTTGGACGCACATGGAACGAGTTTCTTTCATTCTGTGAAAAACTGCATTTATACTTGAAAACATCGGATAAAAAACGTGCAGTAGTTTACGTCCATAATCTTTCATATGAGTTTCAATTTATGAAGGATTTTGTCGAATTTGACGAAATATTTGCCCGTGACGCGCATAAAGTAATGAAATGCTTTTCTCATCGTTACGGGATAGAGTTCCGATGTTCCTATTTTTTAAGCAATATGTCACTTTCAAAATTTTGTGAAAACAGTGAGGGTGTAATCCATTATAAACTGGTTGATACGTATGATTACAAAAAACTACGTACACCAACTACACCACTTACGGAAACTGAACAGGGATACTGCTACAACGATGTCCGCGGTCTGTGTGAGTGCATCCGTGCATTGCGTAAAGAGGACAACCTCGCGGAAATTCCTCTTACCTCAACTGGCTACGTGCGCCGCGAGTTCCGCCGCGCCATGCAAGCGGATAAAGGCTATTATCCTGAAATCTTTCACGATTTGGCATTAAACTTGTCGCAATACCGACTCTGTAAAGATGCTTTCCGTGGCGGTAATACTCACGCAAACCGCGTCCATGCTGGTCACACGATTACGGCGAAAAAAGGTGAAAATGCGATCGTTATGGGAAGTATGGATATCTCGAGTAGCTACCCCGCACAGATTGCAATGGGTTATTATCCCATGTCAGCGTTTACCGAGGTCAAAATAACAGCACAATCCCAATTTGACAATCTATGCGATAGTCGTTGCGTAATCATGCGGGTACAATTTGATAATTTGCATATCAAAGAAAACATTCCGGTTCCATACATCCCTCTTTCAAAGTGTCAGAAGCACGGAAAAGAGTGTGTGATTGATAATGGACGAGTACTCTCTATAGATTGTTGCGAGATCGCCATGACAGAGATTGACTTGGAAATCATAAGAAACCAGTATGAATACGACTTTTTTACCGTGTCGGAGTGCTACGTAGCCGCGCGAGGAAAGTTACCGGACAGTATGCGTAATACCATGATGGCGTTTTTTATCGCAAAAAGCCGCTTAAAAGGAAACCCCGATAAAGTCTATGAGTATATGAAATCTAAGAATAAATTGAATAGCACGTTTGGAATGTGCGTTACCGATCTCTTACAGGACGAATGGGTAATGAATCAAACCACAGGGGAATGGTCAAGGGAAAAAGCGGACGCGGAAAAAGCACTGAACACGTATTATGAAAGCAAGAATAGCTTTCTGCACTATCAATGGGGAATCTATGTTACCGCCCACGCAAGAAAGCAGTTACAAGATATGCTGGACGTGGTTGGTATGGATGTAGTATACTGCGACACCGATAGTATCAAGTTTTTACATCCGGACGTCCACATTCCAGAATTTGAAGCGAAAAACAAATTACTTTCCAAACGTGCGATTGAAAACGACATTCCCGCGTTTTGCGATGTCGGCGAAAAACGCTACATTCTCGGCGTATGGGATATGGATGATCTGTATATCCAATTTAAAACCCTTGGCGCGAAAAAATACTGCGGCGTTGAATGGGACGAAAAAGCGGCGCAATCTGGCAAAGACCCCGTGCGTTTTACGTCTACGGTCGCTGGCATGAATAAGAAACTTGGAGCGGAAAACTTAAAGTGCTGTAATAATTTCCGTCTCTGCCGCCGGATGGAAAATGTCGGACGGACAATCAGTTGCTTTAACAACTCGAAACCCCATTACATCAAAGTCAACGGGGAAGAAATATTAACTGCAAGTAATATAGGAATCCTTGATACCACTTATACCTTAGGTGTATCAAATGAATACTATGAAGTATTGGTAAACTCTCAAGACGGAGTGTTACCGGAATAGGAGACGATATGAGATATTTTGTGTTTTTTATGTTTTTAGTATTATCAACGATCTGGGCGTTACATGAGGAAGAACTCGACCTTTCCATCCTGCTTTTATTTTTGGATATTTTCTTTATTTTCTTATTTTAACTATTGACTTTTTTGGTAGGCAGTGCTATTATAATACTTGTAAGAACAAATAGCTACATAACGAAAGGAGAAAAAAATGGTTAGAACAAAAATCGAAACATTTATCTATTCTGTCATTGACAGAAACACAAAACAGGTGATCGGCTCTTTTGAGAGTACAGAAGAACTGAAATCGCAGAAAGCAAAAACCGCCGCTGTTGCCGCCGCTGGTTTTCCGGAGGATTTCATCTGTGTACTAACCGATACCGTATCCGCCCGCTACGAGATGCCGGACGAACAGTTCTTTGCCGAAGCAAAGAGACTGGACGATTAATCAACGCACAACCCGCGGTCTGGAATAGTCCAGATAAGACGTAACCGATCAAAGCAACGCGCCGCGGTTCTGCATAACAAATTAAATCAAAAAGGAGAACGAAATCATGAGCAAAGCTAAAATGAAATTAAACAACGTAACTGTTAAGTACGCAAAAGAGGAAGACGGAAAAAGTGTTCTTTCCGCGTCTATCTCTGCCGATCAGCAGAAAGCCATTTTTGAAAAAATCATCGAGGAGTTTGGGGAAGATGCCGCCGCAGAAGCGAAATGGATTCCTGCAAAGGAAACAACCGAAGCTGATTTGTACGTGAAAGCACAGACCAATTACCGCGTTGACTTTTACGAGGACGGCGTAGAGAGCGACACCGTTTCCAGTGTTGACGAACTGGGAAAGGGAGCTGTCGTTGACCTGTTCATTTCCATCGGAGAAAGCAAGTTCCGCCGCGACAAGGGATTCACAGCTTACCTTTCTGCGGTAAACGTGCACAAATTCGGCGATACGGAAAAATTTAATCCGTTTGCTTAATTACCATGGTCTGGATACGCGCTCCGACTGGTAATCGGTGAATAGTTTATAGTTTATAGCTTATAGTTTATATCTTGTGTGCGATAAAAAAACTCCATACGTGTAAAAGAGCTACGTTTTTCCAGCGTAGCTCTTTTTTATACCCAGCGAATCTCTGCCTTTCCCCGCCGTCCATCCGCAGTCAAAACGTGCGATCATCGTGCGATAACCGTGAGATTGTCTGCGGTTTTGCTGGCGGGGAACTGGCGGTTAACATAGATTATGCGGGACGCGGTGCGCGGGTTGTGGAAATGCTAGAAAGGAGGAAGTGAAACAAAATGTTTCACGTGAAACAATGATTTTTTGGAACGATATCAAATGGGAAAAACTTTTTGAAGATTATGATGTGAAATTTGAAGCGGTATCGGATGATGGTAAGCCGATCCAGTATTATAACCCGATCCGGTTGTTTACCGAGCCGGACGTGGACGGGGAATTCGCTGGAGTGGCAATTACGTGTTCCAACCGTAGCGCCGGAAAGACAAGTGCGTTCGCCGCGGCAAGCTGTATCTTGTGCAAAGAGTACGGATTGCAGACCGGATGGATTTTCCGGACGAAAGGGGAAATGACGGGAGCGGCGGCGATGTACGAAGATATGCTAAGAATGTATCCTAAATTAGGAAGTGTGATTACCTATAAAAATCTGGATAAGAATGGAAATGTCGTGCGGTATTTTCTGGACGGCGTGCCATTCGGATGCGCGTTTAGTTTTGGAAGTAAGATGGACAGTGTAAAAAAATTGTCTCCGTATTTTCGGGATATCTACTTTTTGTTTTTTGACGAGTTTTCCATGGAAAGCGGACAATACGTAAAAGGGGAATCTGAAAAACTGCAATCGTTGCTATTGACGATTAGCCGCGGAAACGGAAGTCAGTCCCGATGGTTTAAACTGGTGATGGCATCCAATAATATTTCTTTACTTAATCCCTATTTTGTATTTTTTGGTATACACAAACGGTATCAGAAAGAAACCAAAATGATGCATGGAAGTGGTTTTGTGTGCGAATTTACGCACAATGACAGTGCTAGTAAGGCGATGTGGGAAAATACTGCTCTGAAAGCATTCCGCGGCGGACACTATATGCAGAGCATGAGTGTAGGAGATCAGATGTTGATTGATGATGCCGTGTTTGTGCAAAAGCCGACCGGACGGTCGCGGTATCTGTTTACGATCGAGCACAGCGGAAAAAGTTATGGGGTGTATGAGTATTACGAAGAGGGTTACATTTATATTACGCACAACTATAACCCGTCTTGTAATTTTGTCGCTGTATTTCGGGACGGTGATCATACCCAAAACACGGTTATGTTGGAACACTATGATTATTTGTTTGAAAATCTAGTTGACGCATACCGCAAAGCATATTTGCGGTTTGACGATCTAGACAGCAAGAATATGGCGGTTGAGTTATTGGGAATTGATCTTTATAAATAGTTTGCGTATGACGGACAAAAGTACTTGACAGACGGACAGAAAAGAGGTATCATGAAAATACGGGGAAACCTTTTTCAGAGGGGTTGCCACGGTTGAGTAAACCGCCCTGTCCTTGGCAGGTCAAAAGGTTTCCTTGTTTATGGACAGGAAGAAAGGAGCAGAGATGGCGAATATTGTTTTTAATATGATTGTCGGAATGATGAAAAAAGAAAATGCCTACCTTGCTTATACGGCACGTTATAGAGGGGATGAGAAAGACACGTTGATTCTCGTCCCACATGAAAATTATGAATCTCATATCCGTTACTTATGGGATTATTTTTTCATGGATGGCAACTCTTATAACAGTAAATCGCCAATCCGATTCATTCATAACTTTATTATGTGTGATAAAGTTAGTGAGATTGAGGACTGGTTGAAATGGAATGATACGGAGGTGGAAGAATGGATGTGACGATGGTAACACAGTTAATTGGCAGTCTCGGTTTTCCAATCGTGTCTTGCGGCGCGCTGTTTTGGTATCTTGTCAAAGAGAAAGACGCACACAAGGAAGAAATGGAAGAATTACGGAAAAGTGTAGAAGCGAATACAACCGCGATTAATTCGCTTTGCCAGCACTTAGGAGGTGGAAAGAATGAGTAAAATCGAAAACGCAGTTGCATGGGAGGAACAGATCGCCGCCGATGATCGCCACGGTTACTCACAGGTACACCGGAATGGACCTGATTATGATTGTTCCTCATTCGTGGGAACGGCACTCGCACAAGCTGGGTTTCCAGTCAGTCCGTACAGTACCACAAGAAATCTCGGCGAACAGTTGGAAAGATCTGGTTTTGTAAAAGCTAAGAAACCGTGGCGGCGCGGTGATATCCACCTTGCGGCTGGTCATCATGTTACGATGTCGGTTGACGCGAACCGCATTGTCCACGCAAGCCAGTCGGAAAACGGCGGGATTGATGGGCAGACGGGCGATCAGACCGGAAAAGAAATCTGCGTTCGGTCTTATTATGATCTCCCGTATGAGAATACCGTCCATTATCGGTATGCGGGAAAAAACGACAAACCACAGAACGTTACGGAAAGCTCAATCAAAACAGAATCCGCGCGTAGTTTTGACCGGAAAATTGCAGGAGCGTATCATACCAATGATCGCTACAATCTGCGTGTTGGCGCGGGAATGGATAAAACGGTCATTTTAACGTTGCCGACCGGAACCAGTGTTAGAAACTACGGGTATTATACAAATGAGTGGTATCTTGTAAAAGCGGTTGTCAATGGAATCGTCTATACCGGTTACGTTGCAAAAGAGGGACTGACCCGTGGCTGATCTGACACTTGCTTATAATACTTGCATACAAATTTGTAATAATCCAAACGTGGGTTATTCCCAAACGTATCGTGAGGGGCAGACCGTGGGAGGGATTACGTACTATGATTGTTCATCCCTTATGAGTTATTGTTGTACCGTTGGTGGTTTTTTGGCAAGCAATCCGTGGTTTACCACTCGGAGCATGGACGGGTATCTGATCGGTGCGGGATTCCAAAAAGGAACCGCAAACCAGCCTTGGAAAAAAGGCGATATTTTGTGGCGTTCCGGGCATACCGAAATGGTATATGACCCCGCAGACGGCGGCGGGTATACGATGGGAGCGCACACAGACAGCTACCCACTGGAAAGACAGGTGTCTATTAATACGTTTGTGAGTCCATACAGCGCATGGACGTATCTGTACCGATACCCAGTTGAGGTACAAAGCGGTATCCGCCAGTATGTAATTGCCGCCATCTGTGGCAACTTCTGGCAGGAATCAACCATTAATCCGGGTTTGTGGCAGGGTACGATTGTCGGTTCACCCGGTTATGGTTTGGGACAATGGACGGATAACGCCGTCACCGACCGCCGGACGCGGTTGTTCCAATGGTTAGATTCCAACGGGTACAGCCGGGAAGATGGTAACGCGCAGTTAGAATATCTGATTTATGAAAATGTCTGGTATTCGGTCGGAGCCGCTAGTGCTTACGAAAATCTACAAGCGTTTTTGCACAGTGACAGCACCGATCTGAACGCACTGACCGCCGCCTATATGAAAGGGTGGGAGGGTATCAGTGACGATGGAACGCTAGCTTTTCGGCAGGAAAAAGCACACGAGTGCTTCAATTATATTTCCGAACACGCAAAAGATTCTGCAATTACCGGATGGATTGTTGGAAATCGCTATCTATCCGATTCCGAACGATTGAATAACGCTATTATGGTATATCGGTATCTGGCAAAAGGTGAACAACCAGAACCACCCGAGCCGCCTCATCCTATGAAACCGAAACGGCATAAAATGCCTATCTGGTCATATCCCAATTTAAAAAGGAGGTTTTAAAATGACACTAGAAGAGTATTGGACAGAAATTGTAGCAGACATTGGAAACATCGAAACGCACGGTGACGCAATCGCCGCCATCAGCGAAAAAATCAAAACAGAAGATCCCGACATCGGCGCACTGATGTCCGAACGTGACGCGCTGGTCGCAGAACGGGACGAACTGAAAGAAAAGTATGATGCCGCCGTTGCTGAAATCAAAAGCCGCTGGTCTGATCTTTCCCACGGCGGAAGTATCACAAAAGTAACCGAGTTTGGCGGAAAAGTGCCGGAAGCAGAAGACACCGCAACAAGTATCAATGATCTTGATATGTCTCAGCTCATCATGAGCGGAAAAGGAGAGTGAAAACAATGGCAGAAAAATTAGATATGACCAATATTAATATGCTGAACGCCGTACGCTCGACTATGAGCGTTGATTACCGTGACCGCGTCCCGGTGGCAACACGCGAAAATATCGCAGATATTGCGAAAACGTTAACTGACCCGTACAATCCGATGGCAAGAAACGAACTCGTTCCGGCACTGGTGAATCTGATCGCCAGCCAGTCCATCAGCACGGAAGCGTTCCGCAACCCGCTTAGAGTGCTGAACAGTAACGCTATGCCGTATGGAAACGGAGAACAGGAAGTCTACGTAAATTTTGCACAGGGTTACGCGCACGATGCCAATATCAGCATCGAAGATGCGACCGCCATTTATGACAGCTACATTATGGCGCTGTATCATGTCATCAATTTTAATAACGATTATCCGGTAACGATCTGGTTTGAGGATATGCGCGGCGCGTTTCTTGATGATTACGGACTCAGAAGTCTGGTGCAGGCAAAAGTGGAGAGCGTCGTTTCTGCTTGCAACTGGGATGAGTTCACGACAGCGAAAGAGCTGATTGCGTCTGCGAAAAGTAAAGGTCAGATTTATCCTGTGCACGTCGACCCGGTTACTGACCAGGCGAGCGCCAATGCGCTTGCGAAACAGATTCAGTCCTATATTGACAAGATTCAGTTTCCGAACCCACTGTACAACTTTGCAGGCGCGACATCGGCGGCAAAAGAAGATACCATTCTTTTGTTTGTCGACCCGGACACCAAAGCGGCTATGAATGTTGACAGCTACGCAAGTGCGTATAATCTTGATCGTATGATTCCGAAAGCACAGCAGGTGTTGATTGATAACTTTAACGATGCTGAGGGCATCGTCGCCGTGCTGGTAGACAAACGGTTCTTCAAAATCCGTGAACAGTATCGCATGATGGTACAGGACAATGTTAATCGTGGTTTACGATGGAACAGCACGTACACGGTGAAAGAGATGTTCTCGTACTCACTGTTTTATCCGATCATTGTGTTTACGACAGAGAAAGTTCTTGTTTCTTCCATCACCGCACATGATGTAGGACTGGTGAAACCCGGAACAGATGTGGACTTTGGCGGAAGTTTTTCTGTTGATTCTGATGGGGTAGCTGATAAAGCGATTGACGTAAAAGTAGAGGGTAACTCTTCTGCCGATACGTTTGTAATCCCGGGAACTAAGATTCTTCGAATCGCAAAAGACGAAAAGAATCTGAAACCGAAAGCAAATAAAACAACGAGCGTGCGGGTTGTGATTACAAGCCGATTCGATTCTGCCAAAAATGCAACCATTTACTTTACGACAGATTAAGTAAGAGGGAGGAAACATGGATAATTTCATTCCGATGCCGCCACAGAAAGATGTGGCGGCTGTTTCCCCGCAGACCGAGGTAATTTTAGCAAGTGGGATTGAATGGGGAAATGACTATGAACATGTGCGTTATTATGAAAATGGAAAAGCTGGCTGTCTGGCTCATGTAAGAGAAAAAGCAATTCATATTTTTAAGCAATCCGCGCCCGTACGATGGGGAGAACTGACGTATAAGGGAAAAGGGAATGAGAGTGAATTTCTGAAATGCAATTATATTGCTTTTCAGAACAAACCCTATACGGAAGAATGGTATTTCGGTTTTGTGACGCGCGTAGAATGGTTGAGTGACGGAAGTTTTAAGATTTATTTCGAACCCGATCGTTTCCAGAACAGTTTTTACGATGTGGTATTACAGCCGTGCTATGTGGAACGGGAACATATTGACAAAAAAGCTGATTATGCCGGAATTAATTTAGTGCCAGAAAATCTGGAAACGGGGGAATACGTGGACAATCCGAACGAACAGAAACTTTTGAATCTCGGTCCGATGCAGTATTGTTTGAGTGCAAGTGCAGACGAAAACGGAACAAATATTATACCCATTGTCAATCAGGGAATTTTATCTGGTTTGACATTTACTCGGAAAACAAAATATACGGACTTAATCACAGTTATCCAGAATTACGTCAAAAGCGGAAACGGAGATGCGATTGTTAATGTATATCAAGCACCAGAAGCGTGTTTCCAGACAGATGCATCTGCTTATACACAAGTAACCGTTCAGCCAGATTCACTTGACGGCTATATACCGAAAAACAATAAACTATATCAGTATCCCTATTGTTATTGTCTGGTCAACGATGGTTCGGGAATACAGCATACTTTTAATTTCGAATACGGTAAAAATGGAGCATTAACCATGCAGGTGTATGGTGTTATGTTTAATATTCCGGCAATCTTTGTGGCTCCGCGTGAATATAAACGTACTGGTGGGTCAAAATCCCCATACGGTTTTATCATCAATAATTTCCCACAGTGTGCATGGACAAATGACGGCTATCAGGCTTTTCTAGCGCAGTCTAGTCCGTTATGGGACTACTCCAAAAAGCAGAATGCAATATCGCAGATTGGAAATTTAGCCGGAGGATTAGTCGGAGCATTAAGCGGAAATTTAGCCGCTGGCGTTGAAAGCATTTATACCGCGGCAACCGGAACATATCTACTGAACGAAAACATTAACGCACAAAAAGAAAGTCATGATTTGATTCCACCGACAGCAAAAGGCAATTCATCTGGAAGTTATGTTGCCACCGCATTGTTTGGAAGTCAGCTTTATTGTCACGTAATGAGTGTTACTGCACAAATGGCAAAAACAATCGACGATTTTTTCACAATGTACGGATATGCAACGCACAAAATTAAAGTACCCAATATTACGGGGCGTTCAAATTGGAATTTTGTCAAAACGGTTAATTGCAGCTTGCATGGTTCGTGTGTTACCGATGATATCAACTTTTTGCAGACAATGTTTAACCGCGGCGTTACGTTCTGGCATACGGACGATGTGGGAAACTATGGTCTTTCCAATAACTAAGGAGGTGATATCATGTACAATAACCCGTATCGGGTGAGTAACAAGGAAGTATGGGGACAGTGGGAAAATAATCCGAATACATCACCGGAAGAAAAACTATATTTCCGGCACTTTTTTGACAAGTTTGTAAATTTAGCATTATCACGTTATGAGTATGACGGTTTACCGGATGAGATTCCGCCGCGGATGCTCAATTCCTATCTGTTATGGCAGGGAATGTGTCTGTTCAAAAAAGAACCAATCACCGGACTGTATGGTGTTTTCGGCGTGAATCTGGTTGGGGAGCCTGATATTTATGGTATCCCGACCGATTGGATTGCGTACGCCATGAATGGACAGTATTATGAACAGACCGACAAGGAAGAAAGCGCGTTGATTTTCGCAAGACCTTTTGCCGTGCCGGAAATTTTAAGCATTATTCTGCATTCGCAGAGTCTGGCAGAGAAAAAAGCGTCCACAAGGGTAAACGTAATACAGCAGAGGACACCAGTAGTTATCAGCGGGGATTCTACGCAGAAACTCAGCATTGACAACTTTATTCAGAAATGGGTAAAAAATATTCCTTTCATTAAAGCCAAAAACGATCTGCGAAAACAGATTCAGATTGATACCATTGATCTGAAAGTTCAACCGATTTTTAACGAACTTGACACCGCCGCACAGAGAGAAGTAGCAGAGTGTCTGGCTGATCTCGGAATCGAAGCAAGCGGAGTTGAAAAACCGGAACGGCTGGTTTCCGCAGAAACGAGTTACAACGATGGAGAAATCGAGTTGACAAGAAACGGGAATCTGGCTACCATTCAGAGGGGACTTGACGCTATTAATGATATGTATGGTCTGAACATCCATGTACGTTTTAATTCTAAGATGGTAACGCCGATTAACAGACCAGATGTTTTTGACACGACAGAAAAAGGCGAACACAGCACACAGGAAAGCGAGGTGGACTAATGTTTTTATGCTATAACTACGAAACGAAAACATTGACGAATACCATCGAACAGTTGGTTATTGCAGACAACGTGATTCATCCGCTAGAAAAGCAGACTATTGATGGTATGATCGAAAAAGCAATTGAATTAGTATTCAACTTTGATTTTCCGTTTTATGTCGATGCATCCGACTCCGAATATAATGCTACAAAACTTGCGTTCGAAAAAACGTTCTGTTTACAGTATTTTCGAGAACAGATCGGGTTGGAAACGATTGGTGAATTTCAGTATCATCTGAAAAAAATCCTTACGGTTAACATGCCATATTACGAGCAGTTATACAGGAGTATTACTTTTGAGTACGACCCGCTTATCACTCATAAGAGTACGCGAAAAGTAACAAGTACGAAAGACGATACTCGAACAGGTGTGATCTCGGGAGACAGCACGGCGAAAAACACAACGACAGCCGATACAAATAACAACACACAAAATATCCATTCCGACAACCCGCAGATTAATTTCGCCGGAACGAATTATGCATCTACGATGGAACGGGGACAGAATACCATCCATAATACCGCGGTAAGCAATGGAGAGAATACGACAAAAACCAATAGCAATGACACGTATCATGCAGATAATAATGATACGATTGAAGATGCGGGTTTTGACGGTAGTTACTCATTAGAAGTACAGAGATTCCGCGATACCATCCTGAATCTTAACAAGCGTATCTGTGATGATTGTAAAGAATTGTTTTATCAATTTTATTAAGGAGGAATAGCAATGGCAGACAAACCAAAGATTCCAGATTTTCCAAATTTGCCCGACTTTGGTCAGATGATTACGCAGGCTTGTGAGGTTGTCGCAAGTGTACGTGGGATTCCATATGATTTTAACGGAACGTTAAGTTTGGAAAACAAATTTGTTGTGCTGTTTAAGACGGTAAAAGAAATGTTTGAAGCGCAGGACGAACTTGTGAAAAGTTATAAGGCTTTACATGATTTTATCAATCAGTATTTTTCAAATCTCGACGTACAGAACGAAGTAAACAAGAAAATCGAAGCAATGAAAGAAAGCGGAGAACTGCTTAATCTGCTGAAACCAACTGTAAGCAACGAAGTAGCGACATGGTTGACAGCTAATATCACGAATCCATCCAATCCGCTGATTGATAAGTCATTGACGGTAGAAAATGCCGCCGCTGATGCTAAAATTACGGGAGATAAAATTAATTCACTAAAGAAAAATTTAGTTGGACTACAAAACATTAATAATATATTAGATTATCGCAGGATTGATAATATTGCACCTCTTACAACAGGCAATCTAGAAATTGTTGATAATTGGTATACCACCGACTTTATAAATGTTACAGGATGTAATGAATATTTTGTCGATGGTTTATGGCTAAAACCTTCAAATCCAAAATATGCTAGTGTAATATATTTCGATAGTGAACTGAATGTAGTAGAATTTATTAATGACATAAAAAGCCAACCATATTATATGGAAAGAATTTCTTTTCCTAAAAATACAGCATATGTTAGATTTTGCTTTAGTAAAGAATCATCAGTTCAAATATTTATGAATATACCTAATATGAATGAACGAGTAGGTTTGAAAACTGCAAAAGCAATATTTAATCATAAAATAACAAATGGCGGTACTGTGGATAAAGATGATTCATTCGTAACATCTAATTTAATACCAATCAATAATGAAACGAATTTTATTACCGTAAAAAAAGGAAAATTTGTTGATGACAAATCTTTTTTCTATATCTCATTTTGGACGAGACCATCTACTTCTTCCGGATTACTTGTAAAAGGTTACCAAAATTATTTATTAAGTGAAAATTTTACGAATATCAAAATTCCAAACGGAGCAAAATATTTTTGTTTTTCGTGGCAAAAGAAAGATTACCCTCCAATGTATAAACAAGATTCGGATATATCGGAAAATAACACACCAATTGATGTTATTGGAAAATATATGACAGTGAACGCCCCTAATTACAACTATAGAATCTGTTTAATTGGTGACAGTATAACGCAAGGTGCGGGGTCGTCAGGTTTTCAACAGTATGATGCCGTTATTGATGGGAAATCATATAATGTGAGAGGTAATGGTCCGAATAACCCGAATGCTACATCTGATTATAAAATTGGAGAATATCTTTGGACTTCAGGTGGTAGACGATGGTATGAAGCACTAGACGGGAATGGTTGGGCACAATTATTTAAAAATTATATGAATGAAAAATTCAAGATAATTGTTAGAAACTTTGGAATGAGTGGAATTGATAGCGAAGATTTAAAATACTTTATCAATAATTTCATGGATACCTCCTATAACTTTGATTGTATAGTTTTAATGATTGGTACTAACGACAGACAATACAACAACTTAGAATCATTCTATACGAATATTAATGACACTATTAAAACAATTAAAAATTATGGAAAAGACTTAATAATTATGGCTTGCATACCTGCATCAATCGCAAACGAAAAAAATTTCCGTATTCACATGGAAGATATTCACAATACACTTAGAAATGTTTCATGTGAAAATAAAATTCCATTTATTAGCGTTTATAATTTATTCATTGACTATTGTTCTAACAAAGGAATAACAATAGATAGCTTACTTTCAGATGGATTGCACCCTAACAATGAAGGATATAAAGTAATGTTTGAATTAATTTCTAATGCTATGGGAATAGCACTGAAAAGACCGAATGCTACATGGTAGTCAACAATCGAAGAGCGGTGTGTGACTAAAAAGATTCAAGTCGACGAAAGCAAACTTTAATTAACTAAGTAACAAAAGTTACACACATATTTACGCCGCCCGTATCCGCCACCCGGAGGGCAACAGCCTCCGGCGGTCACTGGCAGACAACCGACCGATCACTCACGATTACTAACGTTACACATATAAATAACAGGCAGTCCGCGGAGCGGACGACACCGGGCGATCACAA
>OGXT01002091.1_pt1 | contig 16867 bp, 16 predicted proteins | sample 1576361 | NCBI WGS metagenome assembly OGXT01 (sample SAMEA3541514, study PRJEB24748) | human gut metagenome | biome: human gut; feature: human-associated habitat; material: faeces | place: China | collected 2012 | reverse complement strand
CAGCTCCGATGTATATTGATTTGGATACTATGGAAAAAATAATTATTTTTGCTCCGTGGATTAGGGAACAACAGGTTTTTAAGAAATCTAAGATTTGATAGAAAACTCCAAAATAATGCTGTAAAAAGCCAAAAAATAGAACTTAAGTCCAAATTTGGATTTAAGTTCTATTTTTTATATATGAAATTAATAAAAGTAGCATAAATCTAGTATTTACAAGTAATATTATTTATGATAATATATAAAAAAATTTAGTAAAGGATAGATTTAATATGAATATTGATAATAGTTCTGATATAGTATTTCCTGACTATGAGCATTCTATTTTGGGAACAATAACGTCTATTTTAAAGTATTACAATGTTGATACAAAATATAAATCATCTAAAGGTTTAGATACATTGCTATCTAAAAAAATATATAACAATGTAATTCTTTTAATTCTAGATGGATTAGGACACAGTGTTCTTGAAAAAATATCACCAAATGGATATCTAAAACAAAATATGGTTGATATAGTAACATCAGTATATCCATCAACTACAACCGCAGCAATGACTACATATTATACTGGAAAACCGCCATACGAAACTGGATGGATTGCATGGTCTCAATATTTTAAAGAATATGGAAGATCATTAGATACTTTAACTCGTAGGGAATCTTATTATAATAAGCCACTAGAAAAACCAATTATAGATGTTTATGGAAAGTTTTTAAATTATACTTCTATATATACTTTAATAGAAAATGCATCTTCTTATGTAAGAACTTATGAGATAAAGCCTGAATATGCTGAGAGAAAATGTAAACGTACATTAATTGCTGATAATTTTGATGAAATTATTTATCATTTAGAGGATATTTCTAAATTACCAAATGAGAAATTTATTTTTGCTTATTGTGATAATCCAGATTCAGTATTGCATAAATATGGTACATCATCTAAAGAAGCAAAGGATTTTGTCTTGGATATTGAAAAAAATATATATAAATTAAGTAACTGTATTGATAAAGATTCTTTAATAATCATTTCCGCTGATCATGGACATAAAGATATTGAAAAAGCATATTCATTATTTGACTATCCTGAAATTCAAGAATGCTTAATAATGCCACCTTCTTTAGAATCAAGAGTAATAACTTTTTGGGTAAAAAACGAAATGAGAGAAACATTTGAAAATCGTTTTTATAATGCGTTTGGAGATGACTTTTGGCTTGTTACTAAAAATGATTTTATAAATAAATATCATTTTTTAGGAAATGGGAATAAGCATTGCAAAATAGATGATTTTATAGGTGATTATGTGGCAATCTCAATAAAAGGAAGTATTATAAAATTGGAAAACTCATTGGTGGCAGGAAATACTGTAAAAAAATCTACACACTGTGGATTAACAAAAGAAGAAATAGAGCAGATAGAAAATTAAAATAAAATGATGGTATGGTAAAGTTTGTGTAAACTTTAAATTTCTTATGATATGAAACATAAATATGAAAGACTGTAAATATTTTTTGGTAAATCAAAGAATTGTGAAAATTTGGTGAATTTTAGCACTCTACTATTGACTTTGCTAAAAACAGATGTATAATAATTATGAAAATGATAAATAATACTTATCATAAATATGTGCCACTCCCATCAAGTGTCAACACATAAATAAAAATTAAAGGAGTTGATTTTTATGATGATGATACCAAGAAGACATGATTTTGATTTATTGGATGATGTGTTTGGAGATGCATTTTTTAATGAGAGAGCAAGTAAATTAATGAAAACAGATATTAAAGAGAAAGAGGACAAATATGTAATAGACATTGATTTACCAGGATATGAAAAAGAAGGAATTGAATTGAATATTCAAGATGGATATTTAACAGTTCATGCAACAGTAAATAAAGATGAAAAAGATGAAGAAAAAGGTAAATTTGTACGTAAAGAAAGATTTTCAGGAGAATGTACTAGAAGCTTCTATGTTGGAGAAAATGTAACTGAAGATGAAATTAAAGCTAAATTTAGAAATGGCACATTAACAATTGAAGTACCTAAAAAAGAAGAGAAAAAAGAAATAGCAGAGAGAAAATGTATTCCAATTGAATAGGATTTAAAACTAATGTGTAAAAAAGCTATGCAATTTAAAAAGACAATTGTATAGCTTTTATTAAATTTAGAAAGAATTCCATGAAAAAAATAAAATTGGAAAATTATAAAATAAAAAATAGTGCTAAAATGTAGTAAAATTTTAACTTTAATGCTATAATAGCAAAAAAATCATATAAAAATAAGTTAGGTGACCAAATTTTACAAATTTAGCACTTTTAATATGTTAATATAAATTAGGAGAAAGAAATGGAAGAAAAATTTAAATCAGGTTTTGTATCAATTATAGGAAGAACAAATGTAGGAAAATCAACAATTATAAATAGTTTAGTAGGTGAAAAAGTAGCAGCAGTTGCCAATAAAACACAAACCACAAGAACTGCAATTCGTGCAATTGTAAATAGAGAAAACTCTCAAATTATTTTTATAGATACACCGGGAATACACAAACCAAAATCTAAATTGAGTGAAATTATGATAGATACGGCATTTACTTTTATTGGAGATGTTGATGTTGTAGTGTTTGTTATAGACGGAACTTCAAAAGAAATAGGTAGAGGAGACTCAAAAATATTAGAAAAAATAAGACAAGCTGGTAAAAAAACAATTCTAGCTATAAATAAAGTTGATTTAGTAGAAAATAAAGCAGATTTATTAAAACTAATTGACCTTTACAAACAAGAATACAATTTTACTGCGGTTGTTCCGATTTCTGCAACAAAAAAAGATAACTTAGAAATTTTATTACAAGAAATAGAAAGTAACCTAAAAGAAGGTCCTGCATATTATGATATAGACGAATATACAGACCAAACAACAAGACAACTTGTAGAAGAAATAATAAGAGAAAAAGCATTAAGGTTACTTCAAGACGAAGTTCCACACGGAATTTTAGTAGAAACGGAAAAAGTAAAATTTAGAAAAACAAAAGAAAAAGAAAAAATATACGATATAGATGCTACAATTTACTGCTTAAGAGAATCACATAAAGGAATTATAATAGGAAAAAACGGTAGCATGCTGAAAAAAATAGGAACATATGCAAGACAAGATTTAGAAAATATGTTAGGTACAAAAGTTAATTTAAAAATTTGGGTAAAAGTAAAAGAAGATTGGCTAAACAATGATAGCATAGTAAAAAAATTCAAATTAAAATAAACCATAACTTTCCAAGTATAAAATAGGTAAAAAAGTAAAAAATAAGAGCAAAGAAAAAATAGCATAAAGGAGTGTAAGTGTATGATAAAACAGTTAGCATGGAATACGTTTAAAAATACTGGGAATATAAATTCCTATTTAGAGTTTGTGGAAGTAGAAAACATGGAAAAAAAGTTAAAACGAGATTTACTATTAACAGAAGAAAAGAAAACTCCAAATTTAGGAGAAAATATAGGAATAGACACATACAATAAATAAGATAAAGGACGTAATATGGGAAGTATAAAAACTAAGGGAATAATAATTGCAGAAAATAATATGGGTGATTTTGACAAAATGGTAACTATATTAACGCCAAATGGAAAAATTGGGTGTTCCGCAAAAGGTGCAAGAAGGCCTAAAAGTCAGTTAATGGCAGGCACTCAATTTTTGTGTTTTGGTGAATATATGCTATTTAAAGGAAACAACACATATACTTTAAATTCCTGTGATACAATAGAAGTATTTTACAATATTAGAATAGATTTAGATAAGCTAGAATGTGCAGCAAACATAACGAAAATAATACAAGATGTAACAGATGAGAATCAAAATACATATAAAATTTTGCAGTTATACTTAAATACTTTATATGTAATAGCGAAAACAGATATGGATTTAGATTTTGTTATATCAATTTTTAAGTTGCGTTTAATGTGCTTGTTAGGTTTTACCCCAAGAATAGACTCATGTGTAAACTGCAATACAAAAGAAAATTTACATTATTTTAGTTTAAAAGATAATGGTTTTAAATGTGAAAACTGTGGCAAACAAGATACAGGAGCAATTCAAATATCAGAGTCAACAAAAATGGCAATTACATATATAATTAAAGCACCAGCTAAAAAAATATTTTCGTTTGATATGTCAGAAGAAAATAAAAAACAATTAGAAATGATAAGTAAACTATATACAAACCTAAAATTAGAGAAAGAATACAAATAAAATATTGTATTCTTTTAATTTTTATGATATATTGAAATGCAAATAGGAGGTAAATTTATGTGGGGAGATATAGCAATTGCCTTTTTACTTGCGTTTATTACATCATTTGTACTAACGCCATACACAATTAGAATCGCAAAAAAGATAGGAGCAATGGATATTCCAAAAGATAATAGAAGAATGCACAACAAGGCAATGCCTAAATTTGGTGGGCCTGCTATTATTATTGGCTTTTTAGTTTCAAGTATTTATTTACTAATTACTTCTTCAATAGAAGGAAATATAAATATATTTGGACCAGAAAATTATATAGGAAAATTATTAGGCTTCTTGGGTGGAATTTTGATGTTAAGCACATTTTGCTTTTTTGACGATATAAAAGGAATACATCCACTTGTAAAACTTTTAGGGCAAACAATAGCAGCAGCTATAGTGGTTGCCAGTGGAATAAGAATAGATAATTTGAACATACCATTTTTTGAAGGAAATATTGTGATAGGTAATGTGTTTTCAATAATATTAACAATGGGTTGGATAGTTGGAATAACAAATGCAATAAATTTAATAGATGGTTTAGATGGCTTGTCTACAGGAATTTCAATAATTTCTTGTATATCATTATTAATAATATTTGCATTAAATGGTTCACCATTAGTAGCGATTATATTGATAACAGCACTAATTGGAGCATTATCAGGCTTTTTACCATTTAATTTTAACCCAGCTAAAACGTTTATAGGAGATATAGGTTCAAATTTTATAGGATTTGCGCTTTCAATAGTTTCAATATTGGGAGTTGCAAAAACTGCAACAGCCTTTGTGATAGTGTTGCCAATTATTGTTTTAGGCTTGCCTATATTTGATACTTTATCTGCAATAGTAAGAAGAGTTGCAAAAGGCAAATCAATAAAAGCAATATTTCAGGCAGACAAAGGACATTTGCATCATAAATTAATAGCGAAAGGTTTTACACAAAAAGAAGCAGTTTTATTACTATATGGAGTTAGTGCAGCATGTGGAATGTTTGCAGTTATACTATTTGAAAGTGATATATGGAAAGCACTTTCATTTGCATTAATGCTTATAGCAGTAATATTTATAGGATATAGAGAATTCTTTAAATTAAAAGAAGAAGAAAATAAGGAAGAAAACAATAAATAAAAGTAAATTACCCCTGCCAAGTTAGCAAAAAAATTGGTAGGGGTAATATATAGTACTATGAAATTTATAAAAAATATGCTATAATATGTAGGAATTGTAAAAAAATAGAAGAAAGGAAAAAGACTAATGGATAAAATAGAGAAATTTTTAGCATATAATGGGAAAATAAATATAACTTGTGTTTCAACTACTAAATTAGTAGAAGAGGCAAGAAAAATACATGATTTAAGCCCAGTTGCAACAGCAGCACTTGGCAGATGTTTAACAATGGCTGTGCTAATGTCATCTAACACAAAAGAGGAAGAAGACAGCTTAACTTTACAAATAAAAGGAAATGGACCAATAGGAAGTATTATAGTAACCTCAGATAGTAATTTAAAGGTAAAAGGGTATGTTGCAAATCCAGCAGTAGATGTACCATTGAGAAAAGACGGAAAATTAGATGTAGGAACAGCAGTAGGAAAAGATGGATTTTTATATGTAATAAAAGATATAGGCTTAAAAGAACCATATGTTGGAATGTCAAAATTAGTAACAGGAGAAATTGCAGAGGATTTTGCAAATTATTATTATATATCAGAGCAAAAGAACACTGCAGTAGCATTAGGAGTTCTTGTAGATAAAAATGGTGTAAAAAGTGCAGGAGGCTTTATAGTAACATCAATGCCAGATGCGACTGAAGATGAATTATTTATATTAGAAAACAGGCTAAAAGAAGCAAAGCCAATAAGTCAAATGTTAGACGAAAAAATGAGCTTATTAGATATAGCAAAAGATATAACAGGAGATGAAAATATAAAGGTTTTAAAAGATGAAAGAAAGCCAGAATATAAATGCAATTGCTCAAAAGAAAAAATGAAAGCAGCCTTAAAAACAGTAGGAAAAGAAGAACTAACAAAAATATTAGAGGAAGATAAAAAAGCAGAAATAGTTTGTCATTTTTGCAATAAAAAATATGAATTTAGTGAAGAAGATTTAAAAAAAATTATGACGCATTAGGGACGTTTCATTTTGCGTCACTAGGAGGAAAAATGTATTTAATAGTAGGACTTGGAAATCCAGAGGAAGAGTATAGCAAAACTAGACACAATATGGGATTTAATACTGTAAATAAAATAGCAAAAGAATATAATATTGAAGTTAATAAGAAGAAATTTGATGCTTTATATGGCGAAGGTTTTATAGAAAATGAAAAAGTCATTTTACTAAAACCTCAAACTTATATGAATTTAAGTGGAAAATCAATTGTTCAAGTTGTTAATTTTTATAAAATTCCAATGGAAAATGTTTTCGTTATATATGATGACATTGATATTGAGCCAAGTAAAATAAAAATTAGAAAAAAAGGTAGTAGTGGTTCACACAATGGAATGAAATCTGTTATTGTAGAGCTTCAAACAGAAAATTTTGCTCGAATTAGAGTAGGCATAGGAAAGCCTAAATATAAAGACGATATGATAAATTATGTTATAGGCGCTATTCCTGAAGAAGAAATAAGCATGTTAGATGAAGGTACTACAAAGGCTGCAAAAGCTATGGTTTCAATTATAAAAGATGGAATTGATACGGCTATGAATAAATTTAATTAAGAAAGGGAAAGTTTGGAAAATAATTACAATTTTGTCTGCTTCAAATTTTGTTTAAAACGCGGTTACATACACAAAGTATGCACCCTTGCCTTTTAAATAAAATTTTCATTGCCCAGATTTAATTCTTTTTCAAACGATGAATGAAATTAGGTATGCAAGAATTAATTGTTGTTCAAAAACAAGATTTAAAAGAAATTAGTATATTAGAAGATGGCGTTTTAAAAGAATATTACAAGGAAGTAGAAGATAAAAAGCGTTTAGAAGGGAACATATATGTAGGCAAAGTTACAGATGTTTTAATAGGAATGCAAGCAGCTTTTGTAGATATAGGTGCAGAAAAAAATGCGTTTTTACATATACGAGATATTTTGCCTAAAAAAAGTAATGTAACTGGAAATAAGGAAGAAGAATTAGAAAAGTACAAAATAAAAGATTATATAAAACCAAATCAAAAAGTGCTAGTACAAGTGAAAAAAGATAGTAACAATATAAAAGGCGCTAGGGTAAGCACTAATATACAAGTACCAGGAAGATTTGTTGTAATTCTTCCAGAAAATGATTTTATTACAGTTTCTCAAAAAATTGAAGATGAGCAAGAAAAAAATAGATTAATAAATATTGTAGAGAATGTTAAAAAAGATAAAAAAATAGGTATTATAATTCGAACAGCAGCAGAAGGAAAAGAAGAAAGTAAAATAAAAAAGGACATAGAACACACATTAAAAGAGTTGGAAAATATACAAAAAGAATTTTTAAATTCAGATGATAAAGTACCAAAAATAATAAAAAAGAGCGATACAATTTTAGAAAAAATTTTATTAGATATTGTAGACAATAAATTAGAAAAAATATATGTAAATAATAAGAAACTACAAAAAGATATAGAGCAAATTCTAAAAAGCTTGCAAGAAGATGTAACAATAAAAGTAGAATTTGTAGAAGAAGGAATAGAAAATAGATATGATTTGAATAGTCAAATAGAAAAAATATCAAAAAGAAAAATATGGCTTAAATGTGGAGGATTTATCACAATAGATAAAACAGAAGCATTAACAGCAATAGATGTAAATTCAGGTAAATTTACTGGAAAAGAAAATATAGAAAAAACAGCGTTAAAAGTAAATAAAGAAGCAAGTATAGAAATTGCAAAACAATTAAGACTACGAGATATAGGTGGAATAATTATTATAGATTACATAGATATGAATGAAGAAAGCAGTAGAGAAGAAATAATGAATTTACTAAAAAATTCTTTGAAAGCAGATAGGGCAAAAACACAAATTGTAGATTTTACTAAACTAAGTTTGTTAGAAATAACAAGAAAGCATATGTTTAGTGGAGAATAAAAGGAGCTTTTGAATAGGAAAAATAAACCTGTGGAAAGGAAATAAAAATGTCAAAATTTATTTATATAATGGGAAAGAGTTCAGCAGGAAAAGATACAGTATATCAAAAATTGAAAGAAAAAATAAATACCAATTTGTATATTCCTTATACAACAAGGCCAATGAGAGATGGGGAAGTTCAAGGTAGAGAATATAATTTTATAACAAGTGATGAATTTAACCAATTGCAAGATGAACAAAAAGTAATGGAAAGTAGAAATTACAAGGTGATAAATAAAAATGGAGAAAAAGACGTTTGGACATACGCAACAATAGCAGATAAACAGTGGGAGCAAGCAGGCGATTTTTTAAGTATAGGAACCTTGCAGTCATATACTAACATCTTAAAATATTTAGAAAATCATCCGGAAAAAAGTTTAGAAATGGTTCCTGTGTATATTTGCATAAGTGAAGAAGAGCGAAGGAAAAGAGCTGTTGCAAGGGAGATGCAGCAGGCAAAACCGAATTTTGAAGAAATGGAAAGAAGATTAGAAGCGGATAATAGAGATTTTTCAGCAGAAAAATTAAAAGAGGCAGGAATTTCAGAATTTGAAACCTTTGAAAATTATGATTTAAAAAAATGTGTAAACAAAATTATTGAATATGTGAAAAAATGACGCATTTGGGACGTTTCTTTTTGCGTCAACAAAGTAAAAATTAAAGAAGATGATGAAGGAAGATAGGAAGGAAACAAGAAATGAACGTAGGATTTGTACATTTAGGATGCAGTAAAAATTTAGTAGATACAGAAATGACAATTGGTCTATTTAAAGAAAATGGATACAAAATAGTAAATAATGAAGAAGATGCAGATGTGCTAGTAATAAATACATGTGGATTCATAGGTCCAGCAAAAGAAGAGGCAATAAATACTATTTTAGAAATGGCAGAATATAAGAAAAAAAGATGTAAATATTTAATAGTAATGGGATGCTTGGTAGAAAGATATAAAGAAGAGCTTTCAAAAGCAATTCCAGAAGTAGATTTATGGATAAAATATAGTTCATATAACACAATATGGGAGCAAATAGAAACAATATTAAAATCAGAAAAAGAAAATAAGGATAGTTTAGATTTTTTAGATAGAGTAATTACAACAGGAAACAATTTTGCATATTTAAGAATAGCAGAAGGTTGTAGCAATTTTTGCACATATTGTGCAATACCAAAAATACGTGGTCCATTTGTAAGTAGAAAAATGGAAGATGTAATAAAAGAAGCTAAAAAGCTTGCAAATGAAGGCTATGAGGAGCTAATTGTAATAGCACAAGATACTACAAAATATGGAATAGATATATATGGAGAATCTAAGCTAGCAGAATTACTTAAAGAACTTTGCAAAATAGAAAAATTAAAATGGATTAGATTTTTATATGCATATCCAGAAACAATTACAGATGAATTAATAGAAGTCGTAAAAAATGAAAATAAAATTTGCAAATACTTTGACATTCCAATTCAACATATATCTAATAGTGTTTTAAAAAGAATGAATAGAAAAAGTAATGGAGAAACAATAAAAACTCTAATAAAAAGATTAAGAAAAGAAATTCCAGAAGTAGTGATTCGTACAACCATAATGGTAGGATTTCCAGGCGAAACAAAGGAAGATTTTGAAGAATTATACGATTTTGTTAAAGCTGCAAGATTTGAAAGATTAGGAGCGTTTAGTTTTTCTAAAGAAGAAGGAACACCAGCAGAGAAAATGGAAAATCAAATTCATCCTATGACAAAGAAAAGTAGATATAATAAAATAATGAGTCTTCAACAAAAAATAGCCAGTGAAACTCAGGAAGAAATGGTAGGAAAAGAATTGGAAGTATTAATAGAAACAAAAACATTTGACGGAAAATATTATGTAGGAAGAAGCTATAGAGAAGTTCCAGATATAGATGGATTGATTTACATAGAAATGGTAGATAAAGCACTAGAAGGAAAATTCGTTAAATGTAAAATAACCAAAGCAAGTGGTTATGATTTAATAGGAAAAATTATGTAAAAAATATTGATAATAAATATTAAAAAGGGCCAGCCTATATAGGTTGGTCCTTAAGATTTATTTGTTAAAATCAACTTTAACATTTTTTCTTGCTTCATCATTATCTACATTAAATAATGGTTCAGCTTTGAAATTAAACATAGAAGCTACAATGTTATCTGGAAATACTTCAATTTTAGTATTGTACATTGTAACAGTGTCATTGTAAAATTGTCTAGAAAAAGAAATTTTATTTTCTGTTTCTTTTAAATTATTTTGTAAATCTGCAAAGTTTTGATTTGCTTTTAAATCTGGATAATTTTCAGAAATTGCCATAATAGTTTTCAAAACACCAGATAATTGATTATCTAAATTTGCTTTTTCTTCAATGCCATTAGCATTTGCCCAAGAAGAGCGAAGAGCAGTAACTTTTTCTAAAACCTCAGATTCATGAGTCATGTAACCTTTTACACATTCTACTAAATTAGGAATTAAATCAAATCTTCTTTGAAGTTGAACTTCAATTTGACTCCATGCATTTTTTACTTTTTGTCTTGACTTTACTAAGCCATTGTATACATTAATAATAAATAATGCAATAAGAACTACAATGACTAAAATTATAATAGCAGCTGTCATAATATTTTTACCTCCTTAAATAAATTAATATTATAATACTATAAATAACTAAAAATTACAAGTATTTTTCCCAATTAGGGACAGTCCCCAATTGGGAAAAAGTTGCAATTGGGGACTGTCCCTAATTGCGATTAGCGGCCGCCCATTCCGGCCTCCTCCGCCACCGAAGCCTCCGCCTCCAGAGAAGCCACCTCCTGAACCACTGCCAGAAGAATAGTTGACACTATTGTAAGTAGAGGTGATAGAAGAATTTATACTATGAATAAAGTTATTGTTAAAATTAGTGTGGCTCATTAAGTATAAATAATAATATCCATTAGCGTTCATGTAAGTTTCGTCTAACATTTGTGGGTACACAACTTTTAATTGCTTTAATACTTTGTCTGCAATGCCGAAAGCTGTTGCAAATACTAAATATTTTTCCCACAATACAAGTTCGGGAACTTCTTTTTCGTTCATCATAGAAAAATCTTCCATATAATTTTTTAAGCCTTTCCACGCCTCTTGCTCATCTACACCTTTTTGAGTAAGAGTGTTGTACCTGCTTGATAGTCTAAAAGAATAGTAAGCACATATAATTGATGGAATTAAATTTGCAATCATTAGCAAAGGACTAATTATTACAAGAAAAACGTATCCAAGCCCTTTAAGTGACCAATTTGTGCAATTTTTCTCGTAAGATAAATCAAAATTTGCTTGTGTAATAGCTTCTGTTTTTGCCTTACCAGCAATTGAATTGAAACTAGTTAAACAAGAATTTGAATGATTTTTACAGTATTTTTGAAAATCTTTCATTGTAAAAGAATATGTTGTAGAAACCTTTTTATACATATTAAATACAACTTTTTCAGTTTCTGTTAATAAATTTTCATCCATATTAGTATTTAAAGAAATTTTAATATTATTCTTTTTATCACTTAACATTTCAAAAGTTAAAAATTTTTTTAAACATAAATTAAGCGTTGTAGCAGAAATAATATCAGCTGTATGCATAGAAATAGATGAATTTTTAAAATAATATACAAAAGCTGCTTGTGCTGCAGAAGAAGTTTCGTTAGGTATATCTCTAAAATATTTAGAAGGTATTGTAGGTTTGTAGCTTGGAGCTATTTCTAATTCTTCTTTGTACTTTTTTATATTTTTTACAAAAACAACAGCTAAGAAAATTCCAGCGATATTAGTAATAATAACAAAAGATATGGCAGCAATTCTTATTGCAGTTTCTTGCTTTTTCAATTGCTCTCTTTTGGCATTTGCTTCATCAGCCCATTTGGTTTCTTGGGCTATTATTGAATCCAATTTCGCAGAAGAATATGTATTTTCATTATCAGCAAATACATAAGTTGGTGTAACAACTCTAGCTTCTAACATAGTTCTGCTAGTTAAATTATCTACTTCAAAATAAACAGTATTGCTTGATTTTCTTTCAATGTTTCCATTTAAAGGACCATGTGCCCATACGTGCAAATCATTTAAATCTGTAACCTCGGTAGGAAGAGTAATGGTTCCTGTAACTTTTTTTGCAGGAATGGCAGAAGAGGTTGAGATAAATTGCCAGTAAAATTCGCTGGCATCTGCATAATTTGTAACAGCATCTATAATAGTATAATTCATTTCAAAGGTCCTTCTTGCATACCCATCTACACTTATGCCCCAAGCAATTTCAAACTCACTAGAAGATGTATTTAAAGCATAAAAACAATTTTTAGTAACATGATACATTTCTTGATAAATTTGAGTAAATTCTTTTCGTGTTCCATTTGTAGTTTCTACTAGACTTACATCTTTGAAACCAGAAAAGTTACCTTGATTTAACTTAAAGGTTTTAAATAAAGTATTGGTGTCTTCAATAGAAATATCCCAAATTTCGGTAACATTTGCAGTTCCGTCAGAATTTAAAGTTACTTTATAATTCAAATTGTTTAAAGTTAAGTCGCCAGAAGCGAGTGAATTGCAATTCCATAGCAGTAAAATAAAAAATGAAAATAAAATAACAAAAATAAGTTTTTTTAATTTCATAAAATCCCCCCTTATTTTGTATATTATATAAAAGAAAATATAAAAATACAATAGATTTATTGCATATTAACGTATTAGGTGATATAATTTATCTATCAAATTTTAGGAGGTTTTGAGAATGCAAAAAGAAAACTTTACAATCACAGAGCGGAAAAAATCTACTTATACGTTAAAAGATAGGCAGAAGAATCACGAAGTGAATGTAGAAACCTACATTATTGAGGAGATTTCACAAACCACGGAGGAAAGCAAGGATAGCATTGCTATTTTGCTGGCACAAATTTCCAGCATCTACAAAAATGCTGGAAGAGAAGAGCAACTGAGGGATGATGACCTCATTTTTTGCTTAGAAGAAGTGCTGCTTTCACAGTCTGCAACAGAAAAGTTGGAGATGTTGGTAAAGCAGGACAATATCGAAGCATTAAACAGAGTAATAACTGCAACAAATTCAGTAAAAGCGCTCGAAAAAGAAAAATAATTTAATTACCAAAGATTACCCCAAAAGGACCATGTCCATTTGGGGTAATTTTAAAATATATTTCTATTTTACAACAATATTATAAATTTTATTTTTAACATAAATTTCTTTAACAATTGTTTTTTCTTCAAGTAATCCACATATTATTTTATCTTTGTGGATTATATCTTTTACAAGTTCCTCATCTGCGTTCATTGGAACAGTAACTGTAGCTTTTAATTTACCATTAAATTGTACAGGAAGTTCAATTTCATTATCAATTGTCTTTGCTTCGTCATATACAGGCCAAGAAGATTCACAAATAGGTTTAAATCCTAACTCTTCATTTAGCTCTTCTGTAATATGTGGAGCAATAGGGTTTAATAATGTTAATAATAATTTATAATCTGCTTTAGTTATATTTTCTTGGTCATCATAGCTATTTGCTAAAATCATTAAACTAGATACTGCTGTATTGTATGCCATAGTAGTTAAGTCTGTTTGTACCTTTTTAATAGTCTTATGAATTAAAGATTCTAGTTTTGGAGAATAACTTTCGCCATCTACAACTTTGTCTTTTAAACGAATAATTTTATCTATAAAACGTTTACATCCTTTTAAAGAATCTGTGCTCCAAGGAGCGTCTTGAGTATAGTCACCCATAAACATTTCATAAAGTCTTAAAGTATCTGCACCATATTCTCTAACTATATCATCAGGATTAATAACATTTCCTTTAGATTTACTCATTTTTTCATTGTTTGAACCTAAAACCATACCATGACTAACTCTAGTCCAAATCATTTCTTTATTAGGAACAAGACCTATATTGTAAAGGAATTGAACCCAAAATCTTGCATAAAGTAGATGACGAGCAGTATGTTCCATACCACCATTGTACCAGTCAACTCTTCTCCAATATTTCATAGCGTCCATAGATGCAAATTCTTTATCATTATGAGCATCCATAAATCTTAAGAAATACCAGCTAGAACCTGCCCAGTTAGGCATTGTATCTGTTTCTCTTTTTGCAGGACCACCACAGCAAGGGCAAGTTGTATTAACCCAATCTTTAATGTTTGCAAGAGGACTTTCTCCATTTTCAGTAGGTTCATATTCTGCAACATCTGGAAGTAGTAAAGGTAAATCTTCCTCTTTCATAGGTTGCCATCCACATTTTTCACAATAAATCATTGGAATAGGTTCTCCCCAGAATCTTTGACGAGAGAAAATCCAATCTCTCATTTTATAATTATTTACTTTTCTTGCAATTCCCATGTTAACTAATTTGTCAGTAATAGCAGTTTTAGCTTCTTCAACTGTTAAACCAGTAAATTCTTCAGAATTTATTAACCTACATCCTTTACCTAAATAATCTTGTTTTTCAAAAGCAGAGCTTTCAGTTTCTCTACCATCTATAACTTGAATCATATCTAGGTTATGCTCTTTAGCATATTCAAAATCTCTTTGGTCATGAGAAGGAACAGCCATAACAGCACCAGTACCGTAATCTCCTAAAACGAAATCTCCTAAGAAAATAGGAACTTCTTTACCATTGATAGGGTTAATAGCCATAACACCTTCAACCTTGCAACCTGTTTTACCTTTATTTAACTCTGTTCTATCCATGCTAGATTTTTTAGCAGTTTCTGCAATGTAAGCTTCAACTTCTTCTTTATTTGTAACTCTTGGCATTAATTCTTTAATTAATTTTCCGTCTGGAGCAATAACAAAGAATGTAATACCATATACAGTTTCAATACAAGTTGTGAAAATAGAAAAACTTCCACCACCTGCAATTTTAACATCAAGTTCAACACCAGTAGATTTACCAATCCAGTTAATTTGTCCAAGTTTTACTCTAGGAGCAAAGTTTGTATCATCTAGACCTTTTAGTAAATCTTCTGAATAATCGCTCATTCTAAGCATCCATTGAGATTTTTCTCTTTGTTCAACAGGGCTTCCACATCTTTCGCAAACTCCACCAGCTGCATCTTCATTAGATAAAACTGTTTTACAATTAGGGCACCAGTTAACAGGTATAGTATCCTTGTAAGCCATGCCATGTTTGTAAAATTGTAAAAATTGCCATTGAGTCCATTTATAATATTCTGGGTCTGTTGTAGAAAATTCTCTTGACCAGTCAAAAGAGAAACCTAAATTTTTCATTTGACCTTTAAAAGTATGAATATTTTCTTTAACAGCCTCTTTTGGGTGAATGTGATTTTTAATTGCATATTGTTCAGCAGGAGCACCAAAAGCATCCCAACCCATTGGATATAAAACATTATAGCCTTGCATTCTTTTCATTCTAGCAAGTGCATCTTGTGCTGTATAACTTCTTACATGTCCAACATGAAGACCAGCACCTGAAGGATAAGGAAATTCAACTAATATATAATATGGATCTTTTTTATCGCCTGTAATAGCTTTAAAAGACTCATGTTTATCCCAATATTCTTGCCATTTTTTTTCAACTTCTGTAAAATTATAAGCCATCTATAATCATCCTTTCTTATCTCTATAAATAACGTAATCATTATACTACTTTTTATTTAGAAAATAAAGTAAAATACCTAAAAAAAGTAATTTTTAGGGACGGGCTTAAAAATTTAAAAAATTAATTTATAAAAAAAGAGAAATTAGAGGGAGAAGGATAATTTTGTAATATCATTGATGTTATCTTTAACATCAAAGCAACTACATAAATAAAAAAATAAACCATTCTACTTTTGACAGGGGAAATGGTTTATTAAAACTATATATCGGCAAAACCGTATCTAACGGATTTTTGGTTTTATATTTAAGACAGATTGTTAAAGTCTGTCTTTTTTGTGATATAACAAAAAATCGTTAAAAAATATTTTTAGTTCTAGTATATGGTTTACTTTCATTAGTAAGGCCTAGTAAATAGTCTACACTTGTATTGTAAAATGTAGCTAAAATAATTAGTGAATTAATTGGAATATTAATTTTTCCTAACTCATATTTACTATAATTAGTTTGGGAGATATTAAGTATTTTTGCAATATCTTCTTGTTTTAAATCTTTATCTTCTCTCAAATCCTTTAGACGTAGCATAGAATCCTCCAATAAATTTTTTATAAACATATTTTATAATAGTTAATATACGACTATTGACTTACAGTTATAATTTGACTATAATTTAATTAGTGATATTATTTATCAAAAATAAAAGGAGAAAACATATGAAAATAAATTTAAAGGGTACAAAAGGAATAACATTAGTAGCTTTGGTAGTTACAATTATTATATTAGTTATACTTGCAGGAGTAAGCATAAATTTAGTAATAGGAAATAGTGGAATTATTGCAAAAGCACAAATAGCCAAGAAAAATGCCGAAAATGCAGCATGGTTAGAAAAGGCACAAATGA
>OGXT01002076.1_pt1 | contig 16997 bp, 14 predicted proteins | sample 1576361 | NCBI WGS metagenome assembly OGXT01 (sample SAMEA3541514, study PRJEB24748) | human gut metagenome | biome: human gut; feature: human-associated habitat; material: faeces | place: China | collected 2012 | reverse complement strand
CCTGAGTGGCAGGAACTCGTCGGCGGCGTGGCCCGCCACGAGCGCCCCGAAGGGGTTTGCTCTTCCCATATGGATCTGCCCCATCTGCCCGAACGCCCACCCGGAGGGATTGTCGCCACACAAAGATTCGGGTGGGCGCTCGGGCAAATTCTCCGTTTGGCTGGGCAGAGCATGGCATTCGGGGCCTTCCGGCCCCCGAATCATCACCTGTTATCTAAACTGTTAGAATCTGTTATTAAGCAGTTGCACTGTCTGCGTCAACGCGTATTCGATAAAATGCATTTTCGATTAACTTTGACTTGTTACGAGAATTTGGAATAGCTATGGGTCAGTTTAAAAGGGCGTTCGTCTTTATCATTGCGATGATTGTGTCATTAGTTATTGTCGCGACACCGTCTTTTGCTGACGAATCTTCGAGAGTTCTTGTTGAAAATTCTTGGCGCTTTCAAGATGGTCAGTCAATTACTCTTGAAGAAGACTCCGAAGATGCTGGAATTTCAGCGTATTCGCTCAGCAGGCTACCTGATGGTGTCACTGCTCAGGGTATCGATGTGAGCGAGCACCAGGGCAATATCAATTGGGATGCCGTTAAGGCGAGCGGTGTTGATTTTGCGATTCTTCGAGTTGGCTTTGGTGCGCCGTCTTTCGGGGGAAGAACTGATTATCAGTTCCAGCGTAATATCTCTGAGTGTGAGCGCTTGGGGATTCCGTACGGTATTTATCTTTACTCGTATGCGTGGGATGATGGACAGGCGGCAGATGAAGCGGCATTCGTTATTAGCAATATTGCGGGCCACAGCCCGCAGCTGCCTATCTACTACGACCTCGAGGATAATTCGATTATAGCTGACGGTCGCCAAGGAGGTATAGCCTCAAGGGCTTCAGTTTTTTGCAATCGGATTTTAAATGCTGGCTATAAGGTCGGCATTTATGCCAACTTAAATTGGTTTAACAACATCCTGACCGACCCCGTGTTTAATTCAACGTCATGGGACCATTGGATTGCGCAATATAATTATCAGTGTGATTACGCGGGCAAGTACAGCTTTTGGCAGTATGCGAGTGATGGTAGCGTTGATGGAATCAGCGGTTCCGTCGATATGAACTATGCGTATGGTGCCACTGGAGTAATGTCTGATCAGGATAAAGCGGCCTGGGAAATTAATTCCTATTATGAAGCGCACTCTGCTCAGCTGGGTAATAAAGATGGAGGAATTGTCCACGAGGGCACTTATTCCTATTTAAAGTGTGAACTTGGAAGAGTGTATTGGACTAAGAAGTCCGGTGCCCATTCTATTTGCGGTTTATTTTTCCAAAAATGGTGCGATTTGGGGATGGAATCTTCTGAGCTAGGTCTTCCGGTTGGCGATGAAACGTCTAGCTCGTCCAATGGATCGGGTTCTGCCCAGGATTTTCAAAATGGGTCTTTACATTGGACTGATGAATACGGGTTCGTCTCCGTCCGCAGCGGCGCGATAAGGAGCGAGTACGTCAGGAGGGGCTGGCAGGCCGGCCCCCTCGGGTGGCCCGTGGCGGAGGCCGAGGCGCTCCCCGGCGGCGGCTCCCAGCAGCGGTTCCAGAACGGCGTGCTTCGCGATCTTGGTTGTCAAACTGGCTCCAGCCCCTCGCTGACTTATCTGCTGGGAATTTCACAGTAGCTTTTTAAGGAATCACAATGGACTTAGTTTCTGTTTTATTGCCGCTCTATAGGGAGCCACTGCCTGTTGCTCAGTGTGCGATTGAATCAATCCTGAGACAATCGTATGAAAAACTTGAGATACTACTTCTGTTGGATGACCCATCCAATAAGGATCTTTGTGGCTTAATCAAATCATATGCGGAGTCCGACGTTCGAGTAAGGGCTGTAGTGAACGAGCACAATCTTGGGATTGTTGATAATCTGAACCAGGGCATCGATTTGTCAACCGGAGATTATATTTGTCGCATGGATGCGGATGATATCGCGGATGTGCAACGTATCGAAATTCAGGTTAACACTTTGAATAAGGATAACTTGGATTTAATCGGCGGAGAGATGGATGTCATTGATGAGGCTGGATGTTTTCAATATAGTGTCCAGCTTCCTTTGGAGTTCAAACATGTTAATCAGGCTCTTCGCTGGAATAACTGCGTACCACATCCTACGTGGCTAGGGAAACGATCAGTTTTTCAGAAGAAATATCGCAATTTCCCCTTTTGCGAGGACTATGATTTTCTCTTGCGTTCGTCGTTGGCGGGGGAACGTATTGGAAATTGTGGATTTCGTGTTTTGCAATATAGGATGGGTTCCGATAGCTTATCTAGGTCAAATTTATTCAAGCAATTTATTGCACAGCGCTATTTGACTTCTTCATTTCGCAAAAACACTTTGCCATCCATAGAGGAAGCTTGGAATGAAGTGGAAGGCTGTAGCTCCAGTAAAGAACAAGGCTACTTAAAAGCAAACGCTGCGTTCAACGAGGCCGTAGCGAATTTGCATAATAAACGAATTGCCGCCGCGGTTTTACAGCTATTAAAAATCCCCCTATTGTCCTGGAGTTATTTAGATAAGATATCGCGATTGGCTGTCGCCTCGTCATATCGTTTCAAGGAAAATGTGTTAAATCGTTAGTTTGGGCTTACCCTTTATACGCTCATTCGGTTTAGATATTTATGTGAATAAGGATGCACTAATGGAAATTTATGTTCTAAGTCCGGTGGTTGGACCGACAGGTGGAACCGAATTGCTTCAGCAGTTCTGTTCTCAAATCAATAAACTCGGTGGCAATGCATTCATGATGTATCTGTCCGATCCTGTTGGTAAGCCTATCTATAATAAGTTCCAACCTATCTACGAGAATCCCTACGTTGTGGGTCTGATTGATAAGCCTGGCTGTTGCGTAGTAATTCCTGAGCATTTTGCTGGATACATTTCTAGGTTCCGCCAGTCCAAAACTGCCGTTTGGTGGATGAGCGTAGACAATTACTGGGGTGCGGCTTATCAGGCGGATGGGTATTCGTATAAAGATGTTTATAGAATTTCTCGACGTCTGGCCTATAAACCAGTTCATTTGCTAAATTTGAGCCAATTTAAAAAGTGCATTCATTTTTATCAAAGCGAATACGCGCGTTTATATATCACTGATAAGTTGAATATAGATGCATCTCGCGTTTACCCATTGTCCGACTTTATAGATTTGAGATATAAGGCAGATGAGACAGCGGTAAAGGGTAATACGATTCTATATAACCCTAAGAAGGGCATTAAATATACCAAGCAGCTCATCAGCTCTATTTCAGATTACGAGTGGGTTCCGCTTCAGGGAATGTCTTTCTCCGAACTGCTGGCTACGATGCAGAAAGCAAAATTATATGTAGATTTTGGCGCACACCCCGGAAAGGATCGACTTCCCCGCGAAGCAGCTACTTGCGGATGCTGCGTCGTGACAGGTATGCGCGGGGCGGCAGCAAACGATGTAGATATTCCAATATCAGATATTTATAAGTTTGGTGACTTTAATATCGATCACATTCGCCAAACAATTAACTTTGTTATGAATAACTACGATAAAGCCACTCTTGATTTTCTTGAGTATAGGCGTTCAATCGCCGAAGAGCTGAATCGTTTTCAGAGCGAGTGCGCAAACGCCATCTCTCTTTTTAATACCTTTAACTGCTAACTCTGTTTGAAAACGCGCGCATGTATATTTCTAAAGTAAACGGTTTTAATACTCCGCCTCAATCTGCGGCACGAAATACTATATTTAATTTAATCGGTTGCTTGGCATATCAAGGCTGTCAGTGGTTGGTGACTATTCTTGTTGTTTATATTGCCGGGTTTGAGGCATCTGGATATCTCGCGTTTGCAATGGCAATCGGAAATGTATTCCTGCCGTTGGCCACATTTAATCTAAGAACGTATCAGGTATCTGATGTCAGCGACAATTATTCTCATGGGTGCTATTTTGCCTTTCGTGTTCGAATGATATTGTTCGCTTTGGTCGCAACTTGCGTCTATTCTTTAATAACGGTAAAGGATATCTCCTTTGTTCCTAGTATTCTCGCTTATTTACTATTTAAAATAGATGAGTCCGTTTGCGATGTTCTTTCTGGAGTCGATCAGAGATTCCAACGGATGGACTATATAGGAGTTTCACAGTTTCTGCGCGGTGTGTTGCTTCTTGCTGGCTTTTCAGTCGGTGCTTACGTGAGCGGTAATGTTACATATGGAATAATCGGGATGTGGCTTCCTTGCTTCTTGATGACTGTTTTCTATGACATTCCGCATGTTAGACGTTTAACTGATTTAGATATAATTATTCGTCGAAGTGAATTTGTCGACATTTTTAAGTCATGTCTTCCGTTGGCCATTTCGGCTTTGATGTTTAGTCTGACGACAACTATAGCGAGACAGTTATTTGGAAATACTTATGGAGCTGAGCAGCTCGGCATTTACGCGTCAATTGCCACGCCCGCAATTTTAATTCAGGCAGCTTCGCGATATCTTTACGCTCCGTTGCTAACTCCACTGGCCTTATCTTATCGTGATGGTTGCAGCAAATTAAAGACAACTTTTTGTCGATATACGTCTCGCCTAGTTTCAGCCACCGTTTTCATTGGCTTGGTTTTGTTTTTCTTCGCACCTCAATTGCTTAACTTGCTGTTTGGTCCAAGCGTCTCTAAGCTGGCTATCGTCTTTGACTTAATGTTGCTTGCAACTTTTTTGAATGCGTTTATAAACTATCTGTCTGACTTTCTTGTTGTATGTGAGGACTATAGGACTCCGCTGTTTGCTTCAATTATTTCATTGGTTGTTTGTTGCATATTCGTATATCCGTTCGAGTTATTTATTGGAATGAACGGCATTAATGTTACTTTAATAGTTTCCTACGGCTGTTCTGTGGTCTTTTTGGTATTTAAGGTCATTCGCAGGTTTGCTATTTTGAAATGCATGTAAATAGGGGATTTCTAATGGATGAGGTTCAAATCGCCGTTTTATTGTCTACTTATAACGGTTTTCCATATATTTCTGATCAAGTTGACAGCGTCTTGAATCAAATCTTGGAAGACGGCATATCGCTCCATTTGTTTATTCGAGATGACGGATCCCATGATGGGACTCTAGACTATTTGAAAAACCTTCAGAATGATGAGCGAGTTACAGTTTCCTTTGGTGAAAATATTGGCGTTGCCGCTTCGTTTTTTTCGCTGCTGAACGATACGCCAGAGTTTTACGACTATCTAGCCTTATGCGATCAGGACGATGTTTGGCTGCAAGACAAGCTGATGAGGGCTATTGGAGAGTTAAACCGTTCTAATGTGGGTGAGAATGAGCCTCTTTTGTATTGCTCCGAATATTATTTTTGTGATAGCGATCTCGGTGTTGTTTCAAAATCAAAATTGAATAAATCAGGAGTGTCTTTTCAGAAGATGCTTTATGAGAATCCTTGCTCCGGCAATACAATGGTTCTAAATAAAAAATTGCATCAAATTTTGAACCAAATTGGCTATGAAGTATGTGGTTGGCACGACTGGTGGATAGCGCTTGTCGCTTCTGCCTTTGGCAACATCGTATATGATGACTATCCCTCGCTTTATTATCGACGAACTGGTGATAATGCGAGCGCTACTGGAACCTCTTTTGCAAAGGTAATGGCCCAACGCTTTAAGACTTTTGCTAAGGGGGATGGGCTTGCGTTTGTTAAAAAACAATTAAGACATCTTTATTCATATAAAAGAGAAATTTCCTCTCGTGAACGTCTATCGTTGCTCGAGACGAGCGTTGAAGGTAATTGCTGGTCCAAGGCGTTTCATTCTGGAAGGTATAGACAAAGTTTGCCTGGCGAAATAACCGTTCGTCTCCTATTGCTGTTTCAGATCCTTTAACTTGAGCTTGAGTAACTGCCTGTATGTTTGGCGGTTGTTTCTGACTGGCTTGGTATAATAAAAGAAAATATAAGCTAGAGAATGGTTTGTTTTGTCTAATACAGCTAGAACTCTTGTTGCTATACCCGCTTACAACGAAGAGGATTGCATTAGAAATACCGTATGCGAACTCAGGCAAATTGCACCTGAGTTTGATTTTGTAGTCATCAATGATGGGTCTCGAGATCGAACATTGGCTATCTGCAAGGACCTTGGTTGTGACATTATTGATATGCCCATTAATTGCGGATTGACTGTTGGGTTTCAGACGGCTGCGCGTTATGCGGTTGATCATGGATATGACTATATGGTTCAGTTTGATGCTGACGGCCAGCATCGCCCAGAATATATAAAGGACCTTGTTGATAGGGCTCAATCTGATGGATCAGATATTGTCATTGGCTCTAGGTTTGTAAGCGTGCGCAAAGACAAGACGCTTCGCATGATCGGCTCGCGTATGATTACGGTGCTAATAAAGATTCTGACAGGCAAGAGAATCAGTGACCCCACGTCTGGATTTAGGCTATTTGGGCGGGATATTCTTAAGAAATACTATTACGACAATACCTTAAATCCGGAGCCAGAATCTCTCGCTCTCTTTTTGAAGCAAGGGTATTCCATTTCAGAGGTACAGGTTAAGATGCGCGAACGCCAAGGTGGCGAGAGCTATCTTAATCCTGTTAGATCCGTGCAGTATATGGTTCGCGTTTTCGTTACTCTCCTTATCGTTCAGTGGTTTAGGTGATCAATTTGCCGATGTCTCTTCGTATTTTGCTTCTCGTCTGCGCTGTTTTAGTATTCCTGTTCGTATTGCGCAAATTAAAAAAATCCCAAATGCAAGTTTTGGATTCTTTGTTTTGGCTGCTATTTAGCGTCAGTTTTGTAATCTTGGGCGTTTTTCCACAAGTTGCAATGTGGCTTTCAAGTCTATTTGGTTTCATGTCGGCTTCGAATTTCGTGTTTCTTTACGTTATTGCCGTTCTTGTGGTCCGTGATTTCTGTAACTCTCTTCGCCTCTCTCGTCAGGAAGAGCGTTTAAACTCGCTTGTTCAGGCTGTTGCGTTAAGTAGGGAGAAGGAAAAGTAGGCTATGCCTTTCGCTTCGGCGTATAAATCATCTGGATGTGAATGTCCCTACTTATATTACTTTCAACAGTTGTGAACAGTGCTTGGTGCCCATACTTGTCATCCAGATGGCTGGGAACGATTCTTCGAGGGCCCTTGCAGCGTGATTTGGATAAAGGTGAATTAGCTCCGTGTTGCCTCGATGCGTAAACCAAAAGCAAATAATGAAAGCCGTCTTCGTTGCTCTTCTCTTTATTGTTGAGCTTCTGTGCATGAAGCACTTTTATGTGAACCACTCTGTCGCACAGCTGTTTGTTTTAGCGCTCTATTGCGTCGTTGTAGATGTTGCCATTTGGCAATCATATTGCGTCTTCCTTTCCTCAGATGATGAGGAGAAGCGTGGCAACTGTTCTGGTCGCTGCGCTCAATTATTAGTCCTGTTGCTTGCGGCATTTGCTGTGGCGGTCATCTGGGAGGGCTGCACCGTTCTTGGCTCGCCGGCTTCTCATTTCTCGAATATTGCTGACTGGAATAAAAAGCGGCTCATTTTCTTTTTTCTGATTTTCTATTGCGCAATACTCTATTTATTCCAAAGCGGCTTTTCTCTGAAAGCGTTGTTCCATTCTGTTTCGGCGAGGGTTAAGGCTACCGACTACGTTTCCCTGGTGATTATCGCATTCTTTATTGTTTTTGGCTGCTCGACGATTGCATTCGTGAATGGGTTCATTAATGCTGTTGTTTATTTCCTGCTGGTAATCATAACTTCGGTTTTCACGGCTTGCTTGGGCATTCGAAAGGGAAACTCTGCCCTTCCCGTCGCTTTCTTTATCGCTGCATTCTCAATTGGTGTGTTCCTTGTGGTGAGCACTCCGATAACGACAGGTATTTCATGGGATGATCAAATTCACTATTCCAATGCCCTTTCGACATCTTATTTATTTGAAACTCAAAAAACTGATACGGATATTAACTTTACTGACGAAGCGGTCCGTCGTACGCAGGGCTTTGAAGAGCCCTCTCTTTCCCATTTTGATCGAGCGGAAATTCTCGAGCATGCTAGGGAGCTGAATAGCTCCTATAGATCTGATATCGCTTCTGGTCATGTGCAAGTTAACAAGCATGAAGAATTCGTTTATACGCTTAGCAGCATTGGGTATATTCCCTCGGCAATTGGTCTTTGGCTCGCTCGCCTTCTGCATTTCGATTTTTCTTCTATGATTCAATTCGCTCGGATTTGCAATTTATTTAGTTACTGTCTTGCAATTGCCATTGCAATCAAGGTTACGCCCTCGAAAAAGGGATTATTTGCTTTTGTGGGAATGCTGCCAACCTCGATCTTTCTTGCGTCGTGTTTCTCATATGATGCATGGCTCATTTCGTTTACCATTCTCGGTTTTGCTTATTTTTTGAGGTATGCATGGGGTGATTTAAATGAATTTACAGTTCGCAATATATCACTGGCATTTTTATTTACCTTTTCAGGACTCGCAGTCAAAGCTGTGTATTTTCCGATAATCGGTCTTTTCTTTATGGTTCCGCGCAATCGTTTTGTTAGCTCGAAACAACGAGTTCATTACTATGCTGCCGTGTTTGTTTTGGGCTTGATTGCTTTTGCCTCCTTTGCGCTTCCGTTCTTGTTTTCAGCTGCTAGCGGATCCAACGTTGGCGATATGCGAGGCGGCTCCGATGTCAACTCTGGTCAGCAAATCGCTTTCATTCTCGCCGATCCATTGCGCTACGCTGAAATACTCGCCAATTATTTTTCAACTTATTATTTAAATCCGATGACCTCTTCTGAATATGCATTTAACTTTGCATATCTTGGAGCGCTCGCTGCTCAGATTTCTGTAAATGCGCTTCGTGGTTTGGTTCAGGTGCTTCCAGCTCTTTGTCTAATGTTGGTCGGGCTTTTTTCGGCCGATTCGATTAGTGTTAAGCATGCTGGTCCTGCATATTTTCTTTGGGCCTCTTTTGTTTTTTTGTTTACGGTAGCTTTGGTAGCAACTGCACTTTACGTGTCTTTTACCCCCGTCGGTTTGGGGACGGTTAATGGTTGCCAGAGTCGTTACCTTTTGCCACTCTTGGTTCCGTGTCTATCGTTTATCCTTAACCAAAGTCGCTTGGTCTTTGGGGACAGCAAACGATTCATATTGATATGCCTCGTATTCCCGTTTACTTTGGCTACGATTTGCGAGTTTGTTTTAGTTATTGGAAAGTGTTGCTGATATGGGCATAGTTTTTAATACCGAATTTAACAATAAGCTAAATTGCCGTGGCGACGGCAAGCTATATCTACTGTATGAAGCCGCATCCGTTTTTCCTGATGCTGTTGAGTCGCAATCACCCAATGGGCAAATTCTGCCCGCAAGAATCATCCCTTTTTCAGAGACTGAATTTGTTGTAATCCTTGCCGATTTTGATGTCGACCAATCTGTGTCTTTCTTTAGCGATGGTAATACAGTTTACCAACGTTGTATCAATCCTGGCCAGATTTCTCTTGAGTCGAAACTAAACGGGTTGCTGCGTGCGGAACATTGTGGGCAATTTCGCAATATTGACCGTTCCGGTATTCACGCGCTCGCATCTATCCAAATCGAGAACTTTATTCCCTGTGATGATGGCCTAATTGTCAGAGGCGTTCTTTCGGGTGCTGATTGCCTTAAGGGAGATCGTATTATCGCTTTTAATGAAGAAGCCCGCGTTGTTGGGGAATCTCTGTTATTAAACAACTTATTTTTCGATTCGAATCCCGGTTTTGTGAACTTCTCCCTGCACATTCCTGAGGTTGGGAATAGCCTTTGCATTTGCATGCATAGAGCTTCTGGTCATCTAGATACGTTTATCAATCTAAAAAAAGACATGCTCAAGGAGCTTTGTGATGAGGCTGATCGGGAGCATGTATGTGCGTTCGATCAACCCCGTTATTTGTCCTGGTTTTCTGGGCGTAGATTGACCGGATCCGATGCAATAGCTCAATCGAAAATAGAGTTTACATACCAACCCTTGTTTTCAATCATCGTCCCTTTATATAAGACTCCTTTGAATTTCTTCAGGGACATGGCTGATTCTGTAATCGCACAGACGTATTCTAATTGGGAACTCATTCTGGTTAATTCTACGCCCGATTACGATGGCCTAAGTGACCTGGTCTCCGAGTATGTGGACGCTGACTCTAGAATTAAAGTGACTGTTCTTGAGGGCAATCTAGGTATCACTGAGAACACCAATGTCGGAATCAAGATGGCCAAGGGCGAATACCTTTGCTTTTTTGATCATGACGATGTCCTGGAACCGAATATCTTGTTTGAGTACGCATGCGCTTTAAATCAAAATGCGGACATCAATCTTCTTTATTGTGATGAAGATAAGCTATTGCCTGACGGGTCTTTGGCTCATCCTACTTTTAAGCCGGATTTTAGTCTTGATATGGCTCGTGACAACAATTATATTTGCCACCTCCTTACTGTTAAAAGGGCATGTTTAGACAGAATTGACCTTTCTAACAGCGAGTCGGATGGCGCCCAAGACCATGCCATGGTGCTGAAGATTGCTGAACTTGGTGGGACGATCCATCATGTTCCTAAAATTTTGTATCACTGGAGAATAAGTGAGAATTCGACTGCGGGTAATTCCGATAGTAAACCCTATGCAACCCTTGCTGGAATAAAAGCGGTTCAGGAGCACCTTGATAGATGCGGTATCAAGGCGACTGTGGTTAACTCTCATAATCGTGCTTTTAGATATAGCCCTATTTATGATGTTCCTTCATCTGAGTCCTGTTCATTAATCGTTACCACCCGCGGCAATTCTTCGGTTCTTTCGACTCTTGTATCTTCAATCAATGACACCGATTTTGATGATCTTGAAGTTGTTTTCGTGTGCTCGCGGGATACGGAAGCTGCTGTTCAGCAATCGAGCTCTGGACTTCGTTGTCGCTATATCGTTCACGCGCTTGATGACCCGTTTAATATGTCTGGATGGAGAAATGCCGGTGCTCTCGCCGCACATGGCGAGCAATTCGTCTTTGTTCATGACGATATCCAGGCACTAGACTCCTTGTGGCTAAAGACTCTCGTTGGCTTTTCTCAACGAGAGGATGTTGGCGTTGTTGGAACAATGACATGCGATCTTGACGGCATTGTGCAGCAGGCGGGCCTGTCTTATGTTGGAGAATCAATCGTCAACCTATCGCAGGGTATTCATCGATCTTCTCCTGGCTATATCTATATGCCATTGACCGTGAGGGATGTATCTGCGGTGAGTGGTGTCTGTTTAGCTATTTCACGCGAACATTTTAATCGTTTGGGCGGTTTTGACGAGTTGTATCTTCTTGACTATTCGGATGTTGATATTTGCTTCAAAGCTTCTCAAGCTGGGTTAAAAGTGATCTATACACCAGAGGCGTGCCTCTATCATTTGGCATGTGTTGACAAGTCTCTTGATAGTAAATCTCGCTCTCACAAGCACTTTGAGGATAAGGCACGATTGCTGCATAAATGGTCCGAGCGATTCTCTGAGGGGGATCCATGGTTTTCCGTTAACTTTTCTCGAGATCCCAAGCGTGCAGCGTTATACAAGTTCGATCCCTTTGACTACGAAGCGATTTGAGTGCTTTAAATGAAACAAATTGCCTGGATAATATCTCCGCCCGCAAAGGGTTCAGGCGGCTTTCGAACCATCTGCAGCAAAGCTTCCTTTCTAGATTCTCGCGGATATGAGAATTACTTTTTCATTATGCCGGGCTGTGAGGCATACAAGAGTGCTCATAGAGTTCAGGCTGAAATTAAGGATTGGTTTGGCTATTCGCCTAAAGAGGTACTTGTGGCACCGAGTGTGCCCGAGGATTTTTTTGCAGTAATCGCTACCGCTTGGAATACGGCGCACTTCGCATCTATGCAGAAGTGCGCCCATAGGTTCTACTTCATTCAGGATTTTGAACCTTGGTTCTATCCGATGGGGGAGATGTATCTAAATGCCGAGGCAAGTTATCGTTATGAACTAAACCCCATAACGATAGGCAGATGGCTTTCTAAAAAAGTTGAACCCTATTATTCGCATGAAGTCCCATATTGTGATTTTGGCGTTAGCGAAATATATACTGCGCAGGAACAAAATCTAAGCAGAGAGTATGCCGTCTGCGCCATTTATCAATCCAATAAGGATCGGCGTTTGTCTGGCATGTTGCTTGATGCAATTAAATTGCTTCTCAAGCTCGACGATGCAGTTGTCGTGTATTTATACGGTGAAGACGCAATGCCCCCCATTCGTGATCCACGTGTACGCAGCCTAGGCATCTTGACTACTGATGAATGCGCCTCGCTTTATGCTAAGTGTGTTGCCGGCGTATCGTTGAGCGTGACTAATCCCTCTCGCCTGCCTTTCGAAATGCTTGCATCGAAACTCTCGGTAATTGAAATAAACCGTGAGAATAATCTACTCGACTTTCCGGAGGGCACCATCCACCTCGCTGAGCCCTCTGCTTGTGGCATTGCTTCTTCTATTCTTGAGGCTCTTTCAGGCTCAAAATGCGATTCGCCTAATCGATTTAGCTGTACGTCGATTGAGCGTGAAAATGAAATGTTCTTCGAGGCCTTTACGCGTTATTTGAATGAAGAGCCATCCTTGGCTAGCGGGAAGTCCGCCTTCGGGAATGTGCTAAAAACTGAAGACCAAAGTAAGGTCTTCTTGCTCAGCGATCGTCTTGCTGATGCTCGATTGCTATCGTCTGCCATGTCTCAAACGCTCATCAAAGCTTCTTCTGTTGATTTGACTGTGCGTTTTGAGTCGTCTTTGGTGCCTGTGGATGTTCGCGCAGCTGTTTGGCGCGCCCTTGATCAGTCTGATATTCGCTGGATTAGTCTTGAATCTAGGGACGGTCATTTTGCGGGGCATGTTCCGCTGTTTTTGAATGATGATGAAGAGGCCTATCTTCGCATTCATATATACTCTTTTGCGGAAGACGGCAAAAATCCGCTTTGTGTCGCCGAGCTAAGCCAACTTGTCTGTCTTTCGCCTTCTTGCAACGCTCGTCCTGCTGTTCGTTCGGTTGAAAGTGGCGCATGCAGCGTGTCTGCCGTTTTTAACCTATCTGATGAATATTGTGAACCGTGTCAGCCTTCTGCATCGACGGGTGTCGATGGCGGTCACGTTGCTCTACTCAAACGTTTATTTCGGAGAGACTGATGGCAAGCTCTTTGTAATGGACTCAGCTACTCAAAGCATCCATTTCATCGAATTTGCTCGCTAATAATCGGATTTGGCTAAAGAAAAAGTGCTTTCAACTTTTGAATATGGCTATAGGAAGCGAGGGCCTAGCGATTACGTGATTATGGATGCCCACCTCAGTTTTATGGAGTAAATTTACGGCAGCGATTCCGCTTGCTCGGCGTCTCATTGTTAATTCAACTAGCTTGAAGTGCATTCCGGTCGCGAACTCGGGCTTCTCAGGTTGAGCTTCACTATGTCATCAATATTATTGTTTACGTATATGGCCGATTAGCAGCAATGAGCGCATCCGTTGTGTCGTCTTTACGGGTTGTGTCCTTGCGGTTGTTCATCAATGGCTTCTTTCGTTAATATTGAGAAGGTTTAACTTAATAGAATATCAAACTCTAACTAACCGCTCGATATATAACTATTATCGATTGCAGAGGACGGATTATATGAAAGGCATCATCCTCGCCGGCGGGTCCGGCACGCGCCTGTACCCGCTCACGCTCGTGACCTCCAAGCAGCTGCTGCCGGTCTACGACAAGCCCATGATCTACTACCCGCTGTCCACCCTCATGCTGGCGGGCATCCGGGACATCCTGGTCATCTCCACGCCTACCGACCTCCCCAACTTCGAGCGCCTGCTCGGGGACGGCTCGCGCTACGGCGTGAACCTCTCCTACGCGGAGCAGCCCTCGCCGGACGGCCTGGCGCAGGCCTTCACCATCGGCGAGGACTTCATCGACGGCGAGCCGTGCGCGCTGGTGCTCGGCGACAACATCTTCTACGGCAACGGCCTGTCCCGCCACCTGACGCGCGCCGTGCAGAACGCGGAGTCGGGCCGCGCCACGGTCTTCGGCTACCACGTCGACGACCCCGAGCGCTTCGGCGTCGTGGAGTTCGACGGCGAGGGCAGGGCCGTCTCCATCGAGGAGAAGCCAGCGGAGCCCAAGAGCTCCTACGCCGTCACCGGACTCTACTTCTACCCGGGCGACGTCGCCGCCAAGGCCCATAGGGTCCAGCCCTCCGCGCGCGGCGAGCTGGAGATCACCGACCTCAACCGGATGTACCTGGAGGAGGGGACGCTGTCGGTGGTCACCCTCGGCCGCGGGTACGCGTGGCTTGACACCGGCACCATGGAGAGCCTGCACGAGGCCGCGGAGTTCGTCCGCGCCGTGGAGCACTCCCAGGACCTGCCGGTCTCGGTCCCCGAGGAGATCGCCTGGGAGAACGGCTGGATCACGACCGCCGAGCTGGAGGAGGCAGCCAAGGCCTACGGCAAGTCGGTCTACGGGCGGCACCTGAAGAAGGTCGCCGCCGGCGAGATCGTCAACAGCCCGCGCGAGTACTAGCGCCAGCTTGTTTTCTTTTAGGGGCCACCGTTTATCTGGTGGCCCCTTTCGTTATGATTACGTTGACCATAAAGACAATATGATTGGGAGTGGATGTGTTAAGCGTCTACTTTGGCGATATGCCAGAAGCGATTTACAACACAGCGACATATTTCAAAAACTCTTACCGGTCTTCTTGGATTACGGATCCCTATGCAGTCTCGATAATTAAGGATGTCGATCGATCGGATGTTGTCTCCGAAAACGTCATCGAAAGCCCTGTGCTTGGGTCCATTTCTCCACTCCAGCTTTCTGGTGGCGTGAAAACGCTGCTGCTTATGAGATTTGATCGTAAGCATATTTTTAACGCTTCTACCTGTGGTGATAACTGTGCCAAGTGGATTCTCGACATGGCGAAAGACCGCAAGCTCGTTGTGAATCTCTATCATGTGATGGACTTTGGTCGCGAGGATTTTAAAATAAAAGTCGTGAATAGCGGCCGAATCGTTCACAACATGGCCGAATTGATTCACGAGTCGATTCCGTATCTGTAGGTGCTGCTTATGAACGGTTCGCATCTCGTTAAGATTTCCCGCCGCAGGGGAACCAAGTACACATTTACCATCAAGCGGAACATCACTATTGTGCGTGGCGATAGCGGCACGGGTAAGACGACACTGTTTGACATGGTCGCAGACTACATGCGAACGGGCGAGCAGTCGGGTGTTTCCTTGCAATGCGATTGTCCCTGTGTCGCCCTGACCGATTATGATTGGCGAAACCAGCTTTCGTCCGTTCATGACTCGATTGTATTTGTCGATGAGGGCTTAAAAGAGATCCATTCTGATGAGTTTGCCCATCATGTGCTGTATTCCTCGAATTATTTCGTGCTGATCTCAAGGGCTGATTTCCCCAATCTTCCGTATAGCGTGGATGAGATTTACAAGATTAAGACGAGCGGAAAATACCATTCTTTCGTCCCTGTTTATCAAGATCGCGGGAATCATCGTTATGCTATTTCCCGGTCGGCGCCAAAACAGGACTTTTCTATCCTTCTATGCGAGGACAGCAAGTCTGGTTTCCAGTTCTTTGAGCGGCATTTCGCTGACAGTGAGCTTACCTGTGCTTCGGCCATGACGAACAGCGCGATTTTGGGCTGGTTGGATCAGCATTTCGACGATCGCGTGTTTGTTGTCGCGGACGGGGCGGCATTTGGGTGCTATGCGGACCGCGTCCTTAAGCTGCAAGACATTCACCGCGATGCTGTTACGGTTTGTCTTCCCGAGTCGTTCGAGTGGCTTCTGCTGAGCTCCGGCGTAATTTCAGGGATAGATGTAAAGACGGTTTTGAAAACCCCAGAAGCCTTTGTAAACAGTGAGAAGTTTAAAAGCTGGGAGGATTTCTTCTATAAGTACTTACGTGAAATAACTGGGGATTCGGTTTTTCACTACGACAAAGACTGCATTCCGGAGGCGTTTTGTACAGGAGGTAATTCAGCGGAGGTTATGGCTCTTATCGCATGCCGAAATGTCCGATAGTTTTGTTGAATAGCGTCGCGGCGTCACTTCCTGCGGCATACTAAAGAAGCTGTACATGCTTCAGATTGGATTTTCATGTCTGAGATTTTTGAACCCAAGAACATCATCGTCACGGGCGGCTGCGGCTTCATCGGCAGCAACTTCGTCCACTACGTCGTGAACAACCACCCGGGCGTCCACGTCACCGTCCTGGACAAGCTGACCTACGCCGGCAACCCCGAGAACATCGCGGGCCTGCCCTCCGACCGCGTGGAGCTCGTCGTGGGCGACATCTGCGACGCGGAACTGCTGGATAGGCTGGTGCCGGGCCACGACGCGATCGTGCACTACGCCGCAGAGAGCCACAACGACAACTCCATCGCCGACCCGGAGCCGTTCCTGCGCACCAACGTGGAGGGCACCTTCCGCCTGCTGGAGGCCGTGAGGAAGCACGGCATCCGCTACCACCACGTCTCCACCGACGAGGTCTACGGCGACCTGGCGCTCGACGACCCGGCGAAGTTCACCGAGGAGACGCCCTACAAGCCGAGCTCCCCGTACAGCTCGACCAAGGCCAGCTCCGACATGCTCGTGCGCGCCTGGACCCGCACCTACGGCCTACGGACAACGATCTCCAACTGCTCCAACAACTACGGCCCCTACCAGCACGTGGAGAAGTTCATCCCCAGGCAGATCACGAACATCATCGACGGCGTGCGCCCCAAGCTCTACGGGAAGGGCGAGAACGTCCGCGACTGGATCCACACCGAGGACCACTCCAGCGCCGTCTGGGACATCCTGACCAAGGGCCGCATGGGGGAGACCTACCTCATCGGCGCCGACGGCGAGAAGAACAACATCACCGTCCTGCGCATGATCCTCGAGGCCATGGGCCGCGACCCCGAGGACTTCGACTGGGTCGCCGACCGCCCCGGCCACGACCGCCGCTACGCCATCGACTCCACCAAGCT